>OIYG01000428.1_pt1 | contig 42086 bp, 38 predicted proteins | sample 1587861 | NCBI WGS metagenome assembly OIYG01 (sample SAMN03283272) | human gut metagenome | biome: human-associated habitat; material: feces | host: Homo sapiens | place: Peru | collected 2012
ATGGATCTATTATTTTTATATGATTGCCAGGAAGTGGTATTCCTATAGATCCACTCTTATTATATCTACTAGGCCCAAGACAAACAGCGGATAATGCTTCTGTTAAACCATATCCTTGCACAATTTTAATATTATTTCCATGACTCAACATATATTTATTTACTTTATCTTCAAGAGGTTTAGGTAATGAATCTCCACCACATATCAAATACTTTATAAAAGATAAATCAAGGTTTGGCTCATTATTACTATTTACTAAAGCTTCATATAATGTTGGAACTCCAAGTACTATTGAAGGTTTAGTTTTACGTAATAAAGTATCAAACTTTTTAGCATCAAATTGTGGTACTAAAATAGAAGTAAATCCAAGAGAGATTTGAGTATGCATACTAACAGCTAAGCCAAATCCGTGAAAATTAGGCATAATAGCTAAACACTTATCGCCGACCACCATATCTTTTAATACCTTTTTCTCTTGCTTAGTAATTAGTATAAATGCTCTATTTTGTAACACGACATTTTTAGGTTTACCACTAGTACCACCGCTATGTAATATTACTGCTGGAGTATTTTTACCATATTTTGATTTAATATCTAAGCTTTTATTTTTTGATAGATTCAAAAATTTATTCCAAGAAATAAAGAAATTATTCTTAGGGTATTTTTTATATTTCCTTCCTTTAGTAAAATAATATCCAATTTTTAACGCTTTAGTCATATAGCTTGAAATTGATGTAAATATAACCTTTTTTACATTTGTTTCACCTATAATATCTTTAATCTTTGAATAAAACATATCAGTTGCAACCAAATATTTACTATTAGTAGAATTTAAACTATCCTTTATCTCTTCACTAGATGATAAAGGATGAACCATACTTGCTATAACGCCTAATTTATTTAAAGCATAAACAGCTATCAAAGCCTCTGGAGTATTAGGCATCAAAATCGTTACTATATCACCTTTATATATTCCAAGCTCTTTAAAAGAAATTGCTGCTCTATCTATTTCATTAATGAATTTTTTATACTTCATCTTAGTAGAAAAATATTGAATAGCTATGTTATTTGGATATTTTTTTGAAGCTTTCAATATTTGTTCATACATACTAATATTTGGAATATTAATATTTAAATCATTCTCGGTATAATACTTATTCCAAGGTGAAGGTATACTTTTTTTCCTTCTAAAAACATCAAATATGCTCATATTATCACCATTCTTATCTTAATATATTATATACATAATTATATCAAAACAGAATTATTATGGCAAGAAAAAAAGCCTTAAGGCTTTAAAATCTAAAATGGCGGAGCAGGAGGGATTCGAACCCTCGCACCAGTCTCCCGGTCTACACCCTTAGCAGGGGCGCCTCTTCGGCCTCTTGAGTACTACTCCAGAACCACATATAGATTATAACATAAATAAAACTTTGTTTCAATATTAAAGTTCTATTTTTTTCAAATTTAATTGAAGATGAATATTTTTATATTAAGCAGCCATTTTTCTATTCATTTTTTGTAATATTTTTTGTTCTTTTCTTGAAACTTGTACTTGACTTATGCCTACTATTTTTGAAGTCTCAGACTGTGTTAAATCCTTAAAATACCTATTTTCAATTATTTCTTTTTCTTCAGCATTCAATGAATTTAATGCATCTTTTAACATCAACAAATCGTCAACATTATCCTCCGTTCCTATTATATCTTCTAAAGTAAGCTCCTTGCCTTCATCGCAAATAGGCTCAGATATACTCCTTACTTTGTTTAAACTCATCAAGGCTTCTGAAACTAGAAACTCCGGAATTTCTAGAAAACTTGCTATTTCACTTACACTTGGTTCTTTCATTAATTTTTGGGTAAGTAAAACATATGCCTTTTCTATTTTTAGATTTAATTTAGAAATTTCTCTACTTACCTTTAAACCTTTATCTTCACGGACTAATTTCTTCATTTCACCTAAAATATAAGAAAATGCATAAGTTGTAAATTTACAACCCATATTAGGATTATACATTTTAAAAGCCTTAATCATTCCGAGTCTACCAGCTTGATATAGATCTTCTTTATATGGATAATTTTTAAAAAAGTTAGCAGCATAATAAATAAGTCTTTGATTTTCAAATATTATTTTTTCATCCATAATTTCACCTTAAGTTTAATATTTTTATAGCACTTAGTTCATCTTTGGTTTCATAAACATAATTTATTAGCCTACTGCTTTTTAGCTTTTTTCTTATTTTATCGTTATTTCCACAAAACATGCTTCTACCATTATTACTCTTACATAATTCATAATTGTAAAATATAGTATTTATTCCCTTAATATCTATAGATTTTAAATTAGTAAAATTAAATACTACATTTCTTATTCCATTATTTTTTACTATACTTGTAACTTTTTTATTTAGCTTTGATATAGTATCTTTGTTCAAATGGCCTCTTAATCTTACAAATAAAATTCCTTTTCTAAACTCAGTACCTACATTTAGCATATATTCACCTTCCTATTTAATTTAGCACAAAAAATATCTAAATTATACAACTTCGACAAAGTTAGAACTTATTTTCTAATTATATTATTTTATATATAATTCTATTTTCCTTCTAAATAATAAAAAAAAATCAACAACTTATGTCATTGATTTTTAATCTTTAAATAGGAAGCTATTTCTTCTTTGTTTATTCTTCTAAATTCTCGAATAAAACGCTTTTTTAATTCTTTCATTTCTTCATTGGTAGATTTAATTTGCAGCAATAATAACTCATCATTTTTATCCAGTTCATACTGCTCTTCTAATAATTTCAAGTTTTTTTTCAAATCGTTAAAACGTATTAGTAATGACAGCATTTGTTCGTTTAGAGTAAACTCTAATTCTTTCTGCATTAATACCTCCAACTTATTTTATTTTCTTTTCTACAAACTAATTTTAATATATAATTTTTTTTTAGTCAAGCAAAAAGTTATGCTTAGCATAACTTTCACATTCTAAATCTTCTAACTGGCTCTGCCATTTCTTCTACACGTTCTCTTTCCATTAAAGCCATATCCATTCCCTCAGTAAAAGTTGCAGCTGCCTCAGGCAAACCTTCATGCTTAATACTAAAATAATTATCGGCGTTTTTTCCCGTAAAACTTCCTACTAAATCTTGTACAGATTCTATATCATCAGTTGACATTTTACCTTGCTTAGCTTTATTAGCACACAAATCGCCTACTCTTATTAAGATTTCTGGAAATTCGTGAGGATTAACAGCACCAGTTAACTTTGCTTCATAAAATCTATTAAGAGATTCTAACACATCATTACTTGGTCTTGATATTGATCTTCCACTCATTTGTGCTTCTAAATTTATCATATTCATAATAGTCCTACCTCCGCATCTTGCATAGCTCTTATTATAGGTTCTCCATTATTTGTAAAATAAGAGTTAAACATAGTATCTTTACCAACTATATGACTTAAAAGATTAGTTACTAACATTTCCTCTTCTAAATCAGATATCCCTTCATTCCCAACTAAATAATTAGCTAAAATTTCCGTATATGCAAGATTAAGAGCTCTTAATCTATCATCAGAACTAAATCCAGTAAAAGTATTAGTACAAGTAGACATTTGAAGTATCGCCTTCATAAATAAATGATCTATATCATAATCATTTTCTAAATCTCTAGAAAACAATATTTCATTTCTAAACAAGTCATAATAGTATGTACCTTTTCTTTCATACTTACTTAGTCTTCCAATTTTAACTGTCTTTAACTTTTCACTTAATCTATTTAAATTTATTGCAGGTAATTTTTTATGAAAAATCATAACTAGTTCAAATATTTTCATTTTCACGTCTGGAGTTAAATTAGGATTCCTCTGCAAACTTTCTTTTATATCCTCAAGTACTAAATTATTCATACTATCACCTTAATACTAATTATAACATATTTTAAAAAAAAGAAAAGTATTTTTAATTAATTACTTTTTCTTTTTCTATATTTTTTATATTAATTATTTTTTTATTATTTAATATCTCATTAATTATAATTGGCTCTATTTCGTTTTTTATTAGCTTATCTATCTTCCTAGCTCCAAACTCTTCATAGTTAGATTCCTTTATCAAACTATCTATTACAGAAGAATTAACTTTAATAATAACTCCTTTATTTTTATATTTAGCTTTTATTTTAGATAATCTGATTTTTATAATATTTTTAATAGAATTGTAATTTAAATAATTAAAATTTAATATATTATCTATTCTATTAACAAAAGGAATACTAAAGAATTCTTTTAATTCGCCTTGACTCTTAACATCTTTACTAAAACCAATATTCTTACTCATATATCCTACATTTGATGTCATAATAATTATGCAATTGTTAAAATATATGATATCACCTTTAGAATCTTTTAATTTACCCTCATCTAAAATCTGATAAAACAAATTAATTACAGCTTTATTTGCTTTTTCTATTTCATCTAATATAATGACAGAAAATGGATTATCTTTAACTGATTCAAAAATATTTTTATTATCTTTATATCCAACATAACCTGCAGGTGAACCTATAAGTTTACTAACAGAATGTGGTTCACTAAATTCACTCATATCTATTTTAACTACATTTTTTACTATATTTTTAGCAAATAATTTAGCTAGTTCTGTTTTTCCTACACCACTTGGACCAACAAACATCATAGAAAAACACATATTGTCATCTTTAAGTCCTAATTTTAATTTCTTATATATTTTCATTAATTCTTCTATAGACTGGTTTTGTCCTATTATATTATTTTTTAAATCTTTTTCAAAAGTATCTAACTCTTTTTGATTAAAGTCTTTTAATTCATAAATAGGTATATTTGCTTTCCTACTAATGACATTTATTACGTCCTCTTTAGTTACTACTTTATTTTTACTTTGTGTAAGTTCTAGCTCCAGCTTATTGATTTTACTGACAAGTTTGTTCTCTTTTTCCTTATATATAGAGGCATTTTGATAATCTTTTTTTAATAAATAATTTTTCTTCAACTTTAATATTTCATTAAGCTCTTTTAAATATTGGTTATACTTCTTATGCTTTTTATTTTCTTTAGTAGCTACGTGAGCACATACTTCATCTAATATATCAATTGATTTATCTGGATCAAATCTATTTTTTATATATCTATTAGTAAGCTCTATTATATAGTCAATGATACTATCATCTATTTTTGTCTTATGATAAGAACAGTAAGTATCTCTTAGCTTCAATAATATACTTTTTACAGTCTTTCTATCTGGAATACCTACTTCAACTTTTTGAAATCTTCTATCTAATGCTTTATCTTCACTAATAAATTCTTTATATTCTCTAGTCGTAGTAGCTCCTATACACTTCATTTTATTTCTAGCAAGAGCTGGTTTAAAAATATTTGAAGCGTCTATAGCACCTTCTGCTCCACCTGCACCAACCAACGTATGTATCTCATCTATAAATAAAATAATATTATCATTTTCTTCTAATTCTTTTAATATTTTATTTATTCTCTCTTCAAACTCACCTCTATATTTTGTACCAGCTACAGCAGTTGCCATATCTAGGCTTATTATTCTTTTACCTTTTAACATCTGAGGTACTTCTCCTTGCGCTATTAATCTACTAAGCTCCTCTACTATTGCAGTTTTGCCTACTCCAGCTTCACCTATCAAAATGGGATTATTTTTCTTACGCCTACATAATATCTCTATTACTTCTCTTATTTCATTATCTCTTCCTATAACAGGATCTAATTTACCTTCTTTAGCTAATTTAGTTAAATCAACTCCAAGATCATCAATCAATAAATGCTTAGATTTTGTCTTTTTAACAGGAAATTTATATGCAAATTCATGATATAGTTCATCTAAATCTATTCCCATGCCTATTAAAATTCTGATTGCTATGCCTTCGCCCTCTTCTAATAGACTAGAAAACAAATGAGATATTGTAACATTACCATTATTATTTTCTTTGCTATCATATATGGCATTTTCTATTATTTTTTTTAGCATAGGAGTATATAAAAGACATTCACTTTTTTTAGTCCCTTTACCAACTATATTTATTATTTCACCTTTTAATTTATTATAATCCAGATCAAAGTCCTTTAACCTATCACTTATATCATTTTTATCTTTTAATATAGCAAGTAATAAATGTTCACTTCCAACATAAGGATGCCTTAACAATTGCATTTCCTCTTTAGCACTCATCATAATTTTTCTTGCTTCCTCAGTAAAATTGTTATACACATTATTCCTCCCTTTAATATTCTATGTATATAATGAATAAAATAAATACTTTTTAAACAACAAATTATCTATATAAAATTAATGCACTAAAACAGTAAATTTGATCCTCACCAGATACAGAAGTAGATACTTGAAATTTAATATCCATAAGCTCCACTTCATTTTCACTCAAAAACTTATTAATGCTTTTTTCTAAATCTAATTCATGTGACTCATCAAATAATTTTACCTTCATAAAAAAATCACCACTATTATTTTAATAGTGATGATAATATTTTTTTGTCGATTAATATCTAGATGTTCTATCATAATACCAACCGCCTAAAGCTGGTAAATTTAAAACTTCTCTTGGATTAAAACTTTTAGATGAAAATCTTGAGTAATAATATAAACCTGCTGGAATATTTGTAGTTGATATTTGAATATGTAAGTGAGTTCCCGTTGAACAACTATCCCAAGTTTCTATGTTAGGATTTCCACCTACTGTAGCAATTACCGTATTAGTTGTAACTACATCACCTACTTTAACATTAATAGATGCTAAATGCAAATATCCTGTAGTATAGGCTTTTCCATTAATTGAATGATGAATATACACATAATTTCCACCACAACTAGACCTTTCAGTTATATATGAAACTCTTCCATCAGCCATAGCATATACAGGTGCACCATGACCCATACCAGCTATATCCATTCCATAATGCATTTGTGAATATCCCCATACATTATAAATTCCATAATTAGATGATATATATCCAACAGTTGTTGGCCTATAAAAAGCTGTTCCTATTGGAAGCTTATCTCTTCCACAATTACTAACATCTTCATCCAAATTACATTTATATATATTCTCATAAGTATTTATAAGCTTTTTCATAGATTTAATATCGTCTTCTAAACTTGTATTTTCATCCATAATTTCACCTAATTGATTTCCTAAAGATGTAAGTTCATTTTCAAGTGATTTTTGCTTATTATTTAATTCGACTTGTTTATTAGCTAAATCTTTCTTCTTTTGTTCACTTTCTTTGATTGTAGCATTATATTCATCTATTAGCTTATCATTGTAATTAGATAATTGTTCAGCTATAGCCATTCTATATATAAAATCAGTAAAATCGACTGCATTAAATACATACTCAAGATAAGCAGATTCACCATTTGACAATTGATAATAATTTATAATCTGTTTTATTTCCTTTTGCTTTAATTTTATCTCTTCATTTAGTCTTTCTATTTCTTCACCTAACTTAACAGTTTCATCTTGAATATTTACTATTTCTTGATTAATAGCTGCAATATTATTTCTCTTTTGTTCTATTTGCTTTTCTGTTAATTCTTTTTGGCTTTTTCCTTCACTTAATTCTTTTTCTTTAGCTGCTAACTCTTCTTTTAAATTTCTTAAAGTTTTAGCGTGTACAATTCTTGAATCAGATGAAAAAGAAAAACTAACAACTAGCAATAATATTACTAACAATAAATAGCTACTCTTTTTTAAAATATTCTTCATTAATCTCTCATCTCTTTTCTTATTGATTTATAATTTTTACAATACTTTTCTACTAAATTCCAAAAGTCCTTTGAATGATTAAAATAAATAATATGACTAAGCTCGTGAATTATAACATAATCTATTTTTGATATATCAAATTCAATAAGTTTAGAATTTAGCGTTATAGTATGATTTACTCTATTGTAAACTCCCCATCTAGTTTTCATACTTCTTATCTTCAATATAGGAGATTTTATATCTTCGTTAAAATGATTAAATACATATACAAATCTCTCATCAAAAATTCTTATTATTTCTTCTTTATACCATTTGTTTAATGATAAAGTATTCTTTGAAAATATTTTATCATCTTTGATATAAGTTGAATTTAATTTCTCATCAAATATAACTTCATACTCTCTTCCTAGATATAAAAAACTATCTTTTTTTAATTTTTTGTTATTTACTTTAAACAACATTTTTCTCAATGAAGTAATATTACTATCAAGAATTTTTTTTATTTCTCCTTTAGTAGTGAAATAATTACATGTTACATAAATATTTCCATCTTCTTTTACTCTAATATATAAATTCTTATTATTTTTTTTTGTTATAATAACATCATATAAAGTACCATCTATTTCATATTTCATTTGCTATCACTTTTTTTAAATAAACTTTTCTTAAAAGTAGCTAACATTTCAAAAACAATTGTAATAGTAAGAAGAATTTTTATAAAAATCTCATTTATAGATGTATAAAAACTAATAAATCCAACTATTAAAGTAAGTAATAAAATTAGGGCTTTTATAATTTCAAAAAGGCCTACTAAATATTTATTTTCACATTTGTTATAAATAAGAATATTAGTAATAATCTCAAAAACTAACGGAAAGATATATGCATAGCTCATTTTAATAGAATCGAAAATAGTAAAAAATAACAAAATATCATAATAAACTATACATATAATTAATTTAGATTTTTTTAACTTTTTTTCAGGCTTTTTTTTCATACTACTTCTTTCCTTTCCAATTTTTCGTTTTATCTTTTAGAAATTTATAAGTTGAAAAATAAGGATAAGCCAAATTTAAAACTTTATTCTTTGTTACACGTCCTAAAATATCAGACTTTAACTTTTCAAAATTTATAATTTTGCTTAAATCTTTAGCATACTTATTTAATCTGCTAAGTAAATTGATTGAAAGACATAAATCTATTAAAAAGATTCCAAAATAAAATCCTAGAAAAAATATAGCAATTGGATTTGTAATAATAGAAGCAATAAATTCATTTAGCCATGGATTAACAAAGTAGTAGAATAAAAGTGAAAATAGCCCCCATAATAGTGAAAATTTAACACAAATAAGTCCTTTATAATTAAATTTATTATTAGAGTAATCCCATAATTTAATTCTAAACAACTTTTGAGCCATAACTCCAGAAAAAAGTTCAAGTAAGCTCAGCACAAATACTGAGATAAAAAATATAATGATTATCTTATTTGTACATTCTATTTTATCAAAAAAATTGCCCATTATATTTAAAGCAAGAGCACCAAATCCATATATTGGAACTACACATCCACTCATAAATCCAGGGTTGACAATTTTTTTATTATTTATACTTCTAAATGCGAACTCTATTATCCAACCTACAATTGAAAAAATAGAAAATATAAACAAATATTTAAGCATATTTAACTCCTACCATCATTCATAAAACTTTAACAAAATAATTATAACACATTTAAAAAAAAGAATAAATAGTTTTAATAATTAACAATCAAAAGCTTAAATTAATGTAAAATAAAAGATCAATTTCTTGATCTTTACTCACTAACTACATCTGCATCTTCTTGATGTGGTTCAACATAACCTGGTAATCCTGGTCCTATTGGTGGAATAGTTTCCTTTTCTGAAACAACTACGCCATTCTCATCAAACTTAATGTTACTTTCTTGATGTGGTTCAACATAACCTGGTAACCCTGGTCCTATTGGTGGAATAGTTTCCTCTTCTGAAATCACTACTCCATTCTCGTCAAACTTAATGTTACTCGCATTTGCTTTAGAATTTGAAGAAACTTCATCTACTGTATTAACAGCAACAACTACTCCATTTTCATCGAATTTAATATCGTTTAATGATTGCTTCTTCTTTTCCTCTAAATTGGTTGCATCAGCAACAACAGTTCCATCTTTGCTAAAAGCAAGTCCATTATTAAATATTTTCCAATCAGCAGAAGGTTTAGCATTAACAGGAGCACTAGAAGTGGCATATTCTTTATGAAATGGATTTTCTACTTCTAATTTAACGCTTTCTTGCTTTTCGGATTTCACTGGTGTTTTTGCCTCCTCAGCTATCATAACAACGCCATTTTCATCAAATAATAGTTTTGAATATGACTTATTTGAAGCTAAAACCATGTCATTTTTTGCATGAAATTCAGCTGCTGATGTTTCTTCATCACCCATTAAACCTTTAAGTCTTCTTTCAAATACTAATTGTTCTTGATTTATATAACCCTTAAAATCAACATGCTCTATATCAGTATGATTAAAAGAACAAGTTTGTTCAGGTAATAGCAATCCCTCAGGATATACACATCCAGAATAATCCTTTATTTTTAAATTACCACTGAACTCAACACTATAGAATCCAGTAATCATTACCTTTTTATTTTTTCCTTTTAAAGTACAAACTGTACCTATTGGTAAATACTTCTCGTTCACATTTTCACCTCTTTATCCTTTTTATTTTTAATTTATAGCACTATTTCTTGTTGGAAGCTCGAAATTATTTATAGACGTTATCGCATCTATATTAGATTTTGATACATTATTAAAATTCGTTATGCTACTTTCTATTTTAGCTCTTTGTTTTGATAAACTATCTCTAAGTTCAGCATTCTTGTTTATAAGTTGCTTTAGATAAGAAGCATATGCAAAATCTATAGGTATATTTAAATAACCAACATCGTTTACAGCACTATTTAAATTATTAATTGCTTGATCCAAATAAGGTAGCACCTTATTATTTAACCCTGGACCATCTAAATACAATTTAGTCATAAATCCTCCTATATATTTGCTTTATTAGCTTCTACTTCATACTTTTCTGCGCATTCAATAAGAGTATTACCAAAACTAAAAATTTTATTTTTTAGTTCTACTGCATCTACTTTTTCCTTATTAGATTTCACAGCGAAATTCTTAGCAGACTCTCCTACCCATTCTCCAGTCGTAACAGGCATATTACTAATTCTAGAATATAAAGTCTCTATAATGTCACTTAAATCATTACTAAGATTTATAATATCATTACCACATTTTTTTATTTTATCTGTATCTATATTCATATCATTCTCCAAAAATAATTAAAGAAGACTTACTTTAGTAAGTCTTCATTTTATACTATTTATCTTATAATTTATAGATGGAATAACAGTATTATTTAGATAACTTACTCTACTTAATATATTTTCTCTTACAGAGTTAATATCTATACTTCCAGGCATGTCCTCATTTATACTATAATAAGATATTACCTTTCCATCTAAACCGTTTAAAGACTCTAAACTCTTATTTAAATAGTAAACTACAGAATATAGTTTGCTACGCAATTTTTCATAATAGAAAATCTGCATTGAACTATCAAGCTCTTTAAAATTATAAATATAATTTGTATTCAAACTAATCCTCTACTAACCTCTATATTGAACAGTTTCTGTATATTTTGTTCCTTCAGAAAATGCACCTTTAGAAGCATTAACGCTAGAAGCAATTTTTTGTTGTGCATCAATCCAAGCATTACCTATATCGGCTAACTTATCACTGAAAGCTAATAGTTGGCTTACTAAATTATTTACATAATCTTTTACTTTATCTAAGTATGCTTTAACAGCTTCCTCAGCTTCAGACCCCCTAAATGCAGTTCTCGCTTGAGCTTTACTCGTATCAATTGCACCATCTAAATAAGAGGTTATATTGTTAACATAATCATTAATAGCTTCTCTCATTTTTGGAACTTCTGTTGCCTTAATTCCAACTATATCATAACCAACTGTTTTTGTATCTCCCCAAGAGAAAGGATTATACCAATCAGCATCACTAACTTCATGTTCTCCAACTCCTGACATTACACCACCATTGTATAATGATTCTCCAGCATGCTCTATTCCTGAAAAGTTAGAAAAGTCAGCAGTACGTCCACGTCCACCTATCATATTACTCATTGAAGAGCTTGCATCAAATCCTGATTGAGTAGCTTCTGTTTCCCAATTTGCCATTTATTTCATCTCCTCCTTTAATTTACCATTTTTGCATCTTGTTCATAGTAATTACGAGTTAATTCACTTAACCTCATCATCAAATCACTATATTCAGATTTTAAATCTGATTGAACAGTACGAATTCCCTTTTCAAATTGATCTAAAAAATTATCTCTTGATTGACCTTGCCATCCTCTAGCAATTGCTTGAGCCATAGCATCAGTATCTTCTAATTTTTCATTTACTTTAGTAAGCAAATCCGTTTGCAAGTTTTGAATATATTCTTCCATTCCTTGTTTAGATATACCTTGACTTACGTCATCACCAAAGTCCATATCTCTTGATTCTCTTGCACTATCGAATAGTCCCATAAAATATCTCCCTTCTACTATTTTTCATTACCAGTATACATCACATTTTTAAATATGTCAACATTTGCAGATGTAATACCCGAAAATCTTTGTACTGCCATTTCTAAATCTTGGCCATAACCTTCAATATTTGATAAAAATATTGGAAAGTTTTGAGATAGCAATTTAAATTTTTCTCTATACGTTCTACCATCATCACTATCAAAATAAGTTTCACTACTATTTACTAGTACCTCTAAATCACTTAAAGCTTTTGAAGCTTTATCCCTTAAATCATATATTTCTAATATTAATTTTTTTAATTTTTCTTCTCTTATAGCCACTATTTTTTCCACTATTATCACCTACTTTTTCCCATGCCGAATGACTCTGAAACATAATTAACAGAATTCATCTTATCATTTTTTCTAGTTTTTAAAATATAACTCAAATAATCTTTTTTATCACTAGATACAAGAGTTAACTTTGATGCATCAACATCCACTTTAGCATTATATGCATTATATGCTTGTTGAATTTCATCTCGATTTATATTTAACTTATTAGCTATAGTCTCAAAGAATGAAGATTGTATGCCATTATAATTCGAATAAAAGGCCACATATGCATCTTTATTACCAGAACTAGAGTACCAAATTTCTCTACTTAATTCATTTTCAAATATACTTATTAAAGAAAATATTTCATTTAAGCTAACAGTACTACTTTTACACCTATCAGCCAAATTAGTGTAAAATTGTTTAGTTAATGTTTGTGCAATACTACACTTTAAATTTTTGGTAAGATCCGTTAGATTTACCGAATCTCCATTTTTTTCTTTATACACGTTGAAGAAATCATTTGCCGAAGATGTTGAATTAACATTCAATAAAAGATTGTATGCATACATCATATTTAAAACTTCTTCTTTGTCAGAATCAGTATCAGCCTTAAAGTAGCTAAATAAATCTTCTATATTACTACTAAGTGAAAGTCTCTCAAACGTAGATAAACTATTATCAGATAATATTGTCGATACTTTAACTGTATCAAAGCTTTTTATTAAAGTTTGATATAATTCAGTTTCTTGAGTATTATTGCGATCCATAGTTAAGTATTCAGCCGCACCTTCGTTAAACCATTCATACGACATCGAATTTACTTTTGAATCTGCAAATTTATAAGATATACCAGATCTATTTGAATAGCTAGAACTTTCTAGCTCACCTCTACTACAATAAGATAACAAATGATACGTTTCATGTTCTACTGTTTTTTTATAAAAATCACTAGATTTATTTATTGCACTAGGGTTAAATCCCATGGTAGCTGTTTCATTGTCATAATATCCATTTGAAAATTCATCAAACTTAATTATTCTTAAATCTAGTAATTTTTCAGATAATAAGTTTAAGTCAACATCATTATTTTTAACATAATCATTAATTAAATCAGCTATAATAGAGCAAATTTTTTTAAGCTCAGAATCAGGTATTACCTTTTTATCAGGATAGTTTTCTTTAGCATTATTATCTTTAACTATAGAATATATTTTATCTGCTGATATAGAGTTATTTGTGAATATATTAACACCACTAGGGCTATAGCTTGTTCTGTTATAATACTTTGATAAATTATCTTTAATACCATATAAATCACTATATGGATAAGATACTTTTATACTCTTAACATAATTCTTGAAATTAAGTAATTCACTATCACTTAGTGTAACGTTAGATCCAATTATAGCATTAGATAATTCATCTAATTCAAGACTTGGTTTTTGTACATCTAAATTAATGGATTCATCATCTTCAGTAGCTGAAGTTGTATAAGTATTAGTTTCATAGTCATAGTAGTCTCTATTACTCTCTTTAGAATTACTATAACCATAATCATAAAGGTCAAAATAGCTATATTTATTTTTATTACTGGTATTATTCTTTTTATTTCTAAAATTGAATTTGCACCCTGTAAGAGATGTAATTATTATAACTGGTGATAAAATTCCAGCTATGAATCTTTTTAGTTTATATCTTTTTTTACTTTTAGTACCTTTATAAGTACTAAAATTTTTTAGTATCATATTATCACTACCTTTACAATATAATGTTAGCATTTTATAAATATATTGTCAATTAAAAACAAAAAGTCACCATAAAAAGTGACTTTTACTTTACTTAAATTAATATTAATGTCGAACCATTTCTAATATCAGTATTTCTTACAATATCATCAATATTATATTTTTTACCAGTAAGTCTATCATATATGCTAGTGGCACTCGTTCCATTATAAAGTCCATTAGTTAAATCTGTTACTGATTTATTTAGCAAAACAATAATGTTTCCTACTTTTTTGTTTACTGGAATAAACAAATTAAATTTTCGATCTATCTCAGGAACTATTAATTCAACAAGTACTTTATTCTTCATGAGTTTCACCTTCTTGTTCTACCATATATTTTATTACTCTAAAATTAGTTTTTTCGATAGCAAATCCAAGATGTGGGAAGCTTAAGCTTCTAATATCCATACCTATATTTGATACATTAAATGCTCTTTGACTTGATATATTTTGCCCAAGCCATATACCATTGCTGTTATCAACTTGAGATTTATACCAATCAACTATTTGTAATTTCTTATATGAAGAATAATTATCTATAAATATGAAATAACTTTTTTGAAAAGCACTAGATAACATCATTAAATTATTAAGGATTTGCTTTCCAGAATCAGATAGTTCAGATTCAAATTCACCTATACCAACTATAATATAGAAGTTTATAGTTTGTTGTGTTGCTTCGCGAGCTATTTCATTGTTTATTTCTACGATAGCATTATCATAGTTACTATGTATTACATCTATTCCCTCTACTTGTTCACCATATACCTCTACGAAATCGACAACCTTTATCTTAACATTTTGAATGCTATTTAGTTGTTTAATAAGCGCGTGAGAAAAATCAAGTCTATTTTGCATGTCCTCACTTACTATAACAGTAAATTTATTCTTTAGTAAATCGTAATTATATGGTTCTTTTTTTAATATATCGTATCCAATAGGGAATTCATTTAAACTAATATTTAATTCTTTAAAATCGTTTAGAGTAACTACACTAGGAACTGTTGGTATTTTTCTAGCTCTCGTAGTATAAGCTTCATTTAATTTTTTTGAAGCCTCTCTTATAGTATTGCTAATATTTTTAGGATCAGTTATATATGCTGTTTGGAACTCATATGCAGTATCATCTTTTTTTACTAATCCTCTTCCAAATGCTTTCGAAGGTATTAATCCACGAGGTGCCGGTAAAACAGCACGGTAATCATCATTATTTGGCATCTGTAATGTGATTTTCTCGCTAAATGATTGTAGCATTTTACCTCTTATTGTACTAGCTGAAATACAACTAATTAAGAATGTTATACCATATTTATAACCATCCCTATATAGTGTTTGAACTTGATCAGATAATTTTCCATGAGATTCTGTAAAGTTTTCGTAACCATTTATTATTGTAACTATTAATGGATCTTTCTTTCCACTATTTTCACAATAATTTACGTAATTACCTGCATAATCTGCATATTCATCTTTTCTTCTTTCAATTTCTTTAAATAGCATATTGAAAGTGTCTATTATTTTATCTTTTTCATCAACAGTCATAACTTCGCCAACATGTGGCATTTTATAAAACATTTTTAATGTCTCAGCACCACAATCTATAACGTAGAAATTAACCTCATCTGGTGTATGCTCTACAATAGATGACCAAAGTATTGTAGTAATTAAGTTTTCCTTACCACTACCACCTTGTCCGTAAATAACTCCATTATTTTGTAAGTTAAGATTTAATATTCCTTGCTGTTGACTTGCTGGATTATCATATTCACCTATTACTGGATTTATAAAATATGGAGTTGGCTTATAATCATATTTTGCTTTTATATCATTTATAAATATTTCATCTGGTATTTTATCTAACCACATTTTATCTGTAACAATATTTTCTTTTTTAGCTAAGTTATAAATATATTTTACGATATTTGTTAATTGTTCACCCAAATCTTCATTTGATTCTTTTTTAGCAATATCATTAACAGATTTAATTACATCACCAGTATTACTAACGTAGCTTATTGAATCGTCTACTTTTTTAATTATTTTATCTGTTGGAACATACTTAGCTCCACCCCAACCTGATTGTCCAATATCAAAATAATCATCATAACCTACTTGAAGATAAAATCTTCCTGCTTCTTTTATTGAAGCTGCTTCAGGTCTTTTTAACATTTCCATAGAGTCTCCTCTATCTTGAACTTTCAAACAAACTTTAAACTTAGAGTTAGACCATATTTGATCATTAACAACTCCACTAGGTTTTTGTGTCGCAAGTATTAAGTGGACTCCAAGTGAACGTCCTATACGAGCAGTTGAAACAAGTTCACTTAAGAAGGCTGGCTGTTGACTCTTAAGTTCTGCGAACTCATCACTTATTATAAATAAGTGTGCCATAGGTTCATCAATTAAACCTTCTCTATAAAATTTTTGATATTTATAAATATCTATTGTACTCTCATTTAATTTATCCTTAACTTCATTAAACTTTTTTTGACGTCTTTTAAGCTCACTTGAAATAGATACTAAAGTTCTATTCATCTCAGCTGTATCAAGGTTTGTTATAGTACCAACTAAGTGTGGAATTTTAACACCTGTTTCCTTATTTTCAAAAGCTCCGGCTAAACCTCCACCCTTATAATCTATAAGTACAAATTGTACTTCATAAGGATGATAATTTACACACATAGATAATATATAAGTAATTATAAATTCTGATTTACCACTTCCTGTAGATCCAGCAATTAGTCCGTGTGGTCCGTGAAACTTTTCGTGTAAATCTAACTTAAATTGTTCTCCATCTGCGTGTACACCTATAGGAGTAGATAAACTAGATACTGGATTATTAGTCTGCCATCTATTTAAAATGTTTAACTGTTCTATTTTAGACACTCCATACATTTCTAAGAATGATAAACTACTTGGTAGTTGTGTTAATGCATCTTTAGTTAAAATTGGAACATTTGAAAGCTTAATACTTATTAAATTCATATCTAAGTTTTTTTCATACTCATTAGTAAATACTATCTGTGATTGTGAACTTAATTTCTTCTCTAAAATACAGCTTTCCTTTTCACCTATTTCTATAAACTTCTCACATTTATTAGGTAAATTTTTCATATTATTACTAATTGTCAACATAGAAAATCCATAATTAATATTACTTCTACTTATCTGCTCTATTATTGGTAAATTCTTTATCGATTTATAATCATCAGTAATTATTAAGTAATAAGGTGGACAGGCTTTAAACTTTTTCTTTCTAGAATCATCTTCATTGTTAGCTTCATCATCACTTAACTTATTAATTTGTTCAATTCTTAATTTAAAAGCCTCTTCTAAATAAGTAGATACCTCTTTATACTCATCTGCATTAGTAGCAAAAAATCTCTTAGTTTTATCTTCACTCCAAATATGAGGTAAAAATTTAGCAAAATCCCATCGGTTTTCATTTTGACTATTTGTAAAAATTGCTATTTTAAGATCTGTTGCGCTATGAAGCGCTAAAATCTGTGTAAGTATACTATTCATATAAGCCGTACTATAAGAACAATTGAATACAAATGCTAATATAGTTTGATTATCTATATCAACGGTAACTGGAACATCAATAAGTTTTTGAGAACTCTTATCAACTTCATATACCATAGATAAGAGATTATCAACACTTAATGAAAACCTTTCTTTTGGAGCATTGACCTTAACATAAGAGTCTATATTTCCAATACCAAGTCTAACTCTCAAAAAATCTTCATCGCTTATATCTCTAAACCAAAAACGTCTACCTTTATTTAAGATAATATCGTAGCATTCCTTACTTGATAAATTGTTTTCTTTAATTATTTGAGTTTGTTTCTTTAATGAATATTGTATTTTTTCTTCTATACCATCTAAGTAAGCCTTATATTTAGTTTGTCTTTCTTTTTCTCTCCTCTTTTGTCTTCTTTTCTCATAAGCTCTTATTATTCTAGGCATAACAAGACCACCTATAAGCATTGAAACACACATAACAATCTGAGGAATCAATTGTGTTATATCTCTTCCTTGATTCAATGAATTAATTACGTTATATATCATAATTCCTGAAGAAGCAAACATAGTAAAACTTGTTCCTATTGTAAGTATAAATGGTAATTCTTCTTGTTCACCACCACCAGGTGGAGCATCTATATCTATTTGTTCTACATCTATTATAGGCACTAAGCGTGGTATATGGTAAAAATAATCGTCTTCATCATATAAATCAACATTAGAATCTTCATCACTTACTGGAGTATATTTAGTATTATCCGAAACATCTAACTGTTCATATGCAGATATACCAGTAACTGCAACTGCCTGCTTAGGATTATTTATCTTAAAGAAAGTTTGCATCCATATTATTTTAAGTCCATTTATAAATATAACATCACCGACATTAAGTTTAGCTGTAAGTATTCTTTCTCCATTTATATAGGTTTTATATCTCTCATCAGCACTTCCTGCTACATACCAATTATTATTTACAAATTTAATTTCTGCGTGAATTTCGCCAACTAAGGAATTTCTATAAGATATATTACATCCACTAGATGATCCTATAGTGATACTAGTTAAATTATTAACGGCTAATTCATACTCTTCTGTTTCTTTGCTTGGAAGTGAAAATAATGTAACGATTTCTTCTTGACCCAATACTTTTAGAAAATGATAATCATAGTTTTCAAGTATAACGTCACTAACCAAAACAGAATTATCCATTATATTTATGTTACCATTGCTTTTTAGTTTCCATTTATCGTCACTTGCTTCAACTGTAACATAGTTTTCATTTTTATTATTGTTTCCTTTATAAGGTATCAAAAAAGAATCTTCCACCTTCTCAGGAAGATTAAATTTAGTTATTTTGTATTTATCTAATATAAATATCTTCACGTTACCTACCACTTTCTACTCTAAATAAATTATACAAAAAAAAACTATATTTTACAATAGTTTTTTATATAATTTATTTTCTAAAATACATTATCTAATTTTTCCTTAATATCAATTTTCTTTCTTATATCACTAACTTTTAATCTATACACATATAATATTTTAGTATTGCTTGGGATAATAAAGTAAGCACCCGTTTTATCACTATTTTCTTTCATAAGTATAGGCTGTTTAATTGTATCCCTTATTTCTAGCATATCAGTAAACGTACTAACCTTTAGCAATTGATAATCTTTAAAATCAAAGTTATTATCAATAATTTGAATATATGAACTATAATTATTTAAAATTTTCTTTAGTTCTCTTTCATATATATTCTCAGCCGTTCTAGTATTTATTTCGAATTTTACTAAAATTATAACTAACCCAACATCGATTATTCCAAATATAACTCCTAAAATTATAAATATAAAATTGTTATGATAAATATTTTTGCACTGCATAACATTATTTTCTGTATTAACTAAATCGTCTCCAAGCTCTATTGCCACAGTCTTAGTTGTAAGAGGGATAGAAAGAGTCATAACAGATTCTTGAACATCATCATCTTCAAAGTCCTCGCAAGATCCAATAACCTTAATGTACATATTTATATTTAGTGTACTAATAGTATTATCAAGTCCATAAACATTTATGAAGTTTTTTATAAGATTATTATAATAATTATAATCTATCTTTACATCTTCTTCTATAACAAATTCATTTAAATTTGTACTTTTTTCAGTTTGATCTACAAGTAATTTATTTGTATTAAATAATGTGTTATCAGTATCCTTTTCTTTAACTAAAACATCTGCTTCTATTCTATAAGAATACTTATACTCAATATTTTTTTCCTTCAAAGATAATTTGTAATTAAAATTAGCACTTATATAATTAATTAAACTAGCTATATATTGCTTTCCAGAACCTAAGTAATTATCAGAAAAGAAATCATTTTCATTTAAATAAACCTTATAATCTATTTTACTCTTTTCATCATATTTTACATACTGCTTTTTATTTCTCTCATTATATATTAGAAAAAAGGATAAAGTAATAATTGAAACTATGATAATAGCGCCAATAAAAGATAATACAGTATTTCTTCTTTTAGCTTGATCAGATAATAATGCATTAACTTGATTTTTCTTCATAACTCTACCCTCCTATTTTTTATGAAAATAATTTTCTCAACCACAACGTTGGATAACCAATATATTTAATTTTAAGCTTTACGAGGCCATATATTTTATCTTCTAAAATATATCCACTATCTTGGATTTTATTAGCATCTCCCTTAGTATAGTATCTATATTCTCCATTAACCTTTTTTATTTCAATAACTCTATGAACTGTTTCTATTCCATTATAATCAAAAATAATTACTTGACCTTTTTTAATAGTTTGTTCATTATATTTTTCAAAAATAACCGCATCTCCCATATTAATAGTGCCAGTCATACTTCTAGATCCTATTACTAATATTCCATATCTAAATTGACAAGATATAAGCATAATAAGCAAGGTCACTATTACTAGTAAAATGGTATTTTTTATAACTTCTTTTTTTCTATCACTATATGTTACTACAAAATCATTTTTAGAATAAAACTTATCCAAAACTATATACATGATATAAGGATATAGCATTCTCAAAAAAGATTTAAAAAATATATAAACACTAGGTATTATTGGAATAATATATATAAATAAAATTGTAATCAATCTATAAATAATAATTCCATATTCACCATATCTACTAGAAGTATAATTATAAAACAAGTTACAAGAAAGTGAAGCAAAAAGTACAAAACCTAAAGCTATTAAAAAATCCGATAAATTTGTTAAGTCATAAATTCCAGTATAGATAAGTAAATCTATCAAAACCATTGAAATATATGTAAGTAATATAGATAAATTAACTTGTCTTTTCAAAAAGAAAATTTTAACTTCTTGTGATAGAAATATCATTCTAATTTTTTCTGATGAAATTATAATTATACTAAGTGGTATTATAAATTTAAATATAGTCCAAAATGAAATTAATGTTTTTGAATGCTCAAATCCAAAATATAATCCCATCATATAAAATACACCTAAATAAATAAAAGCAAATATTGTCATAAGTATTATGACAGATTTTTTATAAATCGAAGTAATCTTTCTTTTTTTTAAGATAAAACTACTTAAAATCATATATGAAAATATTATTAACGCTAAAATACTTCTTTTCATATTTGGCGCAATGAGAGCAAAGGAAAGTATTATGATTAAAGAAACTTGTAAAATTAAAGCCTTTAAGTTTTCTTTTTTCATATGTATCCTCCTTTACCTACATTCCACCAAGTATAAATATTAAGCACTCTTTGGTGCAGCAGTTAAATCAACCTTAATATTAGCAGTAGAATCATCTACAGATACTGGAGTCTTTATCAATTTAACAGTTACTGTTACAGTAGCAGTTCCACCAGCTTTTACATCAACTGCTGTATTATCCACACTAGTAGTAACTTCAAAATAATCAGATTTATCATTTGTTATTGAAGCTTTAGAAACACTAGCATCAACATCAGTTTCTTCATTTTTAATAGTATAAGTAGCTGTTACTGGCGTATTTAATACTAAATCTTTTACATTGATTTGAGCACTAAGAGATCCATCTGTAGCAGTAGCTGTTACATTTTTACCAGATACATCTGTAGTACCATTAAATGATACTTTTAAAGTTGCACCTTTTACTGCTGCAGTACCTGTAATATCTAATCCTACATTACTAACTACGGCATAACCAACACCTAAAATGCCTACTAATACTAACAATCCTAAAGTTAGAAGTGATTTTTGTTTTTTCATGATTTCACCCCCTTTACTGCAAAACAAATAGAATAAAACAACTTGAGTACTTATACTCGCCGGAAGCATATTCTATATAGACAATTATATATCAATTAAAACAAAAAATCTACATTTTTTGCAAAATATCACTTAAATGTAGATTTAAAAAGATTCTTTATTAAAATGGCATTTTCATTTTTCCATTTTTTAACCCTTTCATCATAGATTTCATTTGGTCGAATTGTTTTAATAATCTGTTAACTTCTTCAACGCTTCTAGCAGAGCCTTTTGCTATTCTTTGCTTTCTAGTCGCTTTTAATACTTCAGGATGGGTTCTTTCATATGGAGTCATTGAAAGAATTATAGCTTCTATATGTGCCATATCTTTTGGATCTATTTTAACACTCTTCAATTCTTTTGGAACACCAGGAATCATCTTAATAAGATTTTCTAATGGACCAAGCTTTTTTATCTGTTTAAATGTACTTAGAAAATCTTCTAAATCAAATTTTCCCTGTTCCATTTTCTTTGCTGTTTTTTTTGCTTCATCCTCATCTATTACAGCTTCTGCCTTTTCTATCATGGTCATAATATCGCCCATGCCTAGTATACGAGTAGCCATTCTTTCTGGATAAAATTCATCTAATCCATCCATTTTTTCACTTACACCTATAAACTTTATTGGTACTTGAGTTAAGTGCCTTATAGAAAGAGCAGCTCCACCTCTTGTATCACCATCTAGTTTTGTAAGTATAGCACCGGTAAGCTTTAATTCATTATTAAATCCTTCTATTACGTTTATAGCATCCTGACCTACCATACTATCTAAAACTAATAAAGTTTCGTTGGGATTAACATTAGATTCAATATTTTTTAGCTCATTCATTAAATTTTCATCTATATGAAGGCGTCCTGCAGTATCTATCAAAACATAATCAAATTTATTTTCTTTAGCATATTTTACTGCATTTGAAGCTATTTCTACTGGGTCTTTATGCCCTTCTTCATACACTTCTATATTAAGCTCTTTGCCTAATGTTTTTAACTGATCTATAGCAGCAGGACGATAAACATCACAAGCTACTAATAAAGGATTTTTTTTATATTTTTTTCTAAGTAATAAAGCAAGCTTTCCTATAGTAGTTGTTTTACCACTACCTTGAAGTCCTACTAACATAAGTATACTAGGATTTCCACCAGTATATAGGTTTGCTTTCTCTCCACCTAGTAAATCTACTAATTCATCTTTTAGAATTTTTATAAATTGTTCACCAGGTTTTAAACTCTTAGTAACTTCCTCTCCTAATGCTTTTTCTTTAACATTATTTATAAATTCCTTTACTACTTTATAGTTAACATCTGCTTCAAGTAAAGCAAGTCTTACTTCTCTTATAACATCACTAATGTTGTCTTCAGTAATTTTACCATACCCTTTAATTTTATTTACAGCAGATTGTAATCTATCTCCTAAACTCTCAAACATTTTATCACCTACAAATTATTATATAATAAAAAATGTTTAAAAGTAAACATTTTTTACAAACAATTATTTATAATAATATCGTGAATTTTTTTATTTGTACTAGAATTATAATGCAATCCGTCAGAACTATTACTTGAAGAAGCTGAAATGCTACTTGCAGTATCACAATACTTTAGATTTGAAATTTTAGAAGAATTTATTTTTGATTTCATTTCTTCGTTAAACGCATTAACTCCTGCCACTTTAGCATAGTGATTCTTAGTCTCTCTAACTGGATTAACAGATACAAATATTACATTATGATTTTTCCAAGTTGTAGTTGCTAACTCAGAAACCTTATTATAATATTTATCAGCTGCAGACTTACCATTAGATGAAGAAGTTAATCCATCATTTACTCCCATAAGTATTATTATATTATGCTTCTCACTTGATATTTTAGAATTTACATATGGTAGCGCTGTTGAAGTAAACCAATTATATGACCTACTACCCTGCGCTACATAAGTATCATTACCATCTACTTTTGCTCCATTAGTATCGTATGAACAAAGTCTAGCATCTATGTTTAGCATAGCTCCACACATTTGAACTGTTCTAGAATCACCTACTAATATATTTTTTTTAGCTTTACTAGTATTACTTCCTGAGTTGGACCCGTGTCCAGAATTAGATCCATTATTTGATCCAGAGTTAGAATTATTTCCAGAGTTTGAGTTATTATTTGAACCTGAATTAGAGCCACTACTATTTGGAACATTTACAGGGTCTGTACTACCACTAGGATTTGGTTTTACATTGGCACCAGGATTAGTAGAAGAATTATTATTGGTACTATTATCTTTACTAGATATTTCAGAACAATTTTTACACGTTCCATTTAAAAAGCAATCCATACATTCTGAAATATTACCACTACTTGAATCTGCTACTAGACTTATTATAAACTTAACTATAACTACAATGAAAAATATAAGTACCGCTATTATAAGTCTTTTAACAAATACTTTTTGATTTTTCTTTATTTCATCGTCTTTTTGTGACGTCATACCTTTTATTAAATCTATTGACCCCATTACAACAAGTATTACTGGAACAGCTATTTGAACTATAGTCATAATATAACTTGTTAATTCTGGAATCTTTTTTGGTATTCTAGTTACATTTCCACAATCACAATAAGTTCGTGCCATAGCACTACTTACTGGAAATAGAAACAAAAGCGCTAATAACAATATAATTTTTTTATGCTTTTTCACGTATGATCATCTCCTAGTTTATCTTCCTTGCCAAATATCTACTACATTTACATTACTACTATGAGGTTCTGGATTTGGCATTTTCATCTTAATTATCATTGGAACTTTAAATGCTCTACCAAAAGCAACGCACATACCTGGCTGCAAACTTTTTTGTTTTTCCATAATTTCTGCACTCATATTAGGTAACATCTTTTTAATATACTCCAAATCTCTTGGATGCGTCATTTTAAATATCAGAAAATTGCTTATCTGAGATATAACTGTTTCTGAAAGTTCAACAGGTCTTTGAGAAACAAGGTTTAAAATAAGTCCAAACTTTCTACCCTCTTTAGCTATTCTTTCAAAAATATTATAGCCTAATAAGAAATTATCCTGATCATTTTGTACATATCTATGTGATTCTTCCAATAATAAATGAAATGGAACAGCACCTCTTGTTTGCAAATGCTTAGTATAGTAAAAGAGCATTTTAGAATATATTTTTACTATTGTTTTAGCTAATCTATCATCTATATCTTCTAAGTTAAAATTAACTATTTGTGACTTTCTTCCATTTTTTGTTACTAAACTAGCTATATAACCATTTAAATCTACATAGTTTGGATAGTTAAAGAAATCTGCATTTTCACTTATAGCTATAGAGTGTAATCTTACTTTTAAAGTTATAGCTTCATCATATAATTTTTCATTTCTTAAAAAGCCATCACTTATTAATGTAAAATCCAATGCTTTGCCTAGTGTATCTAACCCAAATGCATGATCGTTAGGAGCTTCATAATTATCTAATGAGTCATCTATAAAACTAGTTATATATTGAGTTATTAAAACACTTTCAGTGAAATCTCCACTTCTATCTATTAAAAAGCACTCTCTAAATTTTCTTACATAACCAATTCCTTGTATTGGTGCCTCTAAATTAAATTCATTAGTTTGACAACCAGATACTATAGTAAATATGTCATTTCTTTTACTTGCAGCAGTTTGATTAGTATATAAAACATCCAAAATAGCTTTAGCAATCAAATGATTTTTGTACTTTGTAGCTTCTTCTGTATCCATTGATATTATTCTAGCTAATTTTATCATTTTTTCTATTATTTGTAGCTGTGAATGCTTTTCTGCATTTAAAAGAAGAGCAAAATCATCTATATCGAGTAACCATAGTGGAATTCTTAATATCTCACCATTAGTATCCATCTTATTTGTAGTATAATACTTAAATTGATAGTTAGGATTAACCTCACTTAATCTCTCAAAAGCATTATGATACTCTCCATAGGCATCAAATATCATATAATTTGCTCTATATGGATTAAACTTTTCATTATAAAATAAGCTTTGAATAAAACTTGCTACTCCGTAAGATTTACCACTTCCTGTATTACCAAATATAGCTAAGTGATTACTACAAATATCATTAATATTTACATAAATAGGTTTGTCATTATAAAGAGGACTTGTACCTATTTGAAACATACCATCGCTATCTTCTCCAGTTATTAATTTTAACTCATCTTCTGTAACTAGTCTTATCTTAGCTTCTAAAGTAGGTTTTCTTAAGACTCCACCTATAAAATGTCCATTTTCAATTACACCCAAAAAGTTAACTTTGATAATATCTTTAGATACATCTTCAACTTCACCTAATACTTTTCTATCTCCATCTTCAAATATGACATGCATATTCATAAGATCCATAGATACTGGCGTACCTTCCATAATACTTATATGAGCTATGCTATCGCTTATATATACTATTTTTCCAAACATAATATCACACCCTTATATTAATTCCTCAATTTTTAATTTTATATCATCATCTAAATCTTTTATTAATTCTTCTAATTTTTTCTTATTACTATATAAGTGCAACTTGCTTTCATAATAGTCAAGCCTATTTAATATATCTTTTAAATTCTTATGAACAGCATTACGACTTATCGTATAATTATCAGCTATCTCCTGAAGTGTCAAATTATTAAAATAATAATCTTCAAAATATTTTTTTTGCTTATCTGTAAATAAAGATCCATAATAGTCAAAAAGTTCTACATAATATATATTCATTAAAATACATACTCCACTAAAGTAGTAATTAAAACAAATATACCAACAACTATATATACACTTGTCATATATTTTTTCTTATAAAATTTTTGATTGTTATAAGCCATAGTAAACATAATCATAACGATTATAGAGTAAAAAGCTGGCATAAAAACGTCACTTATTAAATTTATAATAGCAAATATTAACATAAGTTCTGTTAAAACTACTTGAACTAAAAGACCTACTTCTTTTGAACTATATTCCTTTAAATTAACTATCTTTGTATTCATATTATACCTCACATATCTTTAAATAATCCATATATATATTTTTCTATATCAAATACTTGCAAATCAGTTTCCTTTTCTCCAAGTCCCACGAATTTTACTGGAATATCTACTGCTTCTTTTATTGCAAGTACAATACCACCTTTAGCAGTACCATCTAACTTTGTTAAAACAATACCTGTTATATCAGTAATTTCTTTAAAACTTTTGGCTTGGCTTATACCATTCTGACCTGTTGTTGCATCTATTACAAGAAGAGTTTCTGATGGACCATCAGGTATTAATTTTTTAATTACTTTGTTCATTTTTTCAAGTTCATTCATCAAATTAACTTTATTTTGTAATCTTCCTGCTGTATCAACTAACACAACGTCATAGTTTTCATCAATAGCTTTTTTTACTCCATCATAAACTACACTAGATGGATCGTTTGATGATCCTACTTCTACATACGTACCAGTTTTTTCTCCCCACATTTTTAACTGTTCTACTGCACCTGCTCTAAAAGTATCACCTGCTACCATCAATACTTTTTTACCTTCATTTTTTAACTTGTAGGCAATTTTACCAATTGTAGTAGTTTTACCAACACCATTTACTCCTACAAAAAGTATTACTGTAGGAGTAACGCTATAATCAATTTTATTTACTATTATTTGATTATTAACGTAAATAATAAACATTTCATCAATTATAACTTCTTTTAAATCATCACTATCCGTTATATTTTCATGTTTAACACGATATTTTAATTTATCAATAAATTCCATTACTGTATTTACGCCTATATCAGCCATTATAAGTATTTCTTCTAGTTCTTCAAAATACTCTTTACTAACTTTTTTATATTTTTTATTTAACAAGCTAATTTTATTTGAGAATTCTTTTCTAGTTTTCTCTAGTCCTTTTTGATATACTTGAACTTCTTCTTGTGCATCTTTTTTAAATATGTTTTTAAATTTATCAAATAATCCCATTAACCTCACCTTACTATAATAATTTTACTATAAATAGTAAAAAAAATAAATGATTTTAAATCATTTATCTAAAAAAGTTATTTAGCTTCGTACCAGTTGTTTCCATATTCTATATCTACTAAAAGAGGTACATCAAACTTAACTACATTTTCCATAGTAGATTTTACAACTTTTTTTACTTCTTCAAGTTCGTCTTTTTTACAATCTATAACAAGTTCATCGTGAACTTGAACTAGTATTTTACTTTTCAAATTTCTACTATTAAATTCGTTATATAATCTAACCATAGCTATTTTTATTATATCAGCACTCGTACCTTGAATTGGAGTATTTAAAGCCATTCTTTCGGCACCACTTCTTATCATATAATTTTTGTTTTCTAATTCTTCTATAGTTCTAATTCTACCAAACATAGTTTTAACATAACCAGCTTCATGTGCTTTTTTTATACATTCATTTTGATAATCCTTAATACCTGGATATGTTTCATAGTAATCATTTATAAATTTACTTGCTTCTTTAGTATTTATACCAAGGTTTTCAGACAATCCATAGCCACTTATACCGTAAAGAATACCAAAGTTAACCGCTTTAGCCATCCTTCTCATATCTTTACTTACACCTTCTATTGGTACTTTAAATATATCACTAGCAGTTTTTGTGTGTATATCTATATTATTATTAAAAGCATCTTTCAAAGACTTAATATTAGCAAGGCAAGAGAATATCCTAAGTTCAATTTGAGAATAATCAGCACTTAATATTACTGAATCAGGACTTGGTATAAAAGATTTCCTAATAAGTCTTCCATATTCATTTCTAATAGGAATATTTTGTAAATTAGGTTCTATACTTGAAAGTCTACCAGTTCTTGTTAGAGTTTGAGTATAAATAGTATGTATTTTACCATCTTCAAATATATAATTTATAAGTCCTTCTATATATGTTGTATATAGCTTTGTAAGTAACCTATATTCTAAAATACATTCTATTATAGGATGTTTATCCCTTAATTTTTCAAGCACATCAGCAGCAGTCGAATAACCATTTTTACCTTTTTTACCATGAGGTAAACCTAATTTATCAAATAAAACTTCACCTAATTTAATAGGACTAGATATATTAAATTCGCACCCTGCTAAATTATATATTGTCCTACTTACTAGTTCAATCTTTATTTTTATTTCTTCGCCCATTTCTAGTAGTTTATCCTTATCAACTCTAAATCCAGTATATTCCATATCAGCTAAAACTACACTTAAAGGGATCTCTATATCATTAAATAATTTAGTTAAGTCTTTATTTTCTAATTCACTATAAAATTTATTTTTTGTTTCATAAATAAATTTAGCTTTTTTTATAACTATATCTTTAATGTCTAATTTTTCCTTTATAATATTCGTATAAAATGGAATATCATAGCCTAATTGATTTGATAAATAACTTATATCATCTTTTATATTATATTCTAATAAGTAAGCAGCTAGGGATGTATCAAAATCCACCTTTATATCAATGCCCTTTTTCTTTAGAGATACTAATACTTTTTTATAATCATATGTATATATGGAAGATTTAAGAAAATCTAAAGTTTTTATATTTTCACCAGATATGTAATAAGCTGAATTTTCATTATAAATTCCCATACCCAAAATATTAGCTTTATGATAATTAGAATCATCAAGTTCTAAATAAAGTGCTGAAGGCTCTAAAATATTTAAATTACTTGTATCTGTAATAATTTCATACTTTATTTTATCAGTGCTTGATTCTTTCTTCTCATCTTTTAGAAATGAATAAAATTCTAACTCTTCATAAATTTCTTTTAAAGATGCATTAGGACCTAAATATTTAATATCATTAACATCTATATCTATAGGAACTTTTTTATATATAGTAGCTATTTCATAACTCATACGAGCAGATTGCTCATCTTTAACTAATTTATCTTTAACGCTTCCTTTTATATTATCTATATTTTTGTAGATATTATCTAGAGTTTTATATTCCCTTAAAAGCTTTAAAGCAGTTTTTTCTCCTATTCCTTTAACTCCAGGTATATTGTCAGAAGAATCTCCCATAAGTGCTTTCAAATCAATTATATTAATAGGATCTATACCCCATTCATCTTTAAAACTTGTAAGTGTATATCTAATATAATCTTTTTGCTTTAATAATTTCATTCCAACTTCTTCAGTAATAAGTTGCAATAAATCTTTATCACTACTTATAATTAATCCTTCATAATCATCTCCTGGAATATTACAATATTCAGAAAAAGTTCCAATAATATCGTCTGCTTCATAATTATCTATTTCATAATATTTAATCCCCATAGCAGTTAACAATCTTTTAGCATACGGAAATTGGATTTTAAGTTCATCTGGAGTCTCAGTTCTTCCACCTTTATAAAAATCATACTTATCATGTCTAAAAGTTTTACCTTTATCAAATGCAACAATCATATAAACTGGATCTTCTTCAGCCACTATCTTATTTATCATATTAGCAAATCCAAATAAAGCATTCGTAGGTAGTCCTTTACTATTTTTCATAAAATTGCCATTATATGCAGTAGCATAATAACTTCTAAAAAGTAAGTTATTACCATCTACCATTATTATTTTTTTCATTATATCACCATTACTTATTTAACTATAGTTCCTATTTTTTCGCCTTCTAGAACTTTTTTTAAATTCCCCTTTTTATTCATATTATAGACTAAAATTGGAATATTATTATCCATACAAAGAGTAGTTGCTGTTGAATCCATAACATTAAGTTTTTTATTTAATACATCAATATAATTTATCTCATCTATTTTTTTAGCATCATCATACTTATTTGGATCTTTATCATATATGCCATCAACATTAGTTGCTTTGAGTAATATGTCTGCATTTATTTCAGCACTTCTTAAAGCTGCTGCTGTATCAGTTGAGAAAAATGGACTTCCAGTTCCACAACCAAATATAACAATTCTTCCTTTTTCTAAATGTCTTAAAGCTCTTTTTCTAATATAAAATTCAGCTATTTGTCTCATTTCTATTCCAGTTTGTACTCTCGACTGAACACCAAGTTGTAAAAAAGCATCATTTATAGCAAGAGCATTCATAGTAGTAGCAAGCATACCAATATGGTCTGATGTACACTTATCCATATATTTATTACTTCTACCCCTCCAGAAGTTTCCCCCTCCTACTACGATAGCTAATTCGATATCATCACTCAAACTATCCTTTATTTCTTCGCATATCTCAAGAACTCTATTAAAATCTATACCACTTTTTTTACTTCCTGCTAATGCTTCTCCACTTAATTTTAGTAAAACTCTTCTTTTCATATATACCTCCATAATTATTATACTATATTTAAATGATTAATCCAATAAAACTAATTTATCATCTAAAATCGAATATAAATAAGTTTTAACACATTTTTTACTAACAGTTTCTATATAGTTTTTATATCCATTTAACTGTTTTAAATAATTGTCATCTAAAATATTTTTCATTTTATAATCTATAATATCTATATGATCATCATATTCGAGCATTAAGTCTATAAAACCTCTTCTTTCTACTTTTTCATCTATATATATAAATTCGTATTCTTTATATATATTATTATAATTAGTATCTATATGTTTTAAAAACTTAAGCACAAAAGGATTATTTGTTTTATTAAAATCTTCAGTCTCAAATATATAGTGTAACTTAATTCCTTCCTTTAAATTGTTATACTCTTCTTTTGTAATCAAGTTCTCTACTTTTTTAGAGAATTTAGATGTATTAAGATTTTCATATTGAATATTATTTTTTAACTTAACTATTCTTTCAGAATTTGCTTTTATTTCTTTTTTATAATTATAATTTTTAATTTTAGAATAATCTTTAGTTAATCCTAATTCATCTAAATCAAGTGCTTTTATATATGGAGTTAATACCTCGCTTATTGATTCTAACATATCAGAAATTTTATTATATTCTAATCTTACACTTTTTGGCACCACATCAGTGTAGCTCGTTTTATTATAGTCAATTGGACATACCATTATTATTTTTTCACGAGCACGTGTAAGCGCTACATAAAACAATCTTATCTTTTCACTTATGCTATCTCTAAGTTCTTTGCTTAAAAATAAATCTTTGTATATGGTATCTTTTATCCCGTTATCTACATAAGGAGTTATAATATTATTGTTAGAATCAACTATAAATTTAGACTTTGAATCTTCATTATTTGCTCTTTTACTAAGTCCAGTAAAATAACAAACACTATACTCAAGTCCTTTACTTTTATGTATATTTAATATTTTGACACTATCACTATCACTAGTATTTAAGGAATACTCTATATCACCAGCTAATAATATATCATCTAAATATTTGGCAAACATTAAAGGAGTATATCCTATATTAGATAAATTTATACTTAAATCCTTTAAGTAATCTATCTTTATAATAGAAGTTTCTATGTCATTTGTAGTTATCAATTTTTGATATAAATTAAAAGTATCAATTATTTGATTTACAAGATCAAGTGTAGATATTTCAAATATATTTATGCTTTTGCATAACTTATAAAGATCACTTGTATAAAATTTATTAAATCTCAAAATATCAAATATTTCTTCATCAGGAGTTTTAAAAAGGTACGACCTAGAAACACTCGTGAATAAATATTTAAACTCGTCATCTAAAGAATTATAATTTATCTTAATTATTAAGTTTATTAAATTCTTTATTACTAAGATATCATCCCCAAGTGTTAATTTCTCATTTTTAATTTGAACAATAGGCACTCCAACATATTCAAATATCTTCTTATATAATTCGAAGCTACTACCCCTATCCATTATAATAGCAAAGTCACTATATTTAGAATTTCTTAATGTATTAGTTTTCTTATCTACTATAGGATAGTTAGAACTAACCTTTTTCTTAATATCACGAGCTACTATAAAGGCTTCGATCTCATCAGTAGAATATATTGAATCTTTAGCACAATATGTAAAAATATCCATATTATTATCTTCAGTAGTTTTAAGACTTTCTATATAACTAGTATTACCAAAATTCATTTGGTGAGATTCTTTATATTCAGCATCTCCTATATCCTTATCCATAATAAGATTAAATATTAAATTAATATTATCTAATACTTCCGGTCTAGATCTAAAGTTTTTAAGTAAATCAATTTTAATACCACCAATAAAATTTTTATATAAATCATATTTATCTCTAAATATATATGGATTAGCATTTCTAAATCTATAAATAGATTGTTTTATATCTCCCACCATATAAACATTATTATTAGAAATTAAATTTATAAATTCTTCTTGAATATCACTGGTATCTTGATATTCATCAATCATAATTTCATCAAAACTATTTCTTAAACTTTCTTTCACTGATTCATTTTCTTTTACTACTTTAATCGCTAACTTAGCTATATCATTAAATGTATATAAATCATTTTCTTTCTTATATGTAAGAAATGCAGCATCAAATTTAAGTATTATATCTATTATAGCTTTAATATAAGGCTTAGTATTTATTATTGAATCTCTTATTTCATCAGTACTGTTAAACCTTGTTAGATTTTTTAGTTTAGATATTATGTCATTAATTTTATCTTTATATATCTTAAAATCATCATAACAGTTTTTATTTTTTCTAGGTGAACCTATGATATCTAGGGCACTTTTTATTTCGTCATAAGAATTTGCCTCTAATAAAGAAGATAAATTATAACTTTCTAAAAATTTTTGATCAACTAATGTCGCTAACTCCTCATAATGAGGTTTAATCGAATTTTTTAAGTCAATCAAATTAGAAATATATAATTCAATATTAGATTCTATATATTTAGAGTCAAAATGAGTATCAATATAACTTAGTAAATACTCTTCCTTGTTAGTTAATAAGTCTAACTTATTAGATATATTTTTAATAACACTCTTCATTGAATCGTCACTCTTAACGGAGAAATCACCTATAAGCTTTTCAAATTCACTATTTCCATACATGGATTCAAATATTTCATCTAATATTTCGTTAGTTTTTAAAAGTTCTATAGAAGAATCCATTATTGAAATATTAGGTGAAACACCTAAAGCGGTGTTATATTTTCTTACAGTAGAAAGTGCGAAAGAATCAAATGTAGTAATATAAGCAGAATCTATATAATCTAATTGTTCTTTTAGTCCAGCCTTTTTTATGGCACGTCTAATTCTATCCTTCATTTCACTTGCTGCAGCATTGGTAAATGTTAGTATTAATAATCTGTTAATATCTCCGCCATTAATTAATTTTCTAATCGTACGTTCAGTAAGAACAGCAGTCTTACCACTACCTGCACCAGCACTTACGATTATATTAGTTCCAGTCTTTTCTATCGCTTCTTCTTGCTCCTTAGTCCAAGCCATATTACACCTCCAATTTAAAATTCATCATCAGTTGATGGAGTTATATTTACAAAGTCAGAATCTCTTCTAAAGCATATATCATTGAATTTACAAAATTCACATCCTATGTTTTCTTTATCAAATTTAGGATTAATATCAAATTTAGCTTCTAAAATATTATTAATGGTTTCATCTATCTTCTCACGCGTTTTTTCTATTATATCTAAAATATCTTCATCGCTTAACATATGTTTCATACTATTAAAACTAAATGAGCCATCTTTATTTATCTTAATACCATCTATTACTGTACTATCCATATAGTTATAATCAAATTTTTCCAATATATCTTTAGCAGTATTCGTAAATCCTATAAGTTTCAAGCTTTTCTTTTTTTCTTCATCACTTTTATTATCTAATGTAATATTTTGTAAATAGAATCCAGCAAATTTAATATTTTTATAAGATTTACTTGCTAAATACATATAAACTGGAAGCTGAAGTCCTATACCATAATCTATATATTTTAAACTAGGCTTTTTTATATAAGTTTTATAATCTATTATGGATGCTATAATAGTATCATTAAATATATTATAAACAATCTTATCTATAAAGCCTATAAAATTAATATTATCTTTTATTTTAACTTTAACATATTTTTCCGTTTCTATTTTATCAAGTTTAGAAAACTTATTTTGTTCTTCTATTACATCAAGTAAATATTTTATATTATCAATAGCTCTATTCACAAAAAATTTATTTGAGTTACTTAAGTTTATATTATTATCAGTTAAATACTTATATACTTCATCTTTAACATCTATACAACCCTTAGTCGACTTTTCTAATACATCGTGATAAATATTGCCTAAAGTAACACTAAATTTATCAATATTATCTTTCAAATACAATATTTTTTCTATATAAAATCTAAAAGCACATTTATTATAATCATCCATAGTAGAATAAGACAAATTAAATTCCTTTTTATGCTTTATAAAATCATTAAAATTACATTTATCAATACCTGTAAATTTATTAGAATATGTATTATAAGGAATAGAATAGTTATTATAAAGTAAATCTAGCAAATCTGGATGATGATTAAATTTAATTAAATCATCTAATAATTTAGATAGCTTTATTTCATTACTAATATCACTAAAACTTTTTTTATAATCTAAAGATATTCTTTTAACTTCGCCCAATTCATCTACCAAATTAGACGGATAATACGTATTAAAATGACTCTTTAACTTATAAGTAATAGTTAAGTTTTTGATACTTCTAATAGCTTTTAAAGTAATCTCTTTAGATCTAATGTTTTTTTCTATAGTATTATCGATATAACTAGGTTTTATATCATCATTAATAAAATCTTCATCTTTATAAGTTCTAGGTATTATTCCTTGGTTAAATCCAAGCATAAATACATAATCGTCATTTGAAAATGAACTCTCATAATCACATACTTGAATCATATTAGTATACTTAATATTTTCTATATATGTATGTTTTAAATCATTATATATTAGTACTTTCAAATCAGTAACATCATCACACCAAACATATTTATTGCAAATATTTATAATCTTATTATAAGTATCCGTTTCTTTATAATCATCAATGCTATTTATAGCACTTTCAATGCCACTATCTAAATTAGTATAAAATAAGTTACCTATAATACTAGATAGAATTGGAATATTATTAAATTTGTCTATTTTTAAATTATAAAAATTAAATATTTTATTTATAACATTAATATAACCAGAATCTATATTAGTAAGTTTAATATTATGTATATCAACACCACTATTTATAAGTTCTGATATTTTATATGCAACAAATTCAACTTCTTCTTCTATATCACTAAACTCATATATTAAAGGATCACTTGAACCTTCAATATCATTAATTTCTATATAATTAATATCTTTAAGTAAGTACTTTTCAAAGTTTGATAATGAATAATTATAAATAACTATTTTTTTACCTTTTATATAATTTTTAAATCTAGTATTAAATATTAACAAATTATTATTTATTAATTCTTTTTTCAAATTAAGTAAGAACTTCATTTTATCTTGATCATAGCTAGGTTCTAAAATATATATTAAATTATCTAAATAATAACGAGCTATATCATATTTTACTTTGTATTTTTTTATCACATAAAGTATAGCTTTTTCATCATAGTCAAAATACAATGATTTTATAAATTCACTCATACTCATAAATTTTATATTTATTAGCTTTTTTACACTTTTTAATACTTTATCTTTATAAGAGTTATTACAAATAACTATTGAACCATCTTTTATTTCATCTAGCATACTTTTCACCATATCAATTATACTATATAATTAATTTATTTAAAAGAAAAACCATCAATCTATATTGATGGCATTAAAATTAATTTACACCTGTAACTACACCATTTTCATCAAATTTAAAATTTGATACAACTGGAGTTGCTGATTGATTATTAGCAGCTGTTGGTCCTTGCGCTACATAACCAGGTAATCCAGGACCTACTGGTGGAACTGCTTGCTGTGTTGGTTGTGATGCATTAGGCATTTGTGAAATCAAAGCATTCAAAGTTGCCTTGAATTTTTTCTCCTCATCATCAACTAAGCCCATATGGTATATTTGAGCTATTTGACTATGGTTAAATAATGCTGTTTGATCACTAGATAAAAATCCTTCTGGATACATACAACCTGAATAATCATACATAGTATTTGTATCATTTGCAGCCATTGAGCAAAAACCAGTAATCATAACACGCTTAGATCCACCTTTTAGCATTACTACTGTACCTATTGGTAAAAACTTTTCTCCTATATTATTCATATTCTTTCCCCTCCTTTTTACACTTTTTCTTTTCCTTTTTTTTTAACAATATCATCTAATTCAATTGATGAATTATTTGATAATAAGCAAATCCATTCTTCAGGTATATCAAAATCAATCTTACAATCTTGAAAATTAATATTTAAATGCTCTATATCTAATTTAATTCTATCATATATCAGCATAAAATCATCAAAGCTATACGTTCCCCCAAAATATTTCATTCCAACGTCCCCTTGATCAGTTACAGTAATACTAGAAATGCCGTCAGAAGAACTTAATACTGTATCAATAACATCATATATAGAAGAATCAGATTTATAAGATTTTACAATTGTATTATCTTCAAACTTTTTTTCATTTACTTTATAAAACATGTTTTAGCTCCAATCTATTTTTATATTATTTTTAATAAAATCTAATTGTGAATCATATTCTGCTTGTGTTATTTTAAATTCTGATAATTCAATCTTTGCTTGATCTAATCTTTTTATCTTCATGTTTTCAAGCTGTTTTTCATACCAATTTCCCAAAGCCTTGTTTTGAGCTTCTTTAGGAAGCACTATTTCAAACTTTCTAGATTCACAATTTGTATATGTAATTACCTCATCTATTCTTTCAACAATTGCATCAAATGATGCATTTGGGGATTGATTTGCATTAACAAATGTTACACGTGCAGTATAATCGCCATCTATATAACTCGAATCAAATTTAACGTTTGACTCTCCTATATGTATCTTTTTAGAAAAATATTCTTTATCAGATAATTTTCTAATATAGGTTCCATTAGAATCATAAATATAATCATCTATCAATGCATACTCTTTTTCTGAAGATAATACTGGAGTGTTATAATTTTCTCTGACCTCTCTTGTACTAACAATCGAAACATTACCATCCTGCATTTGTGTTCCTCGCAACTTAGTTCCATTAGAATCTATAGTTCTAAATACAACATCAGACATTGCATCTCCGTCTCTAATAGCAAGAGCTTCTTTTTGTAATCTTGAAAAAAATTCACCATCTTTAATCTTTTGTTTTAATGAATCAGCCGCAAATATAATATTTGTATTATTATCAAGATTATACTGTTTTATTGCATCATCCAAACGATCAATTGCTCCATTCCATTCCTTCAAACTTGTAAAATGCTTTATTCCAGATGTTGACTTACTATGTGACATTGCTAGTAAAGCAACCACATCATTATCTATATTATCAATCTTAAGTCGACTATCAGATAATATAGTAATTGCTGAATTTAAAGGGTGATTTTTTCTAGCTAATGTATCTAGAAAATCAGCATTTTTAAAGTTTAAATCACTCAAAGAATCTATTTGAATGTACTGACCAACCTTATATGCAGGTCCACCTGCAGCTATTATTGCATCCACTGTTTTTTTATCTAATCTAGCATACCCTCCACGCATTCCGAAATCATGTGCTAAAGCTGCATAAACAGCTTCATCAATGTCAGCGTCTTTCATCATACATACAATATTTTCAGTATATTTAGCAACATTAACACTGTGCCCTATACTATGATCTCTAAAATTTTGAAAGAATGTTTTATATTTTCCTTGAGCAGCTGCATTACCTTCACTATAATAAGAAATCATATTCTTAATATAGTGAGCTGTTCGACTAGAAGCAGTAATATTATCAACATTTTTAAAAATTAAGTCAAATGTTTCTTCGTTTATCCCCCCCATTAATTCAAGAGCATATCTTATATCATTATTTGAATCAATGCATACATTGAATGATCTTATAGATCTTGAATTTTCAGGTAAACTATTAATAAACTTTATAGCTCTATCTAAATTCATATTGGGAGCTATTTTTTTTATAGCAGCATTAAAATTCTCATCACTAAAGCTATTCATTACTTCAACAAGTCTTATATCATCCAATGAATCAGAAAGTGACTTAGCTAATTTTACCGAATTAATAACATCCATATGTTTTGCTATATTACACATTTCATCATTTGAAAGCACCTTACTATACTCAGCAAATCTAGTACCGTCCATATTTTTTAAAACTGCAATTTTAGAAGAATCATCAAGTTTATCTGCAAGTTTTTTAACATCAATATCAGATAATTTTGATAATTGCTTAGACATAACAGCATCCGTATTATCTGTTACATTATCTAATGCAGAAATAATTTTATGTGTGGCAATAGCACCTTTTATTGCATCAAGGCCTTCACCAATTCCAGAGCCTAACGCACCAACACCAGCTTGAACAGCAACTTGACTCCAACCACCGTTTTCATTCCAAACATCGCTGAATCCCATTTTATTACCATTTTCATCTGTTCTGTATAATGATTGCATCAGTGTTCTTAAAGGAACCTCAGCAGCAGCATCAGCAGAATCTAAACCGACTCTAGCAAGAGATGATAGAAATTTATTTGCCACAACACTATTAGCGCCTTTAAATAAATTATTAATTTTTCCACCTGCGTACCATTGAATACCATCTATTACACCAGTACCAACGCCATACGCAACGCCAGCAGCAATATCACTTCCTTTTAGTTTTTCTGCTCCTGATTTAATATTATTCCAAGAATTTAAATCCTTAGTTCTTTCTACATATAAATCACTACGTATTGCATTTATTACATCTTCCTGGGTATATTCATTTTCTGGATTTTGAGATTTTAATTCTGAAAGTTTATTATTAAACATCTCTTCCGTTATCTGAATATTATCTAATTCTTGAGTTATTTGCTGCTTATTAGCTTGTTCTATTTGCTGTTGCCAAGCTTCTTGTGTTCCTTTTCCAATTCCGGCAGCTCCAGCAGTAATGGCCATAGTAGTAGATGTAACTCCAGCAGTAATGGCAGTAGATGTAGCGCCAGTAGCCACCCCAGCAGTAACGGCAGTAGCAGTAGACGCAGCGCCAGAGGCCGCACTAACGGCAGCTCCACCGACACCAAACGTAGCTAAAGTAAGCGCTATGATACCAGCAACATATCCTACACCATCTAATATTTGGCATCCAACCCCATCCGATTTAAAAGGTTCATATGCCCATTGATCAAAATGTTGTCGCCATCCTAAACTTTCATCAAGAGCGTTAGTCCAACTATATGCCACAATAGGCACTGCGTATTTTTTCCACAAGCCTTTAGTTGCATCAAAAGACCAATCACCAGTTGCTATGCCCTTAACAGTATCGTATATCGCAGTGCCTACTGTAACAACAGCACCTAATGCTAATACAACCAAGTCTCCTATTGCTTCTATTAAACTCACTAAACCTTTTACAAATGATAATACTCCATTTACAATGGAAGCGCCCAATCTCTTCCAATTCTCTCCATCTGTAATCCAGTTCCAAGCACTTTTAAGTCCATTCCAAATTTTTGTACCTGTATTACAAATAAAAGCACCTGTATTTTTTAAGGCTTTACTCGTCCAATCTTTGAAGCCATCAGATCTATTGGATTCATCCTCTAATTTATTTGAAGTTTCTGTTGCAAAGCCAACTTCACCTTTTGATATCGCAGCTCCCATTCGCTCTACTTGATTTGAAATTGCTGTTCCTATATTTTTAGTTTTACTTTCAATTTCAGACGCCAATTTGGCTCCTATTTCGGACATTTTAGAATCAGTTGTACTTACAGATTTATTACTTTGTTGAGCAATTACAGCTTGCATACCTAATGTACTAGTAGCAGCTCCTGTAATTGCTCCTATACTAGCAGCCTTACTCACTATAGAAGATATTTTACTCTCACTTTTCTTTTCTATCTGCTCTATTCTATTTACTTTATCTGATATATTTAATGTTATATTCTTTAGTTCTTTAGATATATTATAAAGCTCGCTTGATATTTCACTCATGTAATTTTCTTTAACATTAAACGATAAAGTTTTTTTTAAATTGATACTCATACTATAAGCAGTTTGTAAATCATTTGTTGCAATAGATAGTCTAGGTATTATATCGTTATTAATTTTATTTGAACTAACTACTATAGTATTCATCTTATCCTCCAATTTATTTTAATTCCTCAATTTCATTTCTAGTATTATTTATCTGATAATTAAGATTAGTTAATTTTTTTGATAATTCATTTATTGCCACTTTTATATTTGGAATTACTATCTTATTTAATTTATCTATTATTTCAACAATTTCTTGATTTAGTGATGCAACCCTACCATTGTCACCAGTCTTATTTCCCATATTAAAATTTTTATTTATACTATCAGCAGCAGACGATAGTTCAGAGTTGATTTTTTTTAATTGAGACTTTAATTTTTCAGCTTGTTCCAATGCTTTATTATAATTTAATTTTTCTGTTTCATATTGTTTTTTATCATATTTATATCTATTCATTTCTTCATTCAATTTATCTTTATCTGAAGACATATTATCACCCTATTCATAAATAAAAGTTAAAACATTTTAACTCTTATTTATAAATGTCTTATT
>OIYG01000430.1_pt1 | contig 41960 bp, 32 predicted proteins | sample 1587861 | NCBI WGS metagenome assembly OIYG01 (sample SAMN03283272) | human gut metagenome | biome: human-associated habitat; material: feces | host: Homo sapiens | place: Peru | collected 2012
TGCTTTATATCCCAAATTGATTTTTATCAATTCACATAATTTGCTATATCCTTCGATATTGCTATTAATATATACACGATCGACATCTCTATTAAGACTTGTAGCAAGCAACTTATTTATGTCAAGCTTATTGGGGATAGATTTATATAAGCCTGATATCATTTCTCTTCCTTCGCTCGTTCTCAAAGCCGCTCTAACCTGAGCCGGAGTGGCAGAAGGATTTTTTCCCAAATATAAGGCAGCAGCTGCTGAAACCACAGGTGATGCCATTGAAGTTCCACTCTCGAAGCAATAACCAGTTATATTACCGATTTCTCCAGCATTAGCTGAGCAAATATTTACACCAGGAGCAACTATGTCATAGCATCTCATATTAAAATCATAATTTGAAAACGATGCTATTTCCTGATAACCTGTAGAGGGGTAATTATTCACTACATAATTTATTGCTGAATCCGTGTCATCAATATAGTCTATTTTTCCACCATAAGCCATTACACCGATAACTGACGAAAAAGCAGCTGGATAATTTTTAAGACTTGTTTCATTAAAACCATCATTTCCTGCAGCAGCAATAATAACCAAAGAACGTGCCGCCCGATTACATACTAAGTTCCATGCGTAGTCGTAATACTGTCCTCCTAAAGACATATTGACAACATCCGCACCTAATTCTACAGCTTTTTCTATCGCAGCAATTAAACTGACGGTTTCAAAAGTGCCAGCAGTATTATTCGTTGCTTGCAAATCAATTATTTGGGCTCCCGGGGCTATTCCTTTACAAGTATATTCGCTTGTATCATCAGATTGCATGCCAATAATTCCGGCAACATGTGTACCATGATCAGTTGCATAATCATCGCAGTTAGACATAGTAATTGCAGTGATATTATCCGGATCTGTTGTATTATAACCATAAATACCATTCTCATTCCATAAGCAGCCGGAAAGAGCAGGATGATTCAAGTCAATACCGCTATCTATAACTGCTATTTTTATTCCATCACCGCCATTAGAAGACCACCATAATTCAGGGCTTCCAAGAGTTTGAAACATAGATAACTGGCTGTTGTTATAATTTTTTGCTTTGGTTAAATTAATAATATCAACACTGCTATCGGTTTCCTCCAATGTCTTGTATATATAATTAGGCTGTGCATAAGCTACATCTGATTCATCTTCTAGATCCTCTATAATGTTTGAAATATTGGTTGACATATTGCTCATTGTCATCAAATAAGTCACTGTTTCTTCTGACTCCATGCTATTATTGGCAACATCAGATAAACAATATTCAATTGACATATCGTAATCATTAGTAATCTTAGGGAGGGCTCCAGATACAATTGATGATTTTTTACAACAAACAATTATTTCATTCTCAACATAATCCTCCCCTGGAACAAGATCTTTAATGTATTTTCCATCATACAATTCATTATCTACATAATCTTTTACTTCTTCTATTTCAGAATTATTTTCAACAGCAAAAACAGAAAAAGAACATGAAAAAATACCAATCATCATCACAACGCTTAAAACAATTGAAATAATACGCTGAACTTTCATATTTGACCTCCATTAATTTTTAATAATGATTTGAATGTTATATTAAATTAATTTCACTACCAATTCATTTAAACCATGATAATCACAACCTACAATATTAAAAACAGCATTTTTTAAATAATTCCAAAAGTCACATAGTAAACAGGTTCAAATACAATTTCTTCTTTAGTTCATCTGTATAGTTCTAATTTAACATTTATTTTAATTTACATATACACCTTAATGTCCATGACAAAATTAACAATGTAACAAAATATGCAAAGTTATCATTTCAAATATATATTTATTTAAAACAACCTTATAAATTATCTCTCGCAGTATTTAATTTTTCCACAAACAAGTAAAACGGATACTATTACTTCACTAACCGCAAATGAAATAGCTATTGTTTTTCTATCAAAACTCAAGCATAATACAATAATTATAAATATTACAATTGATAAAATAATTGATATAATCTTATAAACTTTAATTTCACTATCGCCCATAATCTTGTTAGGATGTTTGGCGGGAGCCAAAACGCATATTATAATTACTGCTAGAGCGGATATTAAAATGATATAAGAATTATTCAAATTATTGAGTATTTTAACTGAAAATAAGCAACACACAAATATAATGGCTGAGCTGAGGAGGCAAAAGCCATATGATTTAGCATGAATGCCTCCGGTAAATTTTCTCAGAACAAAAAATGCAGCAAAGATAATTAGACTTTCTTTAAGCATTTTGAACCCAAATCCAATAAATATAACCGTTAAAAAGTTTATAATACCCCTGACAAAGATCTTTAATGCATATTCATACACTTCACGATCTTCATCGGCTACATTTCTTGTTCTGATTAAGTTGGATACAATTTGGCTATAAATATTTTGCATAAATATTATTTAATCTTCTTAAATTTTTTTATGGATTCAGGTTCTTTGGGCTGATCAAGGAAAAAGCAACCTGACGAATTGGCACTTATGGATATTACAAGAGCAAGACAAGATGCCATAACAGGTGCTAATTTCAATGACCATTTTGAAATTTTTTTCATACTTTCACCTCCATGCAATAATTTTATCATATCTATTGTTGTTTTTGTAAAAAGCAGACAAAACGATTAAAAAAACAGAAAAAACGATATCACATTATAAAAATTAATGTATTAATTAAACAAATTATATGTTATAATACATTAAAGATTTTATCAGGGGATTTTGTTATGCTAAATATTCTAGTCTGCGATGACGATAAAGACATTGTAAATCAAGTGAATACATTACTCACTGATTTCGGACAAAAAACAGGATTGGACTTTTTTATTGATTTAAAAAGCTCGGCAGAAGATGTTTTGAAAAGTTCCGTAAATTATGACATAGCTTTTATTGATATTGAAATGCCGGAAATTAACGGTTTAACACTCGCAGAAATGCTGAACCAAACAAACGAAGACATGATTGTTATTGTAATAACCTCATTTCAAAGCTATCTTGACGATGCAATGAAAATCCATGTTTTTCGATATCTGTCGAAGCCCATTGATCCCGAAAGATTCACGAGAAATTTAAGGGACGCTGTGTTATCGTATCAAAAGATAAGCAAAACAATTCTTGTTGATACTAAAAAGGAAATACATTTTGTAAAGACTAAAGATATTTTGTACATAGAAAATAAAAAATACGGTTCGATTATTTACGCAAAAAACAATACCTTTAAAACGTCAAAAAAGCCCAAGGAATGGCTTGTTGAAATAAACCAGCCGGATCGTTTTGTTTTTTCACACACAAGTATAGCTGTCAATTTGCAAAACGTCGTTGATTTCAGTAAAAACAGCGTTACGCTGAAAAAAAACGAAGAAGAAACGGTTACAACATATATTTCTCAACGAAAATACTCTGACTTCAAAAAGGCATTTATAGAATTTGCAGGTGGTTTAAAATGAATGTAATTTGCTATCTTTTTATTTATATTTTTGAACAGTTTATCGCTTATCTTTATTTTTCAAAGAAATATGATGCAAAGAGAAACAACCTGACGGTATTTCTGATATATTCAGCGTCATTTATAATTCAATTTGGTGTCAATTTTGCATCCATCCCATTCTTGAACCTGCTGACTTTTTTCATATGCAACGCAGCAGTTGCATTATTATGCTTTTATCAATCACCAAAGCAAGCAATTTTTAATGTTCTACTGCTTGAGGGATTTATGATAACGACCGAGCTTATCACAATGTACCTTGTCTCATTTATTCTCGGAATAAAATTCACCGACTATCAGAACAATTCAATTATAATTATCAGCGAAACCATATCAACAAAGATCATATACTTCGTTTGCGTATATTTGATTTCAAAATTTTCAACAAAACGCAACTCGCAAAAACCGATTAAAAACTTTTCATTGTTCTTATTTATTCTGCCGTTAACATCCGTATTGATATTGATTTTCTTCGGATATCTTTCAATTAAATACCCTCTTGACAGAATTTCATACTTAATGTTCAGCATTATTTCAATAATCCTGCTGATTGCAAATGCAACGGTATTTATAATCAATGAAAAAGTAACATCAACATTGATTTTGAACACCGAGCTTCAGCTTGAAGCGCAAAAAGCAAATATCAATAATGATTACTATGCGGAGCTTGAACGTCAATATGATCTTTCAAATATTCTGATACATGATATAAAGCGACATTTAAGAATTATCGGAGAATTCTCAAAGAACAAAGATTTTGAGAGCATAGATTCATATATTAAATCCGTATACATAAGTAGTGAAATACCTACGATAAAGCAATTCAGCAACAACAAACTGATAAACGTTATTGTAAGCCGCTATGCACATCAATGCTTTAATGAAAGAATTAATCTTGAAACCGACATCAGAAATATTGATTTTTCAACGGTTGAAAGCGGTGATTTGACAGCATTGACAGATAATCTTTTGGAAAACGCTTTTGAAGCGGCTAAGGCTTCCGAAAAGAAATTCATAAATATTGGAATAGACAAGGTGAACGAACAATTCATAATCTTTAAAATCAACAATTCGTGTAATTTCACACCGCAAAAAGAGGGCAAGCATTATAAAACGTCTAAAACTGACAATGAAATCCACGGAATAGGTATAAAAAGCATTAATCGAATAGCCAAAAAATACAATGGATATTCAAAATTTGCATATAATGAAAACGAAAAGACTTTCTATTCATCTGTTATATTAAAAAGTTAAGGCTTATTTAAATAAAATTTTAACGCATCAACCCTAACCCCATTTTGAATAACTTCATAATGCAGATGTGGACCGGTAGAATATCCTGTTGAGCCGACTTTTGCAATTAACTGACCTTGTTTTACTTTTTGTCCTGCTGAAACATGGAGTTCCGAACAATGTCCGTAAAGCGTTGAATATGTGTTGTTGTGCTTTATCTTTACATAGTAGCCGTAACCGTTGTGCCATGTTGCCGCTACAACTGTACCATCGGCAGCGGCAAGAATCGGAGTGCCCTGTGGTGCGGCAATATCCGTTCCTCCATGCGTAGAAATTTCGCCCGTTATCGGATCAGATCTTGTTCCAAAATATAATGTAATAGTTCCGTCAACGGTGAGCGGCCAAGCAAATATTCCTGTTCCTACAAAGGAACCGCCGCTTGGATAACTTTTCACACTGTCCCCTATCAGTTTATTCCATAAGTCATCATATTCTTCACCCATAAGTTCATCTAACATTTTATTTTGTTCATCATTAAATTTGTATTTTAACGCCATCTGCTTCGCATCTAAATGAATAATAGAAATGTTCAGAACTTTCTTGGTGACATAAACCGTCTGCTTAACTGAGTTACCCTTGTCATCGGTTGTGACCTTTATCTCAGTAACCAACTTAGGAGTGACAACGCCGGATATTTTATTCATTTCTTTCATTATTTCACGAAGCAAATTTATTTTTACTTCATTAAGTGTAACAACCTCAAGCGGATCTTCGCCTGAGGTTATTTTTATAGCATAGATCGCTAAAATATCTTTCCACTTGATTGAAGTGTCTCCTTTCACTTCGAGCAAATCATAGGAATATGAAGTTTTCATAGCGGTAATATTAGCATAATGCTCCGATGTAAGTTCGGATATAGCCTGTGACATAGTTTTTTCGGTACCTGTCGTTTTATCGTTGGCAAAGAAAATCCCAAAACAAGTTCCGCCGATTGCTCCGATCAGACATATAATTATAATTACAACAACAGCAGGTATACCTCCTGCCGCAATAATCGCTCCTATACTTTTTACGCCCGATGCAATAGCTTTTCCTGTTGCTTTAACAATCCTGACCGTGGTTTTAACAGTTTTATCGACAACCTTTACGGTGGTTTTTGCCGCCTGTTTTGTTTTCTTTGCAGTTTCAACCGTTTTACTTGCTGTGTTTTTCGTAGCCTTGACAGATTTCTCAGCTGTTTTGATACTTTTTGAGGTATTATCAAAGCTCTTTTTCGTTTGTTTAATCTTCTTGGCTTCATTACTTACTGTTTTAATCTTTTGCATTTCCGACCCTATCTTTTTTATAGTACCTTTTTCTTTGGTTTTAGGCGGAGACAACTTTTTTTGACGAGGCTTTTTCTTTTCATCAAAAATAGGATCAGACGGTGGCTTAGTTTTTGGCAAAGCCGACGTCTTTTCTTTAATCGTCGGTTTATCATTATTGACTTTTATTTGTCCATTATCCGATTTTGCACTAATGTCAGTCTTCTTTTTCTGATTGTTTTTATAATTTTTATGTTTGTCGTTCGCTTTATCTTTGTTTTGTAACTTATCATCACTTTTGTTGTCCATCATATCAGGCTTATTTATCTCTCTATCATCAATCTGATTTTTATCGGCTTCCTCTTTCTTCGCATATTTTTCTTTAATCTTGGTTTTGGCTTCACCGGCGACTTTACGACTGACTTTTTCTGAATCAACCGCAACAGTTTCGGCAGCTGCTCTCATTTTCTCCGACACTTTATCGGCCGCATACTGTTCAGGTGATGTATTGTCATTCGGTTGAATGTTTTCGGATATCTTCTCTTTTGTTTTTATGCCGATATTTTTCATTTTGTCTCCGACATTAACCGCCGCATTGTGAACTTTAATGTCATTTACAACTTCACGGGTTTTTATCTTTTTCTCCATTACTGTTCACCGACTTTAGTTGACATAAGCTTATACAGTTCTGTATCTTTCGGGAATTTTCTTTCAAAAGGAACCAGTGCCGAACCGACCTTAACAAGACCGTGACCGACTTCAACATTTGTAATATGCGTCATCTGGGTTTCACTTATCTGCAAAAGATTTGCGAGATCTTCTCTGTCTGTACCACCTTGATTAAGCATGATGATAAATTCGGAGTTGGCAAGCATTGTTCGTGCCGTATGGCTTTGCAAAAGGTCATCAACGTTTTGAGTAATACCCGTGCAGTATGCACCGTATTTGCGAACTCGTTTCCAAAGTGTAAAAAGGAAATTTGCCGAGTATTCGTGTTGAAAGAGTAAATAAATTTCATCAATGAAAATATATGTTTCTCTGCCCTCCGCACGGTTCTTGGTTATACGGTTAAGAATACTGTCAAGAACAACAAGCATACCGATAGGCATAAGCTGACTGCCGAGTTCAAGTATGTCGTAGCATATAAGTCTGTTCTCAACATTAACATTTGTTTTCTGTGCAAACGTGCTGTGTGAACCCGATGCAAACAGTTCCATCGCAGTAGCAAGTTCAAGCGCTTCAGCTTCAGGCTGCTGTTTTAAATCATTGCATAAATCAACAAGAGTCGGAACTTTACCCGTATATCCCCTCTTGATATAGTTTTTATATACATTTGCAAGACAACGGTCAACAATGGATTTCTGAATTGCATTAACTCCGCCTTTGCCGATAACCTGTTCAAACAACGATAATACAAATTCGGCTTTAAATGCAATGGGACTTGCTCCGTCGGCATATTCTTTGTTTATATCAAGGCAGTTGATATGGTTTTTACTTTTTGCAGAAAGCTCAATGACCTGTCCGTCCATTGCTTCAACAAGAGCAGAGTATTCTCTTTCAGGGTCAATAATCATAACATCTGCATCCGTAGAAAGAAGAAGATTTACCATTTCTTCCTTTGCGGTAAATGATTTGCCCGAACCGGATACACCGAGAATAAAGCAATTACCGTTGAGCAGAAACTTTCGGTTTACAATAATCATATTTTTCGATATAACATTTACGCCCTGAAATACGCCTCCGTCATGTTGGATTTCCTGAACTTTAAACGGCATAAAAACAGCAAGGCTCTCTGTTGTAAGAGTACGCCTTGCTTCAATTTTATTTATTCCTATCGGAAGTGTAGCATTAAATCCCTCAAGCTGTTGATATTTTAAGATGCCTATTTGACACATATGATTTCTGCCCATTGCCTGTATTGCTTCTGTATCGCTGTTGAGCTGTTCAAGTGTATCGGCTGTGTGCATAACGGTGATTATGACCTTGAACATCTTTTGATCACGAGTTGTCAGGTCATCAAGAAACTCTCTCACCTCCTTCCTCTGCTGTTCCATATCATAGGGAATAACGGAAGTGTAATTGTTGTTTGAGTTTTGTTTTCTTTGATAATTAGCAATGTTAGTCTCTACCCCTAACGCCTGTTTTTCTCCAAACTTCTGGGCTTCTTCTGTTGAAACAGGTACGATATCATAATTGAATATCATATTTCTGCTTGTATCGGTAAGATCCCACACTACTCTGTCCTTGACAAACGACGGATAGTCACGGATAAAAAGGACTCTCCCGAATCTGTTGCCGATTTTAAAATAATCAGATTTAAACTCAAACCCGTCCGGTGAAATGTAGTCCTTAAAGTTCTGACCTTTTCTCATAGTATCTCTTAAATCAAAGTGATAATCTGCAGCTTCTTCGGGTCTGCAAAAATCGTGTATAATGCGAAGTCTTTCTGTTAAATCAAGTTCGGTGCATTTTGAACCGAGTCTTGAAAAGTGTGCAATCAAATCCGCACCCACACGGTTAAAATGACTTCTCGCTTCATTTATACTTTTCTTCTGAATGGTCAGCGTTACATATTTATCCTGCACGATTGCATTTGCTCCGTTTGCCAACATTGTGAGCATATCATTGATTTCCTTACGGTATTTATCCTTATTGTCATTGGCTTTTTCCAGCAATGCAATTTCTTTTAATTCATTGTGTTTAAGTTTTCTGTTTATTATCGTGATCTGACTTGAAATACCGTTTTCAAGCGAATTAAGTATTTCACTGTATTTAAGAAAATGTGACTCTTTATCCTCTTTGCTTGATACTGCGTAATTGATATCGGTAAATTTGAATGTTTTAGAATATCTGTCCTTTCCTGTCATAAATATACCGTCCGAATATACTGCATCAATCCTTATAACATCCTGAACAGATTTCGGAACGTTCATTCCGTCACCGAATATTTCATCGAGTCCGCTTTTCTTTTTTATCGTTCCTATGAGATCGAACAATTTCATCTCCCCTTTCCATACTGTCATAATAGTTCGTCGAAACAAACTTTAGCTCCCTTGGCATCAGAACTTCGCTCTTAATATAAGCAAGCAAAACTTTCTCTGCCGTCATACCGTGGTATTTAAAAAATCCAAGAGCTGCAAACGGTGCCGCACCGACAATGCAAACCCAACTGAGTGTTTCTATGCCGAAAAACGGTTTTAAAAGGAAGTACAAACCTACCGCAACGCCGCAAGCAAGTACCGAAAATACAAACTGACGAAGATTAAGCCCGAAATATACCGCTTCGCTGTAATCTCGTATTTCTCTGTTAATTTTTACTTCCAATGACATTCCTCCAATCTAAAAGAAAAAGCCACCGCAAGAAATTGCAATGGCTATTGTATAAATTTGTTATATAGTTATTTTATTACTTTCCAATATCCCGAAGCATTAGAGCCCATACGCACAATATATCCGTTTTCTTTAAGCGATTTTATTGCACGGTAAACGGTTTTTTCGGTTTTTCCGATTTTTGTTGCAAGCTCTGCATTTGTAAGGCTGTCACATTCTCTGAGTAATTCGTATACAAGCTTTTCGCTTATGGACATCTTATAGACATTTTTATGTCCATGAATGCGATAAAATACAAAACGAAATCCTGTCTTTGTGTTTTCATATTCATATTTTACGCCGGCATTTCTGCAAGCTGTAAAAGTTCGCTCAAAACCGGTGCCGAAAGATTCGATCACTGAACATTTAAATAAAACATTTACTATTTTGGGATTAAGCATAATCGGTTCAGCTGAATTTTCTGCGAAATCTTCGGGCTTAAAACCAATCGGGAACAATCCGGGGCTATAAATCATAACTTTGTCGCTAAACACTTCTATTGCAAAGCTCGTGTTGGAAAAATAACACCCGTGTGCAAATGCGTTAACGATCATTTCTCTGATCGCCTTTTGCGGAATTTCAGGTTCTTCTTTCCTCTTTGCATTGCCGACAATCGTTATATGCCAATCAATTGCAGATAAAACAAATGATATACCTTCTTCAATACATTCAAAAATATTTCCCTCGAAATGGTTCAACTTTATAAAAGTATCTTTTGTTGGTGTAGCATAAATTGCCGTTTTTAAAAGTATGGGATGATTCCTGGAAAACAAGATTTTTCCGGCATTTGTCAAACAGCCTTCTTCTGTACTGTATAATCCGAGCTTTGTCAGAATTGAAACTGCATCAGTATATTCATACTTAATTCTTCCATTTTCATTTCCGTCTGCAATTACTTTCTTTAAAAGCGCCTCATCAACATCTGAAACTGTTTCTTTAGAAACTGTATTCTCCCATTTGGAATAATCTTTTTGCCTTTCTTTAAATAATCGTTCAAGTTCTTCATCTGAAATTTGCTTATCTTCGTCCGCAAAGCGTTCATAATATTTTCCATATGCGGAATAAGGTGAATTTGAGCCGTTAAAAGTGACTTCAACAAAGGCTTTGCCGTCATCGGAATGTCTGGTTGTTATTTCGTACCAAACAGCAGGCTTAATATTATCGCTGATATCACGAGACAGCTTTCTTTCTGTATCTTTTCCGATGTCTTGACCTATAACATCACCGTTATCTTTCACACCGAAATACAGCGTACCTTTCTTATGCTTGTTTAAGATACTTGTAATAGAAATAATACCCTCTTTTGTTTCCGAGGTCGATTTTTTAAACTCTATAAATTCAGTTTCCTTTCCTATATTCATGTGTACACCTCCAAATGTCCTATCGTAGACATTATACAATGTCCATATTAAAATGTCAACATGTCCATAATAGTTTAACCGATTATTCTTTTATTATTTCCTAAATTACAGTCCCATCATTTCTTTGACAACTCTGTCACTCATTTTTACTGTTCCGACAAGTACAATCATATTGAATATAAGCTCACCAACATAAGTCCATACCTGATTTACTGCTGCTGCCGATTCATCAACAACAGGCGGTGAAGCGGCAAACACAGAGAAGATTATACAACCGAGTACAATAATTGCGCCTTCTAAGCATACCGCCGCATAGGATTTAACAAAACTCTTTCCTACGGAGGACGACGGCTCGCCTGCAAATGACGATAACGGCACCGGAGCAATAGCAGTATACAAATATATTTTAAAAAATCGTCCGTATACTGTCATAATCATAATGAACGATAAAACGGTAATAAATAAACTGCCTATGAGGGTTACTGCCCATAACGGTACGCTTTCCCAAAATCCGCTTTCCTCAATCGCCTTTATGATTGACTCCGGTAAAACAGTTTCGGTTGTACTTGACAATCCCGATGTCTCCATAATCTTTGAAACGATGCCCTGCACGATTTCAAAAAGTGATGTCATCAGTTCAAGTCCGTAGTCAATAGATGCTTTTGCAAGCACAAAACGAATAAACATCTTTAAGGCTATTTCGGGTCTTTTGATTTCCGCAAAGCTGCCGCAGGTTTTCATAACTCCGACAACAAAGAATAACACCAAAAGCGAATATCCTATTGCCTGAAGTGCTCCGTGAATATTGGTTATCACGGTCCATATTGTACCGTCCTTGAACTCTTCGGGTGATTGAGTGATGAGAAGCCATATTTCACTTAATTTATTGTTCCAAGTGGCAAGTGCATTTTGAAGATTTTGCACTACCCAATTACTTGATTCTTCCATTAAAGACCTCCCTTAAAGTTAATACGGTCGGCAAGGTTAATTATCCTGCCGACCGTAATCATCAGTAATCAGTTGACAATCAAATCAAGGATTTCCTTTGCAAAGGTAATAACAATACCGCCGGCAACGGTAAGAAATCCGTTAGCCCTCTGTGACGGATCGTGCGACTTCAAAGAAAGTCCGACCTGAACAATACCGAAGCCGAGCAATATAAGACCGACGGCTCTGATAAGTCCGAAGATGAATGTTGAAAGATTGTTTACAACACCGACAGGATCACCCGCCGCAAAAGACGTAACACTGAAAATCACAAGCATTGTGATACAAATAACAGCATAAACATAGGCTTTAAAGCCTTTTCTGACCTTGCCTTTCAAGGGCTTAGAATTATTAACTTTTTTCACTTTTCTTCCTCCAATTTCAATAATATTTTTTCGATTTCTTCGTTTGAATAAATAACGTAATTTACGTTTTCCGATTCATCTGTTTCATTTTCATCAAGATTAAAACAGTTCATTTCAAATATCGAGTAATCATTGAATCCGTGAATATACGCTTCTCCCGAACCGTCGGTTGTGTACTTTACATTCGGGTGCTTTAAAATATCATATTTCAGATCTTTAACAGGTCTTTCACCACGAATGAAAAGAAGTGCATACTTGTTGTCGAGCATTCGTACTTCGTCGGGAGTCAGCAGATCTCTGCCTGCGGTCTGATAATTTGTGGAATAGCTTCCGTTTCTGCCTTTGGACTGTCCATAAGTGTTTGTATCTATGGTTTCTTTGCCCATCAATTCCGACACATACTTATGCGTTGACTGCTCATTACCTCCGAGATAAAGAAATTCATCGCAGTTGCCAACAATAGATTCCCACTGCTTTTCAAAGAGCGCTTTAAGCTGAGCCATATTCTGAATAATAATTGATACCGATATTTCACGGGAACGCATAGTTGAAAGCAATTTATCAAAATCATCGGGGAGCGCTATGTTTGCAAACTCGTCCATTATGAAATGGACATGACAGTCAAGTCTGCCTCCGTGAACATAATCGGCTTGATAATACAGCTGTTGAAAAAGCTGCGTGTATAACATTCCGACGATAAAATTAAAACTTGTATCGTTTTCGGGAATAAGAGCAAATACTGCTGTCTTTCTTTCGCCTATTTGATCAAGTCCCAATTCGTCCGTGCAGGTCATATTTGCGAATGAGTCAAGATTAAATTTCTCAAGTCTTGCAAGCAATGCAATCTGAATTGACTTCAACGTTTTCGCTGTGCCGCTGTGATATGAACGGTAATACTTAAGAGCAATATGATCGGGTTTCTGTGCTTCAAGACGTGCAAATATGTCATCAAGCGGACTGGTTATTTCAAAGTCTGTCTGTTCTTCGGGGATATCCCCGGCTCGTATAAGTTCAAGAACCATCGAGAAGTTTTGCTCCTCCGGCGGAGCTTCATAATGAAGAAATGAAATAAGCGCTTTCAACAGCATACTTGCCGCCTGATCCCAGAAAGGATCGGTACTCTGACTCCCTTTAGGTGTTGTGTTTTTAAAAAGGTTCGTAACAAGTCTTTGAATATCGTTATCGTTATGAATATATACAAAAGGGTTATAGCAGTCGCTCTTTTCCATATCAATCAAATCAAGAACCTTGATATTATAGCCTTTGTCTTTTAACATATTTCCCGTATCACGGAGAAGCTCACCCTTGGGATCAAGAACAATAAACGATGTGTTCGCCTGCATAATATTCGGCTTTGCATAAAACCTTGTTTTACCTGCTCCCGAACCGCCGCATACCAAGACATTGAGATTTCGTCTGTGCTTTCTTCCGTCAATACCGATTGCGGTATTTTGAGTAAGGATTTTGTTTTCGCTTTTATCGGCATCAATATACTTCTTCTTAATTGTTTCCGCCTTGCCCCATTTTGCCGAGCCGTGTTCTTCCCGTCGCCGATAGTTCTTTTCGCTTGAAAGATAAATACCGATACCGAAAATATATCCCATAACAAAAAAGAGGACAGTTTTTAGGCTGTCCTCACAAACGGAAATATTAAAGGGATTGCCGAAAGCAACCGACAAATTTCTGATTATTTCGACCAATCCGCCGCTAAGATACGGAGCGATAAGCAGTGCACACCATATTACAGGGATTAAGCCGCAGGCATATAGTATGACATTTGTTTTCGACAGCTTATCTGTCCTCACGTTCAAACCTCCTTCTTTTTTGAAGAGGTGCGTCAAGAACCTTTAAGAGCAAATCGTCAACATCGTCTGTCGGCAATTCCTGTTCAAGCAGCATATTACGGTATTCGTTAATACCGTTCAGCATAAGGTTATGTTCAAAATCATCAACGGTTAAAACTCTTTTTTCACCCACAAGTTCACCGCCTTATCTTTCTGTGTGTTCCTTATTCATAGATTCAAGCGCTTTACTTATTGTGTGCGAAATTGAGTTTGCGTTTTCACGGATGACCGCAAGCTCGGCTCTTTTGTCTTTAACTTCAAGTGACAGAAATCTGTCACTTGCAGCGGTAATCGGTTCGGGTAAATAACCCACTCTCGATGTTGCAATATATGAAACAGCTTGTGCGGTAAATTCAAGGTTATTACGGTTAAAGCTGCCGTTATCGAGTTTTGCAAAAGCAATCTCCTTTGAAAGAGCACGAAAGATTTCATCACCGTCCAATCCCTGCTTAATAAATATCTTCTTAGCACCCGGCTGATAAATCGCTTTTGTTTCTTTCGGAAGCTGAGAACTGATTTCAACAGGAACGGGAGAAGTTCTGATAAGAGCCTTAATAACGACACGGGCATCGGGCATTTTGGTTCTCGGTGTTCTCTGCGCCGCATTGGTCTGTGAGATATCAAACACTTTTTTTGCGTTGTAAGGTGTTATTGTTCTGCCGTCATCTCTTGTGTACGGTTTCCCGGGTTCAAGAATAACAATTCCTTTTTCTCCCTTGTTAATTCGCACATTGTTTTTCTGCCACATCTTTGAATCGCAAATTCTTGTTGCATCGGGATTCTGATATGCAATAAGAAGTGAATTGCTTACCGAGTATCTGTCAAACCTGCTCTGGATATCCAAATATGCCATAACAGAATCGGGATTATCCAATTCCTCGGTTGCGATTTCAAGCATTACATAAGCCTCTTCACGGCTTTCGATTTTCTGCTTTATCCATTCTTCTTTTGAAAACTCATTTCCGGTTTGCGTATTTTTGTTATCGAGTTCTGTCATTTGTCTTTGCTCCTTTCGTTTTTGATTTTGATTTCTGCATCGTTTTCTTTGACTTCGATGCCTTTCTCTTTTCTTCTTTAAGCTCTTCGATTTGTTTCTTAACCGAAGGTCTTGAAGAGTTTTCATCCCTTGTACGGCGTCGGTAATCGTTGACTCCGGAGGTATGCTCTGACGGACGGGATCTTTCCGTCTTTGCCACAGAAGGGTTTTCTATATATCCCTTTTCGACCTGCTGCGGTTTTTTGAAAAGTTCATCTAAGAACTTATCTTCCGCACTCTTGGTAGGATACTGTTTTTCTTTATCCTGTTTTGACTTTTCAATATCGGCTCTAATAGTTGCTTTATTATTGACGCCGAGATTAAACCGCTGAAATATTCTGTTCACCTTTGATGAATCGTCGGCACGAACCATAATATCGCACTTACCGTCATTCTTGTCTCTGTCTTTAAGCACATGATACATAACGCCGTATTTCTTTGCTTCCTGACAAAACTTTTTAAGTTCTTTATCATTGATTTCAAAAACTTTTATGGGTTGTCTTGATTTAAGCATTGTATTAAGTGAGGCTCTGCCCTTGGTGCGTTTTGTATCTTTGAGTGCAGACAATATCAGTTTAACAAGTCTTTCGGCACCGTCCATAGACAACTTACCTGCAACCTCAACGCCCTGAAGTGACATCCTGACCATCTGTTCTGCTGCGTCGCCTGAAGCGTTCATCTGTCGTCATCTCCTTTCTTTCTTTATCATTCATAATCTCGTTAATCTTATCTTCAATTTTAGGTTCGCTATCTTCTATTCGCTTGCAAATGTGGATTTGCTTCCTCAGGATTTTCATTCGCTCTGTTAAATTGGAAATTGACTCTTTTATTTCTTGGATTTCCTTTCCGTCACCTTTTCTGATTGCAACTTTCAGCATATTCCGAAGCCGTTTTCTCGCCTCGTCACATTCCGAGAGTTCGTTATCACAGGACAATTTGTAATCGGCAAGCTGCTCCGGTGTTTCAATATCGTTATCGCACAATAGGTTTTGCTGTTCAATGAGCTTATCGAGTTTTCGCATTTCATCAATCAGGAACTTATCAAGTCCCCTGTTTGTATTGGGATTTTTCTTGACATACTTAACAACGGTAACAAAAGAAACATATACCTGTTTATATGTCGATCGGGACAGCGGTTTAAAAAATTCCTCAACAAGATTATCTTGCTGAGAAATTTCAATTTCATATTTCCGCCATTTGGATAAAATGCGTTCTTCAATTCTTTCGGGTGTATAATCTTCTCCGAGCGTTTTCATTCTTCTCGATCTTTCAAAATTCGAGTGTGTAATAATCGGATATTTACGGTTAAAGTTGAAGCCATATCCGAGTTTGTTCATTTCTTTGTAAAACGCTTTCGGGTTGGTTGTTTTCAAAATGCACTCATCAATATCACGACGAATAATTGAGTCTTTCGTCCATTCTCCGTTCTTCTCTGCTTGATATAGATCGTAACTTTTATGACTTCGTTCTTTCGGATTTTCAATTACGGACAGACCGTATTCACGGCATAGGTCGTCGGAGATCTCTCTTAATTTTGCATAGCTTTCTTTTGTATCATAGTATTTCTTCCCATCCATAAAAGAAACGGAGTTAAGCACGATATGATTATGGAGACAATCGGTATTGAGGTGTGTTGCTACCACAGCTTCAAATCTTTCGCCGAACGCTCGACGTGCAAACTCCATTCCGAGTTCGTGTATCATTTGCGGTGTACCCTCTCCCGGTGAAAACGATTGGATTATATGAAAACCTAATATACCGCCTGTTTTATCATACTCTCTTTTCGTTTCCGACATCTTTTTGTATGCGTTTTCGGCTCTGCAATTTATACCGTCAACAAAAAACTTTTGCTCTGTTTTCAGATCGTCTGCCGTATAATCAAGTGCATTATGCAAGTCTAAAAATGCTTCTTCGTAGTTTTTGTTCTTTATCTTTTGCTTGTTGTCAATATATGCAATGGTTCTGTCAAGACGGCTTTTAATATCTTTAATAAATACTATTGCCATTCTTATTTCCTGAAATCAAACGCTTCGTGCATTTTATCTTCAATAAGGTCAAGCTCATCTAAATGCTTTTTGAGCCCCAAAACATTCAAAATCCCGTTGCTTCTTGCAATAACGATCAGCTGATTTATGTTGTTGCCGATTGCTCTCAATTCTCTTATCAACACTTTGTATTCTATCGGAGGAGCTTCGGCTGGTTTATACCCTAAAATAAGATAACGAATAAGAGTAGATTTATTTAAACGAGTTTTATGACATAATTCATTGAGACATATATTTTCTTCTTCATTAAGGCACAATTCAAATCTAATATTTCTTTTTCTCATCTGATACTCCCCTTTTCTTTATGGGGTGTTAGGGGTTACAACCCTTAACAAGCGAATTTGTCCGTACAAATTCAGTGCTTGCTAAGACTAATGCCAACGGCATTGACGTCTTAATTCGATCAGTCAGACTGACATTCTTCATTGTCAAATTCATCCTCGTCGTCCATAAGTTCGTCCTCGTCATCACATTCATAAGCCTGATATGCCGCAAGGAAATCAAAATTGTCCGTCTGATCAAGTATGTTTGTGTTCACGTCAATATCCTTAACCTTGTTCTCCGCTTCCTCTTTTGAATCAGCGTTAACATCAACCTCATACACGATTGTATGAAGTACCACAACCTTAAATTTTTTCATTTTAAACATCACCTTTCATGTTCTCTGTTATTAGGATTAAACTTTTTTCCTACAATTTCATTGCCGTTAAAATAGAATTTTTCCGGATACATAAGTTCTTTAGTGTATTTCTTAATCTGTTCATCGGATAAGCTTCCGAATTCTTCGCCGGAGCAGTCACAGATAAAAGCTGTTCCGACAATAACATCAATAAGTTTCTTGTTTTTGTCGTATATGCCTCTGTTAATAGGCAGTTCCCGGACCTTTCCTTCTTCATTACAGACTAAACAAACAGGTTCATCAAAAAAATGAGCAGTCTCAATATATCCGTCGACTATCTCCTGTAAATCCTTAAGTGAAGTTCCGATTTCTGCCGTTCTTGCAATCTTACCGGGTTCAAGTAAAACAACTTTTATCTTCTGATTTCCGATCTCTTTCGTTGAGAAATTAACGTCGGAAAAGTCATCAGGTAAAAGAATGTAATCGCTGTTCTCCCAACCGTCTTTTACCCTACGCTGTGCGTCTTCGGCACTTTCTGCTTCAACTTCAATCTTTCTTTCCAGCGTTTCTGTGATTGTAACTTCGTATTTATTCATACATTTTCACCTCCATTTTATCAAAATCTTTATTAACATATAGTTTTGCTTACTACTTATTTTGTCATCTATTTCAAATTGGTTTTTTCAAAAAGAAAAACGACAGTCAACTTGTGAACTGTCGTCATACAACTATATGTTTTTATAAATATTTATTTTTCTATTTCTTTTCCGAAAAGTTGTTTGTATAAGCTAATATTTCCTTTTATGTTTTCAGCAAGCTCATCATATACATTATCGGGATAATCTGACGAAAAATAATTTATTATTAAAATAATTAGCAAATAATATAATAATAGATATGCAAAATAATCAATTGCATAAGTGCCTAAAGTTGTTTTACTGCTTTTTGTGATTGATATACTGGAACCATGCATAATTTCATTACGAAGAGTATAAAGGAATCCTGAAACTAAAATATGCAATTTGTCTTCCATAGTAATGCTATAAGTGTTTATATTAATGGAAACCGAATCGTTTTTTAATATATATCGATATAATAAACTTGCCTTTCTTATTGATTCACCATAATTAGAATAATCTACCCCATATTTAGCTTTGATATCGTCAACAATATTTTTTCGCTTTGTTGAATTAAATGTTAATCTCCCGCTTATATCAGTAGCAACCCTCTGATATGCTTTATTTTCTCCAGTAAAATCACTTAAGCGAATGTAAAGATATTGACATGCTTTAACTGGAATAACCGCTATGAGACTTTCAAACGCTCTCCTTAAGTTCAATTCTGTATCCAAAATATTTTTCCATTCATTGTCACAAAGCATTTTATTTTTATCTGTTATTTGACATATTGACGTATGATATAACTTCAACAAACAATCGTATGCTTTAAAGATAAATTCATAGGAAAGGTTTGGGCTTCTTTCTAATTGTTCAAGCGCTTCTATTATAAATGAAATCGTCTTATTATATGGAATACTGTTGTTTTTTTTAAGTTTAAAAGGAACAAAAATGGTTCCACACTCAAACTTTATAGTATTGACCCGATCATAATATTTCTTTTCAATTTCAAAAGGATCAACTTTTGGCCAGCTATTTAAATACTCAATTCTCTTCTCTTTAAAATCAACAGACACAACAAATCTCCTTTATAGCACAAAGTAAGAACATATAATTTCATATTCTTTTTGTCCGTATATGTCATACTCACATTTCAATATAGTCCTCAATATAACAAATACTCATATATTAAATTCCCATTATTTTTTCAGAACTTAAATATCAATTTCATTTTTAATAATTTCATTTTCGTCACTATCTACCTTTTCAATCAGCATATTATAGAATTTACTCAATTCATTACCAACTACCTGTATAATTGTATCACTCGTAAAATTACTTTCAGTAACATCATGCTTTTTTAAAGTTTCAAATAACTTTGTGCTAAATTTATATTTTTGGCTTTTCTTCAGAAATTCGTCTAAACGAATTGCTGAAAATCTCTCATAATCAAATAGCTGATAAACAGCAAAGGCAACGCTCGCCTTAAATCGAAGCATATTGATCTGTTTTATATCTAACATACTTTCTGACAACAATAAAATATAATTTAAAGAAACGGAGTTTCTAATATAAGGGAAACATCCAAGCTCTACACATGATACAATAACACTTATTGCTTGTTGTATATAACCGAATACAATTATAATAAAATTCTCTGAATCCGTTTTGTTGGGATCTACCATATATTGCATTTCCGCCACTGCGGCTCTAAATCTATCTTTAAAAGGCAACGTTGTATCGTCATTTTCTGAAAATACTATCAGTTTTTCGATATTATTATGAGCATATTGTATGATATCATCAATACTGCTACACTTATTAAAATAGTCACTTAAATCATTAATATCTTTAAATAGATTGATAAAAACATGCTCTCCAAGTTCATATAAATATTCAAATGAACTTGTTTGGTTGGAAATACTCAGTGGCAATATAAGAATTCTTTCTGAAACATTTTCTAACAGTTTTAAGTTATCCTCTGCCGTTATTCGAATTTGTTGGTATAAGTATTCGGAAGTCTTACCTTTTGGCATTTCTCTTTGTATCTCTGAATATTTACTCAATGGATCATCAAAAATAAGTTTGTCTCCCATTAACAAAAAAGGTAGATGTTCATTGTCATCATAACCCATATGCGTATCAGCTGTAAAGACATAGCTATTTTCCCCTGAAAACCAATTTTTTAAATATAACTGTATTTCTCCCATATGACGAAACCAAAACAGATTAATTTCATCTAACACCTCGGGTGCATAAGAATTTTTAAGCTTAGGCAATAATAATGCGAGTAAACTTTTATATTCATTTTGAATTAAACAAATTTTATTCAACAACAGATTTGATTTCAAAATTAATTACCTCGTCAAATATTTTTTCAGGAATACCATAAATCTCATTTAGAAGTGATATGGTTTTATTCATCACCATAACGCAATCTGGCAAAACAGTTTTTAATCGCGACTTGTCATCAATATCTGGAATACAATGAAATTGGTGCGTTGGGTTATTACATTTTAACAACGAAGATTCTCGAATAGCTCCCCACAAACCATGTTCAAAAGAAGAATAATAATCATAGTATAATGCCCAAAGATCCTTTTCTCCGACACTTTCAGCTTTAAGTCTAATGTTTTGATTATCAAAATATTTAGTATCCATATCTATGAACTCTTCATACTTAAATTCATTAACCAATGCTTCAATATATTTTGCATCAAAGGGAGATTTTTTTTGATTACTCTCTCTATATCTGGCTAAAACCAATTTATATGCACCAATTCCGTACAACTGATATTCATGCCAAATGTTATTGTGAGAAGACTCATTTTTAACAAGATATTTCATCATAATATAATCTTCTATCAAGGCTCTTACACATCCTCTACCAGAAATAGAATTAAACATTTGACAGTTGTATATTTCCAAAAAACGTTTATATGAATATGTCGCTATTCCAAGTAAAACATTCATTTTCTCATCAAGTGGATTTGATGAAACAAATAATTCTGAGAGATAAGAGAATATATCATACAAATTTTCCATATATTTTGTAATGGAACGCTCTTCTTTGGGAAAATCAATAGCAAAAGCACTACATTCTGTCATTTCACTTACACACCTCCAAAAATGTTTCAAGTAACCAGGATCAGTCTTCTCAAATGTCAAAACCATTAATTCTAATGAACGAACTGTTGGTCGAGCCAATAACATAATCTCATCAGTATGATTATATATTGGATAAGCCATCAACAAATCAGCTTGTTCTTTATGAATGCAAATTTTACCGGATAGCTGGTAAAAATAGAATGCCACAAACCTTATGTCTGTTGCTTCATTGGACTGGTTGTCCATTATATCGCTCATAGTCTTAATTATTACTTCACATCTATTATCAATACTTTTTCCCGGAACATAAAAATACTCAGCAAAAATTGGAAATTGACTCGATGTTAATATAATTGTTAATGGTGAAAGTGCTTTTTGTGCTCCAATATCAACAATATGTTTATAAAATTTTTTCTGAATGTTTATATCCAACTTTAATATTTGAGACATCCTTGCAGTATATAGATCTGGAGCCAAGGTATGCAATACACTAATAATATCATGTATCATCAGCAGTCCTTCTTTTCGTCCATAGTATTTCAAAACAAGACCGATCCAAAGATATTCAGGCAAACGACCATAGGACCAGGATTTTTCATCATTAAGCTCTTGCATTAAAGGAAATGAATTCATTGGGGTTATAAATTTACCTTTTTTAAATAAATGGTCGGACAGTTTACTATATCTCATTAACATTCACCTACCATACCTTTATAAACGTCATACATACACAAAATCAAACAAATACCTATCTGCAACGTTTTTAACTTTTTGTGACATTAAGCAGTTAGATTATATCATATATATACACATTTTTCTATACTATTTGAAGGCATTTTTATTGAATAAGTTTTTGCAAATTAATTATCGTTCTAAACTCTTTCCATTTGGAGTTGTGTTATATTCTCTCACTTCCCCATCAGCAATCTCATTTTCTGTATGGTTCATATCAAGCAAAGCGTTGAGTTCGGCTAAACGTTCATTCTTTTTTGAGAGTTCTTCCTCCTGTGGGAACGGTCGTTCGACTTCCGTCTTTGCATTTTCAAGCTGATTTTTCGTATCGGCAAGTCGTTCTTTACAGCCTGCCATTTTATCCGGCAAAGATGAGATCATATTATCAATACGGGATATATTTCCGAAAATATCTGCGCCGAGCGGAACAGAATGCCGCAGTGAACCTACAAGAGTTAATACATATTGCTTTTCAAAAGTTTCAAATGACAGTTCCAATTTAAAGCCTCGATATGATCCAATCTCTTTCGGTTCGGGCGAGGTCATAGCCTTACAAGCGGCAAGTATCGCTGTTCCGGCAGCCTTCTTTTCGGAATAAGATACATCTTCAACAATCATCGCTGAGAATCCGTCATCATTGAGAACTGTGTTGTTTTTCACTCTTTCAATATCAGAATTATATCCATCAATTCGTTCTTCAAAGCGTTTTATCTCCTGCGGATAGAACTTTATAATCTTATCCTCCAGAGCATACTTCTGACTCAAATGGTTCTGCTTTAACAGCTTGAGTTTTGACACCGCAACATCCAAATCCATTTTCTCCTTTATATACGGATTACCTGTTGCAAGAGCTTTAATCTCGGCATAAGAAAGCGCCTGCTCGTCAACATCTTCCGCTGAACGCACAGGCGATTTTGAAGTCATAATCTGACCGATAAACTTCTGCTTGTTCTCTACAAGCTGATATAAATAGGCGTCAAAAGTTTCTTCGGTGACATAACTGTATATATTAACTTCGGGGTTTTCATTGCCTTGCCGTATAATTCTTCCCTCACGCTGTTGCAGATCTGCCGGCCGCCAAGGACAATCGGTGTGATGAATTGCAATCAATTTCTGCTGTACATTCGTACCTGCACCCATCTTTGCAGTGCTGCCGATCAGAACACGAACCTTTCCCGTACGAACTTTTGAAAACAATTCTTTCTTCTTTGCTTCACTGTCCGCATCGTGAATAAATGCTATCTCATTCTCCGGCACGCCCTTAGAAATCAGCTTTTTACGAATATCGTCATAGACATTAAACCTGCCGTCATTATGGGGAGTTGAGAGATCACAAAAGATCAACTGAGTAGACCTTTGCTCGGAAGTTTTCTCCCATATCTCATAAACATTGTTTACACAAGCAGACACCTTGCTGTTCGGATCATCGGGCAGCATTTCATTTGTAAGTCTTTGATCAAGTGCCAATTTTCTGCCGTCGTTGGTAATCAGAAGCATATTGTCAACACTTGAATCAACCATCTTTTTCTTTACCTTCTCCGCTCTTTCGGACAATGAAGCAACAAGTTCCTTTTGAATATCGGTCGGCTTTACAGCAATATTATGATAAACTGCTTTCGGTACGGGCAGATTTAACATATCCGCCGTTTGAATATCCGCAACCTGACGAAACATCATCATTAACTCAGGCAGGTTATAGAACTTCGCAAACCGGGTTTTTGATCTGTATCCCGTGCCCTCCGGCGCAAGCTCAATTGCCGTAACGGTTTCTCCGAAAGTAGACGCCCACGCATCAAAATGCTGTAGGTTCCTTTCCGCCAAAGTTTCATATTGCAAATACCTTTGCATAGTGTAAAGTTCAACCATTGAATTGGATACCGGAGTGCCTGTGGCAAAGATAACGCCCTTGCTTCCCGTAACCTCATCAAGATACCTACACTTCATAAATAAGTCCGATGACTTCTGCGCTTCCGTCTGAGCTATACCTCCGACATTTCTCATTTTTGTATATAAAAAGAATAGTGATAGGTAACTTTTTGAGGTTATCTCCAAGTTTTCCCCCACCTCACACCGTGCGTGCAAGTTTCCTCGCACACGGCGTACCATCGAGTTGATTTACTTTCCTAAAGATTTCAATATATTCGTATCCTCACGGACACGATACACTTACAAATTTCACTTGTTTAACTTTTCTCTGTATTTTAATATTTTGCGTACCGTCTTTTGATTCAAGGCGGACGGAATGGGACTGTTGTGTACCATACGGTGACAGGATTCACATAGCCAAGCCAAATTCGGAACTTTATTTATCAATTCAAGAGGGAGTTTATTGTTAACGTGATGACAATGTTTCTTTACATTGGATGACAGGGGTATTCCGCAACATTTACATTTCCCTTTATCACGGTTATATGCATACTCACGATTCATAAAGTATTCAAAGTTCATTTTCCACCCTTTGTTTCGGGCATATACTGAAAGTTGAATATCTTCGGGTGTGTTGATTGAAGGTCTGTCGAGTGGCAACGGTTTATGTTTACTTCGATAGTTAACATAAAGTCTTCTGCCTTCTGCTGTGTATGGTGTCATTCTTTGATTGAACGGTCTGCTTTCATGTTTACTGTGCGTGATAAACGCATAAGTAATTCCGAACCATTTTCCTTCAATCGGTATTGCAAAGGTTTTGCTTTCATACCCCTCATGCCTATGCGGTAGATTACACAGTTCTTTTAATGGAACTTGCATTGAGTTGAATGTTTTGGGATAAAGTTTCTTCCATACCGCTAAAGCTGTGTTATTCACTCTACGGTCTATTGCATGATAAGCATGAGAGCATATTGACGGTTGCAAATACTGAGCTAATCCCATAATCATCGAATTAACATATTGAATTTGTGCCGCCTGTATGTTTGGTTTTTCACTTATTCCGATTCTGCGTACTTCTCTTTGAAGATTATTAATCTTCTTCGTCAGCCGCTTCATATCAGGAAAGGGTTTTCCAACCAAAAACTCTGACCAAGTATTCGGGTCAGGTGTCTTTCGCTTTTTCTCTGCTTTTACAACAAATCCAAGAAAATGAATACCGTCCTTGCGTATGTCAGCAACAGATGTTTTCTCTTGCGATAATTCCAATTTCATCTTGTGTTTGAAATATTTTGTCAATTCACGTTTTAATCGAAAAGCCTCTTGCTGAGTAGATGTCAGGATGACCCAATCATCTGCATATCTGAAATTATATTTTGGTGTTACCCCCGACCACTTAAGTCGCCTCGTATCATTGCATTTGTGTTTGCATTGACGGTTGGGTTCCATATATTTTCGACCAACGTACCAATCAAAATCATTGAGATAAACATTTGACAACAGCGGAGATAAGATACCACCTTGTGGAGTGCCAAGCTCCGTAAGTTTCATCAAATCATTCTCAATATATCCTGCTTTGAGCATAAGACTTATGATTTTTATTACCCGTTTATCGTGAATACCTATGTGCCATAGTTTTTGTAGCAATAATCGGTGATTGATGTTGTCAAAACAACCTTTAATATCACCCTCTATTGCCCATACAGGTTGGTCTTGTGACCTGCAACTTGCGTTGATAACATTTGCAATATCAACTATTGCGTGTTTTTGTGCACGGTAAGGTCTGAACCCGTAGCTATGCGGATAAAACTTTGCTTCGCATATCGGCTCAATTATGATTCTTATGCACTCCTGTATTATTCTGTCAAGCACTGTAGGAATACCTAAGGGACGTTTCTTTCCGTTGGATTTTTCGATATACACCCTGCGAGTAGGCTTTGCCTTGTAGTTTTGAAAACTACATTGAATTAGTTTTAATAATTCCTCTTTTGGCATTTGTAAATATCTATCCGTATTCATATTATCCATACCGACAGTTTTACTGCCCTTATTGGACTTTATGTTATGAATAGCAGTCACAATGGTTACTTCATTAGCCATTGCTTCTAACAAGCCTGTGAATGTTGTGCCTTGACCCGATTTGCTGTAAAGCAGGTCAAGTAAATCTTTCAGGTCTGTTTCATTTGAAAATTTAACGTTTAAATGCACAAGGTTATCACCTCGTAGTTCGTCACCCAATATTTCAGGGAGTTTTTAATTTTCTTGTGTGAAATTTGTAAATCAACCCGACTCGTGCCCTTCGCCTTGAAACATTTCAGTTTCGTGTAGTTGGCATTACCCAACCGCTGACTACTATGGCACGGCTGACTTCCTGTAATCTTCATTGTGCTGTAACACTCTGATTACAGGCTCTCAAACGTTCCCAAATCTCTATCTTTGTAATCATTTCTGATTGTGAAGTCCTTAGGTTGCTACCTTACACCGGGAAAATCTAATTATGCTTTGAATCACAGTTGTTGCATAATTCCTAACAGATATTTCACTCTGTTGGGTATGTGCAGAAAAACCAGCCACACATACTTTTTCCGATTTTCAGCCTTTCGGATGCCGTCAACTCTTACGATGCTGCATAGCTTTCACTTACGGGTAACCATAGACTTCAGAAGCCCGCACCATTATTATCCGTGCCTTTCGGTTTAGGTTTTCAGGTTACGCCTTCACCACGCTCTGTACAATGCACACTTACAGGTGGCAACGCACAGTGGAGTATTAGCTCTCGTACTGTCTGCGGTTTGACATACCGCTATTGGAATACTCCTTTCCGACATTGATTCTGTACGGCAGAGGAATTTCACCTCTGATTAGAGATTTGAGTTCTCTACGATATTTTCTTATATATTAAGTGCTATCGTATGGTGCTTTTCATTACAGTTGTCAGCTGTAATTTATGCACAACGTTTCGCACGGTTCTTAAAATTGTGCGCCTCATCCACAAAAAGCCTGTCAACGCCAAGTTCCTCAAAGGTTACAACATCATCTTTTCTGCTTTGGTCATTGAGTTTATCGAGTTTGACCTGCAAGGATTTTTTCGTTTTTTCAAGCTGTTTTATCGTAAATCTTTCTCCTCGGTTAGCTTTGACCTGAGTTATTCCGTCTGTTATTTCATCAATCTGTTTTTGTAACATGTATTGCTGTCGTTCGATGCTGACAGGTATTTTTTCAAACTGTGAATGACCGATAATTACTGCGTCATAGTCCCCTGTTGCAATTCTTGCACAGAACTTTTTTCGGTTCTTGGTTTCAAAATCTTTCTTCGTAGCAACAAGAATATTAGCTGACGGATAAAGCTGTAAATACTCGGAAGCCCATTGCTCTGTAAGATGATTCGGAACAACAATCAGAGATTTACTGCAAAGACCGAGCCTTTTACTCTCCTGTGCCGCCGCAACAATTTCGAAGGTCTTGCCTGCGCCAACTACGTGTGCAAGAAGAGAGTTTCCGCCGTACATAATTCGTGCAACAGCATTTATCTGATGCGGCCGCAAATATATTTCGGGGTTCATTCCGCTGAAAGTAATATGACTGCCGTCATACTCTCTTGCCCTCATTGAATTGAACAAGTCGTTATACTTTCTGACAAGGCGTTCCCTACGTTCGGGATCTTTCCATATCCAATCCTGAAAAGCCTGCTTTATCATTTCCTGCTTACCCTGAGCGATTGCAGTTTCTTTTTTGTTAAGAACAGGCTTCTTGTTACCGTTTATATCTTCAACATAATCAAAAATACGAACGTCTTTTAGGTTAAGAGTTTCCTCGATAATCTTGTAAGCATTTACTCTTTCCGTTCCGTATGTGCTGTTCGCCATAACATTGGATTTATCATAATTCTTGTTTTCGATGTTCCATTCGGCAGTATATTCCGAATAATGAACCTTGATATTCCATTGAGCATAACGCGGTGTTTGCAGCAGCTCAAATATAAAGTTCTGAACATCATCGGTCGGAAGCCATGTAGCTCCCAAACGAACCGATATTTCACTCGCAGACAAATCCTGCGGCTGTACCTTTTCAAGCATCTCAACATTTATGTTATAGTCCTCGGGATAAAGTTTCGCCGTTCTTTTTGCCAATTCAAGTTTCTGTCTTACATTGCCAGATAAATATTCATCGGAGGTAAGATACTTTTCTTCGTGACCGTATTCGGATGTGTATTCGGGATTTAAGAATATAACGCCCTTAAGTTCTTCAAAGATTTCCTGTTCGGACTTTCCTGTCAGTTCACACATAAACGGCATATCTACTCTTGCTTTTTCTCCGATAGACACCGCCAACGCCTCACTTGCCGTCGAAACGGCGGTTACTTTGACGTGGGGCTTAATTGTTCTTTTGGTGAACATATCCGCTTTACGCTTCAATTCACCGTTTTCACCGATTATTTCAAGCGAACACAAAAGGCAATATGAGCTGTCATCGGAAAATACTAGCCTGTTTGCCCTTGAATTGAGGAGTCCATATTTCTTTGTAAATGAGTCATATATATAATTAAGTTTATCCTGTTCCGACTTAATGCTGCTGTCGGAAAAATCATCTGTCTGTAAACGTATAAGCTCTCTTACACAATCACGAATTTTAATCATTCCCTTAATTCTGTTCTCAGCAGTTGCCGAAACATCAACGGGATTCATTCTGCTGTTTTGACGGTAATATATTTTACCGTCTGCAACCGTAAAGCTGAAATTTTTAACATCAGGGTCAGAGGGAATTGAATTGTTCTCAATCTCGTCTATTTCGGAAACATCAAGTTTGGAAAAATCTGCATGAATATTCTGTATTGCTTCGGATAAAAGATCTGAAAGACTTCTGTCCTCATAAGGTTTACAAGTTAATGACTGACCGAACTGAGAGCTTTCCATAACCATTTCGCCGAGAACCATTTCAGGGTTATCAACAAAGTATTTGTTCATTTCGTTACCGTTCTCATCACGGTCAAGAAAGACCCAATCAGGTTCATCGTTGACAAGCGTATCTCTCTTTTGCAAGAAGATTATATCGGAGGTGACTTCCGTTCCGGCATTGGCTTTAAAAGTGTTATTCGGCAAACGAACAGCACCGAGGAGTTCCGCTCTTTGTGCGATATACTTTCTGACGGCAGGGTTCTTTTTATCCATCGTACCCGACGAGGTTATAAAGGCAATGATACCGCCGGGACGTACTTTATCAAGGGTCTTGCCGAAGAAATAATCGTGAATCAGCCAATTGTTCTTGTCATATTTCTTATCAACAACCTTAAACTGACCGAACGGAACATTGCCGATTGCAACATCAAAAAAGCTGTCAGGGAGTGATGCTTTTTCATATCCCTGAACGGCAATGTTGGATTTCTGATAAAGCTGCCGGGCAATCCGCCCGGAAATACTGTCCAGCTCCACGCCGTAGAACTTGCTATTTTGCATACTTTGCGGAAACATACCGATAAAATGACCCGTTCCGCACGAGGGTTCAAGGATATTACCGTCACTGAATCCCATATTTTGAAGTGCATCATACATTGCACGGATAACAACGGGAGGAGTGTAAAAAGCCGTCAGTGTGCTTTCTCTTGCCGACGCATATTCATCGGGAGAGAGTGTTACAATAAGTTCTTTATACTCATCCGACCAGGCTTCTTTGCTTTCATCAAAAGCGTCTGCAAGTCCTCCAAAGCCGACATATTTTGACAATATCTCCTGTTCTTCGGGTGTTGCAAGACGGTTATCGAATTCAAGCTCATGCAAAAGATTTACAGCCGCCATATTGTTTCGAAACTTTTCTTTCGGACCTCCTATGCCCAAGTTATCGTCCGTAATTGAAAAATTATGTTTTTCGCTTTCCGGAACAGTCTGAAAAGCAGTTGAAGTATTTTCCTTTGTTTCTTCCCAAGTCGGCGGAGAAAATACAGGTTCTTCCTTAATTTCTTCTTTCGTTATCGGAGCAAGATGTTCACGAACAAAACCAACTTTTTCTACCCTGTTTATCGGATAAATTGAGGAAGTATCTCTCATTGAAACGTCACCCGACTTTTGAGAAACACTTTCGACTATATAGCTGTCGCCGTCAATAATTACTTCCCTGCCGATAATCTCATTGTTTATCGGTTCTTCTTCAAGATACGGACTCGGTATTACTTCAATTCCTTTTAAATCATTTGCAAGATTTTTTATAAAATCGGTTGATATCGAATTGCCGTCCTTATCTGAATACAAATATACCGACATAGGCTCGTCGAAAAAGTTTTCTTCCTTAATATCGTTCACAAACCGGTATTCGCTTGTATATTCAATGCTTTCACGAACCGTTCCGTCTGAATTCAGATAATCAATTTTTCCTACGGGCTTGCTCTCTACGGGATCTTCCTTGTTTTGCGAAATAACGGACACGGTTTTTCTTTCTGCGTTTTCAAGAGAACTGACTGAAACATCGAACCCACGATCGTTTAACATATTGATATATGTTTCAAGCCTGTGCTGCGGGAATCCGCACATCGGGATTTTCTCATTATCATCTATTTTTCTGGAAGTCAGAGTAAGTTCAAGTGCTTTTGAAACGGTCACTGCATCATCATTCATAGCTTCAAAAAAATCCCCAACCTGATAAAACAGGATATTGTCGGGATTTTTCTCTTTTATCTCTGCATAATCCTGATATAACGAAATATATCGGTTCTCGGTAATGCTTTCTGTGTTCTTTGCTTTTTCATCAGTCAAAATCGATCGTTCAATGCTTTCTGCTTCTGAAACAAGCGATTGCATAGTTTCTTTTGTGCAGCCGGTTAAATCAACCGAGGCGTGGAAATATTCAAAATAACTGTCAAATTCCTCCGTACCTCTGTCTGATATCGTTTGTTTTGAAACAAAACCGAGGTAATCAAAAAAGTCCTTTTCCTCCGCATATAAATCCGCCGCTGTGATAATGTCATCATAGGTAAAGAGATTGTGAACAAACTGTCCGTTACCGTCATTACCGTCGGGATTGTAATACACCCATTCAACATTATTACTTCCGTCATTTACAAAGAAAGCATCGGTATAAGCTGCATCTGTATTATCTATTTCCGCCGACGGCACAGGATATCTGTCCACAATTCCCCTGTCCGTATCCGTTACAATGATCCCGATATTACTGCCATTAAGCTCTTGCACACAATAGCTGAGATTATAATCAAGAACTTTGCAACAAGGGGTAAATACATTCCCGTAAAGATTTCTTCCCACTGCTCTGTAATTTGTATGCTTGGCAAGGGTTTCGGCATCTTTGCCGAAAGCAAAATAAAAACCTCCTGCACGCATAAGAATTATGCTGTCGGGGTTATCTTTCTTAATCTGCTCATATCGAATCAGGAAATCAGGCTTATTGCTTTCATCAATTTCGACTTCATTTTCAGTATTGACAACAAGTCTTTCAGTCTCAACTTCCACCCTTAAATGATTATTTGCGGGGTTCTCTTGCACCTTCTTTTCAAATTCAGTCTTTGATAATTCCTTATTGAATAACGGAAATTTACTGTCATTAAGAATTACCTGATCTTCAAGCGAAAGAATTGTATATTCGTCGGCACCGATATATACTGTGTCACCGAGGTTATATACATATTTGTACTCTTTCGGGAGTTCTTTTTCTTCGGGTGAATCACGGATAAACTTACTGATTGCATTTGTTCTTTCCCATTCCGCTTCTTGTGTTGTTTTATTATCAAGCCACTGCGGATACATTTCCTTTTCTTTTGCATTAAGATATCTGTCAATTTTAATCAGCTCGGATATCCGTTTTTCAACGTAGTTCCATTTAAGCAGCGTTTGTCTTTCGGGTACACTGTAATGATCAGATATTTCGATACCTTTTGCGTCGTGGCTTTCCCAATAGCCTGTACCGGGAATTGCGTCGCTGCCTCCACCCGTTCCGTACTCATTTTTTAAGAAACGAATGTTATCTTCCTTTGAAAGACTTTCGGTAAACTGACGGTAAACACGCATTTTACCCTCGCTGAAGCCGCTTCCTGCACCAAGTACATAATCAACAGCAGCCTGCGGCAAAGGCAAAACGCCGTCCTTTACCTTCGTACCAAGAAAATCAAGCTGATTATCTACACTCGGCAGAAGCAATGCCTGCGGCTCTGTCCATTCCTCAAGCAGTATCATACCGTAAACCGAACGTTCAATCTGAAACCATCTCTCCCAAGCTTCACGAAGTTCCGTTCCGTCATCACGCCATAATCTGACAGCATCGGAATATGCCTCAAAACCCACTTTAATACCATTTGAAAGTGTCATTTCATACGGTGCTGAATTAAAGAAAGACATAATAAAATCACTGCGTTCTTTACTGTCAGAATGACTTCCATAGAACGCAGCGATTTCATCTGTATGCAAGCTGAGGTATGTTCTTATCAGCTCGTTTTTCTGTTTGTCTTGGTAGAAATATTCCATGCCGTTCAAACGAGCATCAAAGTTGTGCCCGCTTAACTGTAAATCAGTTCTCGAAGGACTGTTTCCTCCACCGTAGAACGAATGTTGTTCATCATCTGAACCCATTTCATCGGGTTGCTCTCCTTGAGTGATTCCGTCACTTTCTGCGACTTCATCATCTGTTCTGTCAGCTGTTCCGCCATTTCCTGTGCCTGCTGTTCCGTTTCCCCGAGAGTCCTCATAAGCTCTCCCCTTGCCATCAGCTGAGTGAAGTAAACTTTCCTGTGCTCCGCCAGGAACTTCTTTCTCATCATACCGTACTTTCCAAGAGTAATGTTCTCCTCTGTCGGTAATGTCAGGTTCGGAATCCTGTAATCCCCCACTTGTCTGTAATTCATCTGTGCCATTTTCATTGCTCCTTTCGGTATGTGTTTTTTCTTTTGCAACCTCATCATACTCGGTTTCTTTTGCTTTGACAAATGTGCGATTCCGTTTTTGCTCATTTTTCTGAATATTCTTTACGGTGATTTCGATTACACGAAGTCCCATTTCCGTAATATCACTTACGGCAGCACCCATTGAAATAACCGTCGAAGGGGTATTGAAATTGAAAATATCCTTAAAATCTTCAAAATCATAGAAATCGTCGGCATTAAATCCGCACCTTGTCATCATCATATATCCGATACTGCCGGCGAGTATATTGCTGAAAATAACCTTTATGTTATCATCGTCAAGATCTTCCAAGAAGCTGCCGTCTGCACTTTCTTTCAATGCGGCGATATAGTCAATAACATTTTCTTCCGCCATATTCCTCGCAGTATCATCAATTACACTTTCGAGTTCACCCTCGGCAACCTCGCCGAATGAGTTTATCAGCGCCTGCGCTATTTCGTCGTGATATCGCTCTTTAACTTTCCAACGTGGAACTTCATAGCCGTAATAGGAATTGGTATCGGAAACATCGAATACATATCGGAGTTTCTGACTGTTACCGGAATAATCGAGGAGTGCTATGCCTGTTGCACCCCTTTTTACCCATCGGTTCATTCTCTTGTTCCACACTTCTATTTCGGCACACGCAGTCGCATCGGGTCTCTGAGCATATATTAAAACCTGATCGGCAAAATCATATTTGAAATTATTGGAAGCACACCTCAAGAATGATGTCCAATCCTCATAACTTCCCGCAACTTTTAATATTTCCCTGTTAAACATCTCTGTGATAATCTGCAATTTACTTGCCATCGGTTATCACCTCTCAATCATCTTTCTTTGCAAGGAATGAAAACACCCTGTTTTTCTTTACCGATTCCTGCAATTCATAAATGAGCAGCACTTCCTCGAAGCTGATATTATCGGATTTCAGCAATCCGTTAGGAGTAAGTTTCTTTACCTTTTCTTCGTCAGTAATGCCTAAAGAAATGAGTTTTTCAATCACCCTGACTCGCTTCTGTGTTTCGTTCATCGGTTTCGCCATTTGCTTTTTCCTCCTTTTCTCTGAATTTTTCATACACCTGTTTCCAGCATATATTACAGACATTTCCGTGTCTGTATCTGCATTTAACGCATTCAATTCGTTTTTCCTGACTTTTCACCTTTGACGACATCATTCACCATTCTTCACCTCACTTCGTCATTTTCCCACATAATTGATCTTCCGTAGTCGGTTAATGAGTAAAAGTTAGCGTGATCGAAGTGTACTCTTTTGAACTGTTTAACCGATATAATATTAGCTTTTCTCAGTTTATTTACAGCGTTTCTTACTGCCTTTTCTCCCATAAAAGGAAATACGGCAATAAACATCTCGTTTGTAATTCTTATCCAAGGCTGATCGTCAACTACGAGCGTCGGATCATTGAGGCAGAAGTTTATATAACCCATAACAAGGGCTGTATTGATTCCGTGTTTCATCGCTATAACATTATTGTAATTACATACCATATTGCAGTCCTCCAAAAAAGAGGACGACTGTTTAAAGCCGTCCTCTGTACAGTTTATCTGCCTACATGCCAATCATCATAAGCAGAATCAATTATTTTGATTGTATTTGTGTTTACCGTTTTGGTTATCATACCCGCAGGCGTCCACAAATCACTGAGGGTAACGCTCACGGTATAATTTCCGTTCGGATACCAAATTGGGGTAAAATGAACATTTCCGTATGAGCCGTTTGCAGGAAGATTCCAGCTGTTACCCGAAAGCGTCAGCGTTTTGTATTTTCCTCTCGCATCAGAGTATTCAAACTCCGGGAATTTTGCAGATGCAAACTGTGAATTCGTGTATGCCGAACCCGACGGAGCGGTGTATCCCGACAAAACAGATACATAATTTGAGACAGAAAGCGAAATGCCGTAACCCGATTTCATATGCCAAACCGAATTGATTTTCGCAGAGGTACTTCCGGTTTCGGGTGTAATGGCGGCATTTCCGTTTGAATACTCAATGCCGTAGTTTTTCTTCGTAAATTTACCCGAGGAATACGTCCATTCCCACCAAGCTGCCGACTGAGATGTTTCTGTCGGCGGTGATTTCAGCGAAAATCCTATCGGTGCTTTCTTTTCAAACCTTGTATCCGGAGTAACGGAAGTAATCTTCGGTATAGTCGAATACTCTTTTGATACCCTGTTATATGAAATGCCGCCGTCAATTATTTCACCGGTAATCTTGACATCTGCATTATTAAGACCCGACGGCACCTTCCATTTGAAATACAAAAGATTGCTTGAATTTCCCGGAACAACTGCCTGTGTTTTGGTTACCGTCTTTATAACGGTTGATCCCTTATACACATTAAACTTAACAGATATATTCTCGCTCGGACTGTAGCTGTCCGAATATGAGTTGTTAAGCCAAAAGCTCGTTACAACATCGGTAGTTTCTCTGTAATCGGCATTCGGTGTAATCGGAATGAGCGTTAACGGGTGCTTAACCTTACATTTTAATGTCATCGCATTATTGTTTCCGTTTGTTTCATAGCTTGTGTTGTAAATACCCATTCCTTCAAGATAAACTCCGCCCCATATGCTTATATTTCTCTTATTCGGAACGGTGAAAGTGTATCCGTCAACCGTGATTGACGACTTTGCGGGTATTGCATAAACTCCGCTTATTTGTTTTTTGTCGTCCCTGAAGCCCTCAACATATACCTTTGCATCGGTATTATTCTTGTAGGTGTATCTTACAAAAACCGACTGGCCTGCTTCAAGATTGTTCGGATCAAGGGTGACCTTTGTTTTCGAGTCAATAAGAGTAATTTTTGAAGTTGCAACGTCTGACTGCACAACAGGCAGGTCGTACCAAGTTTCTTCAAATGTGTGAACCTTATCGCTCGCCCACCAAGTCTGAAGATTAAATCTCAGCTTATTCTGAGTTGTTTTCGGTACGGTATAGCTTTCTATCGAACTGTTGAGAGTTATAGGTGCCGATTTTTCGATACCTGTTTTATTCTTTGCGGCGTCGAAGCCTCCGTTTGAATTGTAGGCATTCACCCATTTTGAACCGTTATGGTAATACATTGCTCCTCTTAAATACTCCGTTGCAGACCAAGTGTTATCAGCCGTGTATTTATATGCTGTTCGTATATGCTGACCGGAATACAGTTTTCCTCCCGAACCAGACAAGCCGTTATATGCAACGGTGTTGCCCTCATATCCCGATGCACTTACCTGACTTCTGTATACAACAGGTTTAATCGGGATATAGAAAGTCTTGACAGATCCGCTTTTAAGCACCTTACCGGTCGAATCAACCCAATCGGTTTTTGCCTGTATTTCGTAATACGCCGTATCCGCCTTAACAGTCTTATACTTTCCCGTGAACTGAACAGGGAACCACTGAGATGAAGAATTTGAGCCGCTGAGAGTTACCGTTCTTGTATTCCACGAACCGCCGTTATATTTAACATACTGCTTCACCTTTATATTCTCAGCCTCTGAGGGGAAGAAAACATTGTACCAAACCGTACTGTCGATTGTCGGATAATTTGTTTTATACTCGTAATCGTCAAAGACATTTCCTGTTGAAATTCCGAACAGCGTGGCTTTGTTATTCTTTGCACCGCTGTAAACATCACATTCCTTTACGGCAAGTATCGGGTTGTACTGCCACTTGGCATAAATGGTGACGGTTGCTCCGTTTGTTGTACTCAGGTTCTTTACCGACTGTTTATCCGTATAATTTGTTCCCGTACCGTCGGCTTTGGTATTCCAACCGATAAATTTATATGACGTCCTTGTAAACCCGTTTGCAGTCAGCTTCTTTGAAACATTATACGTCATTGACATCGAAGCCGTTGAACCGTCTGTTGCACCGTTGCCGTCAAACTTGATCGTGTATGTTATAGGTTTCCATTTTGCGTAGAGATTTACGGTTGCTCCGTTTGTTGATGAAAGATTTTTTACACTTTGCTTATCTGAATAGCTTGTTCCTATACCGCTTGCAAATCTGTTCCAACCGTTAAAGATATATCCTGTCCTTGCAAAACCGTTTGGCGTAAGATTCTTTGCAACATCATAAGTCATATTCATTGAAGCAGTTGATCCGCTTGTAGCCCCGTTACCGTTAAACTTGATAACATAATTATTCGGAGTCCACTGTGCATACAGGAAAAATATGCCGCCGTTTACATTTGTAAGATTTTTTACGGACTGTTGATTTGAATATGCTGTACCCGTTCCGTTTGATTTTGTATTCCACTTTGTAAAGCTGTATCCGGTTTTGACATATCCGTTTTTGTTAAGTGCTTTTGTTTCATCAAACTTCATCGTCATACTCGAAGTGTTTCCGCCTGTATTGCCGTTACCGACAAAGGCAACAGTATACGAATTTGTTGACCATTGAGCATACAGTGTAACGACTGCACCGTTTACGGCTGTCAGATTCTTGACAGATTGCTTGTTGTAAAACCCTGTTCCCGAGCCGTCGGCTTTCGTATTCCAGCCTGTAAAGTGACTGCCCGATTTTGAGAATCCGTTAGCGGTTAAGTTCTTTGCCGCGTCATAAGTCATAGACATCTGTGCCGTCGCACCGCTTGTCGCTCCGTTTCCGTCAAACCTGATTGTATAGGTTATCGGTTTCCATTTTGCATAAAGAGTTACTGTTGTGCCGTTCACGGAACTCAGATTCTTAACCGACTGCTTATCGGTGTAATTCATTCCCGTACCGTCGGCTTTTGTATTCCATCCGTCAAAAACATACCCTGTTTTTACAAATCCGTTAGCTGTGAGATTTTTCGCAGCATCATATGTCATTGACATAGAAGCTGTCGAGCCGCCCGTGTTACCGTTACCGTCAAATACTATGGAATAAGTTATCGGTTTCCATATAGCATACAAAGTAATGCTTGTACCGCTTGTCAGGTCTTTAACCGATTGCTTGTCGGCATAAGCTGTTCCCGTACCGTTATTTTTCGTGTTCCACGAGCTAAACGAATAGCCTGTTCTTATAAAGCCGTTTGCGGTCAGGTTTTTAGCAGTTCCTCTTGTCATTGACATTGAAGGTGTTGATCCACCTGTTGCACCGTTGCCGTTAAAGTTAATAACATACGAGCTGTTTGTTTTCTCATTGTATGCTATTCCTGCGCCGTATCCTTTTGAAAGAATATTCTCAAATGTTGCTTTAGACGAACCGGCGATTGCGCCTACTCCCGACCACAAGCCCTGACCGTCCGGAGTATATAGCTTATTGGGCCATATTCTGTTTGTATAGTTTGCAATAAATCCCCACGTTCTCGATGTGTTATCGGGAGCACCGCCTACCGAACCTCCGCCCAACACGCTTCTTCCGCAGTATGATATTTCACTGACTGTCAAAGCCTGATACTCACCTGCAAGACAAATATCAAACAGCGGTTCAATTATGACTTTATCTCCGTAATTCATATTGGCGACGCTGCCGACGCCGAGCTTCAAAAGAACTTTATTGATATTCGCTTCATACTTTTGCCAAGCACCGACTCCGTTCGGATTAGGCAGTGATGTTGTAAATCCCACATCCTTTTCTTTCAGGCAGTTTGTCTTGTTATATGTTGTTGTCATTTTCTTATTCTTATTGGCAATAAGCTGTTTCTTGTTATATTTAGTAGAGAATTTAGCCGAATTTGCGTATGCGTTATTTCCGTTGCCCGTGTTTCGGTAAACGTCAATTACTTTCGTTACTTTCATTGCTCCCGAAGAAGTTACGGAAGAAAAGCGATATCCCACAACACAATTTGCATCTTCTGTATCACGGATAACATATCCCGTTGCGCTTCCGTTTACTGCGTTTGTGCTTCCTCCTGCCGAGCTTCCATCCCAAGACAGCGAAAACACGGCAATAGAAATTGAAGAGAAAACCACGCAGAAAACCATTATGATTGAAATTACCTTTTTTATATTCATCATCTCACTTTCCAAAAAAATAAAGCCCGACTTTATTTAAAAGTCGAGCTTAGTTAAGTATATTCTGTTTTATAAAACATTATCTATATCTCTTGAGCCATAAAGAACTCTGAGAATACTTTTTAGAAATATTTTAATGTGAATGACAAGTTTTGGCTTTAACGCTTTTGCCGCATTTGGGGCATTTGGTATCAACTGTAAATCTGACACAAGTATCACCCGAGCCTGTTCCGACCTTTTTACCGCAAACCAGACAGTATTCGCAAGGATCGTTCTTTTCGGAATACTTGTCGCATTTCGTCGGATCATAACAGGCGTTACCCCATTCGTCATAGGTATAGAAGCTCTTGCAGGAATGTGAACCGCAGTACGGACAGCCTTTCTTTTCAAGGCTCACTATAAAGTCGTGTGTTTCCTTGCTGTCGCAGTGATGTCCCTTCGTTCCGCAGCTGTATTCGTTCACATCATCATTGCCGTTGTCGATAATTTCATAATTCTTACCCTGCGATATACCTGCCGAATTGCCTCTTGTTACGGGTGCGGCAGGTTTTTCCGTGTTAACCGTCTGAAGCTTATTACCCGTACTCTTTTTCTTTGTTGTCGGTTCTTCGGGCTTGATTACCTTTTTCGACATTTTCTCTGTATTTTCGACTTTCTCGGTCGGGTTATCCTTGATAACAATATCATCGGATACTTCAACCGCTTCGGTCGTTGTCTTTGAAACGATTTCCGTTTTCTTGTTGTCAGACGAGCGGCTCTTTAAAATCGCAAATACCGCCAAAGCAATAATTACTGCCGCAAACAGTAATATAACAATCTTGTTTCCTTTAAACTTTTTCATACTCTTTTTCCTCCATAAATCAGAATTTTTCGGTTAATACGGACGATACTTCCACCGGAACGGATGCAGAAGTGATAAACGCACCTGCAAAATAAATCGGTACCGACATCGTATAACTTACACACAGTTTTAGCTCGTGTTCCGATTTGAAGCTGATTACAGGTTCTGATATGTGGAACTGCTCTTTGCCGTCCGCATCTATACTATACAGGTTTTCGCCGTCTCTTTCCAATGTGCAAAAGTTGATGAGTGCAGATTGATAACGGCTCTGATCAATTACCTCCGTATAGTCATTGCCCTGTTTTATGCTGTTGAATATCTCGGTTGCTTTTTGCGATACAAAACTGTCAAGAACAATCTTACTGTTCTCTTTCATAACATTGACTTTTGAAAGCGAAGCCGAATAAACGAATATTCCCGAAAAGATTGCCACCAAGACAATTATCAAAACGCAGGGCATTATATATCCCTCGGCTTTCTTTGAAGATAAAACTTTCAAAACCGTCACCTACTTCCAATATTTTTCCGATATGCCCGATCTGTGACTTGTAACGGTTATCGGTATTTTAAACACACCCAATCCACGGACATAGGTTTCAACAGATACCGTCACTTCCATCTTGTCGCCGAGCTGAACCCTTTTATATGAAGTATTGAAATACTCATGTGCGTCCGTTTCAACATCAAATTGAAAGAACCGATTTTGCAAGTCCTCTGCCCTTTCGTCAAAAGCAGCGTCAAAACAACCGTTAAAAGTTGCGGTTTCAATCAGCTGTCCGCTTATTTCGTCGAGGTCTTCTTTAAGCGTCATAAATTCAAAGATGTTAAGCGTAACAACAAGAACCGCCATTAAAGCAAGAATACCGATTACAACATCAATATATCCCTCGCCTTTTTTAGATCTAAAAATTCTTCTCACCTTTACACCTCCGTCAATTAAACAGCACGCCCACTGATGACATAATCTGTGCAAGAATAACTACAATATATATGAGCATAAAGCAAAGCAGAAGACACATCGAAAGTCTTTTAACTTTCTTCGGTATCTTCTGCGCCTCAAGCCTTAATTGTTGTCTTTGAATATCTGCAAATTTGAGCGATAAAGAGTTCCAATACACCGTATTGACATCACCTCTTGATATGGAAATCAATCCACGGCACACATCGCTCATCAACGGGGATCCGACTCTTCCCTCAAGCCTTGTAATTGCAATTTCCTGATTGCCCGACCTCATATCAGCGGCGGTTATGTCAAGTTCGTGCTTGAGTTCGGCTCCCGCATTTTTTGCAAACGATTCGATAATATACAGAACGTCCTTGCTGTGGGTCAGCGTCTTTTCGATTTTAAATACCAACCTCGGAAGCTCGTATTCAATCTGTTCACGCTTTCTTCTTATCCTTTTTTCGATACTTTTCATATTCATTTTATAAAGGACAAACGAAAGAAAAAGAATTATCGGTGACAGAATAGGAAACATGAAGAGAACGGGGATTGCAAGTGCGGCAATAATGAATGATTTTACAACAGCATTCGCTATAAACATTTCCGGAGATATATTCATCCGAGCCGTTCTGAGATCGGCTTCAAGTCGAGCCTTTTTAAATTCATTCAACTTAAGCCTCTTTGCAATGAATGAAGCAAGTGATGAAAGCCAAACATCAATACTGCTTGTCTTTTCTTTCTGCTGTTTTGCAAGGTTCTTTACCGCCTTTGATGTTCTCATATACGGTATTCGGAAGCAGTCGGCAAGTATCATAAACAACCCTGTTCCGATAAGAAAGATCATACATATTTTAATTATCATTCGACCGCCTCCTATCTCTTAAATTCAACAGGTTTTGTAAACTTCAGCATAAAGAAATATGTTATTACAATAACTATTCCGCATACGCCGAGAGCCATTTTGCCCGATGTTTCATATATGAGCGTATGAAACCAATCTTTATTCAGAACATAAAGAAGCGGAACATTGCCGACAACAAGACTGACCATTGTGTAATACTCCGTCCTGACTGCCGACATCATAGTGTTAAGCTCGTTATTTACTATACGCACGTCGGTAAGTTTGGCAACAACAGGCTGTAAAGTGTCTTTCATTTCTCTGTTATCCTGACACTGAATCAGTGTATCACACCATTCTTGAAATATCTCATCGTCAATCTTTGCCTTGAGCTTCTTAATTGCACGCTTGATATTTGACGACACCGCCAGCGCATCACCGATAAACGCTGTAAAACAATCTTTCAGCGGCGGTCTTATATACGGCAAATTTTCTTGTAC
>OIYG01000432.1_pt1 | contig 41899 bp, 39 predicted proteins | sample 1587861 | NCBI WGS metagenome assembly OIYG01 (sample SAMN03283272) | human gut metagenome | biome: human-associated habitat; material: feces | host: Homo sapiens | place: Peru | collected 2012
TAATAGAAAATAATTATTTAGATAGTGATAAAAATTCTGGAGAATATATTAGTCCACTAGATAATAGTGATATGAAAAATCAATGTGTTTATGTTTATAAAAAGAATAATCGAGTTTTCTCTTATTTTGCTGATGAAGATGGAAAAGGTTGTTACAATGATAATGAAGAACAAGATACACAAACAGAAATATTAGTTGATGTAATAATTAACAGTGCAAAAAAGGCAAAAGATACAAGTGATACAGTAAGAACTGTTTATCAAGAAAAGCCAACTACAACTCCAGGAAAAGAAATATCAACAGAAATAGAAAAAACACTTTCAATAACACAAGATGATTACGGAGATAGTTATTATTTTAGAGGAAATGTAATAGATAATTTTGTAAATTATGCTGGAATGTGTTGGAGAGTGGTAAGAATTGAAGGTGATAAAAGCACAAAAATGATACTAGCATCAGAAAATATTTGCAATGATGTAAATGTTACAACATCAAGCGGAATTGCAAGAGAAAGTGCAATTTATGGATATAGTAATTTTGCTAAAAAACATAATGATTATGTTTCTAGTCCTAGTGATAACGAAATTAGTGCCAGAACAAAATTAAATAATTGGTATGAAGAAAAAATTGCAAATAATAAAGAAATCACAGAATATACTAAATCATTACTTAAAACAGATGATTGGTGTATAGGAGATAGAGTATCCGCTTATTACAATGAAAATAGTTCATTAAAAGTAGGAGACGCAAATGATTTATCACTTAGAAAATATTATTTTTATTATAGTGCGTATAAAAGGACACAAATAGATTTAAACGCATCATTAAAATGTGATGGTAGCAAAGAAAAATCTGGTGAAATAGATGAAAATATAGTAGGAATGCTAAATGTAGATGAAGTTGTATTTGCTGGTGCAACAGGTGCGCCAAATTCTACATATTATTTAAACAAAAATGCCATGATTAACATGATTAATTGGTGGACATTATCTCCTAGAAATTCGAGAAATGGATATGATACTGCAATTGCTATTAGCGGAAGTGGAGCATTAGCTGGTGACCAAGTTTATCTAACTTACAGTGCTATTCGACCAACAATTACCCTTAGGGCTGATACTAAAATTTCTTCCGGAAATGGAACAGTAAATAACGCATACACAATAACTACTAATTAGAAAATTAAAAAAACTACAACATTTTTACTTAATCTTTAAGTTACTATGTTGTGGATGATGTTTGTCATATGATATAATAAAAGAAATAATAAAGTAGGGATATAAATGAAAAAAAAGGTAAAAAAAAGATTAAATAAAAAAAGAACTCTAGTATTCTTATTATTTATTTATATTATAGGTTTTAGTATATATTGTTTTATAAGTAAACCAATAAAACATATAGAAATAAAAGGTAATAATATTGTAAAAGATAGTGAAATATTAAGAGTATCTAATTTAAAAGATTACCCATCATTTTTTAAATATCCAAATTATATATTAGAAAAGAAAATAAAAAATATAGAATTAATAAATGATGTAAAAGTAAAAAAATGGTTTGGATTAAAAATAATTATAGAAGTTAAAGAAAATAAAATATTATTTTATTATAAAGACAAAAATAAAATAGTATTAAGTAATGGAAATATTATTGATAATAAATATAATGATATAGTTGGTATACCAATATTAATTAATGATATAGATAAAGATATATTTAAAAAATTTGTAAATAATTTTAGTGAATTAAATGATAATGTATTATATGAAATGAATAATATAGAATACTATCCACAAGTTGATAATAATGGTGAAGTATTAACTAATGATAGATTTAAAATAATAATGAATGATAGTAATACTATTATAGTTAATTCTAAATCAGTAAGTACTTTAAATAAATATAATGATATTTATGCTTCACTAAATGGAAAGTTTGGTACTATAAATTTAGATTCAAATAAGTTAGAGAATTTAGTATTTATACCATACGAGGGTTAATTATGAATTACGATGTAGAAATGATGAAAATAATAGATAAATTAGAATATAGACCGAAATTATTATTACATTCTTGTTGTGCTCCTTGTTCTACAACATGTATAGAAAGATTAAAAGATTATTTTGATATTACTATAATATATTATAATCCAAATATAGAACCATTTGAAGAATATGAAAAAAGAAAAAAAGAACAAATAAGAATAATAAAAATGTATAATTTAAATTATTTAGATTGTGATTATGATAATGATTTATTTCATGAAATGTCTAATGGTTTAGAAAATGTTCCTGAACGTGGAATACGATGTCATAAATGTTATAGATTAAGATTAGAATATGTTTGTAAAGTTGCAAAAGAAAAAGAGTTTGATTATTTTGGAACAACATTAACAGTTAGTCCATACAAACTAAGTAAAGTAATTAATGAGATAGGCTATGAGTTAGAGAATATATATAATGTTAAGTATTTACCAAGTGATTTTAAGAAACAAGAAGGTTATAAAAAATCAATTGAGTTATCAGATAAATATAATTTATATAGACAAAATTATTGTGGATGTATTTATTCTAGGAAGGGTGATATAAATGAATAAAAAAGGATTTACATTAGTTGAATTACTTGCAGTTATAGTAGTTTTGGGTTTAGTAATTACTATAACTGCAACAAAGGGTTTTGGTGCTTTTGATAACACAAAAAAGGCTATAACAAAACAAAATTTAAAAGCAATAAAAGAAGCGGCAAACGTATTAGCAGAACAAATAGATAATTGTGATGACGATATCGATGATGAATTGTGGAAGACTGGAGAAGGAGATAAAAATTTAGCAGATAAAAATAGGGTAAATCACACTTGTGATGCTTTAAAAGAAAAAATGGCATCAGATAAATGCTTAGATGTTACTGTAGATTATTTAATAACTAACAAATATTTAAGTGAAAATAAAGATTTTGAAAATTTAAAAGATAAAACAGTAAGACTATGTAAAGAAGATAATAAGATAGTAATTGATACAAGCAAAATAGAAAATATTGAAAATGACGTAGCGACAACTACTAAAACAACTACTACCACGGTAACAACGACGACGGCTCATGTAGATCCGTGTAAGAATATTGAGTTTGATAAATCAACTTTAGCATATAAATTAATATGTGATGCAAAATCAAATACATATTCTACATCAAGTGCAACTTATAGAGATAAACCTGTAACAAGTCCTGGTGCCGAAGTTTCTCAAAGATATTTAAATCAAGTTTCAATAAGTGATAAGATTACTAGTAATTTAACATATAATTATAAAAATAACTATGTTACTTATGGTACAAAATATACAATAAATGAAAAAACAGGTAAATTTACAATAACAGATAAGAAAATATGTAAATATAGTGATAACTGTATTAATGATGCAATAAAAAAATATGGATACGTATATACTAATTCATATTATGGATCATCAACTAATGTAATGAGTGTCGATAGTAATAAGCTATATAAGTTAATTAGACAGGATATACCTGTAGATAATAATAGTTATACAATTGAATTTTATTCTTTAAGTTCAAGTCCGTATAATTATGAAAGTACGCTTTCAAAAACAGAAGATAATTATGGAGAATCATATTATTATAGAGGTGGAGTTACTAATAATTATATTAATTTTGCAGGAATGTGTTTTAGAATAGTTAGAATACAAGGTAATGGTAGTATAAAATTAATACTTGAAGATAAAAATACAACATGTGAAAATGCTACAGGAGAATATAGTATTGGAGAATATAGTTATGGTGTTGATAAAAGCAATAAAAATAATTATGAAAATTATTATAGAAAAATGATTTTTATAAATAATAATTCAACAACTGATACAATAGATAAAGGGTTTGAAAATTTCCAAACCACAAAATTAAATAATGTTTTAAACAAATTGGATTATGGTTCTTGGTGTTTTGATAATTCTGGATATTCTGATCCAAAAGGGACTAATAAATTAACTAGTTTTATTGACTCATACAAAAAAGGAACTGACATATATTATGGTGCAAATACTAGAATAGCAACAAAAAAACCATCTTTAAAATGTAATGTTTCATTTACTACAAAATATTATAATAGAAAAAATATGTATGTAGGAACACTAACAGCTGATGAAGTAATATATGCAGGTGCAAAATATAAGGAAGATAATACAACATACTATTTAAATAATGGAAAGAGTTATACATGGTGGACTTTATCACCACATATGTTTACTGATAAAAAAGATGGGGAGGACCATATTTATCATGTATTATCTAATTCTAATATTAATTGTATTGCGTGTGCAGTAGGATATAAGTCATATGCTAGACCAGCTATAATATTAAAAGCTAATACTAGTTATTTAAGTGGAGATGGAACAAAAACAAATCCATTTAATATAAATTAGAAAGGATCAAAATTATGAATAATAAATATATTAAATATATATCAATAATAATATTTTCTATATTCTTTCTTGTTGGTTGTGGTATCAAAAAAGAAAAAATAGAAAAAAAAGACAACATAAAAAATGATAACAAAGTTGAAATTGTAGAAAATCAAGTTGAATTATCATTAGATACATTAATTAATGCACTAAACACTTGTAACGATGAAGCAAAATCTTATGAAACTTTAAAGATGTTTATTGTAGACTTAGAAAATATGGAAATTAATAGTTGTTATGAATTATATAATAATATAAATAATAATGATGAAGGTAGATTAGTTAATATAAATGAATTAATATCTAACGGATTGATTACGAACTTTAATGAAGAGGAAATAAATAATTTTAATAAAAAGATTATATGTGATTCCATTAATAAAATTTGTTTATTATTTCAATAGTTAGGATAAAATAATGATGCTGTGGAACGTGCTATATGTACGTTTTTTTTATTAATATAAAATTTGAATATAAGAAAAAATTACATCCAATTTTTAATATTTGCACTTCAGATTTTTATTATTTGTAAAAAAATAAAAAAAGTTTAAAAAAATTTTAAAAAAATGCAAGAAAAAAAAAGGAAAAACAAAAAAATACATAATAATATATAGTGAGGGGAGAAAAAATATGAAAAAATATTATGAAGTTTTACAAGAAGAAAATTGTGACTGTGGAATATGTTGTTTATCTTCAATAATAAAATATTATAAAGGTGATATTCCACTAGAAACATTAAGAATTAATACTAATACAAGTAGTGAAGGTTGCAATGCCTATGATTTAGTAAATTATGCAAAAAAGATTGGATTTAATGTTATATCAAAAAAAATAAAGTATATTAAAAATGAAAGATTTCCTCTAATTGCACATCTAAAACTAGATAATAATCTATTCCACTTTGTAGTAGTTTATGAATTCAATAATAATTATGTGTTAGTAATGGATCCTTCTATAGGTTTAAAAAAAATAAAGCTTAATAAATTCAATGAATTATTTACGGGTGTAATATTGTATTTTGAACCTATATCAACAATTGTAAAATATAAAAAGAATAAATTCATATCTAAAAAAATAATAGAATTTATTAAAAAAAATAAAACAATATTTTCAATAATGTTAATAATAAGTTTTATTATACTATTGTTATCTTTAATAAATAATATCTCAATAAAATTATTAAGTAACAATTTAAAAAATGTATATATTTTATTCTTAATAATATTTATATTAAATTTATTAATATATTTAAAAAGAAGTATATTATTAAAAATTAATATAAACTTTAATAATAATATATTAATTAAATTTATAAAACACATATTTAATCTCCCTTTAAATTATTTAAAGTTAAAACAGAAAGGAGAAATAATTACTAGATTTAATGAATTAAATGATTTATCAAAAAATATATTAGATTATATAATCGAATTAATATTTAATATTATTTTATTATTGAACCTCCTTCTAGTAATAATTATTTATACTCAAAAATTATCTATAATATTATTTATTATTTCATTAATTTATTTAATATATAACATAATAATTTATAAAAAACTAATAAATAAAATTAGATATTTAGTTAGTATTGATGAATCTTATAATTCAAATATAATAGATTATATTACAAAATTTACTACTATTAAACACTTAAATAACTATAAATATTTTATTGATAATACAAAAAATATATTAGAAGAAAAAAATACAGTATTTAAAAGCATTAATAAAAAAGTATATAAAGTAGATTTTATAAATAAAGTAATAATTGACTTAACACAACTATTAGTACTTTATTATATAATAAAAAATAATATTAATATAACTAATGGTTTATTAATATATATGCTTATATGTTATTATATTAATCTTTTAAAACAAATAATAGATTACTATCCATCTTTCATATTATATAAATCTATAATTAATAAAAATAATGATTTTATATCTATTAATTTAGATAAGAAAAAAGATATATCTATTAATAATTATGAAATTAAAATTAATAACTTAAATTATGATATTAATGGAAAATATATTATTAAAAATTTGAATTATGTAATTAAAGAGAATGATAAAATATTTATAAGTGGTCCATCTGGTATAGGTAAGAGTACATTACTTAAAATGTTAAGTAATGAGATTATAAATTATGAAGGTGATATTTTAATAAATAATAAATTAGTTTCTAACTATAATTTGACTAATGTAGTAAGTTATGTTTCTCAAGATGAAGAGTTGTTTAATGATACAATATTAAATAATTTAACTCTAAGAAAAGAAATGGACAAAGAACTTTTAAATAATGTTATAAGAATTTGTAAATTAGATACTATAAATATCATAAAAAGTGTTGGATTAGATAGTTTTATTATTAATAATAATTCTTTAAGTGGAGGAGAAAAAAATAGAATTATTTTAGCTAGAGGATTAATTTATTCAAAAAAAATAATTATACTAGATGAAGTATTAAAAGAAGTTGATTATAATCTAGAAGTAACTATTTTAAAAGATATTTTAGAATATTTTAAAGATAGAACTATTATTTATGTAAGTCATAAAAATGTTAGTAATTTATTTGATAAAGTTTTAACTTTTAGAAAGGAGTAATTATGGTACTAGAAAATCAAGAACTAAAAATGACTATCGGTGGTGGTAGTGGTAAGAAAGTTGGAATAGGAATTATTATTGCTGCTCTAGGAAGTTTCATTGTTGGTATAGTTGATGGATTTTTAAGACCATTGAGATGTAACTAATGGAAAAAAATGAACTAAAAACTATAGTAGCAGGTGCTAGTTATACAAGCGGTAGTTTTCTTAATAGTTTAGTAAGACTAATAAATTCTTTCTTAGAATTAGGAAGAAATATTGGTAGTGCTATACATTATGCAATTTATAAAAAAACATGTTAAAAAGGATATATAATTATTCTTTTTTTCTATATAAAATTCATGTAAACAAACTTTATATAGATTTACTTTTATTTATAACTTTAGTAAAATATATCTAGGAGTATTTATGAAAAAAAGAAGTAAGATTATTTATTGGGGGTTAGTATTTTTCGTTGGATGTTTTTTAGGATGGATATATGAAGAATGTTTCTCAATTATAATAGAACATCAACTAGTAAACAGAGGCTTTTTTTATGGTTGTTATTTACCGGTTTATGGCAGTGGTTCAGTCATTCTATTATTATTGTTAAAAAATTTAAAAAAATATCCAATACTAATATTTCTCTTGTCAATAATTATTACTGGTATTGTAGAATATGTTACAGGAGATGTATTATTTCGCATATATCATAGAACTTGGTGGGATTATACAGGCTTATTTATGAACTTAAATGGATATGTTTGCTTAAGAAGTGTATTAAACTTTGCTGTATTAACACTACTTTTTATGTATATAGTTGAACCACTATTAAAAAAATTTATTACAAAAAAGGAGAGAATGTCAACAATAATTACCATATCAATAGCAATAATATTTTCTATTGATATGATAATTACATTTACTACAAGATATTAATATGGATAAAATAATTATAAATATATTAAAAAAAATAGAAAAAAATGGATTTGATGCCTATATAGTAGGTGGATATGTTAGAAATAAAGTAATTGGTGTATTCAGTTCTGATATAGATATATGTACAAACGCTTTACCTAAAGATATAATAAATATATTTAAATTAGATAAAAATACTAAAGTACACTATGGTTGTGTCAATATAAAAACAAAAAAATATAATATTGATATTACAACATATAGAAAAGAAAGTGATTATGAAAATCATCATCCAAAAACAGAATATATAACAGACTTAAAAACAGATCTAAAAAGAAGAGATTTTACTTGTAATTCACTTATAATGGATAGCAATCTAAATATAATAGATTATTATGATGGTATAAAAGATATAAATAATAAAATAATAAAATGTGTTGGTAGTACCAAAAATAAATTAAAAGAAGACCCAGTAAGAATATTACGTGCTATTCGTTTTGCAACAATATATGATTTTAGTATTGATGAAGAAATAATAGACTTTATAAATAATAATAAAAATTTAATAAAAAATATAAGTTATTATAGAAAAAAAGAAGAATTAGATAAAATATTATCTTCTAATAATAAAATAAAAGGATTAAATTTAATAAAAGAGTTAAATTTATGTAGTACATTAGATATAAAATATGATAATATAAATGTTAGTAAAGATGTATTAGGAATGTACGCCCAATTAGAATTTAGTGATAAATATCCATTAACTAAATCAGAACGTAATATAATAAATGATATTAGAAGTATACTAGATATTAAAGAAATTAATAATAATACTTTGTATAAATATGGACTTTATATAAATATTATTGCAGGAGAAATATTAAATGTAGATTATATAAAAATCAATAAATTATATAAATCACTCCCAATAAAATCAAAAGACGATATAAAAATAAAAAAAGAAACATTATATAAATTAAACAATGATAGTTATATTGGAATCAATGATATATATAAAGAATTAGAAACAAATATATTAAATGGAAAAATAAAAAATAAAAATAAAGACATAATAAAATTTTTAAGAAAGTAGGTGTTAGTTATGAGTAATGAAGTAATATATAATATTATAAAAAATAAAGATTATATAATTAGACCATTTTTATTTAAAATTATAAAAGAATATAATTTAAGTATTAATGAAACATTACTCATAATATACTTATCTAATCAAGAACACCCAGTATTAGATTTAAAATTGATAAACAAAATAACTTCATTAAATAATAATGAAATATTAGAGGCATTTAGTACTTTAACTAGTAAAAATTTAATAAATACATGTATTAGTAAAGACGGAGATAGAGTTAGTGAAGAAATATCATTAGAAGGTATATATAAACTAGCAGCAACAAACATTAATAAAAAAATAAACAAAGATAGTGAAGAAAATATTTTTTCATTATTTGAAAGTGAATTTAATAGAAAATTAACTCCGATGGAATATGAATTTATTAATGAATGGATAAATAGTGGAATGAGTGAAGAGTTAATTAAAGAAGCCTTAAAAGAAGCAACATATAATGGTGTTAGTAATTTAAGATACATTGATAAAATAATATATGAATGGACTAAAAAAGGATATAAAACAGTTGAGGATGTTAATAAAAATAGGTATCAAAAAGAAACAAAAAAAGAAAATTCTGATTTCTTTGAATATAATTGGTTAGATGAAAATTAATAATATATTAGAATTATTAGATAAAATGATACCTAATCCTAAATGTGAATTAAATTATAATAAAGACTATGAATTATTAATTGCAACCGTTTTATCAGCTCAATGTACGGATAAAAGAGTTAACGAAGTAACTAAAGTATTATTTCAAAAATACAATCTAGAAACTTTAAGTACTGCTAATATAAAAGATATAGAAAAAATTATATATAGTTGTGGAAATTATAGAAAAAAAGCACAATACATTATTAGTATTTCAAAAAGTTTACTTGAAAATTATAATGGTGTAGTACCAAATAATAGAGACTATTTAGAAAGTCTACCCGGCGTGGGTAGAAAGACAACTAACGTAGTTTTATCAAATATATTTGATGTACCAGCAATAGCAGTGGACACACATGTAGAAAGAGTTTCAAAAAGATTAAATCTTGCAAATGAAAAAGATACTGTATTAAAAGTAGAAAAAAATTTAATGAAAAAAATTCCAAAGAATAAATGGAGTAGAGTACATCATCAGTTAGTGTTATTTGGAAGATATACTTGTAAAAGTATAAAACCAGAATGTGAAAAATGTCTATTAAAAGAACATTGTAAATATTACAAAAAAATAAATAAAAAAATATAAATATTTATTATGAATAATTAAACATTCATGATATAATTGATTGTAGGTGAAAAAATTATGACAGTTAGTAGAAGTGAATTAAGAGAAAAAATTATGACTATTCTATATCAAGTAGAAATGTATAAAAAAAGTAAATACGAATATAAAATAGAAGATGTTATAAAAGAAAATTCAGAAATAAAAAATACATTTGTAGATGATATGGTATACGGTGTATTAGATAAACAAAATGAATTAGATGAATTAGCAAATAAATATTTAAATAATTGGACTATAGATAGAATTGAAAGCATAGGTGCATGTATTTTAAGAATGTCAATTTATGAAATAAAATATATGGATACACCAGATATTGTTGTTATTAATGAAGCAATAGAGCTAGCAAAAAAATATAGTGATGATAAAGTTAAAAATATGATAAATGCTGTATTAGATAAAATAGTTAATGGTGATTAACTATTTCTTTTTAAGGGATGATATTATGGAAAGAAGATATATTACTGTTACCACATTAAATAAATATTTAAAAAATAAATTTGATACTGATCCTAATATCCAAACATTAGGTTTAAAAGGGGAAATATCGAATTTTAAAGGACATACAAGAGGGCATTTGTATTTTACATTAAAAGATGAAGGTAGTAGAATTAATGCTGTTATGTTTAGTACTTATGCTAGTAAATTAAATTTTGTTCCAAAAGATGGAATGAAAGTTTTAGTAGTAGGTAGAGTAAGCGTATATGAACCTACTGGCGGATATCAAATATATGTTAATGAAATGATGAGCGATGGCGTAGGTAATTTATATTTACAATTTGAAGAACTAAAGAAAAAATTATCTAATGAAGGATTGTTTGATGAACGACACAAAAAGAAAATACCTAAATTTCCTAAAAAGATTGGTATTGTAACTGCTCCAACAGGTGCTGCTATTAGAGATATATTAAGTACAATAAAAAGAAGATTTCCATCTACAGAAACAATATTGTTTCCAGCTCTAGTACAAGGAGAACTTGCTGCACCAGATATTGTAAAGCAAATAAAAAAAGCAGATGAATATGATTTAGATGTATTAATTGTTGGTAGAGGTGGAGGTTCTATTGAAGATTTATGGGCATTCAATGAAGAAATTGTTGCAAGAGCAATATACGATGCAAAAACTCCAATAATATCTGCTGTTGGTCATGAAATTGACTTTACAATAAGTGATTTTGTAAGTGATTTAAGAGCACCAACACCAACAGGAGCAGCTGAAATGGCAGTCCCAAATATTATAGACGTTAAAAATTTCATAAATCAATTAAATATTAGACTAAACAAAGATATAGAAAATATAATTGAATTTAATAAAAAAAGAGTAGATAATTTAAAAACAAGTTATGTATTATCAAACCCACTTGCAACTTTTGAAATAAGAGAACAAAAATTAGATACATTAATAGATAATTTAAATACCAAAATGAAATATATTATAAATTTAGAAGAAAAAAAATTAGATAATATAAAGAAAAACTATACCTTAAATAATCCAGATAGTTTTCTAAATAATTATAATAATACTTATGAATTATTATTAAATAAATTAAATTTGTTAAATCCGCTATCTGTATTAAGTAAAGGTTATAGTGTAGTAACTAAAGATATGAAAGCAATAAAAGATATTAAAGATATAAATATAAAAGATAAATTAGATATTAGATTATGTAAAGGCAAATTAAATGTTATTGTAGAAGGGAAAGAAGAATAATGGAAGAAAAGAAATTTGATGAACTATTATTAGAAGTAGAAAAAATAGTAAAAGATTTAGAAAGTGGAAACATAGATTTAGAAACTAGCATAGATAAATATAGTGAAGCAATGAAAATAATTAAAGTATGTAGTGATAAATTAAATAAAGCTACTGAATCAGTAAACAAAATATTAGATGAAAATGGGAATCTAAATAATTTTGAAGTGAGTGAATAAAAAATATACCATATTACAGTATGGTGTTTTTTATAGTAATTTATAAACGATTAATATTAAAATAATTAAATAAAAAATAATAAAATATTAAATTAATAATTGATATATATATTTACTTTTGTTATAATACTTATAGAATAGAAAAGAGGTTAAATATGAATAATAGTATTGATAATTATTTAAATATATCTAAAAAAAATCTTAATACTATTCTTCTAAGTTTAGAAAATAATATAGAATTTCTAGATAATGAATTATGGAACGACACTAATGAGTTTTATAACATAATAACTAACGTTGTAAATATATATTATGATAAATATTATTTATATGTATTAAATGATTATAGTAAAATAGATAAATATATTAAGTTTAATAATAAAATAAACAGAAAAATAAAAAATATTTTACTAGCTATAATAGATTATTATGAAAATACAGATGACATAGTAACTTTAAATACAAAAGAAAGTTCTATACTTTATTTAACTATACTAATCTATACTAGTTTAATACTTTATAACAAAGATTTTAATTTGATTAGTACTCCTAAACAAATAGAAAAGGTAGTAAACAACATAATTGATAACTTTCAAAGTATTAGATTTAAAAGAGAAAAAGATTTAGTTAAACTTATAGAAGATATAAAAGATATTATAATTAATAATAACAAATATAATAATTTAATAAATAATATGAACAAAAAAGATAGTCATAATATGTTTATAAAAATAAATGAAGATAATGAACTTTATAAAATACTTTATGAATACGATATAAAAGAATTAAATAATTATAATGAACTTGATATTAATATCGTAAATAATAAAATGAATATAACTAGCATATTATCTGGAATATCTTATGATTTAGCATATGTAACATCATTTAAACTACTAAAAGAAGGTATAAAAAAACAATTATTATTTAAAGTAAAAAAAGATGATATAATTGATAAAAACATAAGAGATTATATGATTAAAAGAAATAAAATAATAAATGATAATATTAAATTCTTAGTAGATTATGAAGATATAAAAGATGATTATGATTTTATTAATACAATTAAAGAATACAATATTGATTTATATATAGAAGTTAATAAAGTTGTAGATACTAATAACTATAATATGTTTATGGATATTAAAAAGATAATAGTTCCAGAGGAATTTCTAAGTACTAATGAAAAATATATAGAGATTTGGAAAGATATGAATATGGAATTTATTATAAAAAATTATAGAAATAAGATAGATGAAAAACATTTATTAGGTGGAAAGTGAGTTTGATAGTATGAATAATTATGGAAAGTTTTTTGTAGATTTTTTAACACCATTCTTTAATGGATTGGTTTCTATATTAAAGTCATTCTTTGGCGGAATATTAGAGATGTTAAATATAGTGAAATATAGTGAAATAATAAAAGAGTATAAAGAAACAGTAAGTATTGTATTTATTATAATTGCAATTATATGTTTAATTCTTTTATTAGGTTTATTTAGTTATATAGTATATTATTTAGTTAAAAAAATAATTAAAGTAATAAGAAAAAGCCATGAACAGGATGCTTTATTAGAAGAAGTAGAAAAATTAAATTATGACATGATTAAATTAAAACAAGAAAATGACAAGTTAACTATGATGGCACAAGGTGGAGACGGTGAATTTGATGAAAACGGTAACCCAATAACTAAACTAGGTAAGGGTGAAAGTAGATTCTTCAAATTAACACAAATTGATAAAGAATGGGAAAATGCTAAACCTGAAGTATTTAGAAACGATTTAAATTTGAAACAAATTTGTGATAACTTCAGAAATTATGCAGCAAGTGAATTAGGACTTTATTATACACCTGATTTAATAAGATTATTTATTTCAGCATTTGGTGCTAGTAGAATATTAATATTACAAGGTATAAGTGGTACTGGTAAAACATCATTAGCATATGCTTTTGGACATTTCTTAGGAAATGATTCAGTCATTGCTCCAGTACAACCTTCTTGGAGAGATAGAACAGAATTATTTGGATATTTCAATGAATTTACAAAAAGATTTAATGAAACTGAATTATTAAGTAAAATGTATGAAGCAACATATAACGATAAAATTTATGTAACAATTCTAGATGAAATGAACATTGCACGTGTAGAATATTACTTTGCAGAAATGTTATCAATTATGGAAATGCCATCTAAAAAAGAATGGGTAGTAAATTTAGTATCATCTCCTTGGGAAAGTGATCCTAAAAAAATCGTAAATGGTAACTTCAATTTACCAGGTAATATGTGGTACATCGGTACTATCAATAACGATGATTCAACATTCATGGTAACAGATAAAGTATACGACAGAGCAATGCCAATTGACATAAATGATAAATGTGCAAAATTTGATGCACCTAAAACTGGATGTGCTAGTTTAAGTGATGAATATTTTGAAAAATTATTTGATGAAGCAAAAAATAAATATCCAGTAAGTAAAGAAATGTTAAAGAAACTAGATGAATTAGACCAATATATAATCGAACATTTTAGAATATCTTTTGGTAATCGTATTATGAGACAAATTGAAGATTTCGTACCATCATATGTAGCATGCGGTGGAAAAGAGATAGATGCGATAGACTATTTAATAGCATCAAAAATATTAAGAAAATTTGAACAATTAAATTTAGCATTCATAAAAAATGAATTAGATGAATTTATAAATTATCTAAATGTTAATTTTGGTAAAGAAAATATGAATAAATGTAAAGATTTCATAATAAGATTAAAGAAATCTATGTAGGTGAGTTATGTTAAAGAATATAACTGATGTAATGAATAATATTGATACAAATAAACTAGAAACATTTCTATCAAATACAGATGCTAATTTTATATTTACTTCTGATATAAAAGAAACAAAAATAGATTATACTTGGCTTGATGTATTAGAGGACACTTTGCCTAATATAGATAAAATTGTTAGAAATCCAAGAAGATTTATTGTACAAGAAGAAGACGTTGTTATAGTAGAAAAAACTAAAAGAGTATCTCAAGAAACAATAAAACATTTAGCTCAACATAGTGAAAATATCCAGGATTTAGATAAAAATGGAGACGTAGTTCCTAAAAAACTTCTAAATGTTTATAAAGAAGATACTTCTGACTTATATGAAAATAGATTTATATATACTTTAGTTACTAGACTAGAATCATTTATAAACAGACAACTTGAAAATCTAGATTTAATGAGTAATAAAGAAATAAAAAAAGTTGTTAGTTATAAAGGAAATACCACATTAAAAAATAAAAATATTTCCATAGAATTAAGTATGCGTGAAGAAGATAAAATAGATTTTGATGAATATGGAGCAGATTATAAAAATAGAATACTTGCTTGTTATGAGATAATAAGTGGTTTTAGAACTACTGAAATGATAAAAGAATTAGTAGGTTGTACTCCAGTATCAAATCCAATTAGAAAAACAAACTTAATTTTAAGACAACCTGATTTTCAAAAAGCATTTATATTATGGCAGTATTTAGATAACTTTGAATATAAAGATCCTAAGGTAGTTAGTTATGGCAGAATAACTAATACAAGTAAAGAAACAAAAGATGAATTTACGTTAGGATATTTCATCAATTCAAACGCAATTGATGAAAAAGGTGAAAGTTTAATTAAATATAAAGATAGTGATGCAAAATTAAATAAATTAATTAATGATTATATTTATGATGAAAATCAGAATATCGAAAAATTTATAAATAAAACTAAAGAATATTATACGGAAGCTTTAAAAAATAAAGAAAAACGTATAAATGATATTACAAATATTTACAATAGCTTTATTGCTAAACATAAAAGCACAATACTAGAAAGTGAAAAAATATTTAAATGAAATGCATAAAATATCTGAACATTCAGATATTTTATTTTTGTAAAAAAATGATTATAAAATTTTTATATCTGTTTAAAATGTAAAAAAACTTAAAAAAATGCGCGAAAAAAAAAGGAAAAACAAATTTTTCCACAATAATATATAGTGAAGGGATTAATTAAAGTGATTAGAAAGGAGAAAGATTTAATGAACACTCTTACTTATGATAATATTATAAATAATAAAAATTTACTATTTAATTTACAATTTGATTGGACTTTTAAAAATGTTTTTTTAAATAAAGTATCTTTAGATTATCTATGCTTTTTCTAAATTATTTATTAGGTTATGATTATAATGATTTAAAAGAAAATTTCATTAGCAAAAAAATTAAAAGAAAAAAACTTTAGTATAAGCAAAATTGTTGATTTTACAGGAATTGACGAAGCAAAAGTTATAATGTTGTAAAATGTATAAAATATTTTTTTGAGAAAAATCAAATTATATTGATTTTTTTTAAATTTAATTATATTATTATATAAGTTGAAAGGAAGACATTATGAAATTAGTTATAGTTGAGTCCCCAAGTAAAACAAAAACAATAGGGAAATATTTAGGTAATGATTATAAAGTAGTATCAAGTAAAGGACATGTAAGAGATTTATCGACAAGTGGGAAATTTGGATTAGGTGTTGATGTAGATAATAACTTTACACCAAATTATGTTCCAATAACGGGTAAAAAGAAAGTTATTAGTGAATTAAAAAAAGATTGTAAAGCTTCTGAAAAAGTATTTCTTGCAACTGACCCCGACCGAGAAGGAGAAGCAATAAGTTGGCATTTATATGATTCAATTGGTTTAAAAGATAACGAATATGAAAGAGTATTATTTAATGAAATAACAGAGCCTGCAATAAAAGAAGCAATGAAACATACAAGAAAAATAGATTACAACTTAGTAAAAAGTCAAGAAACAAGAAGAATATTAGATAGAATAATAGGATTCAGATTATCTAAACTAATGCAATCAAAAACTGGTGGAAAATCAGCAGGACGTGTACAAAGTGTAGCATTAAAACTAATTGTAGATAGAGAAAGAGAAATAGAAGCATTCATACCAGAAGAATATTGGACTATAGAAGCTTTATTTGATAATTTTTCATCTGATTTAGAAAAATATAAAGGTAACAAAATAGAACTAAAAAATGAAGAAGATGCAGATAAGGTACTAAAAGAACTTCAAGATAAATTTAAAATTATCAATGTAGAAACAAAAGAAAAAAATAAAAAAGGCGTAATGCCATTTACTACAAGTACCTTACAACAAGCATGTTCTACAAAATTTAATTTTGGTTCTACAAAAACAATGACAGTTGCCCAAAAATTATATGAAGGTAAAGATATTGGAACTGAAACAGTGGGTTTAATAAGTTATATGAGAACAGATTCTACAAGACTTTCTGATTTATTTGTTAATGATGTAAAAAATTACATTAAAGAACAATATGGAGAAGCTTACGTTGGAAATGTAAAAATTGCAAAGAAAAAAGAAAACGTTCAAGATGCTCACGAAGCCATTAGGCCAACTAGTATTAAAAGAACTCCAGAAAGTGTAAAAAAATATTTAACTCCAGACGAACATAAAATTTACAGTATAATATATTATCGTGCCTTAGCATGCTTAATGAGTGATGCTAAAGTAAAACAAACAAGTATAATTTTAGATAATAATGGTTATGAATTTAAGTCAACTGGTCAAGTAACTATTTTTGACGGATTCTTAAAAGTATATAAAAATTACATGAATACTGAAGATGTAGAATTACCAGAATTGAATGTTGGTGATGAATTAACATCTAATGAAATAAAAAAAGAACAACATTTTACTAAGCCAGTGCCTAGATATACTGAAGCTTCATTAATAAAAGAAATGGAAAGTCTTGGAATAGGAAGACCTTCTACCTACGCAAAAACAATGGATACATTAAAAAAACGTGCATACGTTACAGTAACAGACAAAAAATTCTTTCCTACAGAGATTGGTATTGAAACAACAGACAAGTTACAAGAATTTTTCTCAAATATAATTAATGTAGAATATACTGCAAACATGGAAACTGAATTAGATGAAATTGCAGATAATAAAATGGATAATATAAAAGTATTAAGTGATTTCTATAATGACTTTGAGCCTCTTGTAGAAAAAGCATTTACTGATATGGAAAAGAAAGAACCAACTAAAACTGGTGAAATTTGTCCAAATTGTGGAAGTGAATTAGTTATAAGAAAAGGTAGATATGGTGAATTTACTGCATGTAGTAATTATCCTGAATGTACATATATTAAACAAGAAAAAAAAGAAGTAAAAGAAATATGTGATTGTCCAATATGTAAAAAAGGAAAAATAATAGAAAAGACAACAAAACGCAATAAAATATTTTATGGATGCAATAATTATCCTAAATGTAAAACAGCAACTTGGTATCTTCCAACTGGAGAATTATGTCCAGAATGTAAAAATCTTCTAATTGAAAAGAATGGAATAATAAAATGTTCTAACTGTGATTACGAAAAATAATACTTTTAAATAAGTATTTTTTTCTTTACATAATATAAATAGATTTATTGTAAAAAATAATATTAGTATGGTATAATCTTTAAGAAAGAGTTGGTATTATGTACAGAAAAACTTATGTAGAAATAGATTGTAATAAGTTAGAAAATAATATAAAAGAAATAAAAAATAAATATAATGACTACAAATATTATATAGGTGTTGTAAAAGCTAATTGTTATGGACATGGTATAGAAAGTATAAAATATTTAATAAAAGGTGGAATAAATTATTTAGCAACTTCTAGCTTAGAAGAAGCATTAAAAATAAGAAAGTTATACAAAGATATCCCAATCTTAGTACTAGAACCAATACATTATGAAGACATTTTAGTTGCTACTAAAAATAATATAGATATTACAATAGATAATAAAGACTTATTTGATAAACTAATAAATAATAATATTAATATTAAGTTTCATATAAAAATAGATAGTGGTATGAACAGATTTGGTTTTAAAGATAAAAATGATGTTAAATATGTATTTGATAATAGTAATGAATGTGTCAAATTAATTGGTATATACACACAACTTTATAGTGGTGCTGGAAATAGTTTAAAAAAAGAATTAGAACAATTTAAAGATTTAACTAGCTTAATTAATTTAAATAAAATAGATATAGTTCATATAGATAGAAGTTTGACATTAGAACAACATGAAAAAATAGAATTTGCAAATGGTATAAGATTAGGAATATTAATGTATGGATTTAATAAATATAGATATCCACTTTCTTGTAAAAGAAAATTATATAATAAAATATTTAGAGTAAAAGATAATTATAAAGAATCTATTTTAAATCTTGATACAGTATTAAAATTTTATACTGAAGTAATAGAAACTAAAAAAGTTAGTAGCAATGAAGTAATAGGCTATGGTGGTATGTATGATAATAATAGTGATGTTATTGTTGGTATATTACCCTACGGATTTGCAGATTATTTATTTATAAATAAAAGTTATGTTTATATAAATGGTAAAAAATATAACATAGTTGTTAATTACATGGATGTAACTAGTGTAATAATAGATGAAAGTGTTAAAGTAGGAGATAAAGTAGAAATATTTGGAGATAATATTAGTATAAGAGAAGCAAGTAGATTAGCGAATGCTAACGTATATAAAACAATAAGTAGTATTACTAATAGAGTTCCAAGAGTATATATATATAATGGCGAAAGAAAAGAAATAGAATATTAGGTGAAGATATGAAAGAATTTAGATGTTTAATAATAGGAAATGATATAAATGCATATTACCTAGCAAGATGTTATCATGAATTTACTGGTAAGAAAGCAGATTTAATATCAATAGATATACCAGGACAAAAATCATTTGCATATACAAGATATACTAAAATATTAAATATAAAATATATAGAAAAATTATGGGATGAAAATATATTTTTAAATGCATTAGAAGAATATTATAATTTACATAAGGGAGAAAAAATATTACTTGTTAGTAGTAATGAAACTTATGGAGAGTTCATTGCTAAAAATCAAAGTAAATTAAAAAAGAAATTTTATTTTAATTATCCTAGTGTAGAATTACAAAGAACATTAGTCAATAAAGAAAGTTTTTATAAAAATTATGCTAAAAGTGTTTTAGATTTACCTAAAACTATATATTTTGATTGTAAATTAGATGATAAAGTTAAGAAAAAATTAAACTTTCCTGTAATTGTTAAACCTGCTAACGTAATATTATTTAAGCATATTAATTTTAAGGGTAAGAAAAAAATATATAGACTTAATACTATGGAAGAGTTAAATGAAGTAATAGAGTATTTTAAAAATGGTGGATACGATGACACATTAATAATACAAGAATATATTCCTGGAGATGATTCACATCTATTTGATGCAGTAGTTTACGTAGACAAAAATCATGAAGTTAAATTAGTGTCATTCGCACAAATAGGATTGCAAGAACATTCATCTAAAATGATAGGCAATGCTGCTGTTTTAATAAATGGTTATTCAGAATTTCCTGGTGTAACAGACCAAATAAATAAAATTAAAAAATTTATGGAAAAAATTGAATATCAAGGTTTTGCTGAATTTGATATGAAATATGATGAACGTGATGGAAAATATAAAGTAATGGAAATTAATGCTAGACAAGGTAGATGTTCTTATTATATTACTCCATGTGGATTTAATTTAATTGAAATATTATATAAAGATTTAATATTAAAAGAAGAATTAGATTATCAAATAGTAGAAAATCAACAATTAGAAACGTTTGTACCAAAATATATAGTAAAAAAATATATTACAAATGAAAAATATAAAGAAAAAGTATTAAGTTTATGGAAAAAAAGAGTTAATCCACTTTCTTATAAAAAAGATAATGGCTTTTTACGTAAATTATTATTAATTAAAATTGCTTATAATTACATAGTAGCATATAAAGAAGCAAACTGGGATTGGAAGTGATATAATGTGCGGATTTTGTGGATTTAGTGATAAAAAAAGTATAAATGATAAAAAGAAAATAATAAAAGATATGTCTGATAGAATTATTCATAGAGGACCAGATAGTGATGGATATTATGTAGATAAAAATATTGCTATGGGTTTTAGAAGACTTTCTATAATAGATTTAAAAGGTGGAAATCAGCCATTATATAATGAAGATAAAAGTGTAATAGTTATGTTTAATGGTGAAATATATAATTTCATGGAATTAAGAAGTGATTTAGAAAAATTAAATCATAAATTTAAAACTAATAGTGATACTGAAGTAATAGTACATGGATATGAAGAATATGGAACAAATATATTTAATAAATTACGTGGTATGTTTGGAATAATAATATATGATAAAAATAAAAATATATTAGTTGGTGCTAGAGATTACTTTGGTATAAAACCATTCTATTATTATAATAATGATAATTTATTTATGGTAGGAAGTGAAATTAAGTCTTTCTTATCTCATCCTGATTTTAAAAAAGAGTTAAATAATAAAGTATTAGGAATGTATTTGTCTTATGGAACTAATCATTTAGAAGAAACATTCTTTAAATATACTAAGAAGTTAAAACCAGGACATTATTTAATTTATAAAGATGGTAAAGTTAGTACACATGCTTATCATAAATTAGAATATAATAAAGTTAAAAACAGCTACGAATATTATGAAAAATTAGTAGAAGAAACATTAGAAAGTTCAATTAAATATCATCAAATAAGTGATGTTGAAGTAGGTTCGTACCTAAGTGGTGGAGTAGATTCATCATATGTTGTTAGTATGGCTAAACCTAATAAGACATTTACTGTTGGATTTCTAGGTAAAGGGTTTAGTGAAATAGATTACGCTAAAAGTTTATCAGATCATTTTAAAGTAAAACATTATAGTAAAGTAATTAGTGGCGATGAATTTTTTGATATATTACCAACAGTACAATATCATTGTGATGAACCTAGTGCTAACGTAAGTACAGTTCCATTATATTTTTTAAGCAAACTTGCAAGAAGTCAAGTTAAAGTTGTCTTATCTGGTGAAGGTGCCGACGAGATGTTTGGTGGATATAATGAATACAATGATTCTCTAGGTGAAAAATTATATTTATCTTTACCATTATTTATTAGAAGTGGAATATCACATATAATAAAACCATTACCATATTTTAAAGGTAAACACACATTAGAAAAATATGGAAAAGATATCAGTAAGAGATATTATAATAAAACAGAAATGTTTTTAAATGATGAAATAAAAGATATATTAAATGAAGATTATATACCAGATATTACACCTTATGACTTATGTAAACCATATCATGACGAAACAAAAGGTGAAAATGATGTACTTAGAAAAATGTATATTGATCTTAACTTTTGGTTACCAAATGATATACTTTTAAAAGCAGATAAAATGTCTATGGCAAATAGTGTAGAATTACGTGTACCTTTCTTAGATAAAGAAGTATGGAACATATCAAAAAAACTTCCTACAAAATATATGGTTCATAATAATCAAACTAAATATATATTTAGACAAGTTGCAAATAAAGTTATTCCAACTGAATGGGCTAAAAGAAAAAAATTAGGTTTTCCAGTACCATTTGGTAATTGGATTATGGAAGAAAAATATTATAAAAAAGTAAAAGATATGTTCAATAAAGATTTTGTTAGTACATTCTTTAATAAAGATAAAATTAATGAAATGTTAGATAATCATCATAATAATGTATTACGTAATGGTAAAAAAATATATACTATATATTCATTCTTAATATGGTATGAAAGATTCTTTATAACAGAAAAATAATCTACGTTTTGTAGATTTTTTTAAATATTTATAAATTTAAAATAAATTTTAACATCAATATGGACTTTAATATATGATTTTGATAAAATATATATAGTTTGTGAGGGATGAATATGGTAATAGCAATAGATGGACCAGCAGGAAGCGGAAAAGGTACAATTACAAAATTAATTGCAGAAAAATGTAATTTAGTATATATAGATACAGGAGCAACATATAGATGTTTAGCCTTATCTTGTATAGAAAATAAAATAGATTATAAAGAAGAAGATAAAGTAGTAGAATTACTAAATAACATTAGTATTGACTTTGATACAAATGGACATACATTTCTAAATGGAAAAGACGTTAGTGAAAGAATTAGAGATAAAGATGTAACAAGTATCGTATCTCCAATATCAAGTATAATTAAAGTAAGAGAAATATTAGTTGATTTACAAAGAAAAATGGCATTGGGAAAAAATATTATTATGGAAGGAAGAGATATTACTACTGTAGTATTTCCAAATGCAGACTATAAATTCTATTTAGATGCTAGTGTAGAAGAAAGAGCAAAAAGAAGATATAAACAAAATCAAGAAAAAAATATAGATATGTCATATGAAGAAATAGTAGATAATATAAAAAAAAGAGATTTGAATGATATGAATAAACCAGTTGGAGCTTTAAAAAGATGTGATGATCAAATATATATTGATTCTTCTAATATGACAATAGATGAAGTTGTAAATTTTATAATAGAGAAAATAGGAAGTGAAAAATAATGAATTTAAAAGATTTATATATAGATTTTTTTGTAAAGAAAGGACATAAACAAATACCTAGTGCACCAGTTGTACCAGAAAATGACCCAAGCGTATTATTTAATACTGCAGGTATGCAACCCTTAGTTCCATATTTAAGAGGACAAAGTCATCCTTACGGAACAAGATTAGTTGATTATCAAAAATGTATTAGAACTAATGACTTAGATGAAGTGGGAGACACTTATCATCATACTTTCTTTGAAATGCTTGGAAATTGGAGTTTAGGAGATTATTTTAAAAAAGAAGCAATAACATGGAGTTTTGAATTTTTAACTGATGTCTTAAAAATTCAAAAAGAAAGATTAGCAGTAACGGTTTTTGCAGGTAATGACATACTTGATGAAGATAAAGAAGCTATAGAAATATGGGAAAGCTTAGGAATTGATCCTAAACACATAGCTAAAACAAGCGATGACAATTTTTGGATAGCTGGAGAAACTGGACCTTGTGGAACTGATTCAGAAATGTTCTACTTTAGAAGCGATGATGAAATACCTGAAGTATTCGATCCAGAAGACGTTCGTTGGGTTGAAATATGGAATGACGTATTTATGGAATTTAATAAAGATGAAAAAGGAAATATAACACCATTGCCAAAGAAAAATGTAGATACTGGAATGGGGTATGAAAGAGTTGTAGCAGTACTTGAAGGAGTTAATGATAACTATTTATCAAGCGTATGGAAAGATGTTATAGAACTAATTGAACGCATAAGTATGAAACCATACATTGGAAATGAAAAGAGTATGCGTATTATAGCAGATCATATACGTACAAGTGTGTTCATTGCTGGTGATAATGCTATGATAAAACCAAGTAATACTGACCAAGGTTATATTTTAAGAAGATTAATAAGACGTGCAATTAGACACGCTAAAAAATTAGGAATAGACGTTAATAGTAATTGGGATATAGAAATAGCAAAATTAATAATTGATAAATATAAAAAATATTACGAAGAACTTGAAAAAAATTATAATGTTATTTTAGAAGTATTAACAAATGAAAAAATAAAATTTAATAGAACTCTTGAAAAAGGTCTAAGAGAATTTGAAAAAACAACAAAAAATATTACGGATGGTAAACTAAATAAAGATTTAGCATTTAAACTATATGATACTTATGGCTTTCCAATTGAATTAACAGTAGAACTTGCTAGTGAACTTGGAATTATGGTAGATGTAGAAGGTTTTAAAGAAAAATTTAAAGCACATCAAGAATTGTCTCGTACTGCATCAAGTGGAAAGTTTAAAGGTGGCCTTGCATCTACTGGAGAAATAGAAATAAAATATCATACAGCAACTCATCTATTAAATGCAGCACTAAAAATTGTTGTTGGACCTGATGTTCATCAAAAAGGCAGTAATATAACAAGTGAAAGAATGAGATTTGATTTCTCTTGTGACCATAAATTAACTGATGAAGAAAAGAAAAAAACAGAAGAATTAGTTAATAAATGGATAAAAGAAGATATTCCTGTAACAGTAAAAGAAATGAATAAAACTGAAGCAATAAATAGTGGAGCAGAATGTATGTTCATAGAAAAATATCCAGATATAGTAACCGTTTACAGTATAGGAGACGTATCCCATGAATTATGCGGTGGACCACATGTAAAATCTACTGGATGCTTAGGAAAATTTATTATAAAAAAAGAAGAAGCAAGTAGTGCAGGAGTTAGAAGAATAAAGGCAGTTTTAGTATAAACTCCTTTTTTTATGATTAAAAACGTACAAATCACAGCTTTCTACAAAAAACTTGATTTTATAAAAAAAATGTGTATAATAGTAGGCAAAACAAGGAGAAGATATATATGAAAAAAATAATGAAATTTTTATTTAGTATAATAATACTAACAATCTTTGCAACTTCAGTAAACGCAAGTAGTTACCCATATAATTTAACAGTAAATAGATCTGGAAGTAAATATGAATACGTAAATGGTTTAGAAATTTACTATAATACTGCCAACGGATATAATGTTTACGTATACAATAATAGTAATAACTATTTTGATACATCTAAAACTTTTATAGATCCATTAGAAGCTAATAAAGATATTACATATATAATTAACAATAGTAATGTAACAAGTAGTTCTTATAAGAATTACTACATTGCACAAGCAGCAATATTATGGGCTCAAGATGAACTATATGGAAACAATAATAATATTAGTAAAGATATAAAAGATTACATAAAATCTCATACATCTGATACAGTATGTTATTACATAAATAAATTAGTTAATGATTACAAACTTTATAGTAATGAAGAAACTATTAAATTTAATACAACAAATATTACATTTAATAGAAAAGGAAATTATTATTATTCCAACGTAATTAGTGTTTTAACAAACAATTTAAAAAGTACTCCTACAATAAGATTATATAATGCACCAACTAGTGCAGATATAGTAAATAATACAGTTGTTGCTAACGGAAGTGGTAGTTTCCAAATAAGAATACCAGTATCATCTTTAAATAATATAACTGAAAAAGACTTTGAAGTATATTTAACTTCAACATCTAATAAACCTGTGTACTTATCATATTCAAGTACAGAAGGTGCTATTATTTATTCAAGAAATTATTCTAGTAGTAGTAAAACTGTAGAAGCAAGCCTTCCAGTTAATATAAAAGGTGTAGATAAAACAAGAGTAAGAATTAATATTTTAGATGACAATGAAAATTATATTAGAAATTTATCATTCTATATTTACAATGGAGATTGTACGAAAAAAACATGTTATAGTGATGACTTAGTACATACATTTACAACGTCTAGCAACTATACTGAACTTAATAATATATTAAGTAGTGGAACTTATACTTTAGTAAATAAAAGTTCAAATAATAATTATAATATTCCTACAAAAACAAAAATAAATATAAGTAATACAACTGAATTACAAAACATTACAATAAGTGAAAAGAATAATTATAATAATAATGAAACTATAACAAAAAGATTAGTAAAAATATACAACGATACTAATAAAGAAATAAAAATATACAGTAATTCTGGAACTTTAATAAGAACATTTAGTAAAAATAATGATGTTAATAGTATAGAATTAGAAGAAGGTACATACTATATATCTTATAATACAAATGATAAATTATATTTTAGAGTATTAAATGATGGAACATTACAAGTAAAATATAATAATAGTTATGTAAATTCAAAATATGTTACTTTAGACACTGATAACTACAATGATAGTTTAATAAATAATGATTATAATGATGATAAAAAAGATGAAATTATATATGATGAAGAAAATAACACTTACTATATTGATGGTTTAGGTGACATGGAAATAACTGCTACAGCAACTGCAACTGCTACAGCAACTGCAAGTATTGATATGATAAGTAATATGATTAATTGTCCAATAACTAGTTTATCTTCTACTATAAAATATGTAATTGGTGCAATAATAATTGCATTCGGTTCATATATGTTAATCAAAAATGTCAAAAGACAAAAAAATAATAATTAGTATAATAATAGTAATTATAGGATTAATAATTCTTTGTTCAGAATATTTTAATTCTAAAAAAATTGCAGTATATGATTATATGAATGAACTGTATTATACTAAAGAAAACATAGAAACAGAAGAAATAATAGAAGAGAATAATAAGGAAGAAGATAGTGAAGAAAATAATACTAGTTATAAATTTGATATTAAAGAAGATGAAAGTATCTATATAGGATACTTGTCAATACCTGATATAAACCTAAAAAAAGGATTTACAAAAAAAGAAAGTAAGTATAATACGATTAGCAAAAACATACAAATATTATCTGCGTCAGATTATCCTGATAAAGAAAATGGTAATGTAATATTTGCAGCACATTCAGGTAATTCAAGTGTATCTTATTTTAATAAATTGTATTTACTAAATATAGATGCATTAGTCTATGTTACATATAACAATGTAACATACACTTATAAGATTACTGATATTTATACAGTTAAAAAAAGTGGTGAAATAGAAATAAAAAGTACTAAAAATAAATCTAATATAACTTTAATTACTTGTACTAAAAATGATAATACTACACAAACTGTATACTTAGGAGAACTTATAAGTAAAGAATAAAGAGGTGGTTTTATGGTTGATACAACATTATTAGATAAACTAAATCTAATATATAAATTCGTAAAAGATAACTCATTTACATTTTTAATAGTATTATTAATTATAATAATATTGTTAGATTTTATATATGGAAATAATACTAAACAAACAAAAATATTATATATATGTATAATGATTCTAACACTGGTATATGGTTTATTTGAATACTATAAACCATTGCTAAACATATTAGATATTTACATAACTTATATATTTAAGTTAACTTATTTTCCATCAATAATAGATTATTTCAGTACGATTATTATTACTATAATTGTAGAAATATATTCTATCAAAAAACTAAATGGTGTACAAAAAAATATAAATATATGGATATCCATAATAATAGAATTATTATTTATTATAAATATTATAGCACTAAATAACATTAATATAGATTTAAATAATATTACATCTATATATGAAAACGATTTATTATTAAGTATATTCCAAATAAGTAGTATAGTATTTATGATTTGGATAATATATAATTTATTAACTTATTTAATTAAATCATTTCTAAATAAAAGAATTGAGATGCCAAAATTAAATGATTATTATGAATAGTTAATACTATTCTTTTATATTTAAAGGGGGAAAAATAAAATGAACGAAATAAATGAAGAAAAAATAACACAAGATGTAAAAAAAATAAAAGATAACATAAACAACTTAATTAATATAAAAAATGATTTGAATGATCAAAGAGCTTTGTATACTATTTTTTATACATTATTTATAATAATTTTAATTATGTCAATTGATTTTAATAATATTGTTCACTTAATGCTTTTAGTTTCTTTTTATTCAATAATAAATAATACAGTGGGATTAATATATAGTAAAATGATACAAAAAAAATTAAAAATGTTGATGGCAAAATCTATTGAGTTAGAGTATGTTGAAAACTGTAGAAATGAAATAAAAGAATATGAATATTCTAAGATTTTTGATAAAGATAATTTATCAATTAAAGAAAAACAAATAAAAGAACTAAAAGAAAAATATAATAGATTAAAAGAATTATATTATAGTACTGGATATAATATGATAGACTTAAATAAATATAAAAATAATGGTACATTATCTAAAAAATTAAATAAAGATTATACTGAAAATGAAATTAAAATAATTGAAAATATATTAGAAGAGAAAGCTAAAGTTTTAACTAAAAAATTAGATAATAATAATTTCTAAAAATTTGTTTGCCATACAATGAAACATGTGATATACTTAAATAGTAAAATCATAGGAGGATAAAAGTTATGGCATTTGAAGGAATAAAAAAAGCTTTATTTGATGATGGAGATAATAATAAAAATGCAGTAGAAGATAATTTCTATGCTGTTTCTAATAAACAATTAAAAGAAGAAGAAAGTAAAAATGGAAGTAAAATGATACTTGTTGAACCAAGAGCATATAGTGAAAGTCAACAAATAGCAGATTACTTAAAATCAAGAAATACTGTTGTAGTTAATTTAAAAAGAGTTACTTCTGATCAAGCAAAAAGATTAATAGATTTTTTGACTGGTTGCATTTATGCAATAGGAGGTTCTTTACAAAAACTTGGTAATGGTATTTATCTTTGTACACCGAATAATGTAAACGTACAAGGAAAAATGAGTGACAACGAAGAAAAAGAAAAAGCTAAAACAAAATATGATAGTGAAATAGATTTTTAAAAATAATTAGGGTGTGATTATATGGAAAAATTTAGTACTTCTTTTAGTGGCTATAAAAAAGAAGAAGTAAATAAATTTTTAGATGATGTTATTAAAGAAGTAGAAACAATGCTAAACAATATGAAATCTAAAGATTTAGAAATAGAAAAATTAAAAAGTGAATTAGAACGTTATAAAAACTTAGAAAGTACATTTAATAGAGCATTACTATTAGCGGAAGATTCAGGACAACAAATAAGAAATACTGCTAGAAATGAATCTCAACATATAATAGAAGATGCTAGACGTAATGCTGATAGAATTATAAATAACGCACTAATACAAGCTGATAGTACAAAAAGAGATGCAGAAAGATTAAAAAGAAATATAATTACATTTAAAAGAAGATTAAGAGATATCCTAGAAACACAAATGAATTTAGTAGATGATATAGATAGATTAGACATAAATGAATAATTTATGTTTTTTTGAGATCATTTGTCGAATTTCTTTAAAAAATAATAAAATTAATGTATTGTATATCACAAGCGTTTGAGATATTATGTTTTTGGCCCTTATATATTATTTTCACTTTCTTTCTAGAAGTTATCTCAAACGTTTAATAAATTAGTTTCAATTTACTAATTTATTTTTTTTAACTAATATGATAAAATTGTATACGAAAGATGTGATAAAATGTTTGATAAATTTGTACCAGATATATATTCAAAAAGTATATATGAAATAGATTACAAAATGTTAAAAAAAAATAAAGTAAAATGTCTAATATTTGATTTAAATAATACAATAGCACCGCTTACTTTAAAAAAACCTAGTAAAAAACTAATTGATTTATTTGAAGAATTAAAAGATATGAAATTTAAAATATATATAATAAGTAACAGTACTAAAAAAAGAGTAGAACCATTTAAAAATATATTATGTGTAGACTCTAGTTACTTATCTATGAAACCATTAACAAAAAAATATAAAAAAGTATTTGAAATAAATAAATACAAAGATAATCAAATTGCTTGTATAGGTGATGAATTAATTAATGATGTTTGGACTGCAAATAGAATGAATTTTGTAAGTATACTAGTTAATCCAATTGGAACAAAAGAATATGTTTCTACTAAAATAGGTAGAGTATTTGAAAACTTTATAATTAATAAATTAACAGATAAAAAATTATTTAGAAAAGGTAAATATTATGAATAAAAAATGTATTGGTTGTGGAATAGAATTACAATATAATGATAAAAATAAAATAGGATATATTCCAGAAAATAAATATAATGATAGCAACTACTGTATGAGATGTTTTAGATTAATACATTATAATGATATTAGTACTAATGATAAAGAATTAAGTACTAATTATATATTAGACAAAGTAAATAAAGATAATATATTTAAAATATATGTAGTAGATTTTTTAAATATAAATAATAATACTATTGATATATATAATAAGATAAAAGGTAACAAACTATTATTAATAAATAAAATAGATATGTTAGATAAATCTATAAATAAAAATAATATAATAAATAATATTAAAACTATATATAAAATAGATAATATATTAAGTATAAGTACTTTAAATGATAATGATATAAATATGTTATTAAATTATTTAAATAAAAATAATATTAATAAATGTTATATATTAGGACCTACTAATAGTGGTAAAAGTACTTTAATAAATAAATTATGTAATAATAATAATTTAACTATATCTAATAAATGTAATACAACATTAGAATTTATTAATATAAAGTTAGATAATATAAATATAATAGATACTCCTGGATTTTTAATAAGTGATTATAATTTAAAAACTAAATATAATCATATAATAAAACCTATTACTTATAATATGAAAGATAATGATATTATATTTATAGATAAATTCTATATTAAGTTTAAATATAAAACTAGTATTACTATATATTGTTATGAGATAATTGATACTAAAAAGTACTATAAAGATATTAAATTTGATTATAGTATTGATACTACTAATAATATAGATTTATGTATTAATGGATTTGGAATAATTAATATTAAAAATAAAAATAATATAGAAATATATAATTTAGATAAAGAATTAATTAGTATAAGAGAAAGTGTATTTGGTGGTAATAATGAGTAAAATACATGTAATGAGTGAAGTACTTGCAAATAAAATTGCTGCTGGGGAAGTAATTGAAAGAGTAAGTAGTGTTGTAAAAGAATTAGTAGAAAATAGTATAGATGCAAAAAGTAAAAGTATTAAAATTGATTTAGTTAATGCCGGAATAAAAAGTTTAACGGTTACTGATGACGGAATAGGTATGGAAAGTGATGATGCACTTTTAGCATTTAGTAGACATGCAACAAGTAAATTATTAAAAGATGATGATTTATTTTTTATAAACACTTTAGGATTCAGAGGAGAAGCTTTGCCTAGTATAGCATCTGTTTCTAAAGTAATACTTAAAACAAGTACAGGAAATACTGGTACATTAATTGAGATAAATGGAGGTAAACTAATTAGACAAGAAAAAAGTGATGCAAGAATTGGTACTACATTCACAGTAAGTGATTTATTTTATAATACACCAGCTAGATTAAAATATTTAAAAAGCGAAACAACAGAATTATCCAGTATAGTAATGTATATAGAAAAATTAGCATTAACTCATCCAGAAATAAAATTTACATTAACTAATAATGATAAAGTTATAGTAAGTACAAGTGGTTCTAATAATTTACTTAAAACTATATATGAAATTTATGGATACTTAGTTAGTAGCAATATGATAAGCATTAATGCTAGTAGTGAAGACTATGATATAAACGGTTATGTATGTAAACCTAGTATATTAAAATCTAATAGAAATCATATGACTACTATAGTAAATGGTAGAATAGTAAAAAATATAGAATTAAATAAAGCAATTAATGATGCATATTATACTTATAAACCTGATATAAAATATCCTATAGTAGTAATTAATATAGAAACTGATCCAACTATAATTGATGTTAATATTCATCCTACAAAACAAGATATAAAGTTTTCTAAACAATACGAATTAAATGAATTAGTAACAAAAACTATAAAAGAAGCATTATATAAAGCATTATTAATTCCAAAAATAGAAGTAAAAGAAAAAATAAACAATAATGAAATAAGTATATTAAATGAATATAATGAACCTATAAATAATAATGATGCAAAAGAATACGTTATAAATAAAGATTTAAAAGTTTTAAATGATGAACAAGTTAAATTTGATTTTAGAAAAGTAGAGAATAACGTAAATACTGATATAATCAAAGAAAAAGTAAATGATGATAATAAGAATGAAACATTAAAAAAATTAGAATTATATCCCTGTGGTCTAGTAATGGGTACCTATATAGTTTGTGAAAATGAAAATAATATGTATTTAATAGACCAACATGCTGCACAAGAAAGAGTTAATTATGAAAGATATCTAAAACATTTAAAAGAACAAGATATACATATAACAAATTTATTAATTCCATATACTATAGAACTAAATCCTAGTGATTATATAAAGTTTAATGAAAGAAAAAGTATACTTACTGATATGGGATTTGGTATAGAAGAATTTGGTATAAATACTCTTATATTTAAAAGTCATCCAACATGGTTATTAACTGGTTATGAAAATGAAAGTATAGAAAAACTTGTAGATTTAGTAATTAACGATTATAATATAGATAGGATAAAGTTTTATGATAGCGTTTCAAAAACTTTAGCTTGTAAGATGAGTGTAAAAGGTAATACAAGAATTACACCTGAAGCGATGCAAACAATAATAGATGATTTAGTAGTATGTGATAATCCATATAATTGTCCTCATGGTAGACCAACAATTATAACATTTACTAAATATGAACTTGAAAGAATGTTTAAAAGAGTAATGAATTAGAAAGGAATATTTTTATGAAAGAAATAATAGAAAATGATAAATCTTTTTATTTCATAGTAGGATTAAGTCTTATTATTCCAATAATACTAGGTTTAGTTTATGTATTTAGTGTAATTTATATGTAGGAAGGATTTTATAAATGAATAAAAAGAGAGGTTTTACTTTAATAGAAATTATAATTTGTATTGCTTTAATTGCTATAATAGGGACTACTATGACTTTTGTAGTAATAAAAAGCAACAAAAATAAACAAATTAAAATATTGGAAAATAATAATAAAATATTAGAAAATGCATTAGAAGTGTATTTAGAAAATCATGAAGAAATACAATATAATTTAGAAAATAATGCAAAAGGAGCTGTCGTTACTTTAGAAGTATTAAAAAATGAAGGACTAATAGACGAAAAACAATTTAAAGGTGTTGAACTAAAAAAAAATTATTTCTTTTTATCATATTCAATGTTAGATAACAAACCAAATACTGATTGTGAAAATAATGTTATTCCATTATCAATAGTTGAAAATTGGAAGGTTGATACAAATAAAGTTGTTTATATTTGTCCTAGAACAGATAATGGAAATAATAGTGAAAATAGTGGTGGCAATAATTCTAGTGATGAAAATAATTCAAGTATAATAAACCAGTTCGGAATTAGTGGATATTATATAGCTAGAGGAAGCAATCCAAATAATTGGGTAAAATTCGAAGTAACTGCAGGAAATAGTAATAATGACTATGCATATTTTCCAAATGATGAAGATAAAGATTTATGGAGAGTAGTTTCTATTGATGAAAATGGCGGTATAAGATTAATTTATAATAAAAGTGTTGATGCAAATAATAACAAAAATTATCAAGATTACAATAAAAAAGATGATGAAATATTAGAAAAAGGAGCAATGGAGAGTGATACAATTGAATCTTTACTTGCTGAGTATACATATACGAATAGTGGTAGAGGATACTGTATTAAAAATAACAACATAGAAACAAAATGCTTTTATCCTAGCGATGTAAATGTAAGATACAAAAGAACATATTATAATTTTGAAGCATACTATAAATTAAATAAGTATTACAACTATAATTTTGTTGAAATGAATTGCATATATGGTACAAAGAACAAAAGCAAAACTTGCAACTTTGTTAATGCAGTATCATATTACAACACAAAAAAAGGATTTAGTATATTAGATTTGTATGACAGTTCCATTTATAGCAATGATGACATAGTTGAAAACACAAAATTAAATTTTCTTTATAATAATATAACAAATAAAAATTATATTGATTACGTAGATACAAATATAAAATATAATGGAGTAAATGGTATATATTCTATAGATAGAGGAACATTTATTAAAACAAAGTTTCAAACATTAACAACAGATGATATTACTAATTCAATATTATTTGGTAAAAGTTGGTTATATAATTATAATGTAATTAGCGGAATATTTAATAATACTAAAACAATAGAACTAAATGGAGGAAATACTGCATCAGGCCCAATAATTAATCAAGGGGAAACAGATTGTTATGTTGGTAGAAACGGTGAATATTGTTATTACAATTGGAGTCCAGATGCATATCAAATATTGACTGGTAGTTACGCTCCTGTAATAGTTTTGAAACACAATGTTAAACTCAAAAAGAATAATTCATGTAATGAAAAAAATTTAGGTACAAAAAAATGCCCTTACACTCTTGAATGGGTTGATGATATTATTGATGAGAGTGAAGAGACAACTGAAACTGAATAAGTATATTCATAATTAATTGTAAAAAATAGTTAAAAAGTATTTTAATTATTTTTTTTATGTGCTAAAATTACTTATATAATTTGAGGTGGTACTATGGTTTTATTTGATACTTTAATAGATATGATTAAAGACTACAATGAAGAAGAAGTTAGCAATGTAATAAAAGCTTATGAATATGCAAAAGATGCACACAAAAATCAAAAACGAGAAAGTGGAGAACCATATATAATTCACCCAATAAACGTATGTATAAATCTAGCAAAATTTAAAGCTGATGGTGCAACACTTGTTGCAGGAATGTTACATGATGTAGTAGAAGACACTAAATATACATTAAGTGACGTAGAAAAAGAATTTGGTAGTGAAGTTGCAAAACTAGTAGATGGTGTTACTAAAATAAGCAATATACATTTCTCGTCATTAGATGAAGCAAGAGATGCTAATATAAGAAGAATTATAACAAGCTTAAATGAAGATGTTAGAATAATTATAATAAAATTATGTGATAGATTACATAATATGGAAACATTAAAATATAAAGCACCAAATAAACAACAAAGAAGTGCCATAGAAACATTATCAATTTACGTACCACTTGCATACTTTATAGGAGCATTCAGATTAAAATGTTTATTAGAAGATATATGTTTATCATATTTAAAACCTGATATTTATAACGAATTAATAAACAAAACTGAAAAAATTAGAAAAGACTATATAAAATGTATTAATGAAACAGAAAATAAAATATCAGAAATACTAATAGAAAATAATATCAAATATGAAATGCGTACTAGAATAATAAACGTATATAATATTTATAAAAAAATAAAAAAAGGTTATAAATTAAATGAAATACATGATTTAGTAAATTTAAAAGTAATATTAGAAAATGAAGATGATTGTTATAAAGTATTAGGTTTAGTACATAAATGTTATCCACCAATGAATTATAAATTTAAAGATTACATAGCTGTTCCTAAAACCAATATGTATAGAAGTTTACATACAACAGTATTCGGACCTGACGAACATATTATTCAAATACAAATAAAGACTAAAGAAATGGATAATATTAACACTTACGGAATAGCTAGTTATTGGAATATGTATAAGAAAAGTGGAGCAAATAAAATGCAAAATGAATTATTAAATAATTATCAATTCATATCAAATATATGTTTATTAAATAATACGATTAAAGATGATAAATCTTTTGTAGAAAAAATAAAAAATGAAGTATTTTCTAATAATATATATGTATATACTGCAAATGGAGATATAGTTGAATTACCAGAATCATCAACTCCCATAGATTTTGCATATAAAATACATAGTGATATAGGAAATCATTTATCAAAATGCTTTGTAAATGGAGAAGAAGTAAAATTAAGTTATAAATTAAAAAATAAAGATAGAATAATAGTTATTGTAAACGATAAATGTAAACCAGAAAAAAGGTGGATTAATATAGTAAAAACTACCTTAGCTAAGAAAAAAATAAAAGATTATTTTAAGAAAAAATAAAACATCTTTTTATAATATAATAATACTTGATATTGATTTATTAAGTGTTTTTTGATATATTAAACTCGTTTTAAGAAGTGATTTAATATGAAAATTGATGAAAATAAAATATCTTATTTAGAAAGTATAGAAATAGTCGAAAAAAAAGATGAAAACAAACTATTTTATAAAGATTCTTGCTATAAAAATAATTTTATAAAATATAATAACCAAATATATTACCTGAAAAAATGTAACCCTCATAGAAATATGAGTCATATATTAAATGAAATAATTGGAGAATATATTAGTAAATATTTTAATTTAAATACTGTACATAATATATTAATTAGAGATAAAGATAAAAAATATGGTGTAATGACTAGAAATTTTATTGATAACAAAGATGATTATTTTTACTTTGATAATTCTTTATTTGTTAATTTAGAAAATACACCATTAGTGGGATTAGATAATTTAAATAATTTAGACTATGTGTTTGATAAAAAGAGTAAACAAATTCAATTGGATGATAATAATTTAAATATATTTATTAAGAATGTAAAAAAATTAATTGTTAGAGATTTTATTACTAGACAAACTGATAGACATAGTGAAAATATAATTGTTAGGTGTGTAGAGAATAAAGTATATTTAATGCCTATATTTGATTATGAACATTCCTTTTGTAATGATGATTATTTTGCATTTTATCACATATTTGATTTTAATTTATTATTAGATAAAGTATGTTATATAATTAGACATGATTATTATTTTCAAAAATTATTAATTCATGCTATGAAATTAGATATTAAATATATTATAGATAGAATAGAAAATGATTATTCTATTAAGTTAGATAATAAAGAAAAAGAATGTTATCGAGAAGTTATAGAAAGACAAAAGAATAAAATTAAGAAATATAGATTGATAAGGTGATTGTATGTGGAATATTGGAAATGTTAAAATAAAAAATAAAGTAGTTTTAGCACCTATGGCTGGTATAAGTAATAGTCCTTATAGACAAATTATAAAAAGTATGGGATGTGGATTAATTTATGCTGAAATGGTTAGTGATAAAGCAATAACATATGATAATGATAAAACTATTGAATTATTAAAAATGGAAGAAAGTGAAAGACCTATTGTACAACAAATATTTGGAAGTGATGTAGAATCATTTGTTATTGCTGCAAAGAAAATTGAAGAGTTAATGCATCCAGATATAATAGATATAAATATGGGATGTCCAGTTCCTAAGATTGCAATACGTAGCCAAGCAGGAAGCGCACTTTTAAAAAATCCTAGTAAAATTGGAGAAATAGTTTCTGCAGTTAAAAATGCTGTTAGTGTACCAGTTACAGTAAAAATAAGAAGTGGATGGGATGAAGATTCAATTAATTGTATTGAAGTTGCAAAAATTATAGAAAAAAGTGGCGCTAGTGCTATTACTATACATCCTAGAACTAGAAAACAAGGATATAGCGGGAAGGCAGATTGGTCACTAATAAAAAAAGTTAAAGAAAATGTTTCAATTCCTGTAATTGGGAATGGTGATGTAACTACTCCAGAATTAGCAAAAAAAATGTTAGATGAAACAGGATGTGACGCTGTTATGATAGGAAGAGGAGTGTTAGGTAATCCTTGGCTCATAAAAAATATAGTAGAATATTTAGAAAAGGGAAGTTATGAAGATAATGTAACATTAAAAGATAAAATAGAAATGTTAAAATATCATTTTGAATTATTAAATAAATATAAAAATGAAAAAGTAGCACTTTTAGAAATACGTAGCCATGCATTATGGTACTTAAAAGGAATTAGTGGTGGAGCAAAAACAAAAAATATGATATGTTCTGCTAAAAGTTCTAAACAAGTATTTGATATATTAGAGGAATTATTAAATAATGAAGAAAATAGAAATTAAAGATATTGAAAAAAAGTACAATATGAATATATTATTGATTGTATTTAAATAATATATTTTTTTATATAATTCATTAAATTTGTGGTAAAATATTAAAGAAAAAAGGAGTGCTTAGATATGGATAAAATTATAATTAAAGGTGCTAGAGAAAATAATTTAAAAAATATTAATATAGAAATACCTAAAAATAAATTAGTTGTTATGACTGGAGTTAGTGGTAGTGGTAAAAGTAGTTTAGCATTTGATACTATATATGCTGAAGGAGAAAGAAGATATGTAGAAAGCTTATCTAGTTATGCTAGACAGTTTTTAGGAGGTAGTGAAAAACCTGATGTAGATTCTATAGAAGGATTAAGTCCTAGTATATCGATAGATCAAAAAACTACTAATAAGAATCCACGTAGTACAGTTGCAACCGTTACTGAAATATATGATTATTTTAGATTATTATTTGCACGTATTGGAGTACCTTATTGTCCTAAACATAAGACTCCTATAAAAAGTCAAAGTGTAGAAGAAATGACAAATAAAATAATGTCATTAGAAGTTGGAACTAAATTAGAAATATTATCACCAATTGTATATGGAGAAAAAGGAACTCATGAAAAAGAATTTGAAGAACTAAGAAAAAAAGGCTTTACTAGAGTAATTGTAAATGATACCAGATATGATTTGAGTGATGAAATAAAATTAGAAAAAAATAAAAAATCTAATATATATGTTATAGTAGATAGAATAAAAGTAAGTGATAGTGATAGAAGTAGAATATTTGATTCATTAGAAACTGCTACTAAATTAAGTGATGGTAAGGTAGTTATTAACGTTATTGGAGATAAAGAAATTGTAATGAGCGAACATTATGCCTGTCCAGAATGTGATTTTTCATTGCCAGAATTAGAACCTAGATTATTTTCATTTAATGCACCATTTGGTGCTTGCCCAGAATGTAAAGGACTAGGTGTTAAACAAAATATAAGTATAGATTTAGTAATACCTGATAAAAATTTAAGTATATTAGATGGTGCTATTAAGCCTTTAAATTTAGATCAAAATATATATATGACTAATGTTATTACAGTTGCTAAATATTATAATATAGATTTAACTGTACCTATTAAAGATATGAAAAAAAGTGATTTAGATATTATATTATATGGAAGCAAAGATATAATTAATTTTGAATATACATCTCGTAATGGTAATAAAAGATATACTAGTGATTATTATGAAGGTATAATAAACAATTTAGAAAGAAGATATATTGAAACTACAAGTACTTGGATAAGAGAATGGTTAGAAGGTTATATGGTTGAAAATACTTGTCCTAAGTGTAAAGGTTCAAGACTTAAAAGTGATGTTTTAAATGTTTATGTTAATAGAAAAAATATTTATGATTTAACTTGTATGAGTATAAAAGAATTAATAAACTTTTTTGATAAATTGAAACTTAATCAAGAACAATTAAAGATTAGTGAATTAATTGTTAAAGAAATTAAATCAAGATTAGAGTTTTTGAATAATGTTGGTTTAGGTTATTTAACATTAAATCGTTCTGCTGGGACTTTAAGTGGTGGAGAGTCACAAAGAATTAGGTTAGCTACACAAATTGGCAGTAGATTAAGTGGAGTTTTATATGTATTAGATGAACCTAGTATTGGATTACATCAAAAAGATAATGAAAAATTAATTAATTCATTAAAAGAAATGAGAGATTTAGGTAATACATTAATAGTTGTTGAACATGATGAAGATACAATGAGAGCCGCTGATTACTTAATTGATATAGGACCAGTTGCTGGTGATAAAGGTGGATATGTTGTAGCAGCAGGAACTCCAGAAGAAGTTATGAAAAATGATAATAGTGTTACTGGAAGATATTTAAGTGGTAAAGAAAAAATAGAAGTTCCTAAAACCAGAAGAAAAGGTAATGGATGTAAGTTAAGTATAAAAGGTGCTAAAGAAAATAATTTAAAGAATATTAATGTAGATATTCCACTTAATACTTTAACTGTTGTTACTGGAGTTAGTGGTAGTGGTAAGAGCACTTTAATTAATGAAATATTATATAAAACATTAAGAAAAGAAATATATAAATCAAAGGATATACCAGGTAAATGTAGAAAAGTTGAAGGTATAGAAAATATAGATAAAGTTATTGATATTACACAAGATCCTATTGGAAGAACTCCAAGAAGTAACCCTGCTACATATGTGGGTGTATTTGATGATATAAGAGATGTATTTAGTGAAATGAAAGAATCAAAGATTAGGGGTTATACTAAGAGTAGATTCTCATTTAATGTAAAAGGTGGACGTTGTGAAGCTTGTTGGGGAGATGGCGTTAAGAAAATTGAGATGCATTTCTTACCTGATGTTTATGTACAATGTGATTTATGTAAAGGTACAAGATATAATAGTGAAACTTTAGAAGTTAAATTTAAGGGTAAAAATATTAGTCAAGTACTTGATATGAGAGTAGATGAAGCTTTAGAATTCTTTGATAGTGTTCCTAAAATAAAAAATAAATTACAAATATTACATGAAGTTGGTTTAGGTTATATTAAATTAGGACAAAGCGCTCCAACATTATCAGGTGGAGAAGCTGGTAGAGTTAAACTTGCTAAAGAATTACAAAAGAAACCTACTGGTAAAAGTATATTTATTTTAGATGAACCTACAACGGGATTACATAGTGCAGATATAAAGAAATTATTAGTTATATTACAAAAAATAGTTGATAATGGAGATACTGTTCTTATAATAGAACATAACTTAGATGTTATTAAAGTGGCAGACTATATTATTGATTTAGGACCTGATGGAGGAGACGGTGGAGGAGAGGTTATTGTTACTGGTACTCCAGAAAAGGTTTCAAAATGTAATAATAGTTATACTGGTGAATTTTTAAAAAAAGTACTTGATAAATAGTACTTTTTTGATATATTTTTATTAGGATAGTTGATGTAAAAATAACCATCTAATAAAAAATTACGATTCATAAAAAAGTTGAAAACAAGACTGTATAACTTCTCTCCCGACCTCGAAAATTTGTTCGGGGGGGG
>OIYG01000433.1_pt1 | contig 41880 bp, 47 predicted proteins | sample 1587861 | NCBI WGS metagenome assembly OIYG01 (sample SAMN03283272) | human gut metagenome | biome: human-associated habitat; material: feces | host: Homo sapiens | place: Peru | collected 2012
TAGACAAAAAAATAGAGCTACAATCAAAGAAAATTGAAGACCTTAAGTTATTAAAAAAAGGACTGATAGATGCAGAATTTACAAACTCTAACTATGATGAAATAAGTTTAAAGAATATATTAAAAGAAAGAAAATTATATTCAGAAAAAGGTTTAGAGTATCCGCATGTTACATTATCAAAAAATGGTATATATGATAAAGAAGAAAGATATAATAGAGATTTTCTTGTTAAATCAGAAGATAAAAAATATAAAATAACACACCTAAATGACTTATGTTACAATCCAGCAAATTTAAAATTTGGTGTTATATGTTTGAATGAATATGGTTCCGCAATTTTTTCACCAATATATGTAACTTTTGAAATAAATAGTATAGCTAATCCAAAGTACATCAAATACTATACAACCAGAAATAATTTTATTAATGCCATAAGAAAATATGAACAAGGAACAGTTTATGAAAGAATGGCAGTAGCACCAGAGGACTTCCTGAAATTTAATATTAAATTGCCAGATATAGAAACTCAAAATAAAATTGTTTTAAAATTGGCAAAGTTAGATAAAAAAATACTATTAGAAGAAAATAAGTTATATAAATTACAAGAATTAAAAAAAGGTCTTATGCAAAAAATGTTTGTATGAGACCTTTTTTATTAATCAACAGAATTATAAAAACTCAAAATTTTCAGTTTTAATTGGTATCAATAAATATTTATACTTAGGAATTTTCATATTTTTAGTAGAATGAATACGAAATACATATCTTGTTTCTCCCTGCCAATTTTCATTTAATCTAAGTTTTGGGCTATAATTAATAACATTAGTTTTTTCGCCGACACATTTATTCAATTTTTGCAGTGAACAATATTCTGGATCAATACATTTTACATCAACACCAATATTCTTTTTTAAACCGTTTTCTAAAAAATAATCACTATATTCTTTATTATACCACATCAGTTTATCACCTGTATCAGTTATAATTGGCTTGGAAAAATCAAAAACCGAATACATATTATCAGAAAAATTAATAATAGCACAAGCGTTACAATTTTTAAACTTACTTTTTTCTTGGTTAGTAAACATCTTATGTGAAAAACTAATAATAAATTCTAGACAATCCTGTTCCTTACTATATTGAAGGCATTCTTTATATTTTTCATTATAGGCTGTTATACAATTAGCTTTAAATTGATGACTTTCTTTTATTTCATTTAAACATGAGGTAGTTGTATAATGATATAATTTACTATAAAACCTTGTTTTATACTCAAAGGAATTTAAGTCGTAAACCTTAGGTAATACTGTTAAATATTCACTCATTAAAATTCATCTAACCCTAGTTCTTTTAAGTAAACGTTTAGTTCTTTATCTACTTCAGCAATTTGCTTATCTATATCTTTAAGATCTTGTTGAACTGCTTTAATATCAATTTCTTTTTCCTCTTCAAATGTATCTACATATCTAGGAATATTTAAATTATATTCGTTTTCTTTTATTTCAGACATAGGAGCAACATGACAATATTTTTCTATCTCAACCCTGTTTTTATAAGTTTCAATAATTTTATCAACATCTTCATCTCTTAATCTATTTTGATTTTTTCCTGGTTCAAAATCTTTTGATGCATCGATGAATAAAATATTATCTTCATTTTCTCTACATTTTTTAAATACTAATATACAAGTAGGAATGCTTGTTCCGTAAAATATATTAGCTGGTAATCCAATTACTGCATCTAAATAGTTCTTCTCCGCAATTAAATATTTTCTAATTACTCCTTCTGAAGCTCCTCTAAATAAAACTCCATGTGGAAGAACTACTGCCATTGTTCCATTATCTGATAATTGGTAAATCATATGTTGAATAAAAGCAAAATCTGCCTTTGATTTTGGTGCTAATTTACCATAAGCACTAAATCTTTCATCTTCTATAAACTTTGGATCAGCACTCCAGTTTGCAGAATATGGAGGATTAGCAACTATTGCATCAAATTTCATATCTATATGTCTAGGTCTTTCTAATGTATCATCATTTTTAATATCAAAATGCTTAAATGAAACTCCATGTAATAACATGTTCATTCTAGCTAAGTTGTAAGTTGTAGAATTAAATTCTTGTCCATAGTATGAACTTACCTTACATTCTTTACCTACTCTTAAAAGTAATGATCCAGATCCACAAGTAGGGTCATATACATTTTGAAGTTTTGATTTATTTAATGTAACTAATTTAGCAAGAATTCTTGATACTTGTTGAGGAGTATAAAATTCTCCTGCTTTCTTTCCTGCTGATGCTGCAAAGTTAGAAATTAAATATTCATAAGCATCCCCTAAAACATCTATTTCAGCATCTTCATGGTGGAAATCTATATCATCTATTTTTAACATAATAGTTGAGATTAATTTAGTTCTTTCTGCTTCTCCTCTTCCTAACTTAGAGTTATTTAAATCCATATCTTCAAATAGATTTTCAAAGTCATCTTCTGATTCATTTCCTAAAGTTGACTCTGAAATAACATTGACTGCTTTTGCAAGCATTGAAATATCAAATTTACCAGTTTTAATATTATTAATTAGCGTACTCCATAAATACTCAGGCTCAATACAATAACCAATGTTTTCCTCTTCTATCAAATCTGATCTAAATTCTTGTGCTTGCTCTTTATCTTTAAACATATCAGCATATTTCATTTTATTTCTTAGCATTACATTTTCAACATAACTAACTAGATTTTCAGATAAATATCTATAAAATATCAATCCAAGAATATAGTTTTTAAAATCATTAGCATCCATATTCCCTCTTAAGGAATTAGCAATACTCCAAAGTTGTTTTTGAAGTTCTGCTTGTTGTGATTGTTGTTTTTCTTCTCTTGACATATTATCCTCCTATAAAAACTTCTTGAAGATGTTTTTAATAAATTCTTTTATACTATTTTTTACAGTTCTTCTTTCCCAATAATCATCTATTTCAATAGCTTCATTTATTTCTTTATCTGGAAATATACTACTATATTCATATTCATTAATTATTTCGTTCAATTTTTCTAAATTAATTTTGTTATTTAAAGCAAATTTTTCTATTTCTTTTTCTCTTTCTTTATTCATATGATCATTAAATGCCTCATCTATTGAATCATCTTCTTTTAATGCTGGCAATATTGAATTTAAGAAACTCTTAATTAAATCTGCTTTTAAGAATAATTCATCATCTGTAATATTATTTAATTTGTCATTAATTACTTCTATATCTTTTTTCTTTTGTTCTTCATTTGTTAAATCAACATTTCTAATTAAATTAAGAATATATGAAACATTAATTTTATCAGTTTGAATCAATTCTAAAGAGAAAGTAACATCATTTAAAATCGAACTTTTTTCCTTATCATTAGAAAGTTTTCTATATAATTCATAATATTTACTTTTATAATCTTCAAAGATTTGGGCATTGATAGTTGTATCATCATTATCTAAATCAAATTGATTAAATGTTTTTAAACTAACTAAAACTTTAGCTACTTCTCTAAATGCTATAATAAATTCTTTTATATCTTCTTCTCTTTCAAGCGAATCAACACTCTCTACAGTTGGAGTAATACTTAATAACTTATCTACTGCTTTATTAAATTTCTCTAAATAAGTATCATAAGGTGCCATTATTACAGTATCAATACTATCTGTTTGTGAGAACAATTTAACTGCTTCATCTACTCTAGCTTTAGTAGTCCTGTAACAAACTATATTTCCAAATGGTTTAGTATCTGATTCAACTCTATTTGTTCTTGAGAATGCTTGAATAAGATCATGATATTTAAGAGGTTTATCAACATATAAAGTATTCAATCTTTTAGCATCAAAACCCGTTAGCAACATATTTACAACTATAACTATATCAATTTCTGTATTTTTAATTCTTTTACATATATCTCTAAAATATCCATCAAAGTTGTGGGTAGAGAAATTTGTATTAAACATTTTATTATAATCTTCCATATATCTATCTAATACTTCTCTTGAATGTTCAGGATTCTTATCTAAATCTTCATTTGCACCATATGTAAATATTGCTCCAATTTTTAAATCGTGATTTATCTTTTTAAAAGCTTCATAATATTTAATTAATAATGGTATTGATGAAACAGTAAATAACGCATTATATTTTTTGTCTCTTGTTTTTATATTATGATGTTCAATAATATGCTGAGCAATTAATCCTACTCTTTCATCTGCCATAAATACTTCATCTGTATCTATTCCTTCTACCATAACATCTTCTTCTAGTGCACCAGAATTAACTTCCATAAATTTTATATAATCTACATTAAATCCTAATACATTTTCATCTTTAATGGCATCTTTTATTAAGTAAGTATGCAAACATTTTTCAAAGATATCTGCAGTACTTCTACCATCTTGTGATGGATTTTCTTTAAATCTAGGGGTACCAGTAAATCCAAAATATTGAGCTTTACTAAATGTTTTTGAAATTTGTTTATGCATATCACCAAATTGTGATCTATGACACTCATCTATAATAAATACAGTTTTTAAATCTTTATATTTTTCCATGATGCTTGCATACTTAGGATTAGTACAAGCATTAGCCATTTTCTGAATTGTTGTAATAATAAGTGGTTTTGAACTATCCTTAATTTGTTCAATTAATTTATCAGTTTGATTAGTCATATCAACACAACCTGGATCAAACTTATTAAATTCATCTAATGTTTGTTTATCTAAGTCTTTTCTATCTACTAAAAAGAATACTTGATTGATAGATGGTTCTAAAGACAAGATTTGACTTGTTTTAAATGAAGTAATCGTTTTCCCAGATCCTGTCGTATGCCATACATAACCATTGTTATTTGTATCTAATGCACGAGATACAATATTCTCTACTGCATATACCTGATAAGGTCTCATTACCATCAACATTTTTTCAGTTTCATTAACAATCATATACCTTGCAATCATTTTTCCTATATGACACCTATCTAAGAAAAATACACAAAATTGTTCTAAATTATTAATTCTATCATTATTTATATCTGTCCAATAAAAAGTAAACCCATAATTTAATTCTTGATCACCATTTGCAAAATATTTAGTTTCTACTCCATTACTTATTACAAATATTTGAATAAATTTATATAATCCTTGATATGAATGTCTTTTATATCTCTTAATTTGATTAAAAGCCTCTTTCATATCAGCGCCTCTACGCTTTAACTCAACTTGAACTAGAGGTAATCCATTAATTAAAATTGTTACATCATATCTATTTGTATATTTTCCTTCAACAGTAGTTTGATGTGTAACTTGAAATATATTTTTACACCAATCTTTAGTATTAAATAATTCAAGATAAATAATAGAACCATCATCTCTTTGAATATCTTGTTTTTGTCTTAATTCTTTAGCAGATTGAAAAACACCTTTACCAGATATTTTAACCATCAATCTTTCGAATTCTTTATCACTTAAATTATTACCCTTAAGTTCTACTTTATTATGAATGTTAATCTGCTCTCTAAAATTATTTTCTAAATCATTAACATCATCGATTACTACTTTAGAATATCCTTGTTTAACAAGTTGGTCTATCATTCGATCTTCAAGTCGTGCTTCGCTCTCATATTTTCCCATTATTCCACCTACCATTCACATTTACACACTAATTATATCACGAAAATTGTCATTTTTTGGATTATGTCCAACAAAAAAGAAGAAATTAATATTAACTTCTAATCATTTTCTATTAATTTCTTCAATTTATTTATTTGTCTATTTAATAAAATACATAGTTTATTAATTCTGTTATCTGAATATCCTGTTATATATTGATACTCATGTAATAAATTATCAAACCATTCAGGAATATCTTCTAATTTACTTACATCAATTCTCTTTATATCTTTTATCACTTTAATTATTTCATCAAATGATTTTACTTCATAAAATAATTTACCATCACCAATAATATGCATTTCTTCTTCATCATAATATTCGATATTTAAACTTTGACCATTATCAAATATGGGTGCTACATCTAACCATTTTAAAGTATTAACATCTCTTATTATTCCAAAATTATTAAGATGTCTATCTTCATTCATTATTAGAAAATCTAAAATATACATATTTTCTATTTTTTCTCGTGCATCTTTTATTCCTTCAGATTCAAGTTTTTTAATATACTCTTCATAGTCTTTTATACTATTATGTTTTTTCATATCATTTCTTATTTGATTACAAGTAATTAGTTCTGTATCTTTTGTTATGAAACAAGGACATTTTGATACAACTATGTCTTTATAAGTATCTAGTGTATATTCTACATGATCAAAACCTAATCTTTTACATATTTCACTTGCTAATACTTCATTAAAAGGATGTAATGTTTCATTTTTATATCCACCTTTTAATAAATATCTTGTACCATTTTCAATAATCCAAGCTTTTTTTAACATACCATCTGTTGTATTATTAGGTGTTTTTAAAGATGTTGCATTATGAATCATCTTACTATTTTTTGAAAGTGATGCTTCCATAAATTCAGCATAATCAAAGTCATTATCAAAAAAATTAATATCTTCATACTTAATATTAGAATCTACCGGCTTTAACCAATATTGATCTGATAAAGATAATCCAAATGCTTTATCTAATAATTCACATGGTGCACTAATATTAAGTCTATGTAGTAATAAGTCTAGCTTATCTCTCCAAGATGGTATTCCTCTTCCTTTAAACCATTCACTTAAATTGGTTCTTAAAGAAGTATCATTAATATCTTCATTTTTATATAAACTTTTTAAAATATATGGGGCATAATCAATATTATAAACATCATAAATATTAGTAAATACTCCTGTTGCAGAATCATATTCTGTTAGCATTACTTCTTTATTTTTATTCATTAAAGTACATTTCATAGGAATTCATCTCCTTTTATATATACTATTATACCATACTTATATTTTTTAATAGTCAATATTTACCTATAAACAAAAAAATGGAGTACTCTCAAAAAAATGATAGTACTCCTAAAAAATCTTATAATAAATTATAAAGGTTGTATAATTTTTAGTGTGTGTAACTAGAAAATAGTTATATGCACTTTTTTACATAATAAAAAGAAAAATAGGGCTCCATCAAAAATGACAGTGCCCTTGCAAAAGTATTTCTACTTTTTTCTCACATAACTAATATATCAAAATTGCTAAAAAAAGCAATAGTTTAATTACTTTTTATCAAACAATTCTTGAACAATTAAATCCTTTGAATGTAGGTTATTGTTCTTACCTAATAATAAATTTTCATAAAATTTAACTAAATAACTACTATCTTCTTTTATATTCAAATAATTATTAAAATAATTACTTCTTACTAAAGCATTTCTAAAATATACAGATTTGTCTTTAAATAAACTATTATCAACATTATAACCTAAACTAATCAAATACTTTTCTATAAATAATACTGTAGTTCTAGTATTACCTTCTCTAAAAGGATGTACTTGCCATATATTAGAAGAAAACTTTGTTATATTATTTACAACTTCAACAATATTCATTTCTTTATAGTTCTTTTCTTTTTCTAAAGATATATCATAATCTAAAGATTCTTTTAAAGTGGTACAATCCCCATAAGCAACAGAATCATTGTTAAGTATTTTTTCATGTTTAGAGAAGTCTATTTTTCTAAATTCACCTGCAAATTCATAAACATCTTGAAACAGATATTTATGAACATACTTTAAATAATCAACTGATAATTCAAAATTATTTTCTTGTAATAATTCAACAATTCTTGTTGATACAAAGTCACATTCTAATTCATTGTGATTTATTTCATTCTTTTGTTCTTTTTCAATATAATATTCTCGTAATTCATTCTTTACTTGATCTATAGTTAAATTACCATCAACATTATTATTAACTAGTTTTTCAAAATACTTAGAAGGCTTTAAATTATCTACTTTTTGAAGTCCTATTGCCATATCCCATTGTAATTGTTTTATATAGTTGTTAGATTTATATTCTTCTTCATATTTATTAACACTTGAATCTAATTCTTTCTCACTCATAATTTAAGCCTCCTAACCACTTATAATTATAACATTATTTCCATAACTAATACTCTTATATAGTTGTTTTATTATAAGAAATTTTAATTTTATTCTTCTTTATATCACATTTATTTATTATTCCAAGTGATTTTAAATATTTCATCAATTCATATATTTGGTTATCATAATCAAATGATAAGGAAGTGGACTTTCCATCTCTAATTTTATTAACTTTATCATTAATTTTATATAAATAATTAATATAATTGTTATTATTTTTATGTAAGTATATAAAATATTTTATTTTGTCATTTTCTTTGGCAAAGTCAAACAACGCCTCTATAAAAGTGTCATTCAAATAAATATTATTATTAATTATTTCATCTATTAATATTGATATTCCTTTACTAGATATATTTGACATATCAATACTGTCTAATAGTTGTATTTTTTTATCAATATTTATATTACTTTCCATTATTTCCCTTGTAATATATGAATCATGATTTACATCATTCTTTATTTCAATAAAACTATCAATTTTATTAAGAATCAATTTTAATAGAGCAATTATATTTTTTTCTCGTAATAAATTGTAATTATTAATATTTAATTCTACCTTATTATTTATTATTAATTCTTCCAATAAATCATCATTAATATCTAATTCTTCATCAAATGATTCTATATTATAACTATAATTTTTAGCAATTATACTGTAATCAATCATAGGATGATATTCAGAATATATTAATTTTTTTTCAAAATCTTGAAATGCACTACTATCAATTGCATGATAATCTTTTCCAATATTCTCAATCATATTTAAAATTACATCATCTATTTCATTAATATATACAAAATATACAATCATATTTTCCATACAAATTTTACAATAAGAATTTTCAATTATATCTTTCCATAACTCTTTATCATTTACATTCTCTATATTATTAATATTATTATTTTCATTTTTTAAAATTAACAATTTATTTTCATCATTTAAACCGCTATCATTTATGGCCATTAATATATTTTTTTCGTCACTATCAAATATTTCAAAGCTATTATAAAAAGAAGGAAACAGGTTATCTGTAATAACAGTATTTTTAAATTTTGAAAATCCTTCATTTTCATATAATACATTTATAACATCCATTTTTTTATAGTCTTTATCGGCTTCATACAAATCTATAAGTCTGTCATAGAAAGATTTGTTTGATCTATATATATTATTCTCGTAAAGTATCTTTATTATTGGCTCTTTTATATTTTCATAGCATTCAATAACTGGCTTTAAATATATAATATTTAATTTTGAGACATCATTAATTTCTATACTATTTAATAATTCAAAATCATCTTCCAAACTTTTTTTCAGATATTCTAGTGAAGTTTCATCAATATCTAATTTTATATTTTCTAATATCACCTTTATCAATTCATTTAAATCATTTAAAATCTCTCGTTTATCATATATAAATTTAATAAGTTCACTCCCGAATATTTCTTTTAAGAGATGTATGAAGTTTTCTCTACTATACATGAAATAATCATTTAAAAATTTTAACCTATAATCATTTAGATGACTGAATTGAGAATAAAAGTTTCTAAGTTTTAAATTTACTTTATCCGTTAATAAGTAATCGCAAATATCAAAGTTTAATATTTTTTCTGTAGAAAAATCCTTGGTGTCAATATTTTCAATGACCTCTTTGACATTATTAAGTTTATATTTAAAATTAAGTTTATCATTTGTATCAACTGCTATTAAAAAAGTATAGTCTTCTGGGGATAAATCTCCAGATTTAAAAAACGATAAGTTTTTTTCAAAATTTTCTTTAATAAATCCATTTTTTACCAATGAAATTAAAATTTTATTTTTAAATAAATCTTTTATTTTCTCACTATCTGCCAATTCATCAACATTATCAATATTTAAAATATCCTCAAGTGTCATTTCTTTGTTTTTTTCTATTTTTACTTTATTAAATTCTATTTTGCCTTGCATTTCTTTAAAATTATAATTTAAATTATCCACCTTATCAAGAAATGAAGTTTTTGTTTCTGAGTCAATCTTACTTTTTCCGTAACTAGGATATTCATAATAAAAATCTAATTCTCGGGCTTTTGTTGTATCTATTTCATCATTTATGAAACCATCAAGTGTCAATTCAATATCATCTAAATATATTTTAACATTGTTAATATAATTACCTATATGTTCTTTTCTTATAACATCTAATAGAAATGCTTTTTTCAAATCTTGAATATCGTTAACTTTTTGCTTTCTTGCACTTTCTATATCATTTGTTATTTTACTATTTTCTTCCATCAACTTACTATTTATAGTTTTTATAAAATCATTTTTGTAATTAAAAATATTATATAAATCTCCCTTGTATTTTAACCTTTTTTCAAAATCTAAAGGATTTATATTTTTATAACAAATAACAGCAAATAATTCTGTATAATTGATGTGTTGATTATTTTTTAAAGCATCAATATACGTTTTAAATTCCATAAATATATTAAGTAGCAATCTCCTGTCCTGAATATATATGCTTATTAACCTTAGTAATTTTTCATCTATTAGCAAATTATATTTATCGTGAAAAATTTGATATAATTCCATTATATATTCTTTAGCATTTTGATTGGAAAATTTAGATACGACCGGAATTATATAATCAAAAAACTTCACCCTATCTTCGTGATTCAAAAACAAATCATCTCTCAAGGCATATATAAAAATTACACCACCATTTTTTTCAATTGTTTCATTTGAGTTTAGCAAAAAATTAAGTTCCTTCAACTTTTTAAATATTTCTAGAGATATATTTCCATACCTATCCAAATCTTCAATTACTAATATATTTGTTTTTGTTTGTTTAAAAAAGTAAACTATTTCGTCTAAATACTTATTGAAAACCGATTTTTCATTTCCATTATTAATTTCAATTTCTAAATCTTTATATTTAAGTGTGGAAATATTTATTGTTGTTTCAATTGTCAAAATAAATCTATATATTACAAACCATATAAATAAAAATAATATCACACAAATAAAAGTACAAAAAAATTCGTGAACATATTTTATACAAAAATTATATAATTTCCCAAAGATTTCAGTATAAAGCCCTGGAAAATATACATATAGTAGTCCTAATATTAAAAATGTTAAAATACCTAATAACATCTTTTTAATCATACTAATATATTTAATTCTTTTAAATCTTGACATTGGTAACTTATTTTCATTTGTCGTATAGATGATTTGCTGTAATATTTTTGTTTCAATATCATTTATATCAATATCATTATCTTTTTCTATTATATTCCCATCTTTGTCAACCGCTCTTTTAAAGTTTCCCAATGATACTCTAATCTCTTTAGAAGAATTATGTAACTTTTTTAGTATCGAATTAATTATACTAGTTTTACCAATACCATATCTTCCAGTGAAAGCAATAATTTTACAATTTTTATTAATTGCGGTCATAAATTTATTATAGTATATATTATCCTCATCAACATCATCTTTTGGTCCTAATGGCAAAAAAATATTTTCTTCAACATATGATTCAGCTTTTTTATTAAAATTTTTTTTCATTAAATAACACCTCTACTTCAAAAAAATAAGCAGTATCAATCTTAAAAAGATTAAACACTGCTATCTTAAGTATAATTATAACACGTTTTTCGACATTATTTTAATATTTGCAAGTAATTTGTACTTAAAATCTAATTTTAAGGTTATTCTAGTAGTCAAATTATGATTTTCGATTAATTATACTTGTCTATAATTTCATTCAAATACAGCCGTCTTAATACCCAATCAAATTATGTAATGGTAAGTAAACTCACCACCTCCTGCATTTATGTGATTACTCACAATTAATGTATTTGGATTATTATTGTATAAACTTATTATTCTTTTTACTCTATCTGCTTTTGGTAAATATTCATCATCAGTCCTTGCCATGACTGCTCGGATACCTAATTCCTCTAATCTGTTGTACATGTAAATTGCTGCTTGTAATGTCAAATCTTTCTCTTTAAGTCCATTGCCTACAGCTCCACTGTCAATTCCACCATGTCCCGCATCAACAATTACTAATGTATTACTATTCATTATTATCACCTAAGATAATTTATGATAAATACCTAAAAGTGTTATTATTTTTTCAAACTATTTATATCTTCTTGTGGATTTATAAAGTCTAATATTGTCTTGATATTTTCATTACTGAATAGTGTTTCAAATTCTTTTAATGTCAATTGTATTGTGGTTGTTTTACCATCATGTTCATCATTAAATGTTAATAAGGCTTCTTCTAATGTATAATTTCCATTAAATATATTTAGTGATATATTCCCATGAGCAATACTATTTCTAATATGCTCAATGATTGCTCTATTCTTTTTATATCTGGTTAAATCTTCTTCATAGTATTTTTTTACTCTTTCTTTTAATCCTATAATATAATCTCTTTTTGATAAAGCTTCTTCTTGGATTAAAATATTTTTATCCAAGACTTCTTTTCTTTCAGGATGTGATACTATAACATTTTTTAGTGAATCAATAATATTTTGAAGTTTATATATTCTTGTATCTAAATTTAATATATCGGAATCTAATTTATTTGTTTGTCCTTCAAAATTTGAAAAGTTTTTTGTTTCTATATCAATTTGATTTTTTATTCCTGATAAGTCTAGTTTTGAAAAGTCAAATGCTTTATTTTCTACTATATCTCTTATATCTTCTTTATTTTTTTCATTTAAAATATTATCTAATGCATAAATATATGTGAAATAAAAGTTTATTAAGTATGCTGTTAATACTGTTTTTTCATTTTCTACTGTTAAAAGTGGTCCAAATTTATTTTGTTCTATTATATTTATTAAATTTCTATTTGGATTCTTTTTTAGCTCTTTTAATAGTACTTCGTTATTGACTATACCAAAGCTAATTGACTTTTTTTGCATTTCTTTTTTTATTGCTTCTTGTAGCCAAAATGCTAAGTATTTTTGTTGCATTATTGGAGATATTGCTCTCATTTCATTTATTCTGCTCACATACATTTTTCTTGCTTTTTCAGTTGCTTCTAAATCTGTTGACATAGTTTCTGTTACCTTAGCATCCATATTTACTTGCTCTAGTAAAAACTTTAATTTTGGTACTGATGTCAAATTATCAACTTTTCTTAGATTTTGAATTGACGTTTTAACAACTTTTTTTAAATTAATTGCCAGTGCTATATACTCTTTTGTTCTCAAGCATAGTTTTCTTGGCTTTTCCTTTATTTCAATATATGACATATTTGATAGAGCTTTATCTAAGTCTTTTTTTGTTTTTATGTTTATATTTTCTAAAGCATTTTTATTTCTAATCATACCAACTGTATTTTCTTTTTGCTTTTGAATAAGAGATAAATTTTTATCTAGTTGTATTGTTAAATCTAAAAGCCTATCTATATTTACTGAACCAATTTTATCATTTATTTCTAATATAATCTCATTTTCTTTTATTTGGTAATCACCGTGTGCTAGTTTATTTCTTAATACATTTAATAAATCCAGGCTTGATGTAAATTCTATTTCCCCAATTGACCAGATATTTTTTTTGTTTGTAATTATATTAATGTGTTCGTCTAATATTTCTTCAACAACAGTAGTTGACAAATTATATTCACTATCTTTTTTTATGATTTCATCTTTCCACAACAAAAGTGCAAAAGTTGCATATCCTACTTTCAATAAATTTATACTTTTTTCATCTAAATCGTTTTTTTCACCAAAACTGTTTAAATATTCTAAGTATTTTATATTTGCTTCTAATAACTCTTGGTAAGTATTTATAATTTGTTCTTTTTTTTTGCTTTCTTCCATATAGACTCCTAATACTTTATAGCATATTTTTCTTTTTTAGGATAATTGCTATTATTATTGATAATAAAGCAGCTATTATTATTGTAAGGGCAAAGGCATTATTTTCACTTGATAAAGAACCTAATGGTACGTTCATACCTAAAAATGATGATATCATAGTAGGAATTGATAAAACTATTGTTGCACCTGCTAGAAATTTCATTATATAGTTTAGGTTATTTGAAACAATTGTTGCGTAAGCTTCTGTTATTGATGATAAGATATCTCTATATATTGTACTCATTTCAATTGCTTGTCTATTTTCTATTATTGCATCTTCTAATATATCTAAATCTCCTTCGTATAATGGAAGAATTGTTCCTTTAGATAATTTTTCCAATACTGCATCATTGGCTTTAAGTGATGTAATAAAATATACTAATGTTTTTTCTATTTCTAATAAATCAATTAAGTCTTTATTTTCAGTTGACTTTTTTAATACTTTTTCTTTTTCTTCCATATCACTATAAACTTGCTTTAAAGCTCTTAAATAATAGTTAGATGTTCTTAATAGAATTTGAATTAAAAATCTAGTTTTTTTAGCTGTTCTAAAGTCTTTTATTTTGTTTTTCTTAAAGTCATTTAATAATTCTATTCTCTTTGGTGAAACTGTTATTAAATAATTGTTTTCAGTGACAATTATTCCAAATGGATATGTCTTGTAATTACTTCCATTTTCATCTTTTTCAAGATATGGTGTATCAATTACTATTAATATGGCATTCCCACTTTGTTCAATACGTGGACGCTCTTCATCATCTAACATTTTTAATATTAAGTCTTTATCTACTAACGTCTTTTCTACTACTTTATCAATTTCATCTTTAGTCGGGGTTGTTAATTCAATCCATGAATCAACTGTGATTCTTTTTACTTTTTTTATTTTCTTCTCTACTGCACTTGTTTTAAAAATTTTCAACATATTATCACTCCCCTTTTTTTGTTTCTATATTATATCACACTTGTTTGCTTTTGTCTTCTTTTTTCTACATATTCAGATAGTAATCAATGCTATTTAGTATATAAATATAAGTACTTCTAATTTAAAACTATATTTGTTTCTTTTACCACATCATTTCTTGTATATGTTACTTTTATTTTTTTACCTATTTTATATTTATAAATTTCATATTTTAAATGAGCTGAATCTTCTACTTCTTTATTATTTATTTTTATTATAATGTCATTTTCTTTTAATGGGATATTATTGTTTACTTTAGTTATTTGTATTCCATTAAATGTATCTATAACATCAACTCCTAAGGAAGGATATTTTATATTTTTTGATGATTCCAAATTAGCTATGTTTTCTTTTACTATGTTAATTGGAACAGCAAAACCTAAACTCTCTACGTTTGCATCAGTTATTTTTAAAGTACATATTCCTATTACTTCTCCATTTAAATTTACTAATGGTCCTCCACTATTTCCATTATTGATAGAAGCATCTATTTGAATCATATTCATAATTATATCATTTCCACTACTATCTTGTGTTTTTACAGCTCTATCTAATCCTGATATTATACCTGATGTTACTGTATTTTTGTATTCTTCGGCAATAGGCGTACCAATTGTAAAAATACGATCTCCTACATTTATCTTTTTACTATTTCCTAATTTTACTGGTTTTGTTGCGTATTTTTTATCTATTTTTAATACTGCTAAATCTAGGTATGGATCTTTTCCTAAGACTGTTGCTTTTACTTTTTTATTTGTAATTAATTCGACATTTACTTTCTTTTTATTTGTTACTACATGTTCATTTGTTAAGATATAAGCATTATTTTTATCTACTTTATAAATAAATCCTGAACCAATTGACGATTCATCGCTTTTTATTATGACTACTGATGGATTTATTTTTTTTATTTGTTCTTGTAATGTTGTATTATTTATTGGTGTTGAATAACTATTTATAGGTAAAAATCTTTCTAATAGTAGTATGCATATCGCACCAATAAAAAAAGAAGAGACTATTTGAATGATTGTTTTTGTTCTTTTATTTTTTAATTTATTATTCATTCAAATCTCCACTCCTTTCAATATTAGCTATATCTTTCCAATTTTTTGGAAATCCCATTCTATTTAATACAGCATCAATACTAATAGTATGAAGGTTAAAGTTTAGTGTTCCGATAACATTTTCTAATTCATAAGTCATATTCTTAAATTCTTCGTTAGCTAACATTTGTTTCATTATTATTATTAGTGTAAATAAATCATTTTTTCCTTGTGTATATTCACCATCTTGTTTTGGTATTTTTAATAATTGATGATAAACTGTGTCATTAATTGCTTTTTGTGTTCTATTTTCATATAAAATATCTTCATGTGCGCATAAATTTCTATAGTTAGCAAGAATTGGTAAATAAACAATTAAATCATTAACATCAATATCATATATTTTTGCTATATCAACTTGATCTTCTGGTTTTAATATAGAAAACATTTCACTTACAATTCCAAATGATAAAACTTTAACAAGAATCCATAATGGTATATATCCATAATTTGATACATAATGAAGTGTTGCGCTGTGTTGTGAGCCATTTACTCTTATTTGTCTTTTCATTTTTCTTAGCAAATCTTTCAATTGTGCTTGCTTTTCTGGAGCATGTGTAAAATTTTTCTCTTTTAAATAGTCACGTTCTCTATACCCATATTTTTTTGATAACTGGTATGATGTGATTGATTTAAGGTTGTTTTCTATTACTAGTAAATATTTAAATATTACATTTCTAAATGATCTATCAAATAAAAATAGGCTATACATTTCTTCAAATGTAGTTCCTGGTTTAAATACTCTATCCGTTTCTGAAACTAGAAATAGATGTCTATAACCATTTAAAAAGAAATAATTTTCTCTTAATAAAACTCTTTTTGTATAATTTTCATCATTAATAATCATACCTTTATGTTTAAATATTTCTAATTGTTCATCCAAATTTTTAAATTGTTTCTCTATCATAGTTTCACCCTATTATAGATTATAACATATTATTAATATAAAAGTATTAATTTTTAGTTAATTTATATGGTATAATAAGAACGAGATTTTATTGGGGGTGACTTTATGCCAGCAACTATGACACATGCTTTCTTTTCTAAAGACGTTTATGATATTATGCCTACTGACATAAAAGAAAACTTAAATATTAAAAGAGTTATAATGTTTGGACAAAGTACTGATAGTTTTATATTTTATAATCTATTTTCTCTTAAATCTGGTAAAAAGATGAGAGAATTCCAGCATACTTTTCATACTAAACAATCACAGGAATTTTTTTTAAATTTACTTAGATACATTAAAGATAATAATATAAAAGATGTAGATACTTATTCGTTTATGGTTGGATTTATTTGTCATTATGTACTTGACTCTATTGTTCATCCATATATATTTTATAAAACTGGAGAATTTATTAAACATGAACCAAGTACTTATAAATATAATGGAATACATCATTTTATGGAGATTTTTCTTGATAATGATATGATTAGAAGAAGATTTAAAACTAATCCATATAAGTTTAAAATATATAAATATTGTTTTGATTTAAGACCTTTTTCATATTCCCTTAATAAGACTATTAATTATACATTCTTTAATACGTATAATATGAAGGATATGAGTAGCAAATATTATAAATCTTTGAAAGATATGAAAAAATCTATGAGAAGATTTAGATATGATCCATATGGCTTTAAAAAAGATTTTTATAAACTAATTGATACTTTCACTACAAATGGTACATTTAGATTTGAAGCGATTAGTTACTATTATCCTCTTAATGATAGACACAATTTTTTAAATAATAGTCATAGCACTTGGCGTAATCCTACTACTTATAGTATTACTAGTAATGAAAGCTTTATAGATTTATATTTAAAAGCTATTAAGTTAGCTAAAGTGATGATATGTGCTTCTTTTGATTATATAAATAATAAAGATATAGATTTAGAAAAGATTTTTGTTAATAATAGTTATACTACTGGTATTAATTGTGATAGTGATAAGAAGATGAAATATTTTGAATTTTAAAAGGAGACTCTTTATAAGTCTCCCTTTTTGTTTGATTTTTTTAGTTCTTCTAAGGCTTTATCAGCATCTTTATTCATTTGAACTGTTGTTTCTAAAAATTTTGAATAACCTTCAACAGTTGCGGCAAAATCTTTTAGTTCTTGAATTTCTCTATCCTTTACTAAATTATCAATAATTTCTGATTGTTTAGCAAGTTCTTTAGAAATTGTTAATACCTGATCATAAGTTAATTTATCAATCATTTCCTAGAGCCTCCAAACTGTCACTTAATTTTTCTTGTTTTGGAGGTGTATTTTTAAATTGGTTAACACTATTTACAACTAATTGTTTGTATTCTTCAATACTTTCTATGTAATTTAAATTATCTTGACTGTTCCAACCTGCTTTCATTTTGGCTAAATAATCAAATATTTTGTTAATTGCTGTTATATATTGATTATATTCTGACATACGTACCTCCTATAATAGAATTATTCTTGAACCATTTCTTAGTTCTGTATCTCTTACTGTTTTATTTACATCAAAGATTTGCCCTGTTTCTTTACTGTAAAAATTACTGTCATCTCTTGGAACATATGCATTATCTGTTAAATCAACTAGTGCATTTTCTATTAGGCGCTTAATTGTTCCTATCTTTTTATTTATTGGAATAAATAAATCATATTTTTTTTCTATAAGAGGAATTTCTAATTCAATTAATATTTTATTATTCATTTTTACCTCCTATTCATCAATCATTAATTTAATTAATGCCGCTTTTCCTTTTCTAATTGCATATCCAAATCCTGGTTGAACTTCTTGACGTAATATTCTTGAATTTGTAGTTACTTTTAGTGTAAATTGGTTACCAATACCATTACCTAACCAAATGCCTTCTGATAAATCAACATTTCCCTTATACCATGTTTCAAAGTTAATACTTTTTATTACATCAATATTATCTACTATTATAAATTTAATATTACTTTTTGTCTTACATTCAGTTATTAGAGTTGTGAATTTACCTTTTTCAATAGCACTAAGTTTATTAAACATTGCATTTACATTCATTAGGAATGCAACTGTTGTTTTACTTGAATCAGCATTATTAAATGCTTCATTAAGTTTATCAATTGAGTCATAGCATGTATCTTTTCCATAGAATACATTTTCATATGATATTTTATCAATAATACTATTTGTATCAAATATTATACATTCTGTATTCGGTATTTTTGTAATTGCTTTGATAAATCCTTTCAAGAATGCAGGTTCTGCCGTTACGTCTTCTCCAGTTATGTTATACATAAATTTATTTGATAAGTCTATTGTTGCGATATCTAGGGATTCTTTTTCTACACCAACTGGTATATGACTTAGGCTGCCTAGATAGTCACTTACTATATTTTCTGTTACTGAATCTGGTAATATTGGTATTTTTGGTGCTTTATAATCACAAATTTTATTTAGTTTTTCACATACTATTCTTATATAATCTGTCATTTTTTCTTCAGTGTATGCGTATGCTGTTTGGAATTCAAATATTGAATCTAATGAAATAAGTCCACGACCATAAGCCTTTGATGGTTCTTTTTTTCTTACTCCAGGTATTACTGAAGAATAATCCATTGGGTCGTTAAATTGTAAGACAACATTTTGTTTAAAGTTTTGTCTTAAACGGTATCTAACGGTATTAGGACCATTTGTACTAAATATAAATACAACTCCATATTTCAAACAGTCTCTTGTCATTTGGCCTATTATTTCTTCATAGTCACTATATGTTTCTATAAATGCTTCAACATTATTAATCATTATAATAATCATTGGTATTTGTTTTCCACCATGATTTATATAGAAATCATATGATCCATTATAATCAACAAATAATTTTTTTCTTTCATCAATTATTTGATTTACCATTTTAAATAAGTTTGTTATTTTCTCAGCATCTGTTGATAAAATTACTTCTCCTACATGAGGAGCATTTCTAAACATAGTAAGTGTTTCTGCACCAAAATCTAAGATATAGAAATTTACTTCTTTTGAATCATGCGTTGAGATTGTTGAATATACCAATCCTGCTAACATTAATTCTTTACCACTTCCAGCTGAACCAAAGACGATTGTATTTCCTTCTTGTGATAATGGTAATGTAAGTACATTTTGTGCTTGATTGTCTGGATCATCATATTCACCAATTATTGGATTAATTACATTTTTTACAGCATGATAATTATACTTTTCTTTTAGTTTATCAGTATAAATTACATCTGGAATTCTATCTAACCATAATTGTTCTATTTCAATATGTTCGTGTTTTGCTTGGTCAACTATATATTTTATAATATTTGTTATTTCTTCACCTTTACTTGCGACTACAACATCATTTTGCTTTGTATCAAGAGACTTTATTGTATAACCAACATTATCTACTATTTTTATTGTTTGGTCGATTCTTTTTTTTCTTTTTTCCGTTGGATAATATTGTGCTCCTGCCCATGCTGCTTGACCCATAGCAAATAGTTCATTATAACCTACTTGTAAGTAGAAACGTCCCGTTGTTTTTAGCTCTGCAGCATCTGGACATTTAATCATATCCATTGAGTCTGACTTATCTTGTACTCTTAAACATATTCTAAATTTAGAGTTTGACCAAATTTGATCATTTACTACACCACTTGGTTTCTGTGTTGCTAAAATTAAATGGACTCCTAAAGAACGTCCGATACGAGCAGTAGAAATTAGTTGGTCCATAAATTCTGGTCTCTGTTGCTTTAATTCAGCAAACTCATCTGATATTATAAAAAGATGAGATATTGGTTTATCTACTAATCCTTTTCTATATAAACTTTGATATTTGTAAATATCAATAGTCGATTCGTCTAACTTGTCTCTTGCTTCATTAAACATTCTTTGACGTTTTCTTAACTCACTTTGTACTGAAGCTAAAGATCTATTCATTTCAACTGTGTCTAAGTTTGTAATAGTTCCTGCTAGATGAGGTAATTTCATACCAGTTTCTTTATTTTCAAAAGCTCCTGTTAAACCTCCACCTTTATAATCGATAAGTACAAATGATACTTCATATGGATGATAATTTAGGGCCATTGAAAGAATATAACTAATTATAAATTCTGACTTCCCAGAACCTGTCATTCCGGCGATAAGTCCATGCGGTCCATGAGCTTTTTCATGTAAATCCAGTTTAAATGTTTCTCTTGATTTATCAAGACCTATTGGAGCTTGAAGAGTCTTTGTTGGATCATTTGTCTTCCATCTATTTAAAATATTTAATTGCTCTACCATACCAACGTTATACATTTCTAGGAATGATACACTTTGTGGTAAGCTTCTGCTTTCTTTTGCGATATCTATTGGGATATTTGCAATTATTTTGCAGACTTCATACATATTTAATGTTGGATCATAGTCAGCTTCAAACTCTTTTTGTTTGTTAGAAACTAATTCATTTTCAAATATACCAGATTTTTTATCACCAATACTTATAAACGTTTTACATTCATTTGGTATATTTATAAGTCTTGGACTAATTACTAATAAACTAAAACCATAGTTTATTGGCATTTCACATATATCTTTAACAATATCTACATCTCTTATTAATTTATAATCATCTGTTATAAACATATAGTATGGTTTATATTTATGATAATCTGCTCCACTTAGTTCCATTTTACCGTTATTATCTTTAAATTTTCTTCCCTGCATTTCTTTTTCTATTTCAAGAGATAATTCTTTTGCTTCATCAAGATTTGTAGCAAAGTAACGGAATGTTTTACTATTGTTCCAACAGTGAGGTGCAACCTTTAAATAATCCCAGTTTGATTCATTTTGTTCATTTGTTAATACTACTATTTTTAAATCTTCATAGCTATGATATGTAAGCATCTGTAATATAAGCCCATCAATAAACTGTCTTTTATTACTTCCTACACCTATTGCTGCTATTATGTTTTTTTCAACAAAATTTAAAGATACTGGTACGTTTTCTAATGTTCTTGATACAGCTCCTACTTTGTATACCTCTTTTAGTAAGGCATCATCTTTTAGTGAAAAGTGTTCTTCTGGTATTCCAATTTGTCCAATTAATTCTGTTGTTCCAACACCCAATCTTAAATCTAGGAAGTCTTTTTGTTCTATTTCTCTTTCCCATAAATTTCTTTTTTTCTTAAAGATAATTTCTTTTGTTTCGTTTAATGGTAAATAGTTATCTATTAATATTTGTCTTTGAATTTTCATTTCTGACTGAATTTTTTCTTTTTTAGATTCAAGATATTCCGTGTATTTTGTATATCTTTCTTTTTCTTGTTTTTTCTTTTGTTTCTTTTGATAATGTCTTTGGAGTGTAGGCCATAAAAGCATTGTTGACATCATAGCTCCTGACATTACAAGTGTTGGCATAGCTGATGATAAATCTGCAGTACCATTTATTACTCCTACTAAAGAATTATATCCCATAGACATTGACATCATAGCCATTGTAAGCATAGGTCCTATTGTAAATATTGCAGGAGTCTTATCATCTTCCGGCATTCCAGGTGGTGGATCTATTGTAATGTTTACTGGCTCTATTCCAGTTTTAAATCTTGGTGCTCTATAAAAATAGTCATCTTCTTTGTAAAATTCAATTTGTTCTTCATCAGGATTATCGAATTCAACTTGCTTTTGAATGATTGGTGCAAATGATTCAAAACTACCATTATCAATTCTTAAGAATCCTGCAACATTATTGACTATTAAGGAATTATTCATAACTATAATCTTTAACCCCATTATGAAAATAATATCGCCATATTCTAACTGCTTTGCTTGAATTGCTTGGTTATTAACATAAGTTCCATATTTACTTCCTAAATCTTGTACTACCCATATACCATTATTATATATGAGTCTTGCATGTTGTCGTGAAACTAAAGGATAGTTGTAGCAAATTTGAGCTCTGTTATCCGTTCCTATTAATATTTCTTTTTGTGATAATAAACGTAGTCTAAAACTTTGCTTATCTAGCGTTGGTGAACAATATAAAATAACATATTCATTATCGGTATTTATCTTTAAAAAATATAGAGTATAATCTTTTAAAATTGCAGACTCTATTTCTGTTTCTCCTGACATTATTTTTGTTTCGAAGTCACTTTTAATTTTCCATTTTCCATTGTCTTCTTCAACATTAATTAAATTTCTAGTATTACCTAAATAGTCATTATCAGTAATCCAGTAATTGCCAGATATTTTTGTTGGTAAAACAAAGTTGTAGATTTTATTTTTTTTGATCAATCTAACTATCACTAGAAATCACCCCATATTATTCTAATTATATATTTTATTATATCTTTTTTTGCTTTTTTTTACAATATAAAAAGAGAAGATTAGCTTCTTTCTCTTTCTAAATCTTTATAGTTAATTTTTCCAACTAAGGTTTTTGGGAGTGAGTCTTTAAAGATAATTTTTTTTGGAATCATATACTTTGAAAGATTCTTTTCACAATACTTTTGTATTTCTATAACTAACTCTGGAGTTTTTTCTATATTTTCTTTTAAGACAACATAGGCAACTGGTACTTGTACTTTATATGGATGTGGAACCCCTATTACTCCTGCTTCTTGAATATATTTGTTTTTTACAAGTACTTCTTCAATATGTGATGGATATACATTATAACCTGATGAAATTATCATTCTTTTTATTCTTTGTACATAAAATAGAACTCCATCTTCATCTATGTATCCTAAATCTCCTGTACTTACCCATCTTCTACCGTCTTCATGAACTTGTATTAAACTACTTGTTTCTTTCTCATTATCTAAATATCGTGACATTACTGTTGGTCCAGAAATGAATATTTCACCTATTTCATTTGGATTCATTTCTTCTTTTGTTTCTATATTTAATATTTTTACTTTATTACCTGGAAGTGGTATTCCTACTGAACCAAGTTTATCCGAACCTTTTGCACCAAAAGTCGCTGGTCCAGTTGTTTCAGTCATGCCATATCCTTGAATGATTCTTGCCTTAGATTTATGTTGCTTTAAAAATTCATTTACTAATTTATTTTTTTCTATTGTTAAAGTGTCTCCTCCGCTGACTACATATTTTATATTTGACATATCAATATCTTTCATATATGGATTTTTTATTAATGCTTCAAATAGAGTTGGTACACCTGATAAAACAGTTGGATTATATCTTCTTATTAGTTTATCAAATCTTTTTGCATCAAACCTTGGAATTAAAATTACGGTTGAACCAAACATTAATGGGCAAAGTATATTTACAATAAGTCCAAAACAATGAAACATCGGTAAAATTGACAAGAAACTATCTTCTACTCCTAAGTCATCAAAATCAATTTTTGCTTGTTCCATAATTGCATTTACATTTGAATTTGTTAGTACAATATTCTTTGGTGTACCAGTTGTTCCTCCACTATGAAGAATAATTGCATCACTTTCTTTTTTTCTTCTTATAAAGACGTTATTATGATATTTTTCTCCTTTTGTAATAAAATCTTGCCAAGATATAAACATTTCACTATTTTTTTCTGTTGATAATTTTATATCTTGTGTTAAGTAGTATCCTAAACTTAAAAGAGGAGGCATTGAGTCTTTTGGTGAAACTACTATTGTTTTATATACTTTTGTTTTTTTGATAATACTTTTTACACATTCTAATGTTTGATTATGAAGAAATAAGAATACTGAATTAGTCTTTATTAGGGAATCTTTTATCTCTTCTTCTGATGATAATGGGTGAAGCATACTAGCAATTGCCCCAATTTTATTTACTGCATAAAAGGCAATTATTGCTTCTGGAACATTTGGTAGACATATAGTTACTACATCATCTTCTCTTACTCCACTACTTACTAGTGCTTTTGCACATATATCTATTTTCCTTACTAATTCTATAAATGATGTCTTTACGCCAAAATAATTTATGGCAGTTTGATATTCTCTATTTAACGTTGTTCTTTCAAAATAGTCATATATTGATATATCTGGGATTGTAATATTTCTTTGATCTTTCTTATAATATTTATCCCATGAATTTTCTAATTTATCTTTATTTTTTCTTTTAAACAATTTCATATTTGCTCCTTTATTAAACATTGTGTTGAATAATTTACATTTGTATTATATATTTTATATTGATGGATATTCAATCAACAATTTATTGAGTATTGATAATAATTAAACAAATTTTAAAAAAGTGTATAAGAAGGAGATAGAATGGATAGAAGAGTTAAATATACAAAGATGATAATTAGAGAAACATTTATAAATTTATTAGAGAAAAAAAATATTAATAAAATTACTGTAAGTGAAATTTGTAAGGAAGCTGATATTAATAGGGCTACATTTTACAGATACTATTTAGATGTTTATGATTTATATGATAAAGTACGTGATGAATTTGTTGTAAAGCTAATGGGGTCTATAAAAACTAATGATAATATATATACTGTATCAAGTTATAGTAGAGGACTTTTAGAAACTCTTATATCAGATAAGAAATTAACTAAAATACTTTTTAATACAAGTGATGGAATGGGAACATTTTTAAATGATATATTAGAAATAACATATGATAATTGCTACAAGAAATGGAAAAATGACTATCCAGATTTAGATGATGAAGATATTTCTTACGCTTCTATTTTTATTTTTAATGGGGCCTTGGGAATAATTAATTATTGGGTAAAAAATGATTTTGAGCAAGATATTGATTATATTTCTAACATTATAGAAAGACTTAGTTATAGTGGAATAAAGAAATTTATTTATAAGGATAATTAACAATAAATAAAATTAAACATATTTTATACTGGTGATAAATATGTTTTCTATTTTTTATAATTTACCTGATATGATCAAAGTTTTTATAGCTGGTATTATATGTTTTTTATTTACTAGTATGGGTGCTTCTTTGATATTACTTTTTAAAAATATAAAGAAGAATGCACTTGATTCTATTAATTCTATTGCTTCTGGAATAATGTTAGCTGCTTCTATATTTTCTTTACTTATACCAGCTATTAAGGTGTGTAGTAACATTTATTTAGTTTTAATTAGCTTTATTCTTGGTGGAGTATTAATATACTTTGGAAATATAATTACAACAAAGTTTGAGAAAAAGATTAATAGTAATGTTGAATGGAAGAGATGCTTACTTCTTTTTACATCCATAACTATTCATAATATTCCTGAGGGTCTAGTAGTTGGTGTTGCTTTTGGCGGTGGTAATATTCTTGCTGCTGTTAGTCTTACTATTGGTATTGCTTTACAAAATTTTCCTGAAGGTGCAGCAATTAGTTTTCCATTAAAGAAACAGGGACTATCTAGTAAAAAAGCTGCTTTGCTTGGAATTGCTAGTGGGATAGTTGAACCTATTGCAGCAATTGTTGGATATTACTTGGTAACACTGGTTAGTAGTATTTTACCAGTAATATTATCTTTAGCAGCAGGTGTTATGATTTATGTTATTATTGTTGAATTAATTCCAGATAGTCAGAATGGTGAAAAAAAAGACCTTATGGCCTTACTTTCTATGATTGGTTTTAGCTTTATGGTATTTATGGAAACTATTCTTGGCTAGTAATCGTTAATTCTTCTTTTTCTTTTAAATAGACGCCATATAAATCTGTTTTTGGAGCTTTGAATGTGAAGATAATTTTGTGTTGTTTATCTTCTTTTTTTATTGGATCTTTTTCTTTATTTTCTTCATCCTTTTTTGTATCACTTTTCGATTCTTCTTTAGAACTTTCTTCCACAGGTTTTGTGGGTATCTTTTTAAAATTATAATTATTCCTGTTAAGTATTGTAATTGTGTCATCTATCCATAAACATTCTTCTGGCTTTTTTCCATTATTTATACTCCAAAATCCTGATTCGTTTTTGTGCCATCCCGTTCCTGTAAATTTTCCTCTTCCACATTCAATATGACAATGATTGCCAGTTACATTACCTTTTGTTCCTTCTTTATAAAAGATATCATTTTGTTTTATTTCTTTACCGACAAATAAATTACTAACATCATTATTATGGGCAAACATAACAGTTAGATAATCAACAGTACCATCTGGATATTCAACTTTTTCTGAGCTTTCTAGCCATACCTCATTAGCATCATTTTGATATATCTTTTTTATTATTCCAGTAAACGGGGCATATATCGGACTGATTCCACCATCTTTATCAGCGTTGTCTATTGCATATGAGTTTTTATGAGTTCCAACATTATAACCTTGTGTTATTCTCATATACTTACTAGGAAATATTGGTTTTTCCATTATTTTTCCTCCTTATTGACAATATTTTCTTCAGGAATAGTTATTTGTTTTTTATTTATAATGTCTTTATGAGACATAATTTTTCCTTCTAACGACTTATATATGGAATCTGCTCCTAAGAAAGCAAATAATCCTATCCATAAACTTGTTGGAAATGAAATATCGGTAAAAGAAATGCAAAAAATAATACTAATTAACATATTTATAATAAATGAGTAGCATTCTATATATTTGCTTGTTTTGAATATTACTTTTGTTTTTTGAATTATAGCACAAGTTATAGTACTTAATGCTATAGAAATAATAAGTAATTTTTGTAGATATTCATAATTAAACATAAAATCCTCCTTGTAATATTTTATGTTATATTATATGAATTATATTAATTTTAATAAATTATATTTATCTTTATAAAATGAAAAAGAAGCCTGTTCGGCTTCTTTTGAAACTGTATTAACGTTTTGAGAATTGTGGAGCACGACGTGCTTTCTTTAATCCTGGTTTTTTACGTTCTTTCTTACGTGAATCTCTTGTGATCATTCCTGCAACTTTAAGAGTTTTTCTATAACTATTTTCTGAATCTGCTGGAGTAGTTTTATCGTAATCTAATAATGCTCTAGTAATTCCTAAACGGATTGCTCCTGTTTGTCCTTGGAATCCACCACCAGATACTTTTGCATCTACATCAAACATTTCAACAGTATTAGTTAATACTAATGGTTGACTTAAATCCATAACACAGATTTCTGAAGGGAAGTATTCTCTTACATCTCTACCATTAACTGTGATTTTTCCTTTTCCTGGTGTTAATGTAACTCTTGCTACACTTGACTTTCTATGTCCAGTACCAGTATAAACATTCTTCTTTTCTTTTGCCATTACTTAACCCTCCTACTTAACTTCAAGTACTTCTGGCTTTTGAGCCTCGTGCTTGTGTTCACTTTCTGCATAAACAAATAACTTCTTAGCCATTTGTCTACCTAATCTATTATGAGGTAACATTCCTGTTACTGCTCTTTCCATCATTTCAACTGGATAGCTTTCTCTCATAGTTTTTGCAGTTCTTTCTCTTAATCCACCTGTATACATTGAGTGATTATAGTACATTTTGTTTTCTAACTTGTTACCAGTTAAATTTACCTTTTGAGCATTAACAATAATGATATAATCTCCACAATCAATGTGTGGTGTATAAGTTGGTTTGTGTTTTCCACGTAAGTATGTTGCTGCTAATGAAGCAACTCTACCTAAAGATTTTCCTTCAGCGTCAATAACATACCATTTACGGTCTACAGTTTCTTTCTTTTGCATATAACTTGTCATATTTTTCTCCTTTTACTTAAATCAGACTTTCCCACGGCCTAATTTATGTGGGGATTTAATGTACCGATTGTAATTATACTAAAAAAGCTATTAAAAATCAATAGTTTTTGATTTTTTTGTATAGTTTCATCACTTTATTTTACAATCTTTTTTGCTTTCTTCCATTTGTATATTGATATTCTGATTTAACTTTCTTTGTTTTCTAACTTGTTCTTAATTCTCTTCGTATTGCTAACTTAGCAATTCTTGCTTGTTCATAAATTGTCTGTTTTTCTTTTTTTGTTGATGCATGTTTTAATCATTTCTTACTTTTATAATCTACTAATTTTTCATATGTTGAAATAAAATTTGGTATTTTATTAACTACTTTAAATTTCACTTTTTCAACTAAGAATACAGCTTTTGGGAATTTTTTTGTCTCCTAGTTTTTTATTCTAATATTTTTTTGTATTTTTATCAATTAAATTTCACATCTACTAAATATAATCCTTCGGCAGGAGCAGTTTTTCCTGCTTTTAGCCTATCTTTTGATTCAATTATTTCTTTTATTTTATTTGGCTCTAGTTTATTTTCTCCAACTTTTATAAGTATACCAACCATATTCCTTACTTGATATCTCATAAAACCATTTCCTGTAAAAGTTATAGTTAATTTATTATTATCTTCTTCTATATTTGTTTCTGTGATTGTTCTTATACAATTTTCTTTTTCTTTATTATCAGTTACAAAGGCTCTAAAATCATGTGTTCCTTTAAAATACTCGATGGCTTTTTTCATGGCATTGATATTTAATTTATAGTTATATTGAAACACATAATTTCTTTCTATTGGATTATATTCACCTAGATTCATTATATATTTATATGTTTTTTCTGCTACATTATATCTTGCATGAAAATTATCATTTACAATTTTTGTATCTATTACATGAATATCTGCTGGTAGATTACTATTAAGTGCTCTTTTTAATTTATATTCTGTTATTGATACCTTAATATCTGCATGTCCATATTGTGATAACGCATGTACTTTTTTGTCTGTTCTACCAGTTGATGTTATAGTTGTCTTTACGCCGTTATTTATTTTTGTTAAAGCTTCTTCTAGTTTGCCTTCTATAGTATTTAGCCCTGGTTGTTTTTGATATCCTGAGTAATTTGTACCATCATATGAAAATTTTATTAAAAAGCGCATATAAACCTCCTATACGTGTTTGTAAATATCTTTTATTATATCTCTTATATCTTTATGATAATCAATATTTATATTTTTCTTTTTTTTCGCAATATATGTAAATTCAACTATTTCTGGAATTGTTATTTTATTTCTTGTTAAAAAGTCTACTCTTTTATATAATTCATCTGTTTCTCCTTCTGCAAGTATTTTATCATTTTTAAAGATAATTAAGTGAGTTGTATATTTATGTAGAATATTACTATTGTTTGAAACAAATATAATTGTTTTGTTATAGATATCTTTCATTTTATTTAGAAGCATAATTATTTTTTTCTCATTTATTTTATCTAAAAATTTAAATGGCTCTATAATAATAATTAATGATGGATTTGATAAAAGGCCCATTGCTATTTGAATTAGTTTTTTTTCTGATGATGATAATGTATAAATGTTTCTTTTTAGAATATCTTGATTTAATTCAACTATTTTTATTGAATCTTTTATTTTTTTATCTGGATTTTTTAGTTTTAATTTTCTTCTTATTATTTCATAATATAATAAATCATAAACTGTTTGTAATTTTATATTTTCATCTATTTCTTCATTAATTATACTAATTTTATTTTTATATTTATTTATATTATCTTTTGTTAATTCTTCTTGATCTATTATTATTTTTCCTCTATATGTATTTTTTAAATTTATAATTCTTACTAATTCTTCAGTATCCTTACCTGTTATTCCGTTTATTTTTGATTTTTCTATTGTAAAGTTTAGGAGATTGTCTTTATATTTGTAATTTTTAAATGTCATTTCCATAATTCTTCAACCATCCTATTCATATCAAGTGTTAGTTTTGTTATTAATTCGTAATCTCTTAGTTTAACAGATAAATCAACCATAAATGGTAAGTTAAGTCCTGCTTTATTTATTAAGTTGTCTCTTTGTAATATTGTAATTGGCTCTCCAGATAAAAGCGTTCTTCCTTCATCTATTATGTATAAATAGTCTGAGTAAAGGCTTTGGTTTAAATCTATTGTTGTCATAATAATGGTTAAGCCAAATTTATCTCTATAATCTCTTAAAAAGTTATATACGTTTTCAAGTTCTTTTAAATCTAAGTAATTATCAATATTATCTAATAATAGAATATCAGGATGATTTATTAGGGCAATTGCAATTTGAGCTAATACAATTTCACTTGTTGATAATGTATTTATCTCTTTATTTAACATTCTTTTTATTTTTAGTCCTTTTACTATGTAATTCATAAATATTCTTTTATCTTTATCAAGTAATTCTGATTGAAATGATAATTCTTCTTCTAATGTATTTTCTATAAAAATTATTTCCTTTGGAATTACACTTCTTACTATCTTTAGATATTCATCAGGTTTATATTCGTTTATGTTTTTTCCATATAATATTATATTACTATCTAATTTTATTTCTCTTCTTAAAATTCTTATAAGTGTAGTTTTGCCGCAGTTATTTTTACCTGAGATAGTTGTAATTTTATTTTTTTCGATATAAATACTTAAATTATTAAAAATATTTTTATATTTTAAGTCATTAATATTTAAAATAACATCCATTTTACCACTCCCCTGAATTAATATTAAAAGCCAACTGTTAGCTGGCTTTTTTCTTTTGAATTCTATAAATTATTCTTAATAAGAATTTATCTGAAACAAATCTACTAAAGAATTTTGCACATTTCATTTTAAAGCCTGGAATAATTAACATCTTGTTTTCTAGTGTTTTATCAATGGCGTAGCGCGCTACAAAAGCACTTTTTAATGGTTTAACTGAAAATTTCACCTTTGCTACATTATTAAAGTTAGTTTCTACTGGACCTGGGCATAGTACGGATACGTGTACTTTTGTTTTCTTTTTCTTTTCTTCATAGTATAATGCCTCAGTTAATTGATATACATATGATTTTGTTGCATAATATGTACTCATTAATGGTCCAGGCTGGAAAGCTGCGGATGATGCGACATTTAATATATATGTATCTGAATCACGTTTTTCCATATCTTTTACAAATGATTTAGTTAATATATGTACTGCTTTGATATTTGTATTAATTAATTCTAAATCTTTATTAAGGTCTGTTTCTGATAATGGTCCAAAGTCTCCTAATCCAGCATTATTTATTAACATATCAATATTTTCTTTTTTTGCTAATACATATAATTCTTTTACTTTTTGTTCTTGAGAAAGATCTGCAACGATTATTGTTACTTTTGTAGGAAGTTTTTCTTGTATTTCTTCTAACTTTTCTTTATTCCTAGCTACTAATATTAACTCCCATTTTTTTGTTGCAAGATATCTGGCCATATCTAGTCCTATACCAGATGATGCCCCTGTTATTAATGCTTTCATAAAATCACCTATTTCTTCTATATTATAACAAATTGTCAGATGTTTTTCCACTTAAATATTGCATCAAAAAAGCAAGTAAAACTACTTGCTTAAAAATTATTTATCTTCTTTTTTAGATTTTTTTGTTTCTTTTGTTTCTTCAGGTTTAGTTTCTTCAACTAATCTTAAAATTACCATTAAGGCATTGTCTCCACGTCTTTCATCTAATTTTAAGATTTGTGTATAACCACCATTACGATTTTCATAGCGTTTTGCTAAGTCATTAAATATTTTATCAACAACTTTTTTGTCATTATGTAAGAAAGCTAATGCTTTACGACGAGAAACTAAGTCACCTTTCTTTCCATAAGTAATCATCTTATCAACGAACTTACGTACTTCTTTGGCTCTAGTTTCAGTTGTTGTGATTGATTCATTTAAAACTACTTGTTTTGTTAATGTAGCTAATAAACTTCTTCTATGTTTATTATCTGAACCTAATTTTCTATATGCCATAGTTACTCCTCCTTATTTTAGTCATCATCACGTAAGATTAAGCCCATATCTCTAATTTTATCTAATACTTCTTTTAGAGATTTTTTACCTAAATTACGTATTTTCATCATATCAGATTCACTCTTATTTACAAGATCTTGTAATGTATGAATTCCTGCTCTCTTTAAGCAATTATATGCTCTTACTGAGAAGTCTAAATCCTCTATTGATGTTTCTAAAGCTTTAACTTTTGGATCTTCTGTTTTTTCAATCATCATTCCACTTACATCAGCGATTGCTGATAAATCAGTTAAGATTTCTAAGTGTTCGATTAAAATTCTTGATGCTAATGCTATTGCTTCTTCAGGTTTAATTGAACCATTTGTCCAAACATCTAAAGTTAATTTATCATAACTTTCATCTTGTCCTACACGAGCATTTCCAACTTCATATGAAACTCTTTCAATAGGAGAATAAATTGAGTCAATAGCAATTTCTCCAACACCTTTTATATCATGAATTCTCTTGTTATCTTCACTTCTAACATATCCACGACCATTTGTAACAGTCATTTCCATGCTGAAAGATGCACCTTTTGATAAAGTACAAATAACTTTATCTGGGTTAATTACTTCAATATCTGCATCATGTTCAATATCTGCTGCAGTTACTTCTCCTTCTTTTGTTGTGTTGATACGTACAACCTTTGCTTCATTTGAATGATTTTTAAATACTATTCCTTTTAAGTTTAAGATAATAGTAATTACATCTTCATATACTCCATCAATTGTTTGGAATTCATGAAGTACTCCATCAATTTTAATACTACTGATAGCGCTTCCTGGAAGAGATGATAGCATAACTCTTCTTAATGCATTACCGATTGTAGTACCAAAACCTCTTTCTAATGGTTCTAGTTCGAATTTTCCATAAAAATTACTTTCTACAGAATCAGTTATTTTATAAATTGGTTTTTCAAATTGTAACATGAAACTAACCTCCCTTTACTTTTTTTCACAAACTAATTTCTAAATTATCCACGAGGACGTTTTGGTGGACGACATCCATTGTGTGGAATTGGTGTAACGTCAACGATTGATGTTACTTCTAGACCAGCTGTTTGTAATGAACGAATTGCAGTTTCACGACCTGGACCTAAACCTTTTACGCGAACTTCAACTTTACGCATACCCATATCGAATGCTGCTTTTCCTGCAGCTTCTGCAGCCATTCCTGCAGCGAATGGAGTTGATTTCTTACTTCCTTTGAAACCGATTGCACCAGATGATGCCCAACTAATTACATTTCCATCTTTATCTGTTAAAGTTGTAATTGTATTATTAAATGTTGAATGAATATGAGCTATACCTTCTGGAACATTCTTTTTAACTTTTTTCTTTCTTGTTTTATAAGCCATAAGTCTTACCTCCTTTTAATTTTTATCCTTTAACTAAACTTTCTTCTTATTTGCTACAGTTTTACCTTTACCCTTACGAGTACGAGCATTACGATTAGTTCTTTGTCCTCTTACAGGTAATCCTTTTTTATGACGACTTCCTTCATATGAGTTAATTTCCATCTTTGTTTTAATGTTCATGTTAACTTCACGACGTAAGTCACCTTCTGTTAAATGTTTATTGATTTCATCACGAATTTTAATTAAATCATCTTGTGATAAATCTTTAGTTTTTGTAGTTGGATCAATGTCAACTTCTTTTAAAATTTGTTTTGCAAGACTTCTTCCAATACCATAAATGTATGTTAATGAAATACAGATATGTTTATCATTTGGAATGTCTACACCTTTAATACGTGCCATTTAATACACCTCCTATAAATTATCCTTGAACTTGTTTGTGTTTTGGGTTTTCACAAATAATTCTTACTTTTCCTTTACGCTTAATTACTTTACATTTTTCGCATATTGGTTTTACTGATGCTTTAACTTTCATATTTTTCCCTCCTATTATTTACGATAGGTAATACGCCCACGTGTTAAATCATAAGGCGATAGTTCTATCATTACGGTATCTCCTGCTAAGATGCGAATATAATTCATTCGTATTTTACCAGAAACGTGAGCTTCCACAATGTGTCCATTTTCCAATTGAACTTTGAATTTTCCTCCTGGAATAATTTCAAGAACTTTACCTTCAATTTCAATTGTATCTTCCTTAGCCATCTTTTCACTCTCCTGTCAATATTTTATCCATCGGCAGTTATTAATAGAGCGATGGAATTGTATCTATCTAAGAAGGTAATAAATACCTTCTTATTATCAGATACTGATTTGATACATTAATCTCTTATAATTTTATCAATTTTTTTAAATATATTTTCAACAGTATCATTACCGTCTACTTCTATTAACACTTTCTTATCTCTATAATGTTCTATTATTGGTTCGGTTTTTTCTATATACATTTGATATCTTGTATCGAATGCCTCTAGGTTATCATCAGATCTTTGATATAACTTACCACCACAACTATCACATATAGAGTCTACTTGTGGAGAACTACTTTCATAGTTAATGTTATAAATTGTTTTACAATCTTCACATATTCTTCTTCCAACAATTCTTTTCTCAAGTGTTTCTTTGTCTACATTTATTAAAATTACATTACCTACTTCATATCCTAGTTTATCTAAGATTTTGTCATATTCATAAGCTTGGTCTAAATTTCTAGGAAAACCATCAATTATAAAACCATGCTTACAATCATCTTTTTTTAATCTGTCTTCGATTAATTGATATGTAATTTCATCTTTTACTAGCTTCCCGCTCGCTAATGTTTCAGCAACATATTGACCGATTTCATTATCTTGCTTGGAAATTTCTCTTAGGATATCTCCTGTTGAGATATGAGGTATGCCATATTTTTCTACTACCAATTCGGCTTGCGTACCTTTTCCTGCGGCAGGTGGAGCTATAAACATAACATTTTTCATTATCTTCTACTATATCCTCTCTTATAACTTCTAGTTAAAATACTTCCTTCTAGTTGTTTATAAGTTTCAAGTGCAACACCAACTACAATTAACAATCCTGTTCCACCTATTGTTACAGATGTTGGCAGACTTGTAATTTTAGAAAATATAATTGGTAGCCCTGCGATTACAGTTAAGAATGTTGCTCCTAAAATTGTTAATCTTGATAAGATTCTATTTACATAGTTCTTTGTTTCATCTCCTGGTCTAATACCTGGAATGTAACCACCATTATCTTGTAAGTTCTTTGCAAATTCATCTGGTTTTAATTGGATGAATGTATAAAAATATGCAAAGAAGAAGATAAATATTACATATAATATAAATCCTACTGGAGTTGTATATGTTAAGTATTTTTGAACAATTACTGTGAAATTATCATTTTTTATAACTGTTGCAATAATACTTGGTATTGACATCAAGCTTGATGCGAATATTACTGGAATAACTCCTGCTGAATTTAATTTTATAGGCATAAAACTTTGGGCATTGCCATAAGCACTTGTTGATTTATTGGCATATTGTATTGGTATTCTTCGTTCTGATTCTTGAACAAATATCATTCCAATTACTATTGCAAAATATACAATAACGAATAATGCAAATTTAACAATTCCAAGTGTTATAATTTGTGCTGTTCCATCAAATGTTACAAGGTTTGAAAACGCAGTGATAAACATTTGTGGTAGTGATGCAATAATTCCTGCCATAATTATTAGACTCATTCCATTTCCAAGGCCTTTTTGAGTGATTTGATCTCCCAACCACATAAGTAGTGAAGTTCCAGCAGTTAAAACTGTTGCAATATACATATATTGCATTGGACTTTCACCTTTTCCAAAGAATGCAAAGGCAAATGCATATCCTTCAATAAAAGCAAATGCAACTCCTAAGTATCTTGTTATTTGACTGATTTTTTGTCTACCAGTATGTCCTTGTTTTCTTAATTCTGTAAAATATGGAATAATGTCCATTTGTAATAATTGCATTATGATTGATGCCGTTATATAAGGCATAACTCCTAATGCGAATATTGAGAAGTTTTTAAGAGCTCCTCCTCCAATAGTATTTAACAATTCTAGGAAACCTAGACTTTCCGTTAAATCTTTTGTGCCTGGTACTCTAATTGAACATCCTAATACGAATATTATTAGAGCAGCTAAAGTATAGTATATTCTATGACGTAAATCTTTATTTTCTGAAGTAAATAATTCCTTCATAAATTTAAACATCTTAGATCACCTCAGCTTTACTTCCTGCCTCTTTAATCTTTTCTAATGCACTAGTTGAAAATTTATTAGCTTGAATAGTAATTTTCTTTTCAAGTTTACCATTTCCTAGTACTTTAACTCCATCTAATTGTTTTTTTAATAAACCAGTATCTTTTAATAATGCTGGTGTAACTACTGTTCCATCTTCAAAAACGTTTAAGTCTTCTACATTAATTGTTGCATAAACAGTTTTGAACTTAGCGTTTTTAAATCCTCTTTTAGGGATTCTTCTATATAATGGTAATTGTCCACCTTCAAATACTGGGTTGATACTACCACCACTACGTGCTTTTTGTCCTTTTTGTCCGCGACCACTTGTTTTACCAAGACCACTACCTGATCCACGTCCTACACGTTTTTTTGCATGAGTAGCACCGATATTTTTTTCTAATTCATGTAACTTCATTATCCTAATATCTCCTCTACTGTTTTTCCGCGAAGTGCAGCAACTTCTTCTACAGTCTTTATTGACTTTAATGCATTCATTGCAGCTCTTGCCATATTTAATTTTGTTCTTGCTCCTAGTGATTTAGATACAACATCACGAACTCCTGCTAAATCTAAGATAGCACGAACTGATCCACCAGCGATAACACCAGTACCTGCAGCAGCAGGCTTGATGATTACTCTAGCAGCTCCAGCTGTACCAATTGCTTCATGTGCAACTGTTCTTCCTTCGATTAGAGGGATTGTGATAATATTCTTGTTTGCATCTTGTAATGCTTTTTTGATTGCATCAGGTACTTCGTTTGCTTTTCCAATACCTAATCCAACTTTACCTTTACGATCTCCGATAACAACTGTTGCAGAATATCTTCTTTGACGTCCACCTTTGTTAACTTTAACAACGCTTTTAACATCAATTACTAATTCTTCGAATTGTTTTTCTTTAGAGTCATTTCTCTTTTGCATATTACCCTCCTATTAGAATTCTAATCCGTTTTCACGTGCAGCTTCAGCTAAAGCTTTAACACGTCCGTGATAAAGGTAACCACCTCTATCAAATACTACTTTTGTAATTTTAGCTTTTGTAGCTTTTTCAGCGATTGCTTTTCCAACAACCTTAGCTGCTTCTACATTACTTCCATTTTCAATTTTTAGATCTTTATCTAATGAGGAAGCTGATACAAGAGTAGTTCTAGTTTCATCATCTATGATTTGTGCATAAATTCCATTATTAGAACGGAATACACATAATCTTGGTATAGCGCTTGTTCCCATTAATGTTTTACGAATTCTTTCGTGACGAGATTCACGCATTTTATTACGAGATTCTTTTTTAATCATATAACTTTTCTCCCTTCCTACTTATTAAGCAGCTTTCTTTCCTTCTTTACGACGAATATGTTCATCTTTATATCTGATACCTTTTCCTTTATATGGTTCAGGTTGTCTTACTTTTCTAATATTAGCTGCAAATTCTCCAACTAACATTTTATTTATACCTTTAACTGTGATTTCAGTATTACTTACTGATTCAACTGTAAGTCCTTCTGGTACTTCCATTTCAACTGGATGTGAATATCCAGCATTAATTACTAATTTCTTTCCTTGAACATTGAAACGATAACCAACACCAACTATTTCTAGTCCTTTTTCATAACCATTAGTTACACCAATAATCATGTTTTCAACTAAAGCATTCATTGTTCCATGCATTGCTCTAGCATTCTCGTTTGCACGTGCAAATGTTAATTTGTTACCTTCAATTTTCATTGTAATGTCTTTTAACATTGGTTGAGTTAATGTTCCTTTTGGTCCTTTAACTGTTACAACGTTATCAACATTTTCAACTGTAACTCCTTCTGGAATTGTAATAATACGATTTCCAATACGGCTCATAATGACACCTCCTTATATTTTTATATTTATTACCAAATATAAGCTAGAACTTCTCCACCTATATTTTGTTTACGAGCTTCTTTATCTGTCATAATTCCTTTAGATGTTGAAATGATTGCGATTCCTAATCCGTTTAAAACTTTTGGAATTTCATCATTTTTTGCATATACACGAAGTCCTGGTTTGGAAATTCTCTTTAAACCAGTGATAACTCTTTCTTTTTTATCAGTATATTTTAAAGTTAAAACTATTGTTCCTTGAGCGTCATCACTGTCAATCTTATAATCTTTTATAAATCCTTCTTCTTTTAAAATCTTAGCGATTTCTTTTTTAATGTTAGAAGCTGGAACTTTTACTTCTTCATAACGCATTTGGTTAGCATTACGAATTCTTGTTAACATATCTGCAATTGTATCAGTTACTACTGCCATTATAATTTTCCTCCTTTCCAATTACCAACTTGATTTTTTTATTCCTGGTATTTGTCCTTTATAAGCTAATTCACGGAAGCAAATACGGCAGATTCCGAATTTACTCATAACTGCGTGTGGACGACCGCAACGAGAACATCTTGTATATTCACGTACTTTGTATTTTTGTGGTCTATTAGCCTTTACTATCATACTTTTCTTTGCCATAATATTCCTCCCATTTTTACTTTTTAAAAGGAATTCCAAGTCCATTTAATAAGTCGAATGATTCTTCATTTGTTTTTGCTGTTGTAACAAATACGATATCCATACCGCGAACTTTTACAACATCATCGTAATTAATCTCTTGAAAGATTAATTGTTCTTTAATTCCCATTGTATAGTTTCCTCTACCATCAAATGCTTTTGAACTAACTCCACGGAAATCTCTTACACCTGGAAGTGATATAGATATTAACTTATCAATAAAGTTATACATATTATCTCCTCTTAGTGTTACTTTACATCCAATTGCTTGACCTTCTCTTACTTTAAATCCAGCTATTGATTTCTTTGCTTTTGTTATTACTGGTTTTTGTCCAGAAATTAATGTTAAATCATGAACTGCTGCTTCTAATAATTTAGAGTTTGTAGTTGCATCACCAACACCCATATTAATAACAACTTTTTCAAGTTTTGGAACTTGCATTATTGACTTATAATTATATTTTTCTTGTAAACTTGGAACTACTTCATTTAAGTATTTCTCTTTTAGGCGGTTCATAATTACCCTCCTTCCAATTAATCAATTTTTTCGTTTGATTTTTTTGCTATTCTTATTTTTTTACCTGTTTTTTCATCAGTTGTATGTCCTATTCTAGTTCTTTTTTTAGTTTTAGGATCAACAATCATAACATTTGATGCATTTATTGGTGCAGCTACATCAATTATTCCACCTGTTTCAGTGCTAGTTGGTTTTTGATGTTTCTTAACCATATGTACACCTTCAACGATAACTTTATTTTCGTTTCTTAATGTTTTAACGATTTTTCCTGTTTTACCTTTATCAGAACCAGTGATAACTACAACTTCATCTCCTACTTTAAAGTTCATATTTATCCTCCTCTTATAGTACTTCTTTTGCTAAAGAAACAATTTTCATGTAATCTTTATCACGAAGTTCTCTTGCTACTGGTCCAAAGATACGAGTTCCTACTGGACTCTTGTCATCACGAATGATAACGCAAGCATTGTCATCGAACTTAATGTAACTTCCATCTTCACGACGAACGCCTTGACGACTACGAACGATAACTGCTTTTACAACTTTTCCTTTTGGTACTGGTGAGTTAGGAATTGCGCTTTTAACTGTTCCAACTACTACATCACCAATGTTACCTGTTTTTACTTTACTTCCACCTAATACACGAATTACTAAAAGTTCACGTGCACCAGAGTTGTCAGCAACCTTCATACGGCTTTCTTGTTGTAACATAGATTATTCCTCCTTCTCATCTAAGCGTTAAATAATAACTGCTTCTTTTACTATTTCTTTTAAATAGAAATGTTTAGTTTTTGATAATGGTCTAGTTTCTACTATACGAACAGTATCTCCAACTTTTGCTATATTTTTTTCATCATGTACACAATATTTCTTTGAGCTTTTAACTCTTTTGTGATATAACGGATGGTTTTTATAAGTTTCAACTAAAACACTGATTGTTTTATCATTAGTTGCGCTTACTACTTTTCCAACTAATTCTTTTCTTACTTTCTTTTCCACTTTATATCCTCCTATTCGTTAATCTCACGTTCTTTTAGAACGGTTTTCATTCTTGCAACGGTGTGTCTTAAATCTCTAATTCTAGAAGGTTTTTCTAAATTACCTGTTGCTTGTTGAAAACGTAAATTGAATAGTTCTTCTTTTGCTTCAACTAATTTTTTGTTGATTTCTTCAGTTGATAATTCTCTAATCTCTTTAACCTTCATTTGATTCACCACCATTTTCTTTTTTTACAAATTTTGTTGTTACTGGTAGTTTATGAGAAGCAAGTCTTAATGCTTCACGTGCAGTTGCTTCATCAACACCTGCTATTTCGAACATTATTTTTCCTTCTTTAACTACTGCAACCCATCCTTCAACATTACCTTTACCTTTACCTTGTCTTGTACCGATAGGCTTTTTAGTTAATGGCATATGTGGGAAGATGTTTATCCAAACTTTTCCACCACGTTTCATGTAACGAGTCATAGCTACACGAGCAGCTTCGATTTGGTTTGCTGTAATCCAAGCACCTTCTTTTGCTTGAAGTCCATATTCACCGAAATGTAATTCTCTATTTCCACGTGATCTTCCTTCGTAAGGTAATCTATGAACACGACGATATTTAGTTCTTGACGGTATTAACATATTAATTACCTCCTTTAGCCTTTTTGTTTAGGATTTCTCCCTTATAGATCCATACCTTTACACCAATTTTTCCGAATGTTGTGTCAGCTTCACTTGTAGCATAATCAACATCTGCTCTTAATGTATGTAGAGGAATAGTTCCTTCTGTATATCCTTCGCTACGAGCCATATCAGCTCCACCTAAACGTCCAGATACACTTGTTTTAATTCCTTTAGCTCCTGCTTTCATAGCATTTCTAATTGCTCTTTTTTGAG
>OIYG01000434.1_pt1 | contig 41872 bp, 53 predicted proteins | sample 1587861 | NCBI WGS metagenome assembly OIYG01 (sample SAMN03283272) | human gut metagenome | biome: human-associated habitat; material: feces | host: Homo sapiens | place: Peru | collected 2012
TGGCGAGATCGGAGGACTTAAAGATCCGGACAACGAAATCCTTTGTGGACGCAGAATCCGGGGAAGAAGTGGTAGAAGACGTGACAGGAACCGGAGTCGGCTGGGCGTTTGCCAAAGATATGGAGGCAAAATATCCGGAAACCTATATCTCGGATGATACAGAGTATCCAGCGGGTGAGTTCTTTGTGCTTGCGCGGGATGCCGGGGCAGTTACCTATGGAAATGTAAGCCCGGATTACCAGGGTGAGATTCCACAGCTGAACAGCCCGGATATGGCGGTTGCCAATATGTACCGGGTATGGGACTATGGGCCACTGATCGAGGCATATGATCTGTATTACACGCTTGATCAGGCACAGAGTGGTTATATTACAGAGGATGAGCTTTTGAGCCACGCCAAGGCAACGGACGAGGAAGACGGAGAGATCCCGGGCGGCGATCACGCTGAGCAGGGCAATTCCTTCCGGGTGATGACATATCAGGCTGGAGATTTTACAGGATTTGCACATGGTGGAAGCATTACAGAGACGTATCTTGCGACAGACAGTGCTGGAAACAAGACCAAGTTGCAGATTACGGTAAACATTGCAGACACAACACCTACCAAGGATTTTTCAGATGGCTCAACCAGGTTTATTTCGGAAAAATATTATAACCTCCCATATAATCAGGGAGGTCTTGAGGATGATTCTTTGTGGGTGACGGATCCAGAATATGCGGCAGAGCTGCAACAGGCATTCAGTAATTTGCAAAATGATACGCCAGTGGCAAGTTATAAATTTGACCATGATACGATCCTTGAAATGAAGGAGTTCGTGAAAAATAATGGTGTAGGAAACAGTAAAAGTGATGATGCTTTAAGCCGGTTTTATAATCAGTTTCTGGTACCGAACCGGCAGTAGAAGGAAGAAAAATGGATTTAGTACATGTGATTTCGGAATATATTAATCAGCATTATGGAAGTGCAAATGGAATAGGAGAACAATTAAAGTATAATTACAATGATATGCGCGTTATAGATTTAAATAGGGCGTTAAGACATTTTGAAGAAATTCCATCTCATTTTCCAAGAAAAGCAGAAAAATTTGAGGCATTGGTAAATGCTGTAATAGAAAAATATAATGGTAAATTAAATAAAGAATAGATAAATTTTCCTGGCTATTAAAGCAATGGCCAGGAAAATAAAAATGACCGCCACACCCGGCAGTGTGACGGTCGGCTGCTAAGCAGCTAACAACACAAATGGGTGAACCGCTTTGGTTTCCCTTTTATAGTGTTATTATAACATAGAGACAGTGATTGTTCAAAGAAAAATTTTCGAGGTTATAAATCATGCATGAAAATTACCAGGATATTATTAAAAAATGGAGAGAAAAGCGGATTCAGACAAGGGAAGACTATATTCAGAGCCTTTCCAGTTACAGTATAGTGTTTGCCTACAATTCTGGCGTGATAGAGAATCCAGAGGTCACTTATCACAATACACGAGAAATTTTTGAAAATGGAAAGGTGGTCAATTTTACCGGAGATTTAAGGACTCTGTATGAGATTGAAAATCAAAAAAAGTGTTATGAATTTATCCTGGATAAAGTCAGTGATAAAGCGCCGATCAGCCGGGAACTGATTCTTCAGATACACAAGAAATTGACACAAGGGACTTATGATGAAAACCGTTGGAATAAGGGAGAAAGACCAGGAACATTTAAAGTACATGATTATTGTGTGGCAGATGGACAGGGAGCACTGCCAGACGAAGTACCAGGAGAAATTGATGAACTTTGCGAAGAACTGGTAGATATTCCGGACAAGGGAGATAATATTTTTAAAGCAGCTGCGTATATACATTGCAAGTTTGAGAACATACATCCTTTTGCAGACGGTAATGGGCGTGTCGGAAGAACATTAATGAATTACTTCCTGATGACGCACAATTATCCGCCATTGATCGTTTATAATGCAACGAAAGACAAGTATTATGCGGCATTGGGACATTACGATAAGACAGGGGATGTATCAAAGTTTGTAGATTACATGAAGGATTCCATGGAGCAGACATGGGAAATCAAACCGACACAGGAAAACAAACTGGAGAATCTTATCGATCGATCGGGAGAGACAGAGCAACAGCGTGATATACGCCTTGATCGCATGGATCTGAATTTAGAGAGGTAAAAATAATTATGGAAGATAAATATAATCTTACACCAGAGCAGTCAGTATTTTTAGCAAAAAAAACGATTAAGGAGAATGTTTATAGCGGTGTAAAACTGGAAGGTATTAACCTGACATTTCCAGACACACAGGCAATACTAGATGGAGTTAATGTACCGTCAGCAACGATTGATGAGATACAGACCATTCTTAATATGAGAGATGCTTGGAAATATGTCTTAAAAACGCTAAATGATCCATTTACGCTTGATTATGCATGCAAGGTTAATTCTTATGTAGCACGAAATGAAAGCCTAGATTGGGGCGTTCTCCGTTATGGATCAGTAGGAATAGGCGGCACTGATTATAAACCACCAATGCCGGAACGGCGGAATGTAGAGGAAAACATAAAAAAAATAATGGATTGGGATGTAAGTATAACAGAAAAAGCGATACATTATTTTGTGTGGGGATCAAAACAACAGCTGTTTTGGGATGGAAATAAGAGGACAAGCTTGATTTGTGCCAATAAAATATTGTTACAGCATGGACATGGGATCCTGACAATCCGGGATAATAACTCAGTTAAATTTAATAAACTTCTGACAAAATATTATGAAGAAGAAACAGGAAATACAAATTATAATAACCTGGTAAATTTTCTATATGAGAATGGTATGGAGGGAATCGAATTTGCGAAACAACCATATCAGGAAACGGAAATGCAACGGGAAATGCGCATGGATCGCATGGATATGGATATAGAGCGATAAATAGAATACAAATGAAAAGTTAAAAAAGTGGCTTACCACATGATGTTGTGCTATTTGACTGATTCTAAAGAAAAAATTGACAATACATGTACATTATGTTAGTATTGATTTGTTGAAAAAACAGAATATTGCCGAAAAGATTTTGAAAAAAAGATTGGAAGCCGAAGCTTCCAATCCAAAAATTCAAAATTGGTAGTACTTCGAAAGTTTTTCCCGAACTTCCGAATTGCTAATGGTAAGTCGCATTTACCACCAGAGGACAACTACCTAATGCCCTTTCCCTAGGGATTATTATAGGTTATCGAGTTGTTTTTGTCAATATGATTAAGATGACAAACTGTGTGGTTTTTAAGATCACACAGTTTTTTTTGTATATAAAACATAGTGAAATCAAGGCTTTCAAAGGATTTTGCACGAAAAAAAAATCTCAAAAAAATTTAAAAAATTCTCTAAAAGCCTATGAAAATCTGCGGAAAATATAAAAAATTTAAGACTAAAAAAGAAGAAAGGAGCGTGAGACTGGATGCAGAAATTAAAAAACAGCGTATTGGATCGTATGATTGAAGAAAAACTTACATCAAAAGAAATCGATTTTCTCATCTATGTCTCGCGCTATCAGGATGATTCTGGCAAGGTATCCGGAATACATTACAAAGAATTATGCGAAACTATGCATATGAGCTATCAGGGATTTTATGATGTAAAACAATCCCTGCAAGAAAAAGGTTTTGTTGCTGTGGAAAAGAGCAACCGGATCGATCATGATATCACCATCCTCAAGAACGGGTATGTGGACATGAATGATATCACGGAAGGCTATGTTAATACTAATCATCATATTTTCTATGATGAAGAGTTTTTTGGGATGAAGGCCGGATCTAAGCTGTTGGCTATGGAGCTGCTCCGGATGTCTTATGCTGGTACCGGCGGTGAAAAAGGTCAGTTCCGGATCGGAACCAAACGGTTTTATGAGAAATATACGAAAATGTTTTCTGTGACAAAGAGAGTTATGCGTACATATCTTATGGAGTTGAAACGTTTCTTCTCGATCGGTATCGTAGAGGGAATGTATTATATGCGTCCTAAGATAAGTGTTTATAAACAGCCAGGACAAGCATCGGAAAATGAAAATTATGCGGCGCATAACGTCAGTATGATTTGCAGAAGAAATAAAATCAAGGATCCGCATAAAAAAGATCTCAAGGACGTAATGGATCTGGTTAGACAGTATAAAAAAGAGGCAGAACGTGTAAAAAGAAATATTTTTGACTTGCTAAGGCAAGCTATTGAAAAGAGTCTTCAGATCCTGAATGATGGATCTGAGGTCATAAAAAACAGGATCTTAAAGCCTAAGCTTATACATAGCATTTTGAAGCGAGAATTGGCAGTTTAGGAGCTATTTACAATATGTAAATGGCTTAGTTGGCGTAGTTAAAACCGCCGAAAATATGGAGCAAACAATAAAAGAGAGGATGAAAATCGGATTTTTCCGGAAAAAAAGTGTTCCGGAGCATCCGGTTATTTTTTTGCTAAAATATTTCATTCAATTTTCATGGTACTTTATTTTAGAGCATTCAATTTTCATGCATAAAATAAAAAAAGTATTCAAATTTTATAGATAAAAACGACTAATTTTATTCAATTTCTGTACTTGTGGATAAGTCTGGAAATCCTTGATTTTAAAGGAAAAAGCAGTCAGACAGCAGAGGGTATATATTATACCTTATATTAATATTATATCTACATATATAAAATCTTGTTCCAAGACCAGGAACCGAAAAATCTCCATATTCCTAGCAATTTCCATTATTTTAATTGAAATTTGTTATTAATAAAAATTTTCTATTCTAAGCACTTATCCCTGTCTCTTTCGCCCCTTTAGAAAAAGGTGCGAGGCGACGCCAAAGCCCTAAACCATTTTTGCTCGCCGCAAGGCAAGAGGAATCTGCACGCAGATCCTCAAAAAACAGCATATTTTTCGATATGTGTCAATTCTTAAATTCTCCCTCATGATCAAAAACAGATCATTCAGTCCGATTTACATTGACACATTTTTCATAATTTTAAACACACGCTAATTGTCTATCTAATTTCTATACGGTATAATATACATATATTTTTCCTAGGAGGATTGAAAAAATGAATGAATTAACACTTGAACTTTCACATATACGTAATATTTCAAATGGAAAACTTACACTTCCTATTTGTAAAGGTATATATTGTCTTGCAGGTAGAAATGGAACTGGAAAAAGTACAATTATGTCTTGTTTAGCCCAAAGTATTTATGCCTCCAGTTTAAATATTTTGGATACTGCTGATTATAATGAAGACTCTTATGTAAAATTTTCTTATAATAATCATACTACTACTTGGACATATTCTCCTTTTTATGCAAAATGGCATTCTGATGCTAATGTTCACAATCGTATTCGTTTTAATGGTATGTATGAAGGAAGCCTTTTTTATGGAACAAGATTCAAGGATTCTCTTTTTGTCGATTCACTTTTAAAAGAAAACAAATTACAGGTATCTGATATCGTTGATGCCGATACTTATATAAAAGAAAATTTAAGTTTTATTTTACATGGGAATAAATCTTACTATTCGAATTTAAAAAGAATACGAAATAAACATATAGCAGAAAATTTAAAGCTACAAAATACACCTTATTTTCAAGATGTAAATGGAAACTTAATCAGTCAGTACAGAATGAGTTCTGGAGAATGCTTGCTAATTTCACTTCTACATTTTATTTATAATGCTTTAATTCGACGTTCTTTACCAGCAAATGAACCAGTGCTAATGCTTGTTGATGAAATTGAATTAGCGCTTCACCCGGTTGCCGTTTCAAGACTAATTGATTTATTATATGAAATAATAGAGGAACATGATAATTTAACTGTGTTATTAACATCACATTCTCCAGAGGTAATAAGAAAAATAGATCCCAATAATTTATTTATGTTGGAACTATCAGAAAATACAGATTACAGTTTTCAGGTAATAAATCCTTGTTATCCTAGTTACGCTATTCGAGATGTTTATATCCATGACGGTTTTGACGCTATAATATTAGTTGAAGACTTACTGGCAAAATATGTTGTTGATGCAGTTCTAAAAAAAGAAAGACTTAATACAAGTAGGTTAATAAATATCCTTCCTGTAGGTGGATGGAGAAATGTTTTAAAATTTCAAACTGAGGTTTATTTATCAAATACATTTGGAATAGGTTCTAAAATATTTAGTGTGCTTGATGGTGATATAAAGAATGAGGTACCTAGTAAATATAATAAAATTTCAAAATTATTTTTACCTATTGCAAGTATCGAAAAATATTTGTATAAAATAATAACTACAAATTACAATCCTAGTTTGAAAAAAGAAATAAATGATTATTTCTTTAACATAGAATCTTTAGATTATATTCTTGCTGACTATTTTAAAAATAGTGTTAAAAAAGATAACGATGGAAAAACACTTTATAATGAATTACGCAGAAATCTCAGTAAACGTAATATATCTGAGGATTCATTTATAAAAGAATTATGTAATATTATCATGAAATATGAAGATTTTAGTAAATTTACAAGTGATATAAAAAAATTTTTATCATAAGACTTGTTCTATTAGTAAAATTGCAATCGAGCGAAAAATGACAAATGAAAAAATGGTTATTTTTCGCTCGATTGCGTTATGTCTGTCTAGTCACTTTTATCTAAAATAAAAAGCATACACTTTCGTGTATACTTCTTTTTAAAAAGCGGACAAAATAACTATCTTGTCCTGTTTTTAGTTAGGACTATTCCCTAACTATTTTACATATTTTTCCTTTTTATTCAATACCTATTTTTTTTTACGAGAATTTTTTCCCATTTTCCTTAATTACCGACTGGATTTTTTTCCTAAAATCTTCCGAATCTTCGGAAACCGCCTTATATTCATCCAGTTTTTTTTCAAGATCGGCAAAAAGTGTGATTAAAGTTTCAATTCCTTTTTCGAGATCGTACTGAGTACGAATCAGTTTTGAATTATTATTCGTTTCGGTACTCTGCATTTTTGCCTGTGCATCCAGTTTCTTTTGCAGATCCGCAATCATATTATCTTTTTCTTTTACGGTATCTTTTAAAGATTTTTTCTGTGCGCTGATCTGATTTTTCATATCATCTAATGATGACTCCAGCTCACGGATTTTTTCATTATTGGGATCCCCCTTTTCCTGTTCCGCAGCAAGCTGCTGTTTCAGATCGTTCTGAGCGTCATTGATCGACTTAATGATTGCATTTTGGTTTTCAATCGTGTTTTCCAACTCAGATATCTGATTTTCCTTTGTTGAGATATCACTGCGCATAGCTTTCATCTGATCCATAAGTCGGTTGATTTCCTGCCGGTTTTCTCCGTTTTCAATCAGCGTAAGAATCTGACGCTGCTCTTCCTCTGTCAGCTTTGCATAATTGGCTCCATCTTTAAGGGAGACTTCGTTTTCCTCAAACTTTTTCCGGAGTTCCGGGATCAGCTTATCAATATCCTTATAGTTTTTTACCTGCTTATCGCTGATATTAAGCTGTTTCGCAATCTCATTATTCACATTGATCTTTTCGCCTTTTTTCAAGGTCTGGTTCCGCTTGGTATACAGTTCATTCAAACGGTCTACATGCTGCTTTGTTCGTAATGTATCTTTGCTTCGGGTTTCTTCATTCGCAATAATCAGTCTGATTTCGGCATCGATCTGTTCCAACAGATCAGAGGCGGATTCGGATAAATCTGTATCAGCATATTTCGTTTTTACATTGCACGGATATCCATTTTCAAAAGGAGCTACAAAGTGTAGATACTTCTGATACGATTCATTATCTTTGTCCGGATAATCTTTGTATTTTTCCACCAGATAGTCAATCGCTCTTGTCCGTCGTTCTCCGGAATCAAGGATGTACTGATCATTTTCGAGATCATAAAATACTTCCAGGTTATGTATCAAACCGAAATTCAAAATGCTATCTGCCAGTTTCTCAATTTCTTCCATGGGATAGTCATTTTTTGCATGGAAGATAATTTTATCACGCTTGATATACTTAAAATTAAATGCGGTGTTAATCGGTGCGTCGATCTTTTCTACAAGCGTCTGCACAGCGGATTTTGATTCTTCTGGTGTGGATTGTGTCTGTGGTTGTGTTTCCGGTGCATCCGGAGTGTTTTGTTCGGCGCCCGCCGCAAAATTAAACTTCCGTTTTGCCATCTTTCTACTCCTCTCCGATTGATTCTTTCAATTTTTTTGTGGCTTTTTTATCCAGTATGTTCAGTTCGAGTAGCAACTTGCCATAATCAAAAACTGCATTAGTATCTGCGTTATACGCCAAGATTGGCTCAAACAGGGTTTCTATCTCCGCAATCTTGATATCCTTTCGAATAGGCGTTTTCAGAAACCGGGTTCCAAGCTCGGCTTCGTAGTTATCGCGCAGATCTTTGTAAACATTCGTGTTTATCTCGGCTTGAGTGATAAATGCTCCGAGGAAATTCGCATTTTCAAGGTCATGCTCTTCCTTGATATAAGCTATGCTGTCTAGGGTTTCTTTCAGCCCTTTATAAGAAAAAGATTCCACGCGAACCGGTGTCAGAACATAGTCTGATGCAAACATACTGTTCACGGTCAGTATATCAGATGCCGGGGCGTTGTCAATCAGGATAAAATCATAATCATCCTTAATAGTACTCAGTGCCTTTTTTAAAATGATATTGTTATTGCCGGTTTTATTGATCTCTATATTAAGCTGAGTATTTTTGTGACGCTTGCTTGATGGGATAATATCAAGTCCATTGATCTGCGTGTGCTGGATAAGCGGCAGCACTTCTTCTTTGGTGCGGTATCTTCCCTTAAAAAGTTCGGTTATGTTTTCTTTTTCAGGGGCTTCGACTCCGTTTATGACAGGTTCCGGATCCTCAGTATAACAGCCAAGCATCATGCTGAGATTACTCTGCTGATCAAGGTCAATGCAGAGTACCCGCTTCCCAAGGTATGCCATTAATTCTGCTATGATCCCAGTAGATGTTGTTTTTCCAACGCCGCCTTTGTTGTTGATGATTGATATTGTAGTTGCCATATTTATATTTCCTCCTTTGGTATAAATATATCATATCACATATTGCGCAATATGTCAATGCAAATCATATCTCATCATTTTGTTTCTTTATGTATTCATCAATCGCATTATTGATATACTCATTTACTTTTTTCCCACTTTTTTGTGCTTCCGCTTTTATAATGTCTTTTTTCCCCTTTTTAACAACCAGGTTTATTCGATCATAATTTTGACGGTTGTATTCGTTTTGATATTCTATTTGGTTAAACGGTTTATTTGCCATTTTGATATGTGTTCTCCCTTCAAGGTTATATAGAGATTGTTAAAAGTTTTAACAATTATATTTAGAATAATATATATTGTGCAATATGTCAATAAATATTGCGTAATATCAATGGCTAAATCTGTTGACTATTGCGTTCCATTTGTGCTATGTTTGCGTTATGAAAGAAGGTGAGAATATGGCTAATCAAAAGAAGAAAACGAAGTTTTCTGTTGCTGAATTAAATGAGATCTTCGGCAATTTTAAAAAAACACGTAATGCAGCAGATGATAAATTTTCAGATGAGCTAAATGGTGCAAGAGAATTTCTTGCCTATATAAAAAAACAAATGGAATAGAATCGATTTTTCATGCTCTTATGTTTGTTTGAAAAGATCTCTTGCGTTTGCAGGAGGTCTTTTTTTTAATGTCAATGTAAATCGGACCGAATGATCGGTTTTGGATCATGAGGGAGAATTTAAGAATTGACATTTTTGGATTCCAGGAAGCTCTTGCCCGAAGGGGGAAATGGGAATTTCTCCCTTTTGCCTTGCGGCGAGCAACTGGTTTGGGGGGTTGGCGTCGCCTCGCACCTTTTTCTAAAGGGGCGGAAGAGACCCCGCGGAGCGCGTTTTTTTCTGGTGATCTTTTTCCTTTTCTAAATTTGTTTCAATTCTCAAAAAAATCTTTCTGGCAGTATTCCCTCGACCCAGATCGGTGGCGCTGCATAAGCTGCAGATCTAAGTCAAAAATTGTTTTTCCTGATCGTCGAACCAATTTTTTACAAAGATCTGTAACGCATTAACAGCTTCCGATCCGGGTACCCCTCGGCTGCGGTGCCGGTTCATCTTTACCGGACTCTCACTACTCTTTGGCTGTTTCCATGCTCAGCGCGCATCCCTGTCTTCTCTTTTTTCGGATCGGTATATCTGTATCGGATCGCAAGATTTCCGCATCGTACTCAGCCTTTCATAAAAAGCAAGCACCGGAAAAATTTATATAAATTTTTCACTTTCAGCAGAGCTGAATGTTTGCTTTTTCTGTCCGGCAGAGTGATGACTGGAAATCAAAGCAAACCGATACAGAAACACCTATACCGAACAAGTCAAAAGATCGACAGGGAAGCTGCGCTGAGCATTAAGTTAAAAAAGCTCCCGTCCAGAATCCCTTCCCGAACAAGTCTTTTGGGTTTGCAAAAAATTGAGAGTGAGGTTTTGAATATGGAAAAATATTATATCAGCTACAACAATTATTTTGGGTATTGTGTAATTGAGGAAATCAACGGAAACGGTAGAATTGTATTTGCTGGATCTATTGAAGATTGTAACAGAAAGTGCATTGAATTAAACGGAGGTATTGCCATATGAAGAACTGGACAATAGAACAATTATATGATCTTTGGAGAGATCGTGGATATACAAAGAAAGAAGCGCAGGCGAAAGCTGAAAAGGATTACAAAGAAATGCACCGGAAGAAATCCGAAACAGAACGCCACCAGATCATGCAAGAAATGCTTTACAACTAAGTCGAAACCGCCTGTGCGGCGGTCTGGCGTAGGGTTGCAACCTTGCCACTGACGAGATAAGCACACATAAGGAGGTTTTCACATGATTATTAAAGCGAGTGATATAAAAGTAGGCACACAATTAGCAGAGTCAGACGGCTTTCTGTTTGATGTTGTAGAAATCGTAAAAGAGACAGAAAAAACAATAACGGTTCGTCTCTGCTCCGACTTTTCGAGTTTTCCGGCACACTGGAGAACAAAGAAAGACGGGACGCCGGGCGGAGTTATTAAGACCTTTAGAAAATCAACTAAATTGTACGGTGCTAATTAGTCGAAACGGTGGAAGTTCCACCGTCTGTAGGAGCTGCCCCACCTGCACCGATGAGACAGGGCACACAATGAAAGGATGGTTGATTTTATGAAGATTTTATTTGAAAAATTGCAGAAATTGGAACGCATGGAGGAAATAGCAAACCATGCAGAAGCAGACTACGAAAGAGAGCCAGAAAACGAGGAATACGAAAAGACTTTTGGCATCGCATACAAAAATGAATTTAATGCATACATAGAAGCAGCTAAGTATATGGAATGTATGACAGGTGGAAACATTGATTTTTTGACAGCTAAAAGGATGATACAAACGAAAAGAACAGAACTATTACAAATTTTAGGAGTATAAAAAAAGCTGACGGGTGAACCAGGAAAAAAAGATGAAGGGAACCCGGTTCCCCTGACGGGTGAACCAGGAAAAAAAGATGAAGGGAACCCGGTTCCCCTGATCGAGTATCCTTATACCTTATGTCAATCCAATGTTTGATGAATATTTGACAGAAATAAATCATATGATGTATAATGCCAGTAGGCAAAGTAGTGAAATGCGAGGTATCTGTAGTCACGCATCAAAAATGACCAGGGGGCAACCTGGTCATTTTTTTGTGCTGATTACTGCTTGTTGCGTCGATCCAGCCACTTGCAGATGATGTGGCAAATAACACCTGCTATGATGGACGCTAGTAGTGATATGATAGTGTCTATAGTCCGCACCTCCTCTCTGTTGCCAGAGTGGGCGCAGCAACGAAGAAATTGTAACACATTTTTAGAAAATGAAAAAGTAGCATATCAAAATATGCAAGAGTCCGATATTAGGCGTATAATAAATCTGGAACATATTACTTATGAAGATAATGAGAGGTTGAATAATGAAGATAAAGCGTGGGGAATATTATTGCGTAGATGTATATGAAGAATCTCATAACATTTACAACCATAGAAAAAAACATATTGGGGAATTGAAATTTACAGGATTGGATTTAATAGACGCCATTATATCTGCAGGAATGCCAGATGTATATTTAACAAAAAGTATAAAAAAAAATCGTGAAGAAGAGATATTTTTTAAAATTAAGTTATTTGAAACATATGTTGTTTCATCACTAAAAAAAGGGAACATGTATCTTTCTTTTGATACTTCGAGAAAAGATTATTTAGATAGCACAGAGATTGGAGCAATTAATTATTGGATCGGGATGGTACTTATTACCTTATTGGGAAAGAAAAAGTATGATTATGATTTCATGGTTCATTTATCGATGATAGAATTGTTTAGTTCAAAGATAAATATAAAAAAGCGCACCTATTTTTCTACGAATGGGAAAATTACATTTAAGTCTCCTGATCTTTTAGCAATCAACCGTGTGAAAAATACATATGGTGTTTTTGAAGCAAAAGGTTATAGTAATTATAGCAGCCAGGCTATGGAGCATGGTTATGAACAAGCAAAATCGATAAAAAGGATAAATGGAAAATCGCCAAAAAATTCTTTGGTTGTAATGACTCAAACAGGCACAAAAGAGATCCGGATGATAGAGAAAGATCCAGAAGGTGAAGGTTGCGAGATAAATATAAATGTAGCTTTCTTACATTTATATCATTATTTACCTATAGTTGAACTGATTATGGAATTAAGTCATGAGGAACGTGGAAATTGGTTGTATGGTTCATTAACATATGGAGATGACAGATATTCGGTTGGTATTCTTTTATCTTTATACGAAGAACTTGTGCCCATAGTGCAAAGCATGCATGAAACAAAAACATCTTGCAATGAGTTGATCTGTAAAATTCTTTCTAAAGAAACAGGTTTGATAAATTTAATATTGGATAATTCTAATGAAAAGATTTTTGATATAGAATAAGGTTAAACAGAGGAAAGGGTTAATCGGCGCTTTTACTTGTTTATATTATTTCGATTTTTATATTTACAGAATTTAAAAGTTGAAGTATAATTAAAACATAAATTTTTCATGATTTTATGTTTGGAAAGATCTCTTGCGTTTGCAGGAGGTCTTTTTTTAATGTCAATGTAAATCGGACTGCAGCTGCGTAGCAGCAAGGGAGAATTTAAGAATTGACATTTTCTGGTTCCAGGAAGCTCTTGTCCGAAGGGAGAAATGGGAATTTCTTCCTTTTGCCTTGCGGCGAGCAAATGGTTTACGGGTTTGGCGTCGCCCCGCCGCTTTTTCCAAAGGGGCGAAAGAGACCCCGCGGAGCGCGCTTTTTTTGGTGATCTTTTTCCTTTTCTAAATTTGTTTCAAATCTCAAAAAATCTTTCTGGCAGTATTCCCTCGACCCAGATCGGCGGCGCTGCATAAGCTGCAGATCTAAAGTTAAAAATTGTTTTTCCTGGTCGTCAAACCAATTTTTAACCAAGATCTGTTACGCATTAGCAGCTTCCGATCCGGGTGCCCCTCGGCTGCGGTGCTGGTTCATCTTTACCAGCCCCTCTCTACACATTGGCTGTTCCCACGATCAGCGCGCATCCCTGTCTTCTCTTTTTTCATGTCCGGTATATCTGTATCGGACTGCATGATTTCTGCATCGTACTCATCCTTCCAGATAAAGCAAGCACCGGAAAAATTTAAAAATTTTTCGCTTTCAGCAGAGCTGAATGTTTGCGTTATCGGTCCGGATGAGTGACTGGAAATCAAAGCATACCGATACAGAAATACCTATACAGAACAAGTCAAAAGATCGACAGGGAAAGCTGCGCTGATCATTGAGTAAAAAAGCTCCCGACCAGAATCCCTGCCAGAACAAGTCTTTTGGGTTTCGTGCGAAACGTAGATTTAGGCATGTCGGAAAGGTGGTGAAAAAATAGCGTTTCGAGGTTGGCAAGGGGAAAAAACAAACATATAAAGGAGATATTTATCATGAAAAATTTAGAAAAAGAAATGGAAAAATTTGCAGAACTGGTGATTGGAAAATTAAGAACACTTTATCCGAATTTAGAATTTCGGTATCAGGATGTGCGGAAAAATAACGGACTGATACTGCACGGAATCATTTTGAAGGACGATAAACAGATAGCACCGAATATTTATCTGGATGACGCATTTTCAGAATATAAAAATGGACGTTCACTTGATATGATTGTATCACACATTTCTGAAATTTATGAACAGAGCCGCAAAATTGAGATGGTGATAGATTTCACTGATTATGAAAAAGTAAAGAAGTTAATCCGGTTTAAACTGGTCAATACGGAACGCAATGCAGAGTATTTAACTTCTATTCCTCATGATGATTTTTTAGACCTGTCAAAAGTCTATTACCTTCGTTTGGACGATTCAAAAGATGGAATGGCAACGACTGTCATTACGAATGAATTACTTACTATATGGAAAAAAGAAAAAGAGAAAATTGCACTTCAAGCCGCTGAAAATGTTAGAAAAGAAATAAGCTTTATCAGTATGGAAGAAGTGTTAAGAGAAGCCGTTGATATTGAAATGATGGGATTTGAATATTGCCCGTTGTATGTTCTAACCAATAAATCAAGAGTATATGGGGCGGCACTTATGGGATGTGAAGATATGCTGAAATATATTTCAGATACAATGAAAAAAGAATCTTTCATTATTTTACCATCTTCTATACATGAGGTTTTAATACTATTTGATAGTGATACAGATGGTTATGGACTGCAAGGCATGGTCAAAGAAATAAATGATACGCAAGTGGCAATGGACGAAATATTATCGTACAACATTTATAAGTATGAGAAAGGAAAAGGAATTTCTATTGCGGAATCCTAAAATATAGTTAGAAAAAGGACAGCTCTGGAGCTGTCCTTTTTTTGGTGGATTGGATGAAAAATGATCTATCCACAGGGGCGGGCCTGTGGATTTATGGATAAGCTGCTTTCCAATTTGAAAAATATTGATAGCATATCGATAATGTTCCATTATCAACTATGCAATCAACAATTTTTCAAGATTGTCATAACAGCACCTTACCCACAATCCCACAGGTGCGGCGGCGAAGGCATAGGGACTTCGCCCCTATAACCCCAACAAGAACACCTTTCTTGACTTACCTTAAATCAAAAGCAGATTTAAGGCAGGAATAGGGCGCAGAACGCCGACTGAACAAATTACAGGCAAGCCTGTAATTAAAAGCATTTAAGACGTTCGGAACATATGACATTATGTTCCGAATTGTTCCGAACCATTGCGCGATATTTCATAAAATACCGTAAAACCAGGGGAAAAATGTTGAAGAACATTGCAAAATATGATACTTTGATGTAGATAAAGAACAGAAAAAGAAAAGAGGAAAAATATGCCGCGAAAAGTGTCAGGAAGAAAGTCAATTACATCCATATTTACGGATGAAGAATATGAACAGATTAAGATATTGGCAGCAAAAAAAAATGTGTCCATGAGTAATGTGATTAGGGACTTTGTGTGTGATGGCTTAAATGGCCAACTGACAGAATCCAACTTAGATTTTATCGTACCGATTATCCGGGAGCAGATAAAAAGTGTACTGGATCCACAAATGGAACGTCTCATATCATTGACTGCTAAAAGCTGCATCCAATCAGGAACAGCTACCTATCTTGCCGCGGATACCATATATAAATTCGTACCACCAGAACAGCGGGAGGAAGTTGAAACGGTATATGAGGAGGCACGAAAGAAGGCATTGGTCTATATGCGATCCAAAGCAGATCAAAAAGAAAGTTGATAAAAATTCGTGCCGGTACAGATGTCATGTACCGGCACATATGTATTTGCTATTTGAAAAATTCTTTTAGAATTGATAGTATATAAAATATATGTAGTTTAGCATCAAAAAGACATAAGCGAATAACATCCGGATATTGGTATAATCTTTTTAAACAAAATTCACAAAATTCGAGATGAAAATACTTACATAATCCGATTAATATAAAGTATGTGAGTAATATTATAAATGTATATGTTTTAGACATAATTTCCTCCTTTGTCTGATTGCTGGTTGGCTGATACAAAATTAATATGTAAGTTTTTGAAAAAATAAGTAAAAAATTTGTGAATTCAAATTAAAAAATTTAACAGGAGAAAAAATGCCCTATTCACCATTGATATCAAAAATAAGAGTTCATAATCCAAATAGAAAAGGATCTGCTGTTGCAAATCGTAATTATGCACACTACATAGCAACCAGAGCTGGTGTAAGTTTGGAAAATGTTGATAGCATTGACGATGCATTAAGTAATGAAAAAATTTTGGAAATGAATCTGGATGAAAATATGGTGCACCAGGAAGCCAGTGATGAAGGATATGTTAGATATATGGCAAGACGTCCAAGATCTCATGGACTTTTCGGAAATATTGATACTACAGATTTGGATAAAGTGGTCAAGAATGTAAATGAGTTATCGAAACAAGGAAGAATTATATATCGAGGAATTATATCTCTCAGCGAAAGAGATGGTGAAGAATTAGGATTTCGGAATGTTAATGCCTGGAATAATTATCTTAAACGTGTAATGCCGGATATTGCGCAGAAATTGGGAGTGAGTCCAACTGATCATACTTGGATAGCTGCGTTTCATGCGGAAGAGTCTCATCCGCACGTCCACTATGAATTATGGGATAATAAGGATAAGGTTCGAAGTCCTTATATTCATACTAATGTTCAAAAAGATATTCGGCATATGTTATCCCAGGAAATGTTTGACGATGCATATGAACGATCTGTAAGACAGGTGTTTCAGGAGCAGCTATCTGAACTGAAAGAAAATAGAAATAGGGAACGATCGGAAATTCTTGATCAGGCAAAGAGTTTGATAAATGAAGTAGGATATGTTCCTGGAGTTGAATACGAACGTCTTCCAGATAAAATTCAATCTGAAGACCTGAAGAAAATTGCTCAAGAAACAAGCAAGCTTATTAATATGTTGCCAAAATCAGGAAGATTAACGTATAAATTTCTGCCTCCAGAAGCCAAGGAGCAGCTGACAAAATTGTCTAACCTCATAATAAGTAGAACTGATATGCAGCGTGAAATAAGTTCCTATTTGAATACGATAAAAGAAATGCATGGATATTACGGTGAAACCCAAACTGAAATTAAGAATGCACAGCTGCAGGGAAAGGCAGATATAGAAAAAAGAATCAAAAATGCGCTGCTCCGGGAAATTGCAAATAGTATAAAGATCACTGCTGAAAAAGAACCAAACTTTGAAGTTAAGGAAAATGCGGATGTCGATATAGAATTACATATAAATGACGTGATTCCAATAATAAATCAGGATTATTATATTGAGTGGAATGATTCATATAAAAATGCAATGAATAATTTATATGGAGAAAATCCTGATTTAGAAAAGGGTTTTGATATCTTAGAGCAGGAGGCTATTAAACGGAATGCTATTGCAATAGAAAAAATTGGTACTTTGATTGAAAAGCAGATAGGAAATAATATTGATGTCCGGGAAGCAGATGAATTTTTTGTAGAGGCCAGGAAAGCATATCAGGATGTATATGCTCAGACAGATAATGATTATATTAAAACGTATGCTGCCTATAAAATGGGAAAGATGTTTGACCGGGGATTAGGAGGAGAACAAGATTATAAAACAGCAGAAAAATGGTACAAGATAGCTGGTAAAAATACATATGCGCAGTATTCATTAGCAAAAATATACCTGGATAATAAATTGCAAAGTTCATCTGAGGCTGAGATACAGAAGAATAAAGAACAAGCATTTATTTTAATGAAAAAGTCAGCAGAAAGGAAAAATGCATTTGCGTATTACGAACTTGGAAATATGTATGCACATGGAATTGGAACAAACATAGATCAGGATGCATCCGATAGCGCTTATAAGCAAGCATATTCTCTTTTTTGCGAAATGACCCGAAAGGCAACGGATGATAGTATTTTATATAGGGTAGGAAAAATGACGCTTGATGGGATTGGAACAACGAAATCTGTAGAAAAAGCAATCGATTGGTTCAAAAAAGCTGCAGATCTTGGAAATGAAAATGCCCAATATTCGTTAGCAAAAATATATTTAGAAGAAAAGGATTTTGAAAAAGTAAATAGTGCAATAAAAATGTTAGAAAAACTTGCGGAAAATAATAATATGATGGCGGAATATACGCTTGGATCTATATATGCAGATTATGAAAGTCAGTATTACGATCTGGAGAAAGCAATCGGCTATCTGGAGAAATCAGCGGAGCAGGATAACCAGTTTGCAGAATATAAACTGGGAGTGATCTATGCGGATCCGGAAGGACAGCATTACGATTTGGAAAAAGCCATTAGATATTTTGGACAATCAGCAATACAGGATAATCAGTCTGCACGATATGCGTTGGGAGTGATCTATGCAGATTCGGAAAAGCCATATTATAACTTAGATGTAGCCATAACGTATTTCAAAAAAGCTGCAGAACAAGGAAACGAATATGCACAGTATAAATTAGGATCCATTTATACAAATCCGGAAAATAAGCAGTATGATATAAAAAAAGGCATAGCATACTTGGAACAAGCAGCCAATAAAGGAAATGCATATGCACAATGCAAGTTGGGAATGATTTATTACTATGGGCAGGGCGTAGATCAAAATAAGGAGATTGGAAGAAAGTGGTTAGAAAAAGCAGCAGAACAAAATAACCAGATGGCAAAACATGTTTTAGATGATACGAGTCTGGATATGGGTATGGGAATCTCCTATGCTTTAGTGAAAGCCGCCTTATCATCTGTGGAATCAATGAATCAGCAAGGGCAGTATCAAAATAGAGTAGCTGCTCAATCAATAACGAAAAATAAATCTAAAACTCAAGAACAAGTAAAAGCAAGGGATTTTATGCCGGAAAGATTGTAAATAAAAAAGTCTTGGTAAAACCAGGACTTTTTTGTTTTATAGTAGAGATGGTGAGTTTTGGAGAAATAGAATTTTTTTATATAAAGTCTCCTGCTGTTTACTTGTGAACTGAAAATATATTTCGGTGTTTTTAATGCTCTTATGACCGATCCAATACTGAATTTCCTTGGTATCAAGACCGAGTTCGGCCAATTCTACTGCGCGAGTATGCTTAAGGGTATGGAAGTGTGCTTTCTCTTTGGGTATGCCAGCTGCAGCGCAATATTTTTTCATTAAATTATCTAACACTTTTCGAGAAATTGGATTTCCCTTTTGCGAGAGAAAAAGTACCTGTGAATCGTTGTTTTGCGATTTTCGTTCTTGCATGTAATCAATGAGAGCAGTATAAACATCATTATCAATGATTCGCAGAGTATTGTTATTACTATTTTTTAAACGGTGAAAATAAACTTCTCTACTTTCGAGGTTGATATCAGAAAAGTGTATCAACCCAACTTCGCTGGCGCGTAATCCGGCATATTCGGCAAGACAGAAAATGGCTTTATTTCGTATATGATATTTAGAGGTATCATTTTCGATAGTCTTGAATAAAATTTCTTTCTCGCGTGAATATAAATACTTAATTGCTGTATAATCATACATTAAATTGCAATATCTCCCCTCTTTTTTATCAAAATCATAAAAAAATATAGCAGAAAAGCCCCCTTTTATCAATTAGTAAACATAAAAACAGGACAAAATAGTTATTTTGTCCTGTTTTTGGTTGGAAGAAGAAAGGAGGAAAGAAAATGAACCTAACTATACAGATTGGAAGATTTACGAAAGACCCAGAGATTTCGTATGGAGAAAATCAGGCAATTAAATGTGTAAGAGTTGATATTGCAGTGCCACGTGATTTTTTGTTAGGTGATGATGATCCTAAAGCAGACTTTTTTCATTGTGTCGCATTTAAAGCGTCTGCAAAATTTATTGCGAAGTTCTGTAAAAAGGGAGACAAAGTTGCAATCAGGGGTCGTTTCCAAAATAACAACTACACAAAAAACGATGGCACAAAAGTGTATAGCGATCAGCTTATCATCGACAAGATCGAATTTGCGCAGACAAAGGATCAGACTGAAGAAAATTTTCATCCACCGGATGAAGATGAAGAAATGCCATTTAACGAGTAAGGAAAATGTGAGATGCCGACACTTGATAAAAAGAAAATTGAAAAGAACAAAAAACGAAAAAAGAGGATATTTGCGTTTGGAGTTCTGATTTGTATTCTTTCGGCACCTATAGTTGTTGAAGGTCTAAATGGGGTTTTGGCAGGAATCCTTGGAAAAAATTTTGGATCTTTTGATTTTGATTTCAACTATTTGTTGTGCTGGAAATTATTGGTTACACAGAAAAATAGAATGGTGCTATGTGCTTTATATGCGGTATGTCTTTTGTTGACATATCTGTATGAGAGCAGTATGGCGGAACCTAAATCGGTTCAAACGGCTACAGTACAGGTGACACATAACATAGAGATACCTGTTGCTGTTGGAAATGGACAGTATGGAAATGCCAGGTTTCAGACTGAGACAGAAAAAGATGAAACGTATTCCAAATATGTGGTAAATCATGATAATCCGCCCACTGGAGGGATTGTTGTTGAGCAAATCAAAGTGGGAGGAAAAGAAATAATCCGGTATTTAACAGCTCCGGTACATGCGATTATCCTTGCGGCAACCAGACGAGGAAAAACACGAAGAGTATTTTTGCCAACAATTTGGCTCAATATATTGGCTGGTGTGAGCATGGCAATTACAGATTGTAAGGGCGAAATCTATCTCTTTACACACTTGTTTGCAAAATTAATGGGATACGCGGAACGAGTATTTGATCTGCGTGATCCAGATATGAGCCAACAATATAACTATATGCAACAGGTTGTTAGATATTTGGAAGAAGGAGATGTCTCTGAAGCCACTGAAAAGACGTGGGATCTTGTGTCAGTTCTGGTCGGTGAACCAAAAGGCGAAAGGATTTGGAATGACGGTGAGTGTTCTACAATTGCTGCAGCGATCATGATTGTTGCTCAGGATGCGCCGGAGAGCTGTAAGAACCTAACGAATGTATACTATTTTCTCGCCTATATGTGTGAACCGGATCCAGAGACAGGTGAAATACCAATTAACACTTATATGGAAAATTTGCCGGACAATCATCCGGCAAAAGCAGCATTCCAGGTTGCTAAAATTGCACCGTATCGTACAAGATCAAGCTTTTTCACATCTGCATTGGCTACACTCCGGTTATTTACGGACTGGAAAATAGCAGATATGACAAGTCGGTCTGATTATGATTTATTAACGCTCGATGATCAAAAAACGATCACTTATATTATTGTGCCGGATGAAAAGAAGACTAGATATAGCCTTGCGGCATTATATATCAACCAGCTTTATGTGGCAGCCATGGATATTGCGTCAAAAAAAGGCGGAAAGTTGGATCGCCGCATGGAATTTATACTGGATGAATTTGGTAATTTCCCCCCGATCCCTGGAATGGGATCAATGATGTCTGCCGGCGCTGGCAGAAATGTTTTTTTTCGACTGGTGCTACAGGATTATCAGCAGCTCAAGAAAAATTATCCAGAGGATTATGGAAACATAAGAGGAAATGCAGATATAACTATCTATCTTGGCTCTACTGATCAGGATACGTTGCAGGAAATCAGTAAGGCATGTGATACATATACAGTCGAGGTTGGAAACGTTGGAACGAGTGCAAATGATAGCAGAAAAAGGGATGGCGTGAATTATTCAGCTGGATCCAGTATGACATCGAGATATCTGTTGTATCCGAGCGATGTAGGGAAAATAGAGGCGCCTGACGCATTAGTGCGATATGGCAGCAAGAATCCGGCAATTATGTACTTGCCTGATTTGAGTGAGTACCAGGCAAATGATGATTTTGGCTTAGGCGATCAGGAATATAACAAGCAGCTTATGATCCAGCGTAGCCAGGAAAGAACGCGACGTAAGGTTGTTGCCCCTGCATTATGGGGCGTATGGAAAGAAATCCTTGCAGAGATAGCTATGCGGAATCAGTTAGCAAAGCAGATGGCGGAAGAAGAAAAGCAAAAAAAGAAAGAAGCAAAAGAAGCAAATAAAAAAGTATCACTTATGTAAAAAAGAGGTAAGAAACTATGAAACGATTAAAGATAAATAAGAAATTGATAAAGGGATTCGCGGCGAATGCTGCAATAATCTTTGGAGCTGTATTGACTGCATCTCCAGTGTTTGCTGGAGATATCAATAGTTTAAAGCTGTTTTCTGGAACAAAACAGTTGGCAACAGTTGCAACAGGAGGACTCACTGCATTAATCAGTGTGATTGGCAGCTTTTTTGCCTTAAAAACAGGATATGCCTGGCATATGGCAGAAGATGACGAAAAACCGAGAAAGAAAAAAGCGTTTATCGCAACGATTGCTATAACCGTGGTTTTAGCATGTATTCCTTCTTTCGTGCCATGGCTTTTATCGTTTTACAATTAAAAAGGAGTGCCGATAATGATCAGTTGGATTTCGGAAAATATCTGTGATTATTTCACAGATCAGATTGCGGGTACAATCACGTTGTTCGGAGACAAGATCAATAATATTTTTTATACCATAGTCGATGCATCATTAAATAATGCCTATGTGATAGGGGCAAATAATTTTTTGGTCGTGTTTGCACTATCGGCTGTTGTGCTGATCGTCGGGAAAGAAGTTTTAGATGGAGATCTTATCGAGGTCAACGGAGATCCGAATGAGGAACCAATCAACCTCTTAATGCGAATAGCTGAATGCGTGGCGGTTATAAGCTGTTTTGGCTCACTGTTTGATTATGTGCTTGCGTTATCAAAAAAATTTGCATCAGATCTCCTAAATAACAGCAATGCATCCGGTGTGAAAGATATAACATCAGGATTGATTAACATAGATGTATCCAATACCGGATCAGCGGCTGGTATGTATCTGACGGTTATTTTTTTTACGTTGATTGGATTTATTGCATTTGCGATTGTATCAGGATTTCGCGGCGCAGAACTGATAGCAATGAAGCTGTTTGCTGTACTATTTGCACTTGATCTGATACATGCTAACCGGGAGCGTTGGAATAATTTTTTCATGGCATTTTTATTGGCTATGTTTTCATATGGATTCCAGACATTATTTTATATACTTGCGCTTAAAAGTTATGCGAGCGCAAGTATAAATGATATGGGTTATTGTATCTCGGCAATGAGTTGGTTGATCCTTGCAATTATAGGGCCACACTTTCTGGAGAAGTATCTATATAAGTCAGGAATAAGCAATGCAGCTGGAAGCGGGTTAAGAATGCTTGTTCAGACGGCAATGATTAAAGCATAGAGGCAGGTATGTATATGGAGATTTTATTGTATCAAAGCACGAAAAGTTTAAATCAGCTTACCAATGGATTCCTTGCTATTATTGTGGGACTGGCAATTTTACGATGCATATTTACGATTTACGGTGCTTTTGATGACCCGGATATGACGTTTAAACAGGCATTGCAGCGTTCAAAGAAAACGATTATACGATCAGTGCTGGTGATTTGTGCATCGTCGTTTGTTTCCTGGGTTAATAGTTTTTATAAATAGAAATCCGATTTTGCTGCATGGGTGATCCGGAAAAAATGGAGATGGAACATGGAAAATAAATCAGAAGGAGATGAGCTGTACATACCAACGAATTGTCCACCGTTGGATTATATCGTACAGGGGTTCACTGGACTCGATCTGACCTGGGTAGGTGGATTTGGGATTGTTGGACTTATTATAGCAATCAATATTGTTGTATTTACAGGTAATACGATAAAGGCGGTTTTTTTTGTGGTGGCGGCTGTTGGATTGGGAATCCTGATATTTCACCGGGATCGCTATACAGAGAATGTTATAGATAAGATCAGAATTGAGATTTCCTATTATCAATCCGTAAAGGCGTTTATTTATGAATACGTCGATATTTATAAAAAATTATTTGAGGAGAAAGGGAGTGTAGAGCATGAAAGAGGTGATTGATCCTAAAATCACGCCGCCGACCAGTGATTTTGTCGATGCTGCAGATGTGAAAGGAATGTTCCTGTACCGCAAAGATGGAATAATTCTTACTTATTTGCGCGTTCATTTTTATAACCTTGATTTACTGGAAATGGAAGCAAAGAGAGGAAAGGCAGATACCTTGACTGCAGAATTCAAGGAGGATGGAAAAGATTTCACGTATTTTTCATTGCCGCGCGAGATTGATCTTGACCGGTATAAGCAAAACTTAAAGAGCAGATACCGTGAGGCGCAAGTTATGGGAAAGAGACACATTGTTTCCATATTAATGGAAGAATGCGCAGATCTTACTACCAGCGGTGAAAATTTTGAACATCAGCATTATATCCGAATTTGGAAAGATGGCAGAGCGGATAAGTCAAATGCGGAACTTGTGCTAAAGGAACGTATCACAGATTTTCATAACATGTACGCCAATGTGGGCATTAAGACAACGATTCTTGGGGAAACGGAAATAGTTAAATTGTGTAATCTGTTTGGAAATAGTCTGCAGGCTCCATTTGTACATGTTGATAGTACATTATATACACCAATGCTAAGCTAACGTAGGAGAAAAATATGAAATCAAAAAAGATTGTGGTAGAAAAATCTGTATTTCCCATAAATGATAATTTGAGAAATATTATATCACCATCCGGAATCTCATTTGACAGTACACATACAGAGGTCGGTGAGAATTACGGAAAAATATATGCAATAACACGTTACAATCCGTACCGGGACTACGGTTGGCTTGCCCCTTTGTGCAATATTGAGGGAACAGCTACTACGATTGAGTATAGGCGTACCGATCCTGGAAAGCTCATCGAAATATTTAATCGTAGCATCAATGAAAAAAAGGGAGAACAGGGATCACTTAAAAATGAAAGTGATAAGCAGATCAACCAGCAGGAGATAAATGATCTGAAAAAGATGATCGAAAGACTCGCTGTGCAGCATGAGCCGGTGGGATACGTCAACATCATGCTGCATATTCAGAGCGATACTGTAAAAGGGTTAAACGATCGTATTAAGAGAGTATCAAGTATTGTAGCCGTGAATGGGTGTAATATGACACTGCTTAAAAAGAGACAGGGACAGGCACTTAGGGCGATAGCACCTTACGGGATACCGATTGCTGACACCGAAAAAATAGGACAACGTAACATGCCGGTTGCAACGTTTTTCGGAGGTTTTCCAATGGCAGCGCCCGGAATCAACGATGAGAACGGATATTATCTTGGCAAAACTAAGGATAATCATGTTGTCATTCTGGACATGTGGAAAAGAGATGCTGACAGGGTCAATAGTAACTGGTTTATCTCCGGTATTCCAGGTGTTGGTAAGTCAACATTTCTCAAGGATCTCTTTTCATGTGAATTTGCTTTCGGAACCCGAATTATTATATTTGATCCGGAGGAAGAATATAAAGATCTGACAAAACATCCAGATATCAATGGAGACATCATAAATGCATCTGGAGGAGAAAAGGGACGCATAAATCCGCTGCAGATCCGTAAGGCTGCAGTAGTCCGCAAGGAAGATTTGGATGAGGGAGAACTGTTTAGCGATTTTTATGATTATGGCGAAGCAGATACTACATCAGATATGGCATTGTATATCCAGCAGCTTAAGACGTTTTTTAAACTGTATTTTGGAAAAGAAGAGTTTACAGCCGGAATCAGTGCAATTTTAGAGCAAAATCTGATTGAACTTTACAATGAAAAAAATATTTATTGGGATACAGATATTACAACATTGAAGAATACAGATTATCCGATTTTTTCAGAACTGTATAAAAAAATTAAACAGAAAAGTGAAGAACCGGATTTGTCTGCGTATAAACGTGATAACTATGAAAAACTGGTTGATTTGTTGTTTTCAGCGGGTGAAGGAGCGGATAGTTTCCTTTGGAACGGAGCTACAACATTGGAATCAGATGCAGATTTTGTGGATCTGGTCATATCCTCGCTGCTTGAAGCGGATGACAGGGTTAAGCGGGCACAGTTTTACAACATTATAACCTGGGCGTGGAACGAGTTAAGTAAGGATAGACAGCAGAAAGTGTTATTTGGCATTGATGAAGGGTATCTTGTTGTTGATCCGGATTATCCCGATTTGATGAAGTATATCCGTAATATGAGCAAACGCCTCAGAAAATACGAAGGTGGATTAATGTTTATCACACATTCGGTAGTTGATGTATTGGATCCTGCAGTTAAGCGATTTGGACAGGCAATTATCGATAGCGCATGCTACAAAATGATTATGGGTACGGATGGTAAGAATTTAAAGGAAACACAGGATTTATTTAACTTGTCAGAAAAAGAAATAAGAATATTGGAAAGAAAAAGGCGTGGTCAGGGGATATTGTTTGCCGGATCGGTGCGGTTGACACTGGATGTTGATGTATGTGATCAAAAGCTGGCTATGTTTGGTAAAGCAGGAGGTAGATAGTGAAGAAGTTTTTAATGGCTGCTTCAGGTGGATTGGCAGCTATTATGCTGATTTTAATCCTGTTTGCATCAAATCTTCTGAATCTGGTTGGTGCATTCCGGCCCAACGGAGCGGTAACGTCAAAGAGTACATATGATGCACTGCAGACGACCATTTATCGACAGGTGAAAATTCTTGATGATCAATTTTGCCAGGAAATGGAAGTAAAAATAAAAGCGGAGCGAGACCGGCTGATTCAGGAAAATACATATGAAGTGGAAGAGATAGATCCGGATACCGGAGAGAAAGTGATCCGAAAAAAATGTGACATTACTGTTAAAAGGATCATTAATCATATAGATTATGCAAGTGTGATAGCTTATCTGGATTATAACAATGGTCTAAACGAAAAGACTGGAGAAATTGATACGGATATGGCGCTGCAGTTTTTAAATGATGTCTGCAAAATAGAGATAACACAGATTGCAGATAAAAAGTATGAGGTGCAGAATGCATATCTATCCGATGATGAAATCGCAGAAAAGTACTTTACAAAAGAGACACAGAAAAAGAAGTATATCGCATCCTGTCAGGCATACGGTATGTTTTTTCGGATGGACAGGGCAACTGTCCGGAATGATGACAGTACAGATACACCACTTCCAGATGATCCATATTCAGGATCTTATCAGGATATGCCGCTGTATTTGCAATATTCCGGGCCATGGTCATCTGTGGCATACGGCAATGGATCCATTCGAAACAAAGGATGCGCACCGACGTGTCTGGCAATGGTGCTTTCTTATATGAAAGGGCAACAGATTCTGCCCAGTGATGTGGTGGCGTGGACGGGTAATCGCTATTACGTCAACGGCGCCGGATCATCCTGGGATATTTTTGGCGCGGTAGCGTCTAACTGGGGGATATCATGCAGAGGATTAGGTCATAGTCAGAGTAATATGCTTGCAGCATTGAGCGAGGGAAAACCGGTTATAGCAAGTATGGGGCCTGGAACATTTACCAAAGGCGGTCATTTTATTGTTTTGACCGGATTGACAGATGATGGAAAGATTACAGTAAATGACCCCAATGACAGTGCGAAAAAGAACCATAAAGGAACAGCATTCGACGTGAGCTTGATCATGCGTGAAAGCAAGAATTTTTGGAGTTTTGGGTAATGAGATAGAGGTAAGAATAGAAAATGAAGAGTCAAAAAAAGATGTTTATTATAATAGTGTGTTTTTGCGCGGCAGTAATCGGGCTGTTTGTGCAGTTTTTTCATAAGCCTCAAATGGAGGATGATGAAAAAATGGAAAGTCAGTATGAAATAGATCAAACAGAGGATTCAAAAGAAAAATCAACAGAGAAAAATGCGTATGATTATTCGGATAAAAATCTGCCAGATGTAGATAACGCATCATCAGATGAAACATATGCAGAGTTTGAAGTTGAGCATATACAAGTGTATTTTTCCAATACTGCTATGTTAGATCAATGCAGTATGCCAGTAGCCGCACAATCAGAATTGGCGTTAGATGCACAGAAGTTCTTGGAAATGCAGGGATATGATGTGACGGAACTGGTCATTGATGACAGTGAGTTTATCGATGACGAAAGTAAAGTGCTATTTGAATGTGATATGCCGGGTTATTCAGAGAAATTGCAGATCACTTACGATAAAGCAGCAAGCACCCTGTATTTTGCAATTATATTAGATGATACAGAAGGGTAGGTATTATTAATGACAACGAACAAATGTATATCAATCAACTTTGCAGAAGGGGAGTATGAAAAGCTGAGAAAAGCAGCTGCTTATACCACACTTAATGATGCCAGTCTTGTCCGGATCCTTATCAAAAAAAACATTAATGCAGCTAAAACGAAAGGTTTTCTCGAATTTAACTTTCCAATGAATAGGAAAGTTGAGCAGGGCTGTTATCGATCGAAAGCGATACAGCTTAGTCCGGAAGACTACAGAGAGTTCAGCCGGATCCGGGATTGTGTTACGCTGACGACTTCAAATTTGATAAAGTACTGGATCATGCCGGAGTTAGAGCAGATCATTGAAAACAAAGGATGGGAGGCGGAAAAATGATCATTTACTTAGCAAACCCAACGTTTGATCAGACGATAGCTGGTGCTATTGAAGATACAGAGCAGATTGTGTTTAGTAAAATCGTTGAGAACGATATTGATTTTGCAAAATACATCAAGACCAATATCTCGCAATTCGGTCAGATCGATATGATTATTGTTGATCTGTCGGCGTGTCGCAATACGGACGAAGAAATCATTAAAGCTATAGAAATGGTGAGATCTATGTATGACAGTCTTAGGATCATTATATTCGCGGCATACAAAAAAGCCGGAGATGATGTGTTGCTGGAGTGTTGCAACATGGGAATCTGGAACATTATCACAACCGATGATTTTCGGGAAATCCGGGAGGAGTTAATCCAGTGCATTACAGTTGGAAAAACTTTTAGCCAGGCATTGAAATATAAAGATACCAAAACAGATGTCACAATCAAACATGAAAAGAAAAAGGTTTATAAAAAGTTGATTGCGGTTGCTGGATCTGAAACCAATATCGGAGTGACACATAATTCTATTGTCCTGGCTAATTATCTTCGAAAGAAAGGATTTATGGTTGCGTTAGCAGAGATGAATGACAGCGCGGCATTTGAGGCAATAGGCAAAGCTTATGACGAAAAGCAATTTGTAGAAGGCTATTACACAATGGGCGGCGTGGATTACTGGCCAGCGGTAAATGCTGAACGCCTTGTGCAGATCATGGAGCATTCCTACAACTTAATTGTGTTGGACATGGGAGCGTATACGGGATGTGATCGGATTATATGGGAAAAGGCGGATGAAAAAATTATTATATCCGGATCCAAGGCATGGGAGATGGATCAGACTAACAATGTTTTTGAAAACGCATCGCAGGAGGCGTTAAAGTCATATATTTTCTGTTTTAATTTTACACAGGAGCAGGATTATGATGCTATCCGTGATGGTATGCGGCAATTAAAGCGCGATAATGTTCATTTTTTGAAATATTCGGAAGATCCGTTTTCGAATCATGATTTTTGCGATGGAGACGACATATTTGCCAAATATCTTCCGGATGATGAGCCGGAAGAAACCAAGAAATCATTTTTTAAAAGGATGAGGAAAAATGGACAGAAAAAACAAAAAGATACTGTATGAAAAATATTTGGAGGAGCATGGAATACCAGAGCAAGAGCAGCAGGGCAGTGAACCAGCTTCTGAGGTAGAAGTTGAAGAAGAATGCACATCAAACATGCGGCTTGTATTAATTGAAAGTGTCCATGCATTAAAGAACCTGGTGTACTTTGCAATTTGTATCACGATACTCTGCCTTGCATGTATAGGGGCGATTGTAATGTTAAATGAGCCATTGCGCAGAGAGGTATTGGATATGGTTCTTCCGATATTTTTTAAATAGATAATAGATATTCTTGAAAGGAGGTGAATCCAATGAAGCAGATTCTTGAACATTTTTCTCCGGCAATCATATACCTTGCAGTTTCGGTATTCCTTATTGCTATTTTTGCAGTGCTTTTGACAACTGATGGTCCGATTGCTCAGGCATTTCAGAATTGCATTACCTCAGCACTTTCAACGCTGATGAACGCATTTCAAAAGCCTTAATGATCAAATCCTTTTGATGGTAGTGTTTTTTACTACCATCAAAAGATAAACAAAAAGGAGACAAGAAAAATAATGGCAAATATGCAAATAGAATTAGATAAAAGGCAGTTAGGATTATTTGCAAAATATCTTGATATGCCAACAGTCACAGATATTGATTACAATGGACATACGCTGTGGATTACGGATCAGATGATCGGTACATATAGAGCCGATGATGAGATAACAGAGAAATTTGTTACACAGTTTACACATGATGTAAGTAATGCAATCAATAAACCATTTAACCAGGCTAATAGCGTGCTGGAAGCAGATACTAAGGAGCTGCGCATATCCTGCGTGCATGAGAATGCAGCACCGTCTGGTACTGTAATATGTATCCGTAAATCACCGCCAATTATTCGAAATACGATAAAAGGAATGGTACAAAATGGATATTGCGATGAAGAAGTGTTGCATCTTTTGATCAACTGTGTAAAAGCAAAAATGAACTTTGTTTTTGGCGGAGAGCCTGGAACTGGGAAAACGGAATGCGCAAAATTCTTCATGCAATTTATCCCACAAAATGAAAAAGTAATCACGATGGAAGATAACCTTGAGATGCATTACGGAGACATTAATCCGGATAGTAATTATACAGAGTTCAGAATAAATAAAGATTTTTCTTATGAGGATGCGATTAAGGCCTCATTAAGATTGAATCCTAAGTGGCTGATGTTGTCAGAAGCGCGATCGCGGGAAGTGGATTTCCTGATCGAGCAATGGAGTACAGGAGTGAACGGATTTTCAACAATCCATCTGGAAGATATTCATAACCTTCCAGATCGAATTATTAATATGATGGGCGGTGTAAAAGATTCTGAGCGAATGGAAAACAGGATATACCGAGCTGTGAATATTGGCATCTTGATACGCCGTATTAAGGATGACCAGGGACATATCAAAAGATATATTGATCAGCTTGGTTTCTATTCCAGAGAACATCACAAAAATCGGGTATATATGATTGTTGACGAAGGTGAGATTGTAGGAAAAGAGATTCCAGAAGAAATTTCAAAAAAATTTCGCATGGCAGGGATCCAGGATCCGTACCGTTGCGATAATATGGATGATTACTTGAAACGGGAGGAGATGCGAAAAAATGAAGAAACAGAAGAAAACGAAGGGTAAAAGAAAAGACAGTGTCTTTCGTTTGTTGAATCCAAAATATCTGCAAAAAGAAGTACATATTTACGGATATAATTTTTCACAAAAGACACATCTTGGAATGATTGCGTGCGTGCTGATTGGAGCAGTAGCAATCGGATTGTTGTTTAAATTATCGATACCATTGATTACCGTAATCGGTGTTTTTGGTATTGTTATTATGCCCGTAATGATACTTGATATGTACAAGAGGATGTATCAGCAAAAACGATTTGAAGAAGTAGGGCAGTACATGGAACAGATCGTAAGAGCATATCAGAAAGAACAAAAGATATATACGTCTTTAATTGAATGCGAAAAAACGTTTGAACCAGGTCGCATGAAAGAAGTTCTTCGTGAAGCAATAGAAGCAATCAAACAGAGTAAAACGACGCAGGAAGCATTGGCCATTATAGAGGCTAGTTATGAATGCGATAAAATCCATGCTACACATGAGTTTTTGCTTAATGCGGAAGAACATGGAGGATCTGATGACTTTTTTGATTCATCGAATATGCTGATAAAGGATAACAGCATGTGGATACGTCGTGGTTATACATATCACTCGCAGCGGAAACAGCAGTATACGGATACATTAGTTGGAATCGTATTTGCAACCGTGTTGTGCTCAACTGTTTTGTATATATTAAACTACATTGGTACAGTGTTGAAGGACATGACGTCTGGATTTGATATATTTAGCCAGCCATTTATTCAAATCAGCAGTCTGCTCTATATAATTTTTGCAATCTGTGTGGTGCTAAAAAGCTCACACAAATTAACAGATGACTGGCTTAAAGATAATCAGGCAATCAAAGAGGATCTAATTTTAAATGACTACGATATGGTTATGAACTACGATGAGAAGAAAAGCAGTAAAAAGAGTCTGGTATGGGCGGCACCATTCCTTATCGGCAGTGTGGTTTCATATTTGCTTATATCATCTAAAGTTGTTTGCGCCATCTTGCTTGTGCTTGCAGTCTTTATGCTTGTTCAGCATAAGGTCGGATATAACATAGCACTTAATACAATCAAAGATGAATTGGGAAACACAGTACCGATTTGGTTTATGGATCTCAACCTGCTCCTGCAGCATAATACGGTGTATGTTGCTCTAACAAAATCTTATGATAATGCGGATATCATTATAAAAAAAGAACTGGATCGTTTTTTTGATGAACTGGATGTGACACCAGATTCCGTAGATCCATATCTGCATTTTTGCAGTAAATTTCAAATGCCGGAAATCAGTGCGTGTATGAAGATGCTCTATTCTGTTTCAGAACAGGGAATTGGGGACAAAAAAATGCAATTAGATGGTTTTATCCAAAGCGTATATGAAATGCAGAACAGGGCAGATGAACGAAAAAAGGAAGATATGGAATTAAAATACCAGAGGTTCTTCTTTTACCCGATTGCCATCACTACATTAAAGATGGCAGGAGATATGACATATGGCATCATGTTAGCCTTATCACTGATGAGTTCGATTCATATTGGAGGATAACAAAAAAGATGAGTACAATTATAAAATTTTTTTCCAGTATACTTATTATACTTTTGGGATTCTTTATGTTCTTGACCTGCATTATCACGGTTTCGTTTCGGATCGATGCGGACGAATTTAAAGCAGATGTGATCGCAGAAATCGAGGACAGTAATTTTAACGCGGCAGTTATCAATCATTGTAAGCAGCAGGCGTCAGACAATGGCTACACTCTGGATGTGACGAATTGCACCTATGATGCAGATAATAATATTCAGGTAGCCGAGGTTCTTTTGACATATAACCTGGACGTACCGTTTTTTGGAATAAACAGCACAAAAGAAGTGCGTGGCATAGCGAGGTAAGAATAGAAAAATGAAGCAACTAATAGAAGAACAAATTTTAACTTTCCTGTATATACTTTTTGGAGCATTTTTACTTAGCGGTTTTGGAAAGATACTGATGTTTGTATCCAGTATATAGGATACGAGGGAGGACAAGAGATGGAACAGATAATAGAAATATTTGGAGACGGATTTTATGCGCTGCTTGGTGGGTGCGCAGTGCTGCTCATGATAGCGCCGATGATTTTACCTGGTGGTATTATTTATACTGCGGTTTCCAATTTCCTAACTAGCATATGCGGATAGAGGTGGAGGCGTATGAAACAGATTATAAAACATTTTTCAGAAGCCATGATAGTGACACTGGTTGGGACTTTAATGTTCGGAATCATCTTTTCAATCCGAGATGAAAATGGAAATATAGGATTTGTCAAGATGACGGGACAGGCAGTGCAGTATCAAGAGTTTGATTATAACGCATTTGTGGATTTTGATAAGGTGTTTGCCGAATCACAAAAAGCAATGCCGGTTACTATGTATGATTTAAGTCAGCCGGATATAGTTGCAGGACAGGATGTTGTCTTATCAGATTACATACATTCAACCGCTTATAATGGATCTGCGTTACAGCCCAAAGTAAAAAAGATACTGAAAAATGGGATTGAGGTTACAGATATTTATGATAAAAACAGTGGAATCGTTAATTTCCCGAAATCCGGTGTGTATGATTTTTACATATCCGTCATGGATGATACTATGCGCCGGGTAAATTTAAAGTTAGAGATTCCAGTCAGCAGATAGGAGGAGTGGAAGTTGAAAAATGCGGTGAAATGTATTGTATTGTTTTTGTTTGCAATTTGCGCATTGCTTATAGGTCTTACCTTATATGGCCGTGAAACCAGACAAAAAGAACTACAGAACAACTTGCATAATGTGGCGGAACAGACGGTAAAGATAGCAACATCTGATCGCAGCTATAACATTGCGGATAGTAACGAAATGATGGCAGATACGATTGAAAATATGGTTGTGAGCATGGTTACGAACTCAGATCTTGAGTGTGATTTTTATGGTGTGGATGCAGAAAAGGGTTTGCTATCACTCAAACTCACAGAAGATTTTAAGCATCCAAATGGACAGGATGGAAAAGTCGAACATGATCGGACGGCAATATGTGATAAAAAAGAGGAGGATACGATGTGTACAGTAAAGTTTTATACGGCGCCGGATGCCACAGACTGCTATATGAGTGTGAGTATTCTGACTGGAGATAAGATAACAGCGCCGGTTGGACCGGAAGAAAAAGATAGAGAATTTGCTGGCTGGCTGGATTCAAATGGTTATCTGGCAGACTTCAGTTTGCCGGTACAGCATGATATGACATATTATGCATCATGGAGGTAGAGACGGAAGTGTGCTTACAATATATCGGAACATATCTCGTGATGCTGAGTGTTACTTTTGGACTGCACATAATTCTTCTAAAATATGAGAAGAAGAAATGGACAGCAAAATTTTTTGTGGAAGACATATTTTTAGCCGGATACTTTCTTTTTTGCATGTTTTGGAATGAGAAGTATACAACGATGGGAAAGGATATTCTGGCAATATTGCCGCAGATTCCTTATCTTATATTGTTTCCCGTAAAATTTGTAACTAGTATGGAGGAAAAAAGATGAAGTTTATATATCAGGTGAATCAGATTATACAAAATTATGATGCACAACTCATTTTTAATGTAAATGCGTGTGTGTATGGTGCAATATTTATGATAATGTTTTTGTTTACATTAGTTCTTTCCTCGTCCCCAATAACAACTCACAATGTTTTAAGACTTATGGGTAAATGTTCTCTTTGTTCGCTCTATATGTTGTTTTGGCTTCAATGGAGTTTGGTATATTTGGATGATTTTTTCATGTATATGTTGCCGGGATTAACGCTTGTTATAGCATTGTTTGTAAAAAATTGGGTTAAAGAAGTATGCAAAATTATGGAGAAAGATTTTTGGAATTAGTTGAGCGTGGAGATGTAGTAGAAATATGTCCCATATCGGAGTTTCAGAAGCACGTTATCGGAAATACATACTGGTGCGGAAAAAAACAAAAATGGTACAGAGTTGTAGATATACACACAGATGAGTTCAATTTTTTTAAGTATATGATGGTGGAATGGGAAGACGGGCAGATTGGAAACTATAACTATCCGCTTGATACCAGAAAAGATTGCCAAATAGAATTGAATGAAGAAATAAAAAAGCGATTCTGTATACTTCCGCTTTTTCATAAATAGAGCCACATCAGGGGAAGATGCGGCTCCATCGTAATGGCTACTTACGATTAAATTATTATAGCAGAGCAAAAGGATAAAGGCAAGAGTTTTAGCGGGGTTACACCCCGCACCCTGTCTGCCGCACTGCACAGTTACCGCGGCTGCGCCTAACACTAACTGTTCCGCTTGGTCTGATGATCATGGCAGATGTTCGATAACGTCATCAATGTTGCAGTTAAAATAATCACAGATTTTATCGATTGTTTCAAGAGATATGTATTCGTTTTTTGACATTTTTGCAAGAGCCACAGTGCCAAATCCGACGGCTTCGCGTAATTGTGTTTTAGTCATGTCTTTTTCGAGCAATAATCTAAATAAGGGCTTGTAACTAATCATAATTTATTCCTCCCATTTGTATTTTAACATAATGAATTTGCAAGTCAATATAGAATGTTTAAAAAAACAAATATAATGATTGACAAACAATGAATGCAGTGCTACAATAAATTTGCAAAAACAAATATTAAAACACGTTTTTGAAATAAATAATATGCAAAAAAACATGATTTGTTTATGAGTAAAAAATTTCTTTTAAATTAGTGGAAGTGGGTGAAAGAATGTTACAGATGAGGAATAAAAAGAAATTATTGATTGAAGAAGAAAAAAAGATAGGGGTGTATCATGTGCAGCTTCTGAAGGCATCCGGAGAAGTGGAGCAGGATTTGTTTGTGAGTCCGGATTTTTTTGCACAAGCATTATTTGGAAATTTCAATCCGCAGGAAGTGAGTGCTCCAGAAGTCAAATCCCTAAGATGGCTTGCGAATATGTTTCCGTATACAGAGCATCCAGAAGATGAAGCGGATAAAATAACAAATGCAATTCATGTTTATACTACGGCCGGGGCAAATAAAATTGAGATGTTGCAAAACATAATAGGTATGAAAATGGAAAGTGGAAAATTATGAGAAAATTCTTTGTACTAGGAATGGCTGCAGTAATGTGCAGTGTAGCAGGATGTGCTGGCCCCGATATGACAACGTATTTGTCCATTCCGCAAAATGGGGTGTATGAGATTGAGAACATCCAGTTAGTGAGGTATAGTAATCAGTCATTATCTTCGTATTCGTTTGATTACATTAGGAATCCGGATAGTGATTTAGAAGAAAAAGTACATATTGACTCTTTTACAGCGGAGGAGGCAAATGGTCTGAGACATGTTTTGATCACTAATGATGAGTATAAAAAAGATTGTTATGTGATCGATGCGGAACATGAGGAATATCTGTATTTGACGCCGGAGACATATCAGGGCATTAAAGAAGGGAGAAATTAACAGAATGGAAAAAATTTCTTTATTGGATTTAATAAGTATTTGTTTTGTATGTTCGCTTCCAGTAGTTGGTATTTGTGAAATGATTGACAGGATAAAAAATGAGAAAACAAAAAAAGTAGTTAAGGGAGTTATAGAAACGATAGTGCTTGTTTGTCTGGTACTTTGGAGTGGAGTATTTACGCCGAAACAGATACGATGCCAGGGAATCTTTCATATGTCAGATGAAAAAGGATCCATTTTTCTCCAGGAAGAACCTCTTTGGCATGAGAATTTGAATGTAGTCAATGCAGACGTGAAAAAATATGACCTGAAAGAGGGAGATCGAGTAATGTGCACGATCAAAGAGTTTTCACTGAGTAATCCTTTCGGTGATTATTTTCCATATAAACGTACCCTGAAATATGTGGAGAAACTGGATTAGAATTTAGTGGAGGAGTGCATGGAAAAACAAATAACATCAGCAATTATTTATCCAATTTCAATTTTAGAATATAATTGTGTAAAGAAATTTATTAATGGAGCAGAAACTTATGCCCAAAAACATAATAAAAGCCATGAATGGTTATCCAAATCCTTAGATACAGTAGATAAAGGATTGAAGGTAACATTTATACATGTTTGGGATGTAGATGAACAAGTTTTTGATGGGATTCATTATGATAAAGAGATGGTATTTCAAGCTTATCTTAGTTTTAACACTCTTGAATATGAAATGTATCCAATGGGAGAATTTTGTGCAAAAGATATTGATGCTTTGATGTCTAGGTATGAAAATAATCCAGACTTTATATTTGCTCAATTAGATTGGGATGCTTCAAAAGAAGAAATCATTGAAGAATTTTTAAATGATTTGAAAAATTATGATTATACTGTTAATTAGAATTTAAGGAGTGAATTGATATGAAAAAGAAAAAAGAAAACTTTAGAACAATGAAGTGTAAAGGTTGTCAATGTGATTCCTGTTTCGATTGTCAGTCTACTAATTGTGATATATGCTATCGTGCGGAGTTTGCGGGAGAAAACTATGCAGATATGTACCATGAAGTAAATGAAAAAAAAGAATGTGATTTTGATTAAATTAGAATTTAGTGAGGTAGGAGAGCGTGTTAATAAATACAAAATGCAATAAGTGTAATGAATCAACCAAATTTGTTACGGGTTTTTGGGATGGCGAAGGCGACACACACGGTTGTCTGTATGATTGTAAAAATACAAAGTGTGATGTGAAACAACTTAGGGAAGTTGCAGACCAAGAAGCTGTGCAAAAGCGATTGGAGATTCAACGTTTAAATGGTAAAAATGGTATATACGCAGGACAGCTTGTAGCACTTAGAAAGAATGCTAAGGTATCTATTAGGAAAATGGCAGAAATTTCCGGATGCAACGTAGCCGAATATTGCGCTTACGAAAACGAACGAAAAGCATTTAATTTGGAAGCATACCAAAAGTGTATAAATTATTTAAAACAATAAACTGAGATTTATAAAGGAAGAATCAATTTCTCCAAAATGAAATGAGGAGGAGTGGGAGAAAGAATGTTACAACTGAAAAATAAGAAAAAATACCTTTTAATTGAAGAAGAAAAAAAGACAGGGATGTACCATGTGCAGCTTCTGAAGGAATCCGGAAAAGTGAAACAGGATCTGGATGTGAGTCCGGATTTTTTAGTAGAAGTATTGTTTGGTAATAACGAAGAAGATGATACAGAAGATGGGTGGCAATGGCTTTGTGTGATATTGTTCAATCTGCTTATATTTTTCCTTTTGACAGGAGGAGGGAGATGAGTGAGAGTTTAGAAATGCAGTGCATCAACAAATATAAATTAAAATTTAAGGAGTGAATCGATATGGAAAAGAAAAAAGAAAACTTTAGAACAATGAAGGAGAAAGGGGGAAATGTTGTGAATGTAGAAATTGTAAAGAATGAAAACATGGGAGAACGTTTGGCTGCGTATGCAGAGAAGTCAGCTAAATAAGGAAAATTGTAAATGCCCTGGTAATGTGTTAATATAAATGCCAGGGAAATCAAAGCGAGGCGGCTTACCCTCTTTACGGAGGGAAACCCTCCAGTCGGAAGAAAGGAGGGTTGCCAATGGTTACATATGCGGATTTAATCCAATTTTGTATATTCATTGTTGCCCTTGTCGGTCTGATCTATCAGATTTTACGGGACAAAAGAAAATAGCCGCCACATCTCGCACATGTGACGGCTTTAAGTAATTAAAGTTGCAACATAATCCGGGGTAAGCCGCTTTTGGTTTCCCTCTTTTGCTTAAACTATAACACATATCTGCGCACAGCGCAAGCCATGGTAATGTCGAAAAGGTTGGAGGATTTGAAGTTGGCAAAAGTAGTTCCGGGCTATAAAATAGATGGTGGATAAAAATGAAAAACTATAATACATAGAAGGAGAGACAATCATGAAAAACAAAGGAATGAAATTATTATTACTGGCAATGACAGTTGCAGGACTGGCAGGAGCAGCGCCGATCGGAGTGCTTGCGGACACCACAGATGAAGGTGTGACCAGTGAGGCGGCGATAGAAGAAACGACAGAAACAGCGGACACCGCAGAAGGTGGGCGGAGTGTGAATTATTACAGCTTGTCTAAAGATGGCGGCAACTGGGACGGCTCCCATTATACAAAAACAGACGGTACACTGGCGAAGGATGTATTCTTTTTTGATGGACAGTATACTTATTATCTTATGACCGATGGATCCCCGATGAAGGACAAGCTGACCTATCATCCGGATGGAGAGCATATCATCTATTTTGATACGGAAGGACATGAAGTATTTACAACCTTCCGGTATTGTCCGGGTGTGGGTTATACCTGCTACTTTGATTCACAGGGCTATCTCTATAAAGATCAGATCACCTTTGTCGGAGACAAGGTTTATTATCTGAACGCCAACGGAGCCATGGAGCAGAGCGGCTGGTTCGGCTTTGCGAACGGGCGCGACTATGGTTTTGCTAATCAGGATGGTACGCTGATTACGACCGGATGGGGCTATGATCCTTATGGCAGAGTGGTGTTCTATCACTGGAACGGCATGGTGGCAAGAGGTCTGATCTCCGATGCGTCCTATTATTACAACATGGATGAAACAGACGGACACTACATCGGGCAGTGGGCGTACAACAGCATTGTCGTGGACGGCTATGCGTTTGATGTGGACAAGATGAATGCAGTGTCGGCGGCAAGCAGGAATGCGGATGAGTATGGATATGAGAGTCGTGAAATGTCTTATGGAAACACGGTAGTAGATGGTATCGATTACGCTTCGGTGTTCAATGCGCAGGCATACTTAAATGGAAACAAAGATGTAAAAGCGGCAGGATTCACTACGGATAACGCGATCCTTCACTTTGTGAAAGACGGTATGCCGGCGGGAAGAGGGGCAAGTCATGGATTTGATCCACGTTATTACCGTGCAAACTATTACGATGAATTAAATCCGAAATACGGGGATGACTGGAAGCTGTATTACTATGATTACATGTGCTACGGCAAGTCATCCGGAAAAGTGGCAAGTGAATATATTTCAGGAAGGGCAGAAACACTGGCATTTGCGAAGTTTAATTATTCGGAAGCAATGAAATTACTTGAACTAAATCCAGATTGGGACTGGAAATAGAATAGAAATATCATTGCTTGATGCGGTGAGCAAAGAGACGATGAGGAAAAAAGAGAAAAAGAAAATACTAACGTGGGCAATGATGGGTGTTGCATTACTGATTGGATTGCTTGCGGGAAAGCCCCAGGAGACGAGGGCATTAACAACGGGCGACATTTCATGGGTTGGAAATACAGCGTATGTAGCAACTTTGGCTGGACTCAATGAGGCATGTGACAAAAGAATTACGGCGGATATTTATCTGCTGAACGATATTACGTTGGTGGATAAGGATACAGACTACACAAATTATCCTACCGGTATTTCCGTGTATGGTATTAAGACGATCCATGGGAATGGGCATACGATCAAAAATCGTTTGACCAGTAATTATGAATCAGAAACCGGATCCCCTGTATTTAACGTGGCAAACACGTTGACGTTGGAAAATATCATCATTGATGGTGGGACAAACAGATCAAATTGTAATACGATTACAGCAGAACCAGGAAGTACAGTAAATATAAAAGCAGGAACAAATATTACCGGAGGAAATTCCTATACTACATATGCGGGTGAACTTCGCGGTGGACATGGTGTGTGGGGAATGTCAGGTTCTGTCATTAATATGTATGATGGAAACATTTATGGCAATGATCAGGCGGGTATCGGTTCCTCCGGCGGTACGATCAGCGTTGCCGGTGGAAATATCTATTATAACGGCAATAACGGGATCAGCTCCTACGGAACCGTGTATTTCCACGGCGGTACCATAAACCAGAACGCAAACTGCGGGATCTATGTCGGTGATGGCTATGCATATATCAATGGCGGTCTTATTGCCGGAAACCGGAGTGAGGCATCGGCGGGTATCGGCATCCAGAAGGGTGATGTCGTGATGAATGGCGGAACAGTCAACAATCTTTCACAGACCGGCGTTTATCTCTTAAACGGAAACGGGACGTTTACCATGAATGCGGGTGAGATCTACAGTAACGCAGCGTGCGGAATCACGGCAAACGGCGGCACCGTAACGATCAATAACGGACGCATCCATGACAACGGACAGCATGGTATTTCTTCTTCCGCAAACCTTACGGTGGCGAGCGGCGCATCCGGTACGGAGATCTGCAACAACGGCGGGGATGGAATTGTTTCTTTTGCAACTCTTAACATGACAGGCGGATATGTACACAGCAATAACGGAACCGGTGTTGTCAATTATGGATCCGGAACCATTTCCGGCGGTGAGATCCGGCACAATAAGGGAAACAGCAACGTAGTAAATGGCACAACGGGAACACTGCGGATGACAGGTGGATCGATCTACGGTACTGCGGCGAACGGTATCGCGAACAGCGGAAACCTCACATTTTCCGGGGGAAAGATCTATGGGTGCTCTGCTTCTGGAATCTTCCATGCGGGAACCACGACCATTACCGGCGGCAGCTTCTGGAGCAATGGGCATGACGTGCAGCATTTCGGACAGGAGAACAGCGGAAACCTGGTTATCGAGG
>OIYG01000435.1_pt1 | contig 41822 bp, 30 predicted proteins | sample 1587861 | NCBI WGS metagenome assembly OIYG01 (sample SAMN03283272) | human gut metagenome | biome: human-associated habitat; material: feces | host: Homo sapiens | place: Peru | collected 2012
CTTGTGGAGTATAGTCTTTGCCATCAATATTCTTTTTGTAATCTTCGCCCATGTGTCTTTTGATTGAAGCGATTGTTTTATCAGGGTTCAATATTGCTTGACGTTTTGCTAATTGACCAACTAATCTTTCACCTGTTTTTGAAAAACCTACGATTGAAGGTGTTGTTCTCATACCTTCTGCGTTAGCGATTACGGTTGGTTTACCACCTTCCATAACTGCAACTACGGAGTTTGTTGTACCCAAGTCGATACCAATTGTTTTTGCCATTGTTTTTGCCTTTCCTTATTAAATATTAATTATCTTTTTTTTACATTTATTATATTAAGCCCTTTTTTGCAAAAAACTTAAAAAATAAACAAAATTTTAATATTTCATGTTTGACATATAATATTAAATAGATTACACAAGAAAGGCGAAATAATTATGAAAATAGCAATATACCCCGGAAGCTTTGATCCAATCACAAACGGACACTTAGATGTTTTGAAAACAAGTTCTGAAATCTTTGACAAGGTAATTATTGCTGTTGCTTACAACCCTGAAAAGAAAAATTCAGGACTGCTTGATGTTGATGAAAGAGTGGAATTAATTAAAAAATGTACAAAAGATTTTGCAAATGTTGAAGTTGACAGTTTTGTCGGGTTAACTGTTGAATATGCAAAACAAAAAGGTGCAAAAGTTTTAATCCGTGGTTTACGTGCGGTTTCTGATTTTGAATTTGAAATGCAATTGTCACAAACAAATAGTGCGCTGGATAAAGAAATTAAAACAATTTTCTTGACTACAAGACCAAAATACAACTTTATTTCTTCAAGCTCTGTTAAGGAAGTTTTTGATTTTGGCGGAGATATTTCAAAGTTTGTTCCAGAGGTTGTAAACGAGTATTTAAAAGAAAAATTTAAAAAATAGCCAAAACATGCCTAAAATCATGGTTTGACAATTAAATTCGGACTGTTGTACAATAAAATTATTACACTAGAGCGAAAGGTTATTATATAAAAATGAACGTTCAACATAATGGAATTTACGACTTATTAAAACAATTAGAAATTATTTTGGAAAAAAGTTTTCCAATTTTACCAAATTACTTGGTAGCTATAAAGTTGAAAGAAGTTGAAGCTATTTTAGATAGCATTTATGGCTCACTTCCTCAAGAAATTCAAGAAGCAAGAAGACTTTTGCGCAGAAAAGAAGAATTGCAAATTGAAGCTCAACAAAAAGCTGAAAAAATTGTTCTAGATGCACAAAATGAAGCTAATAGACTTCTTAGCGAATCTGAATTGATGAGAAGAGTTACAAGTGAAGCTGAAATTATTAAAGAACAAGTTTACACTGAATGCGAAGAAATAAAACATAAAGCAATGGAAGATGCCGAAAATTATAGAAATCAAGCGCACGATGATGCGATGAGAAAAAAAGAAGGCGCAGATGCTTATGTAGACCAAGTTTTATCAGGATTGGATAATAATTTGAATCAATTACAACAATCAGTGAAATCAGCCCAAATTTATATGGAAAAATTGAGAGCTGAATCTGCAGGTGGTTATGATCCGCTTAGACAAAATTATCCTCAAGAGGAACAACCTCAAACTACAGATAATTTTAAAATATAATTTTTTATTTTAAGCCTGACAAATGTCGGGCTTTTTTAATGTCAATTTTTTATAAAATTTTTTTAAAACAGAGTATTTTTGCTTTTGTCCGTAAAAATACGTACAGAATTTTACGTACGTAAATCTACGGACAAGGGTGGTTGAAATAAAAACAGGGCGGTGCATTGCACCGCCCTGTTTGGTTATCTGACAGTAATAGCTTAGTGATTAAGCTTCGTCTAATGCTGCAACACCCGGTAATACTTTACCTTCGATGAATTCTAATGAAGCACCACCACCAGTTGATACGTGAGTGAAGTCTTCAGCTTTGAAGAATTTCTTAGCTGCAGAAACTGAGTCACCACCGCCAATTACAGATGTAGCGCCGTTTTTAGTAGCTTCAACGATATCTTTTAAGATTGATTTTGTACCTTCAGCGAACTTAGGGTTTTCAAATGCACCTACAGGGCCGTTCATAAGGATTGTTTTAGAAGATTTAATAACTTCTGCAAATGCTTTTTGTGATTGAGGGCCTGCATCTACGCCTTCAAAACCGTCTGGAATGTTCTTGATTTCTACAACTTTGTTAGTTCCGTTGCCTGAAAAGTCATCTGTAACAAGAACATCAGTTGCCATAACAAGCTTAACACCTTTATCTGAGGCTTTCTTTTCAATTGCTTTAGCAACTTCTAATTGATCGTCTTCGCAAATTGAGTTACCGATGTTGCCACCGTTAGCTTTTACGAATGTATATGCCATACCGCCGCCAATAATCATATTATCAACCTTGTCTAACAAGTTTTCTAAAACACCAATTTTAGAAGAAACTTTAGCACCGCCAACTACAGCAGTGAAAGGTCTTTCAGGGTTGTCTAATGCTTGAGATAAGCATCTGATTTCTTTTTCCATTAATAATCCAGATACAGCTGGTTTAAGGATTTTAGCTAATTTTGCAGTTGAAGTGTGGTTTCTGTGAGCAGCGCCAAATGCATCGTTTACGTAGAAGTCACCAAGTTTTGCAAGTTCTTCAGCGAAAGTCATATCATCGTCTTTAGCTTCTTCAGCTTTGTAGTAACGAATGTTTTCCAACAAAGCAACTTGTCCGTCTTTTAAGTCTGCTAATTCTTTATCAGCGCCTTCACCTACTGGTGATTTAACGAATTTAACTTCTTGTCCTAAAACTTTTGACATATATTTAGCAACCGGTTCAAGTGATAAATCTTCTAATTTTTGACCTTCTTTAAGCTTTTGTGGTCTGCCTAAGTGAGCCATTAAGATGATTTTAGCACCTTTATCTTGCAAGAATTTTACTGTTGGTAAAATAGCTTGAATTCTTGTGTCGTCAGTAACGTTTTTGTCAGCGTCTAGAGGAACGTTGATGTCTACTCTAACTAACGCTCTTTTACCTTGAATGTCGCCTAAATCTTTGATTGATTTTTTCATTTTGTTAATCTCCTTTTATAAGTACAAAATTTATATTATTTCTTACATTTTTATTTTAATCGACACAAAATTTTAAGTAAAGTATTAATTTTTTTTCACATATATTGAATTTTTTTTTCTCTTTAAAGTACAATATTTATAAAGTGTCGATAAATAGCATGGGAATTATAGAATGATGGATGACTTATTAACAGGATATAACTTTTACTCGAGCGGTCGAGATATGGAGCTTATTACTAAGATTGTCGACACACTAAAAGATATTTTAGAATACGATAAAAAACAAGCAAAACCACTGTTTTTACATACAACAGACAACTTTATCATGAATATTGCACGTAAGGTTGTTGAAGAAAAGAAAAAGACTTTTTTAATCGGTATTACCGGTGAAAGTGCTTCAGGAAAGACTGTATTTGTTGACAACACTACACATGCTTGTGTTAAAGATTCTCATGACGGTATATATACTGTAGTTAGACAAGATGATTATTATAAAGATACCTCAAAAGAATTGAAAGATGCCGGTAGTTACGAAGAATTGTTCAAAACAGGATTTAGCTTTGATACACCTGATGTTATTGACTTACAGCTAATGAGAGAACATTTACTTGCATTGAAAAATGGAAAAGAAATTACCTCGCCACGTTATAACTTTGTTACGTGTGAATCAACTCCTGATGGAGATGTTAAAAAGCCTGCTAAAATTATTTTAACAGAAGGTTTATACGTTCTAAACGAGCAAGTACGTGATATTATGGATGTAAAAGTTTATGTGTTTACTCCATTGGAAGTTTTGAAAGAACGTTGGTACAAGAGAGCTGCAAGCAGAGGTAAAACCGGCGAAGCGGCTGATTTGCAATTTAAAGATGTAAATAAAACCGCTCAACAGTATATTAGACCTACATACCCAATCGCAGATGTAATCATTAATGGGCTTGTATCTCAAGAATACATTGTAGAAATTACTGATAAAATTTTTGATTCTATAAAAGCTTTATTTTAAAAATCATATATTTTGACTATTTGAAATTTGAAAAAACATCATTATACTAAAACTATGAAACGTTTTTTGTTAACAATTTTAATGATTATGTTTTCTATTCTCGCTGTAAATGCGCAAGAATTGCTTTTGCGTGGATATGATGGGATTGAATTGCCTGTTGGCACACTAATTCAGGTTATCAATTTAAAAGAATTTTCAACAAAATATTGTGATGAAACAACGAGAGTTTCTTTTGTCGCAACGAATGATACTTATATGCAAGAAATGGTTATAATTCCAAAAGGGACACGATTTTTTGGCATGATAGAAAAAATGAATGAACCAATAGTTGGGACAAATGCATCTATGGTAATAAAGATTACTAAAATGGTTCTGCCTGATGATTTTGAGATACCAATGAAGGGTTACATTTATTCAAATAATAGAAATGTTATAGGTGGAGGTTTAACAGAGCCTGCAAGTTATGTTAAAGTACCTCATTATCAACAAGGTTTCGGAATTGGTACAAATAAATTTGTTCCGGGACCGGCTCGTAAAATGGGCGAACACCTTACTATTGCTGCAGGTGCAGACCTTTTGATTGTCATAACTAGTCCGGCATACATTACACATACCTTAACAAATTGACACGATTAAAGAAAATAAATAAAATATCATTATTGTATATTTTTATGAGGTAGTGATATGAAAAAACAAATTAGCTTTATCTTAATCGCAACATTTATTACGATGAATGCTTCATTTGCAGCTTCAAATTATCAGTATGATTCATCATCTCAAGTATATTCAGGAGAGCCATTAAAAGGTTCTGTAGTAAGCGTTCCGGCAGGTGCTGTTGTTTCAGCTGTAACAACAACTGAAATCGGTTCAGAAACTTTGGTAAAAGGTCAAGCCGTACAATTAGCATTAGGTTCTGATTTTTATTATAGCGGTAAGATGATTGCTCCTGCAGGAAGTACTGTTTACGGAACAGTAACCGAATTGTCGAAAGCTAAATATGGTGATATGAATGGTAGAGTTAAAATTTTGTTTACACAAATTACAACTCCATATGGCATTCAAATTCCAATTTCAGGCGTAATTAAAACAAGTGACGGTTCCGGAGTTCTTGTTGGTGGCACAAAAATGGATGTTACTAAAGAATATGCAAAAAATATGGCTGTAGGTACTGCGGCAGGTGCATTATCAGGACTTGTTTTTGGTGCGTTAGCAGGCGGTAATGTAGGTCAAGGTGCTGCTTTAGGTACAGCAGTTGGTGCAGGTGGTGGTGCAGTTAAGGCTGCCGCTCAAAAAGGAAATCCTGTTTCAATACCTGCAAATTCTCGTGTAGATATAATTTTGAAACAGCCAATTACAGTAAATCCTTCAGCATATAGCTATGAGGATTAGAAGGTTAGGGAATAAATTATTTTATACTTTTTGTAAGAGTATGAAATAAAAAGTGGGATATCAAATGTCAATTCTAGGAAATATTAACAGTTTAATAGACGAAGATGATAACGAACAACAGCATGGTTATACAACGCCGGCAGTTATCAAAGATACCAAAGACTATATTTCAATTAAGAAAGCCTTTGTTTTATCATTAATATTGCACCCTGCGGTAGTTGGTGCGATAGCTTTAATTGGTTTTATTTTAATGCTTTTAGGCATAAATTTATTTATGGCTGAAAGACCAAAACCAAAAATGAATGATATTGAGTTTGTTTTGGTTGATAGAGAAGCAACTCCAAGAAATATGAAAACACCATACCGTTCAAACATGAACTCTCGTGGTGGTGGGGTAAATGATCCTAAACGTAAGGTTTCAATGCCTTCTCCAAAACCGGCTAAAACATCAAAACCAAAACAAGCATCTCCTGCTCCAAAGAAAGCAGTTAAAAAAGCAGTTTCAAATCCTGCTCCAAAGAAAACTGTAAACAAAAAAGTTGTAAAACAAAGTGCTAAAAGTGGTGGTTCAAAGACTCCGGCTAAAAAGGTTTCAACACCAAGACCAGCAGCTCCAAGTGTAAGACCTTCAGCTACAAAACCGGCTGCTCCAAGGGTTACAACTACACCAAAAACAGCGTTTAACGTTCCGGTTCCACCATCACATAATACAGGCAAATATTCGACAGGTCCTGTAAGTGGAAGTGGTACAGCTAGGAAACATGCAGGTGGCGGATATTCTCCAAATCCATCTTTAGCACCTACATATAATTCAGGTTCAGGCTCTGCATCAGGTTCTAGAACAGGTTCTTCTTATGGTACAGGTTCAAGAGGCTCAGGAGCAAGCAGAGGCGGTACCGGTAATTACGGAAACCCAAGCGGTGGTGGAGGTAGACCAGGTATTGATGCTATTGCTCAACCGGATTTCGGACCATACATGGCAGATTTACAACGTCGTATCAAGATGAATTGGGATCCACCAAAAGGAAACGAAAGTAAACGTGTAGTATTGTTATTCAAGATTGCACGTGACGGAAGACTTTTATCTTGCAGTGTTTATAAGTCTTCAGGTTTAGCATCGGCAGATAATGCCGCAATGCAAGCTGTTAAATTGACAGCGCCATTCAGACCTTTACCGGCAAACTTTAGAGGTCAAAGTGTAGATATTCAATTTACATTTGATTACAACGTATTTGGTGCAAGTTATAGATAATAAGTTAACAAAAAATAAATTTAGTTAGTACAAAAAGGATAAAGGACAAAAAACATGGAATTAATTTTACATTCAATTCAACTAGATTGGCCAGTTTTAACACCAATTTTAATCTGTTCAATTTTGGTTGTTACAGTAGCAATCAACAGATACTCTTTTTATGGTAAAAACAAAAGAGATGTAGTTCAATTCATTCCTAAATTACAAAAAGAATTGGCTAAAAACAACATGGCAGGTGCTCAAAATCTATCAATTCAATTAGGTGGTGTAATTGGTGAAGTTACAGAAGAAGCTGTAAGAATCTTCTCTGAACAAAAAGCAGGTTTCTCTCGTTCATTTGATATCGCTGCAGCTCTTGCATCAAGAAAATTAGAAAATCACTTAACAGTTTTAGGTACAATCGGTGGTGTTGCTCCATTCTTAGGGTTGTTTGGTACTGTTGTTAGAATCTTGTACACATTCCAAGATTTGGCAACTCAAGGTAACCAATCAGCAGCAGTTGCTATGGGTATCGGTTCTGCTTTAATCGCTACTGCTTTCGGTTTAGGTGTTGCGATTGTTGCAGTTATCTTCTACAACTATTTCCAATCAGTTGTTAAACGTTATGAAGATGATTTCAACTTAATCAAATTATTATTCTTGAGCTTTGTTGATTCTAACGATGAAACAACAGTTCAATCATCACAAAATATTGCTCTATAAGGATTATTAAACAATGGCAATGAAGACAAACAAGGGCAAAGAAGCTCTTTTTACTGAAATTAATATTACACCGTTAACGGATATTTTCTTGGTACTACTTATCATTATGATGGTTGTAGCGCCTACTTTCCAATCAATGGATAACAGTATTAATATTCCGGAAATTAACAGCGGTATTTCTATTGAACAAAAAAATTGTACTGTTTCAGTTACAAAAGAGGGTTTGATGTATATTAACGGTAAAGAAACTTCTTCAAGTGCTTTAACATCTGAATTATCGGCATTACTTCCAACTTTAGAAAAGAAAGAGGTTGTTGTTAAGGCTGATACTGATGCTAAAAATTCCGTTGTTTTACAAATTATGGATGCAGCTCAAGATGCTGGGTATGAAAAATTAATCGTAGCCGGCGAACCTTTGAGCAAAAAACAACAAAATCAATTAAAAAATGATAGTATGTCGTCTGATGATGTAATGCAAACTTCTTCTCCAATGGATGTAGATAGAACTCCTGTTAAGAGAAGTAGCATTCCAACAGATGATGAAGAATGGGTTGAATAATTATGGCTAGAAATAAACGTGATTGTTTTAATGAAATTAATATCACACCGTTGACAGATATTTTCTTGGTATTGCTTATCATTATGATGGTTATTGCTCCATTATTGGATAGCCAAGGTCTTAATTTGACAGTTCCTGAAATTGTTAAAGAAGAAAATATTCAAAAGGATACTAAAATTTTGAATGTTCAAGTTACAGACGACAATAAATATTATATCAATGATGAAGAGGTTGCTGAACAAGATTTAGAATCAGTTTTGAAAAGTGCTTCTAAAGATAAGCCGGATGGGTTGTTAATTCAATCAGCACCAAATTCGACTCATGGTGCTGTTGTAAAATTAATGGATAACGCCAGAAATTCAGGAATTACAAGTATTTCTGTAATGGAAGGTTAATTATTTTAAAAGTTTTTTGTCAAACAAAAAGGCGCCGAGTGTAATGCACTCGGCGCCTTTTATAATTATTTGATAGAACAAATTCTTTTTTCGTTATGATATTTAGTAGCTTTTTCGATTGCTCTATCCATAGAAAGTGCTATATCATGTCTGGTTATGCTTTGAGATAACCCACTGAATAACTGTTCTCTAGCTATTTTTGCATTGTTAAAGACAACAACAACGTGAATGTTATCTTCTTTCAGTCTTGAAATTATTGTTTCAAGGGCGAAAGTTGCAGAAATATCCATAGATTTAATCTTTTGACAATCTACAATGATGGTTTCTTTCTTTAATAGGGCTTCACTTCTAGCCAAAACTGTAGAAGCAGAACCGAAGAAGAACATTCCGTCAATGTGTAAAATACCTAAATATAGCTTGCAATCGCCTTCTAAATATGGAATTTCATGGTCGTATGTGTTAACTTTTAAATCTTGAGAAGCTCTTGCTGCAAATAATACTGCTGAAAGTACAATACCTACTCCAACGGCAAAGATTAAATCGTCAATAACTGTTAATACGAATACAGTTGCCATTACTAAAATATCTGCTTTTGAGGAGTGAATAATTACCTTTAAATATTTGTAATCGATAATCTCTACTCCGACTTTAATAAGTATTGCTGCTAGTACTGCAAGTGGAATTTGCGAAGCAAATGGAGCCAAGAATAGTACTACACAAATTAAAAATATAGAATGAACTACACCTGATAATCTGCTTGTTGCTCCACTATTTATATTTATTAAAGTCCTCATTGTGGCTCCGGCGCCGGCTAAGCCTCCAAACATACCTGCTAAAGCATTACCGATACCTTGTCCAACAAGCTCTTTGTTAGAGTTGTGTTTCGTGTTTGTGATTGAATCAACAACTAAACAAGTTAATAAGGAATCTATAGAACCCAATATAGCAAGTGTTATTGCGAGTGGTAAAATTGTTTGAAAATCATGGAATGAGATTAATCCAAGTTCAAAATGAGGCAACCCCAAAGGTATTTCGCCAATAGTTTTTACATCAAAATGAAATGCAATAGATGTAACTGTTCCTATAACTAGTGCTAAAAGCGAAGCAGGACAATATTTTGCAATTTCCTTTGGTGTTAAGAATATCACAACTAAAGCGATTACGCTCAAAATTATCGCCGGATAGCTTATTTCAGGTAAATGCTTAAATACTTGAAAGATTTGTTCAATAGGTGTACCGCTTGCTTCCAATCCAAGGAACGGTGCCAATTGAAGTAAAATTATAATTATTCCGATGCCGCACATAAAGCCTGATACGACAGGATATGGGACAAAGTGAATTAATTTTGCAACACCGGTAAATGAAAGACAGATTTGAACTAAACCTGCTAAAAAGATTGCCATAAAAATAATTTTAGGATTGTCTGGATAAGTTAAAACTAAGGAAGCTATAACTACGGTCATTGGTCCTGTAGGGCCTGAGATTTGAGTAGCTGTTCCGCCGAAGATTGATGCAAATAGTCCGACTATGATTGCACCCCAAAGTCCTGCTGCGGCTCCGAGTCCACTGGCTACCCCAAAGGCTAAGGCTAAAGGTAATGCGATTACACCGGCTGTAATGCCACCGAAAAGATTACCTTTTAAATTTGTAAACATCGTTGTCTTAGTCATTGTAACCTCTTTCTTAAAATGATAAAATTGTGTTTAACAATTATAATATATATTAGTAAGAAAGGATATAATATTTATGAACGATATTCAAAAACAAGAGATTCAACGATTGATGAATGGCAATGAGCGCTTTGTAAAAGGAGAATGCTCTTGTCATACTCGTAATCTTGAAACGTTGAAGCAATTTATGACATATCAAGAGCCTAAAACTATTATTTTAAGCTGTTCTGACTCTCGTGTAATTCCTGAAGTTATTTTTGACTGTGGTATTGGCGAACTTTTTGTAGTTAGAACTGCTGGTGCAACTATTGGTTTGACTTTTGATATCTTAGAAAGTATTGAATTTGGTGTTTCTAAGTTAAAAGCGCCTCTTTTAATCCTTTTGGGACATGACGATTGTGGTGTTACAAAGTATGCAAAAGATTATTATGCTGAAAGTAAAGAGTCTTATACCTCAATAATGAGTAATTTATGTCCGATTATAGAAGAACAAGGTCATTTACATTATGATGAAATTACTAAAAAACATACACAAACTTTGATTAAGTTGTTAAAAGAACGTTCTGCTATAATTAGCGAGGCGGTTTCTAGTGGTCAATTAGAAATTATCGGTGCACATTTCCATTTTGATACAGGAAAAATTAATTTACTCTAAATTTTTTCTGTGATATAAATAAAATGTACACAGACGAAATAATGGAAGAATTGGAATTATGGACATAGAAAAATTACGCAATATCGCAATTATTGCACACGTTGACCACGGTAAAACTTCAATGGTAGATTGTATGTTGAAACAAAGTGGTGTATTTAGAGAAAACCAAGAAGTTCAAGCTTGCGTTTTGGATTCAAACGATTTGGAAAGAGAACGTGGTATTACAATTCTTTCTAAAAATATTTCAGTAGATTATAAAGGTTACCATATTAACGTTGTTGATACCCCAGGTCACGCCGACTTTGGTGGTGAGGTAGAACGTGTATTAGGTATGGTTGACGGTGCATTACTTATTGTAGATGCTGCTGAAGGTCCTATGCCTCAAACAAGATTTGTATTATCAAAAGCCTTAGAATTAGGTTTAAAAATTATCGTTGTTATCAACAAGATTGATAAACCGGCTGCAGAACCTAATTTAGCACTTGATAAAGTATTTGATTTATTCACAGAATTGACTGATAACGAAGAATTAATAGATTTCCCAATTATCTATGCAAGTTCATTGCAAGGTTTTGCTAAAAAAGAATTGGAAGACGAAAGTGATAACATTGCGCCATTAATGGATTGCATTATTGAAAACATCAAGCATCCGGAAGGTGATGCTGATGCAAACCTTCAATTCCACGTAACTACATTGGATTACAATGATTACGTAGGTCGTATCGCAATCGGTAGAATTAAAAACGGTCATTTAAAATCTCAAGAAACTTTATCATTAATCAAAGCTGACGGTTCTATTCAAAAATGCAAAATTACAAAATTATTTGGTTTTCATGATTTAGGTCGTGTAGAAATCGAAGAAGCTTCAGCGGGTGATATCGTTGGCATTGCAGGTTTCCCTGATGTTCAAATTGGTGAAACAATTTCTTCATTAGACAAACCTGTTGCATTACCACTTATCCACATTGACGAACCTACATTACAAATGAACTTCTCAGTAAATGACAGTCCATACGCTGGTCAAGAAGGTAAATTCGTTACTTCTCGTCAATTGAGAAAAAGATTATATGACGAATTAGAAAAAAATGTTAGTATGAGAGTTGAAGATACTGAAAATACTGATAAATGGGTTGTTTCAGGACGTGGTGAATTACATTTAAGTATCCTAATTGAAACAATGCGTCGTGAAGGTTACGAATTCCAAGTATCTAAACCGGAAGTTATTTACAAGACAATTGATGGTGTTCAAATGGAACCTTATGAAAACTTATTCCTTGATGTTCCTGATGAATGCACAGGTACTTGTATCGAACGTTTAGCAGGCAGAAAAGCTCAAATGCTTGATATGCAATCAACAGGCGTTCGTTCAAAATTAGAATTTGTTATTCCTGCAAGAGGTTTAATCGGTTTCAAGGGTGAATTCATTAGATTGACTCGTGGTGAAGGTATTATGTATCACACATTCAACAAGTACGATACTTTAGCAGGTGATATTCCAAAACAAAGAATGGGTTCTCTTGTCGCTTGGGAACAAGGTGAAGCTGTTCCTTACGCTTTAGACCAATTCGCAGACAGAGGTACATTCTTTATCACACCTAAAACAAAAGTTTATAAAGGTATGATTGTTGGTGAAGGTAACAGAGCTCAAGACGTTGCAGTAAACGTATGTAAGACTAAAAAATTGACAAACATGCGTACTTCAACAGCTGATGCTATGGTTGTTTTAAAAGCTCCTAAACTTTTATCTTTGGAAGAAGCTCTTGATTATATTGCAGATGATGAATTGGCAGAAATTACACCGGAAAGCATCAGATTAAGAAAAGCTGATTTGACAAGAACAAGATTTAACTAGGACTCCAATTATGGCTAAGACAGTAAGAGTTTGTCATTTTAGTAAGTTAAAAATTAAACAAAATGGTAATATTTACCCTTGTTGTGTAGCTCCTGCAAGTACAAAAATTGGCAATGTCTTTGATGAAAATGTTATTGAAGAAATTGAAAATGCGGATGTTATTTGTGAATGTCCGATGTATAAATCTGTTAAAAAAGAAAAAGGTCAAAAACCTGAATTAAACTATATTCACTATGAAACTTCAAATGTTTGTCAGGCATCTTGCGTTTGTTGTCCGCAGAATAAAGCTCCAATGGAGAATGAATCTGCGCTTTTACAACGAATTAATATGTTGATAGAACATTATCAACCAAAGAATGTAACTGCTATCGGCGGTGAAATTTTAGTTCAAAACGAAGCTTTTGAAATGCTTTTTGATTTGCATAAAAAATATCCAAATATGAAAATTCACACAATAACAAATTTGTGTGTGGGTGAAGAAAGAATTAAAAAAGCAGAAGAAATTTTTGATGAAATGACCGTTTCAATGTTAGGTTTTACCCCGCTTACATACAAAAATGAAATGGGATTAGACCTTGAAAAGGTAATGAAGAATTTTATGTACCTTTATGAAAACAAAAAAGTTGAACTAAGACCAAAATATTTAGCAATGCCGACAAATTTGTTTGAAATTGTACCATTTTTCAAATGGGCATTGAGTTTAGACTTAAATAAAATTTATTTACACAATATTCATGAATTTGCAAAAGTTGCTAATTTAGATGATAAATATTGGGTAAAGACTTTTGCCAAATTAGAAAAAGAAATGAAGGAACTTTTTGAAGAAAATAAAGAAAAAATTATTGCAAAAAGCTCTCATTACATTTCAATTCATCCTATTTTGTCAGAAAAATTACATATAAATCAAGAATATATTAATGAAAACGGTTTTGATAAAACGGTATTTATTACAAGGTAAATATGATTAGAACAATAATTGCGCTATTTTTAAGAATAGTTTCAAACCCTTTAGCAAATGTATATCAAAAAAAAATTTGTGAAACAAATTCTTCTTTAATTTGCAATTTTTATACATATTTTATACTGGGAATTTTGTGTGTACCTTTTGCATTGAAGGTTGACTGGGTTGGTTTACCAAAAGAATTTTGGTTTTTTGCAATTACCGCAGGACTATTGTGTTCAGTGGGTAATGCGTGCCTTGTAAAAGCACTTCAAATAGGTGAACTTTCAGTTTTAGGACCAATTAATTCTTATAAATCAGTTGTCGGAATGATTATAGCAATATTCATCTTACACGAAATACCAACTTTGTTTGGTGTTTTGGGTGTTGTTTTAATCATTTGGGGTAGTTGGTTTGTATTTGACACTCAAGCGGAGGGTTTTTCTCTTGCGTTATTTAAAAGAAAAGATATTTTGCTAAGATTTACAGCCCTTGTTTTAATGGGGATTGAGGCTGTTTTGTTGAAGAAGGTTATTTTACTTTCTTCTCCTGTAATTTCGTTTATGCTTTGGTGTTGGGCGGGTGCGTTTTTTGCTTTAATGTTGATTTTTATATTCAGAAAACCTCTAACAAAAATAAAAAAAGGAGATATTTCAAAATTTGCAATAGTTTGCTCAATGTTAGGTATAATGCAACTTACGACAAACTATGTTTTTGAAAATATGCAAGTTGGTTATGCTCTTGCCCTATTTCAATTATCAACCTTGGTTAATTTATTCTTTGGTTGGAGATTTTTCCACGAAACCGATATGAAAAAGAAAATTATAGGCACATTAATAATGGTTGTCGGTTCGGTGTTGATTATTTTGACTTAGAATTATTTAAAGAGGCGAGGTTGCAAAGCAACCTCGCCTCTTTGGTATGCATAAATTTATAAACTATATTTGGAATTGGTTATCTTTGATAAGAGTAACTTTTGTTCCGTCTTCTTTAACCCCTTCAACAACTACGTTTGGACCACCAATCATAAAGTCTGTGTGGATGTTTGAGTCATTGATGTTGTTTTCGTTCATGTATTTTTGACGTTCTTTGTAATCTTTGATATCTTCTGCACCGTCAAGACAGTCGTCAAAACCTGCTCCAACTGCGATGTGGCAAGCTGCGTTTTCGTCTAATAACGTGTTATTGAAAACTCTGCCTGTGTGGAAGATAGGAGAGTTTGCTACAAGTGCAACTTCACCTAACATATCGCCACCTTCTGCAGATTTGATGTGTTCTCGCCATAATTCTTGATTTTTGTCAGCATAAACTTCAACAGCTTTACCGTTTTCAAATCTCATTCTGATACCTTCAACAAGGTTACCATTTAAGCAAAGTGGTAATGTTGTTGAAACCCAACCGTTAGTTTTAGTTTTGTCAGGTGATGAGAAAACTTCCTCTGTTGGAGTGTTTGCCATATATTCAACACCGTCGTCAGTGTTTTTTGCTGCAGCTCTAAATCTTGATTTGTCGTGCATTCCTACATGTAAATCAGTTTTGCCGTCAGGTTGTTTTGTTTCTGGATCAATACTGTAGAAGTGAATTTCTTTGAAGTGATAATCATTCATTTTATCTGCAACTGACATTAATTTTTGAGCGTGTGCTTTAAGTCCGCCAACACGGTTAATGTTTTTAGCATCTTCTGCAGCCATTTCAAGAGCTTTCATCGGATCAGAAACATCTGCATAAGTTTTCTTTACTGACATTGTTGTAGGAGCATAAATGATGTTCCATTGACTTTCAGGACCTGATTTTCTGATAGGTTTTACAACTTCGTTAATTGCTTTTGATTGCATTACGATACGTTTTGGATCAACGTCTGACATGCCTTCAGGATCTTTACCTTCTAGGAATAATCTTGCTGTTTTTCTGTCAACTCTTTCTTGCCAAGTATCAGCAACATAAGATGGAACATCTTTTAGGGCATCTTCTGACGCGTATTTTAATTTTGCTTTACCAACCGGATCTCCGGGTTCTGTAAAGTTTACTTCGATAGGACCTGAACCGTTTTTGTATGCATATTCAACAAATTTTAAGACATTTTTTTCGTGTTGACGTTCCGCAGAAATTGAGATTGGTTGACCTTTTTGAACATTTAATAGAGTGTGAAAAACTTCTTTTTCATTAAATGCATCTGACAATTTCTTTTCAATATGTTCTGGAATTTCGGCTTTTACAGTCTTTTTAACTTCTTCAGTTTCTTTTGCTGAAAGTTTAGAAAGTTTGTATGGATCGTTATTTGCATCAAATGTGATTGTTTTGGCGCCCTGTTTTTCGTAGTATTCAGCACGTTTTTGTTTGTATGCAAAATCCGGTTCTTTGCAATATTGTTTTTGTAGAGCATCGATTTCAGGTTGAGCAATTTCTACGTGAACATCTTTTGCTCCACGTTTGTAAGCTTCTTCTGCAAATACTTTCAAGAAAGGTACATGAGTTTTATCAGCTTTAACTACAACTGATTGCCCTTTTTCTAATTTAATATCTTCATCTAAAATTTTATTTACTGCTGAAAGCATTTTAGTTTCAGCAGTTTGGTTTGTTTCTTTTGTTGCTGATAGTTCGACTTTGTCTGTGTGTAAGCCTTTGTTATTTACCGCATTTTCATTACCCTTAACTTGTTGGGGGGTAACTTTGTTCATGATTGCTTTTGCTGTGTTCATAATTCCAACAGAATTCATTTGCATTGTGTTTTTACCTCATTTATATGCTAATAATACGTTGCTTGTTACAAAACTCCTCAATCTAAATAGTTGCCATGTTTTTAGGGTAATTTTTACAATTGTTATAAATTTGTTACAAATTGGCTAAAGTGCTTGCATGGGTTGAATGTTTTAGATATCTTAGTATTTAATACTAGATGTAATTATTTCAATTACAAGTAGATTTTATTTTAACTACAAGATATGTGAGGAAGGATTATGAAAAGAATTGTAAGTGCTATGCTTTGTGGCTTATTCATGCTTCAAATGCTTTGTATAGGCACTTTCGGACAAGCAGCTAACGCTCAACAAGTTGTTAGAATTGCTTTTGTTTTTGATGGTAAATCACCTGCAAATGATTATTTCTTGAAAAACTTCAAGACTTCAATCCAAAAATCAATGGATAAAGGAACAGCAGTTCAATTCCCAACAAATTTGGTTTATGTTGCAGACTGGACAGAAAAGGGTGTAAAAGCTAAATGTAATCAAGCTTTATCATCAAACGCAACAACAGTTGTAGCGCTAGGTTACTTATCTTCAAAATACATGTCAACTTTGAAGAACAAAAGGAAAATGGTTGTAACAATTGACCAATATGGCTTGAGAGATTTCGGCACAGGAATGTTCTCACCGGTTGCTCAATTTACTCAAAAATTGGAATTGTTCCACAGATTGACACATTTCAAAAAAGTTGCAGTTCTTATGAACGAAAATTACTATAAGACTAGAAAAGATTGGAATTCATACTTAACAAGCAAATTAAAAGACAAATCTATCAAATTAATGGTAGTTCCTGTTGGAAACAATGTTGATAACGTTATGGCTAAAATTCCTGCTGATGTAGATGCAGCGTTAATTTTACCTCAATTTACATTAACAATGGAACAAGTTGGCGATATGTGCAACAAGTTAACTGATAGAAAAATCATGACTTTCTCTGTTTTAGGTGAAAGTGATGTTAACGTTGGTTGTATGTTAGGTTCAGGTGCATTAGATATGGATAGAAAAATTTCTAATGCAATGTCTTTCAACATCAAAAGTGTTTTAGACGGTAAAAAAGTTCCAACAGAAAAAGTTATGTTTATGGAAGACGAAATTCTTTATGTAAACATGGATACTTGCGAAAAAATCGGTTATGAACCACACTTAAGATTATTAAACAGTGCTAAAGTTATTACACATAAAAAAGCTCCTGTTTATGACTTATCAACTATATTTAACAAGTTAGATGAACAAAACTTGGACATCGAACAAAAATCTCACTTAGTTAAAGCTGCAAGAAAAGCTGCTTGGGCTGCAAGATTAAGATACTTACCATCTGCAACAATCAACTTAGGATGGCAAGCATATGACCATGATTATGCACAATCAGCAGCATTATTAATTCCTGAAAAAACGGGTGTTTTCGGAATCAGTGTTGACCAAGTTATTTATTCACCGGCATTGGTTACAAACATCTTGATTAAAAATAAGAAAATCAAATTTGAAAAAGCTGAATACAAAATTACTGAACAAAATATGGGTATAGACATTGCTAACCTTTATATTGACACATTAATTTTGAGAAACCAAATTGGTGTTCAACAAGAATACGTAAAAGAAGCTCGTGAAAACTTAGCGATCGCAAGAGTTCGTGCAAAAATGGGATTCTGCGGTAACGAAGAAGTTATGCGTTGGGCAAGCCAATTAAGCATTTCTGAACAAAGATTATTGGAAATGACAGCAGATTACAAAAACGTAAAAGTTGCTATCAGCAAATTCTTAAACGAAAAACAAAATACAAACTTTGAGTTAAAAGAATTAAAAGCTAATGACCCTGCATTCTACACATCAGAATTAAATATTCTTGATTATGTAAGAACTCCAAGAGCATTAGAACAATTTACTCAAATGTTAGTTGATGAAGCATACAACGCAGCTCCTGAATTGGTTAAATTGAGAACAGCAATCGCAATGAAGAAGAACGAACGTTCTATGTATGTTCAAAAATTCATCTTGCCGGATGCAAAAGTTTCTTACCAATACCAAACTTTGATGGGCAGAGAATATGGTAAAGATTCAGCTATGTTAGGACCTCTTCCTATATTAGGTTCTGTTCCTCTAAGTTATAATACTTTAAGAGCTGGTACTTCATACTCTAGATTTGGTATTTTTGCTCAATGGAAACCAATCGAAGGTGGTACAAAAATTGCTGAAATTCAACGTATCAATGAAGAAATTAAGCAATTAAACACTCAAGAAATGGCAGTAAAAACAACTCTTGAAGAACATATCAGACAAGTTGTAAACAAAGCTCTATCATGCTACTTTAGCATTGAAAAAGACTACAAAGCTATGTTTGCAGCTAAAGAAAACTATGAAAAAGTAAAAGCTGACTATTTACAAAATAAAGTTCAAATCGCTCAAGTGCTTGATGCTCAAAAAACTTATTTTGACTCAAAAGTGGCAGCAGCTAATGCACAAAATGACTTTTTCAAACAACTTGTTTGGGTACAAAGAGGTATCTGTTCTGTAAACTGGACAAAGGCTGATCCAAGCGCAAAAGATTGGATTAAGAAGGTTAAAACAGAATTGGTTGCATTACCTGACATTCAATTATAATAAGCATAGCAACTTAAATTATATATTATAGGGTGAAAACTTTCACCCTATTTTTTTGCAAAAAAAAGCGAACCTTAATGATTCGCCGCTAAATATGGATAGTAATAAGATTAATTTAAATAAGGGATATGTGTTAGGGATAAATTGTTTGTGTTTTATAACATTAAATCTATTGCTTCTTCAATGACGTTGCTTCCACCGTCTTGATTATATGCAGAATTTTGCATTTGATAGTATGCAAGCATTTCTTGAGTTGTTACAGTACCATCACTGTTCAAATCCATCGGATTGTTTGAATCGTCACTATCTTCATCGTTTTCGCTACCATCGCCGGCACCTCCGCCTCCTGACGGTTGAGCGTTAGCCACGCTTTCTGATGAAGAACCTGTATTTATATCACCATAGTCAGAAATTGAATCAATTGCATTTAAACTGTCTGTGTCTAAACCGTCAATCTCCATTCCTGCAGGAGGCCCAAATTGAGCATTTGATGTATCTCCAAGAGGAGAAGTTAAGCCGGCTTCTGCTGCTACATTCTTTTCGATATTGTCATTAATATTGTCTATAATTTGACTAAAAATATCTTCTACAGATGAATTATCGCCATTTTCTTTGCTTTCTGTTGCCTTTTGGTATGCATCTAAGCTAGAAATATCACTAATTAATTTCATCATCATAGAGTTATCACTATTTACTAGTGAACCTAAGCCATCGACCATTATAAAATTTTCCTCTCAAAGTCATTTATATTCGGGGTAAACTTATCTCGTTTACACTGATATTCTTTCATCTTTTTGTTTAAATCGCAATCCTTTACATGGTTGAGATTTTAATAAAAAGCATGCCAAAACCCATGCGTAGCATGGGTTTTGGCATGCTTGAATAAAAATTAATCCAAATGAATGTTTGGTATATAGAATTATGATGTCAATAAATTACCTATAATCAACAAAATTAACGTATTCTTCTAAAATAGTATGTAGGTTTTTAAATTCTTCATCTGAATAGCTTGTTTCTGTCATCAAGTTTTCATCAAGAATCTTTGTTGCCAAAAATTTCTGTAAATAGTATCTTTTAGCACCTTGAATAAGCTCTCCTATTTGTCTTAAATCTTCAAAAGACAATTGAGATTTTACAATAGTTGTTCTGAATTCGTAATCAACACTGCAGTTCATTATCATATCAATACTTTTTTTGATTATATCTGTATCAATATCAACTCTTGTAATCTCTTTATATTTCGCAAGAGGCGCTTTTATGTCCATTGCAATATAATCTAACAAATTTTCGTTCAAAAGCTCTTGTAAGACGTCAGGATGTGTTCCGTTTGTGTCTAATTTTACAAGAAAACCAAATGATTTGACCTTTTTTATAAATTCAATTAAATCTTTGTTATGCAAGGTAGGTTCACCGCCAGTGATAACAACACCGTCTAGTTTGCCTTTGCGTTTATTTAAAAACTCAAAGAATGCCGGCACTGAAAGTACCGGCTCTTTGTTTTCAAATAATTCTGGATTGTGGCAGTAACCACATCTGAAATTACAACCTTGGGTAAAAACAATACATGCGATTTTTTCAGGATAATCGATGAAGGTTGTTTTTTGTAACCCTGCTAGTTTAAAAGACATTTTTCTTTTTCTGATTCCTTTTCTAGTCCTTGTGCAATATCAAATGTTTTTCTGTTTTTGAATTCAGCTTTTTTACCTTTATTCCATTGTTTTACAGGTCTGATGAAACCAACTACACGTGAATAGATTTCGCAATCGTCGCCACATGTTGGACATTTTTCATGTTCACCTGCTACATAACCATGGTTAGGGCAGATACTAAATGTTGGAGAGAATGTGAAGTATGGAAGTTTATAGTTTTCGCATACTTTTCTAATGAAGTTCTTCATTGTTTCATTATTGTGGCATCTTTCTCCTGCAAATACGTGAACAGTTGTACCACCTGTGTATTTTGTTTGTAAATCATCTTGCAAGTCAAGTAATTCAAATACGTCGTCTGTATAGTTTACAGGTACGTGAGTTGAATTTGTATAGTAAGGTTCACCACCGTCGTTTGCTGTAATAATGTCTGGGTAAGTTTCTTTATCCAATTTTGCAAGTCTGTATGTTGTACCTTCTGCAGGTGTAGCTTCTAAGTTGTAGTTATTACCTGTTTCTTCTTGATATTTAGTGATTTCAGCTCTCATAAAGTCCATAACTCTGATTGCGAAATCGTGTCCTTTTTCTGTTGTTATATCTTCATCAAATAAGTTTAAGCAAGCTTCGTTCATACCGATTAAACCGATTGTTGAGAAGTGGTTTTTCCAATATTGTTTGAATCTTGCATGAATATCTCTTAAATAGTATTTAGTGTATGGATATAAGTTGTTTTCAGTGAATTTTTCAACTAATTTTCTCTTAATTTCTAAAGATTCTTTAGCTAACAACATTCTTTCTGATAACATTTTGAAGAATTCTTCTTCATTTTTAGCTTGATAACCGATTTTTGGTAAGTTGATTGTTACAACACCGATAGAACCAGTCAATGGGTTTGAACCGAACAAACCACCACCACGGTATGCTAATTGTCTGTTATCAATTCTTAAACGACAACACATTGAACGAGCATCTTCAGGATTTAAGTCTGAATTTACAAAGTTTGAGAAGTTTGGAATACCATATTTTGCTGTGATTTCCCATAAACCATCAAGGTCTTTGTTGTTCCAGTCAAAGTCTTTTGTAATGTTGTATGTAGGGATTGGGAATGTGAAAACACGTCCTGAAGCATCACCCTTCATCATTACATCAAAGAATGCTTTGTTAATCATGTTCATTTCTTCTTGGAATTCACCGTAAGTTTCTTCCATGATTTCGCCACCAATGATTACACCTTGGTCTTTGTAGTAGCTTGGTACTGTTAAGTCCATTGTGATATTAGAGAATGGAGTTTGGAAACCAACACGAGTTGGAACGTTCATATTAAATACGAATTCTTGCATTGCTTGATGAACTTGGTCATAGTTTAATTTGTCGTATCTAACAAATGGAGCAAGTAATGTATCAAAGTTAGAAAATGCTTGAGCACCTGCAGCTTCACCTTGAAGTGTGTACATAAAGTTTACAATTTGACCTAATGCTGTTCTAAAGTGTTTTGCAGGAGCAGATTGAACTTTTCCTTCAACACCTGTAAAGCCTTCCATTAATAGGTCTTTTAAATCCCAACCTACGCAATATGAAGCTAAGATGTTCAAATCGTGGATATGGATATCACCTTTTAAGTGAGCATCTTTAATATTATCTGGATAAATTTTATTTAACCAATAGCTTTTTGAAATGTTTGATGCGATATAGTTGTTCAAACCTTGGATTGAATAACCCATGTTAGAGTTTTCATTAACTTTCCAGTCAATTTCTTTTAAATAATCATCAGTCATATCAACAGATGCGTTATTAGCAAAATCTCTTAACTTTTTGTGTTGTTCTCTATACAAAATATAAGCTTTTGCTGTTTGTTTATATTCAGATGACAACAAAACTTGTTCAACAATATCTTGAATTTCTTCAATAGAAGGTGCTTTCAAGTTAGATTGTTTTTCTCTTACAAAGTTTTTAATAATTCCGATAACATTTCTTGTAAGTTGTTGAGCAGTTTTAGCATCGAATTCTTTTGTGATATTAGAAGCTTTTTCAATTGCATCAGTAATTTTTGCTTCATCAAATTCTGCTAGTTTGCCATCACGTTTGATAATTGTTTCCATTTTAATCTCCTAGCAATGTATTTACTGTGTAAATCTTTTTTATAAATAAGTTTTATTTCGACTGTAACGGCTGTAATTTAGTAATAATCTGCAACCATATATTCCTTATTTAGTGTTCTATCATTGTAACACATAGAATATCAGGCATGGAAAATATTAATACATTTTAATATACTTTTCTTAATTAAGTTTGTTAAGATAGTGGCTTAACTTGATTTAAAAATATTTTTAATTTAAAATGTATTCAAGTCGTACTCCACGGGGGTTTAGCGAGCCTCTCGACCCGAACGCTTTAGCGGGGTGCAGAGCCTACTGTGAGGGTTGTGTGGGTATTGATAAATTGTTTAATATCGTTGACGGGCTGAATTATGGTGGCGTAATCTGCCGAACCATGTCAGGGTGGAAACACAGCAGCATTAAGGCAATCTTTGCGGGTGCTATAACTTTAGTCAAGAGGTGTTAGGCAAGGAGTCAGTATTTGCTCAATTCGATAGGTAGTGGTACGACTTTTTATTGCTTATTTTTGATTACATAAAAGCGGGCAGATTGCATTGCAATCCGCCCGCTTAGTTATTTTATTTAGTTGTTTAGTTGTTTCTTCTATCGTATTCTTCTTTGATTTCTTTACGTTTAACTTTTCTTGTTGCTGTTCTTGGAAGAGCTTCTTTTGATACAACAATTGAAGTTGGACGTTTGAAATTTGAAAGACGTTTTGAAAGTTCTTTTACTTCTTTGATGATAACTTTTTCTAAATCTTTATCATCCGGATGTGCATTAATTACGTCTTCAGTTGGAACAATCTTAATTACAACGTCTTCGCTACCGTCTTTTTGACCGCCTTGACGTTTTGCGCCAAACACGCAAAGTTCTGCAAACATTGGGCTCTTTTCCATTACTGATTCAACTTCTTCAGGGAATACTTTTTTACCGCCTGAAAGTACAATCATATTTTTGATTCTACCTGTAATCCAGATATAACCGTCTTTGTCGATTTTCGCAATATCACCGGTTCTCAACCAACCGTCTTCCGTAAATACGTCTTGAGTCATTTCCGGTTGTCCGTAGTAGCCTTTCATAATTGTCGGACCATTTACTTGTAATTCTCCGGTTTCACTGTCTACACGTACTTCAACGTTTGGAATAGGTCTGCCAACAGAACCAAATCTGTGTGCAGCTTTAGTATTTACTGAAACTACAGGGCTTGCTTCTGATAAACCGTAACCTTCAAACACATCGATACCAATTGTTTGGAAGAAGTTACCAACGTTCAAATCAAGTGGTGCACCACCAACAATGAAGCCTTTAAATTTTCCGCCCATGCTTCTGTGGAATGTTCTGAATAACATTCTTCTTATACATTTTAGCGGAATCATTTTTGCTAATTCATACTTTATATCATATAAGAATTTTCTAAATGGGCTATATTGGTTAATTTTTGTTTCCAAGCTCAATTTTAATAATTTTAAGAAAGCAGGAACTACAACCATAAATGTGATTTTCTTTGATTGAATAATATCAAATAAATCGTTTGGTTTTAAACTCTTTGAGTAGTAAATTGTTGTACCCAAGCTTAAGAATGTCAAGTAACCAACTGCCAATTCAAATAAGTGGTTCATTGGTAAAATTGATAACAATCTGTCATTTTTTGTTAATGGGAAGCATTGAGAAACGCTGTCCATTTGGCAAATCATATTCTTGTAAGTGATTTCTACACCTTTTGGTTTGCCTGTTGTACCTGATGTGTAAATGATAAGAGCTGTTTTGTTAAAACCTCTGTGACGCCATTTTTTGTTGCTTGACGTATCTTTGATTGTGTAAAGGCTTTCATATTCTTTGTTTGCGCCTTTATCATCAATAATAATTAAGCGTTCAATTGATGGAATTTGTTCCTTCATTTTAATACCTGTTTCTAAAAATGCGCTTGAAACAAGTAAAACTTTAGGACCGCAGTCGCTTAAAATTGAATTCAATTCATATTGAGTAAGTTTAATGTCAAGAGGAACAACTGTACCTCCGGCAATAATAATAGAAAAGAATGCAGCACTCCATTCAGGCATTGATTCTGATAAAAGAGCAACTTTGTCACCTTTTTCAATACCTAAATCCATCAAGTAGCTTCCAAGTCTTCTTGCTAAAATACTAACACCTTTGAAAGTTAATTCATTAGCGCCTATATTTGTTTTCATACCTAATGCAGTTTGTCCTGCAAGTTCGTTTGTTTTTTCTTCTAAGAATAGTAGTAAATTTCTATGCATCTTAATTCCTTTCCGATTACTTATTATATAACAAATAATCTAAAATTCAACTGATATTGATTTTATCTAGAGTTAAAAATTAAGTAATCTAGTTTTTAACTCTAGATGTATGATAACAAAAAGTTTTTATTTTTGCAAGTCAAATTTTATATAATCCTTAAAACCTATATAGGTGGCTAATTTTATCTGCTTTTTATTGTATTTATAATTTCAAAAAAGAAAGGAGAAATTATGGAATTTAAAGGTAGTAAAACAGAAAAAAATTTAATGGAAGCTTTTGCCGGTGAATCAAAAGCAAGAAATATGTATACGTATTTTGCATCAAGAGCAAGAAAAGACGGATTTGAGCAAATTGCAAGGGTGTTTGAAGAAACAGGAAATAACGAAAAAGCACATGCAAAAATATGGTACAAATATTTGATTGGAGGCGAAATTCAAGATACAAAAACAAACCTTGAAACTTCAATAAAAAGTGAACATTATGAGTGGACAGAAATGTACAAAAACTTTGCAAAAGTTGCTCGAGAAGAGGGTTTTGAAGATATAGCTCAACACTTTGAAAGAGTTGCTACTGTTGAAAAATTTCATAATGAACGTTATGAAAAAATATTAGAAACAATGAATAATAAAGAAACTTTTAAACGAGAAAAGAAAGTTTACTGGGAATGCTCAAATTGTGGATACCACGTTATGAGTGAAAATGCACCGGAGATTTGTCCTTTATGTGCTCATCCTAAAGCATATTTTTTTAATAAAGATGAAATACTTTAATGAGATTTTGTAGGCATGCAACCTGTGTCAGTAGAGTCAGTTTTGCCGTCAAAATCATTATCAATTCCATCAAAGCAGGAACCAAGCGAGTCGTGAGATTCGCTTGCTGCGTTTTTAGTCAACCAAGTATCAGGAATTTTCTTCCATAGATAATTAAAGAAATCTTTGTAATACTTTGTTAAGTATGGATTTTCGATGATTAAAACATTTTCGTCGTTTTTGTTTTCACCACTTTTCGAAAAATTCATTGAACCGATTACAAGATAATTATCATCAATAATCATGCTTTTTGCGTGCATTTTACCCGCATAATTTTCAGTTTTCACTAAAATGTGATTTTTTCTTAGTAATTCATGAGTTGTGTGTTGATTTCGAGCGTTAGTTGCATCCAGTATAACGTGTATTTCAACTCCACGTTCTTTTGCATTAATCAGTGCTTGAGTAAATCTTTTATGAGTAATAACAAAGGCGGGTATATAAATATACTTGTGTGCATTGTTAATAAGCGGAATAATTTTTTCTGTGATAATTCTGTCTGTAGGTGAAAAATAAACAGAAACAATAGAGTCACCTAATAATATATTCTCTTTGTTTGAGATTTTTGATTTTTTATTATGAAACTTATTGTTATACATTTGTTCAAATTCTTTTTCATAAATTTGTGCAATTTCAGGAGAATTAATTAAAACAATAGCGTTAGAATTGAAGCCTGAAAGATCAGTAAAACTTATGTTTGCAGAACCTGTAAGAACTGTCTTTTTGTCAAAAATGAAGAATTTGTTGTGCATTATTGAACTTTGATATTGAGAATCTCCATAGTCAGCTTTGCTGTCAGGAATTAACTTTGCTAGTTCAAATGTGTCAGGATAAAAGTTAGAATTTTGTGCATTAACGTCATATACAAGTCTAACGCTTACTCCCCTTTGAATTGCATGATTTATTGCATTCGTAACGTCAACAACATCCGTATAACCATATAAAGCCATATCAATGCTTGAATTTGCACAGTTTATTTGTTTTACAAGTGTTGTGCAAAAATCTGTAGTACAGCGTTTATGAGGTGTAAGATTTGTTGTTAAATCTGTTAAGAAAAGTTTTATGTTACCTTGAGATATTTTAAAACTTTGTGAGGTAATCTTTTTTATGATAGCCTTTTCTTGTGTGTTTTTATCTTCTTTTTTAGGTTGTTTAGTCTTTTTTATTACATTTTCACAGAATTTGCAGGCTTTTGCAGTTTTAGGAATTTGATTTTTAGGTAAAATTACGGCATCATGTGCCATTTGACCATACTTGCAATTTAGTCGATGATATTTATCGCTTTTGTTATTATATATTTTTAATTGAGCTTTTTTAACTATTTCTACTTGTTTTTTAAAAGCTTGTTCATTAACAGGTTTACCGTCTTTTAAAGCGTAAGCAGAGGTGTTAATTAATTTTGCATAGTCTTTTCCGTCAAAATATATCTCAACATTACCATTTTCTAGGTTTTTTATTTTAACATGTCTTTTTTCTGCTAATAAATTTTTTGAGTATGTTTCCGCAAAATACCCCATTGCAAGTGCAGTTTCTTCATCAATACCAATAGAGTCTGCTAATTCTTTTTGCATGTCACTGGCTTTTGATATAAAGCATTCAACACCATTAACAGTCAAGGTTTCATTACCGTCAATCTTGCCATTGTTATTCAAATCAATAGCAATACTAGACGGTGAATATACTTTTAAAACTTTGTAAGAAGTCTTTGAGTATAAATTGTAGCCGACAAATAAAATTAATAATAAAACAACGATAAATAAACTAGTGAATTTTTTCATAATTATTTTCAACTAACTCTCTGTAAGTCGTAAAATCAAAACCGTAATTTTCGATTTTAAATTTCATATTCTGATTTTTAATTATTTTGTATTCATCAACATGGCTAGGATAAGGATGGAATAAGGCTTCAACTATGATATTTTCTTCGTTTTTAAAAACCTCCAAACCTTGCTCAACTGTTTGATTATCCATTAATCCTGTATAACTCACACCAACAAGAAAATCATTTGTTTTTAAGCTATATTTTTCAACTATATTTTTATTTTTCATTGAAAAAGAGTCCAAAAGTAAGACTTTAATTTGGTTTACAGGATATTTTAAATTAAGATGTTTTCCTATGTTATTTGTCAAATAAGGACGTTCAAATTGCGTTCTAACATATGGAATTTCATATTCTTTTGCAAGCTTACAAGTAAGTTCAAAAATGTTTGGAATTCCGTGTGTATGAACATGTGAATCAATATGTGAAACTTTAGTACAAGAAATTATTTTTTCAATTTGTGAACGAAATTCAATTTCAACTTGTTCCATAAATTTTTTATTAAAAGATTTTAATAAAAGTTGTATCCACCCATTATTAAAATTGCCGTTAGAATCAGTCAATTCTGTAAGTTTATCAGGTGTGTTTAGAGCCTTTCCTTCAATGATATTTAAGTGAACACCAACACAAAGTTTTGGACATTCCGGCATGATTTCATTTGTTGCAGAATAAAAAGCATCTCCATTTGCGCAAAGGCTTGTTGAGTGTAGAATTTCAGCGTTGTAACCTTCAACTATGGCACGGTTAATGTCATTTGAAATTCCAAAATCATCTGCATTTAAGATAAATTTTTTATTACCCATAAAATATCCTTGCCCTTAATACATAATTATTATAATATAAAAATAGAAAAGTTTGTAAAAAAGGAAATACGATGGAAAAACCTACTTTGGCAATAACAGTGCCTTGTTTTAACGAAGAGTTATGTGTAGAAAACACAGTAAAGAGCTTGTTTGAAGTAATTAATTATTTAATAAAAAAAGATAAGATTAAAGACAATAGTTTTATATACCTAATTGACGATGGTTCAAAAGATAAAACTTGGGAACTGATTTGTAAGATGCATGGGGAAAATTCTCTTGTAAAAGGGTTAAAATTTGTTAGAAATTATGGAAATCAAAAGGCTCATATTGCAGGTCTTTTAGGCGTAAGGAATTTAGGTTGTGACTGTTGTGTTTCCATCGATGCTGATTTACAACAAGATCAATGGGCAATTGAAAAGTTTGTTGATGAATACATGAATGGTGCAGATATAGTGTCAGGTATCAGAAACAGCCGTGATACAGATACTTTTTGGAAAAGAACAACTGCAGTTTGTTTCTATAAAATAATGAATTTGCTAGGTGTAAAAATTCCAATGAACCATTCTGATTATCGTTTGGTAAGCAGAAAAGCGCTTAATATTCTTGCTGAATATCCTGAAAAACAAATATTTTTGCGAGGATTTTTCAATGAAATAGGTTTAAAAACTGCAATAGTGCATTTTGATGTAAAACCAAGAGTAGCCGGTGAATCTAAGTTTAACTATATGACATTACTAGGTTTGGCGCTAAATGGTATAACTTCATTTAGTATAATGCCTTTGCGTTTAATTGCTGTTTTAGGTTTCTTTATGGCATTGTTCTCAATAGGCTTAGGCTTAGAAGTTATTTATGAAAAGATAGTTTTGGATAATACTCCAAGCGGTTGGGCTACAATTGTAGTTCTACTTTCATTCTTTGGCGGTTTGCAATTGTTCTGTATGGGAATTATTGGTGAATACTTAGGACAGGTTTACAGGGAAGTTAAGTCAAGACCAAGGTATATCAAAGATATTGAATTAAAATAGTGCCAAATAAAAATTTGCGACAAAATATTAAGTTTTGTAAACTTCATGTTTTTTAAAAAAGCAATTTTTTGAGAAAAAAATACTTTATATAAGCACGAGGTTTATTACACACAAAGGAGATATTTACAATGGCTAAAGTTTTAATTTCAATGCCTGAACAATTTTTAGATCAAATCGATGCAGTAGCTGGTAACGAAAACAGAACACGTTCTGAACTTATTCGTGAAGCACTTAGAACATATATTCACAGAAATACAAAATATAATACTCAAGTAGCAAACAAAAATGCAGAAATTCTTGAAGCATTGTTAGACTAATCTAAGTTTAGTCGAAGGGTTGACGTATTTGGCGGTTCTCATGAATTCTCGAAGGCGTTAACAAAAGGCAAGATTTTGACACAAGCACAGCTTGATAAAACATTATAGGGAAATAAAGAAATAAGGAAAGTACGAAAGTACAAAGTGTAAGTTAAAAATTTAGGTAGTAATAATTTTAAAGCGGTCATTATGACCGCTTTTTATTTTGGCTTTTTTTGTTTTGATATTTTATGCTTTAAACATCTCTTCGAGAGTTTCTAACTTGATCCATTAGTTCTACAAATTCTTTTTCGTCTAAAGTTTCCATTTCAAGAAGTTTGTGAGAAATTGTATCTAACATATCTCGGTTTTCTTCAAGCAATGCTTTTGCAAGGTCATATTGTTCGTTAACGATTCTTTGAACTTCTTCGTCAATAGCTGCAGCTATTTCTTCTGAATAATCACGAGTGTGACCGAAATCACGTCCCATAAATACGTGATCTTCGCTCTTGCCGTATGCCAAATTGCCTAAGCGTTCGCTCATACCGTATTTTGTAACCATAGAACGAGCCATTTGTGTTACTTTTTCAAGGTCGTTAGAGGCACCTGTTGTGATGAATTCCTTACCGTAAATTATTTCTTCAGCAACTCTGCCACCTAATGTCATTGCAATTTTGTCCAATAATTGAACCTTCTTTAATGTTAAATGATCTTTTTCAGGAAGAACCATTGTTAGACCTAATGCCATACCACGAGGTATAATTGAAACCTTGTGTAATGGGTCACAGTTTTTAAGAAGTTTTGCCAAAAGTGCGTGTCCAACTTCGTGATAAGCTGTATTTTCTTTTTCTTCGTCAGAAATGATACGGCTTTTCTTTTCCGGACCAGCCATAACTTTATCAATGGCTTCTTCTAAATCATCCATATAAATTCTGGTTTTATTGTGTCTGGCAGCAAGTAAAGCGGCTTCGTTCAATAGATTTTGTAAATCAGCACCCGTGAAACCGGGAGTACGTTTTGCCAAAATTTTTAAATCAACTTCTTCTGCTAAAGGCTTGTTTTTAGCGTGAACTTGTAAGATTTGTTCTCTGCCTAAGATGTCAGGTCTGTTGATAACAATTTGTCGGTCAAATCTTCCCGGTCTTAAAAGAGCGTTGTCTAAAATGTCAGGTCTGTTTGTTGCCGCAATTACAATAATGTTTGTTGTTTCGTCAAAGCCGTCCATTTCAACAAGCAATTGGTTTAATGTTTGTTCACGTTCATCGTGTCCGCCACCTAAACCTGCGCCACGTTGACGACCTACAGCATCGATTTCATCAATAAATATGATACAAGGTTGGTGTTTTTTAGCTTGATCGAACAAATCTCTAACACGACTTGCACCAACACCGACGAACATTTCTACGAAGTCAGAACCTGAGATAGAGAAGAATGGTACGCCAGCTTCACCGGCAACAGCCTTGGCCATTAAAGTTTTACCTGTACCCGGAGAACCAACAAGCAAAACACCTTTCGGAATTTTAGCGCCTAATTTTATGTATTTTTCGCCATTTTTAAGGAAATCAACGATTTCTTCTAATTCTTTCTTTTCTTCGTCAATGCCTGCAACATCTTTGAACATAACTTTAACTTTGTTGTCTAAAAGCATTTTAGCTCTGCTTTTGCCAAAAGACATTGCTTGAGAGCCACCTGCTTGAAGACCTCTAGCCATAATGATTAGAAAAATGATAATGAAGATAGGTACGGCTAAAGAGCCTAGAACGTGCATAAATTGAGCAGATTCACTAGGTTTGTTGACTGCGATTTCGACATCAGCTTCTTCAAGTCTTTTCATTAAAGTAGGATCATTAGGTGTAAGCACCTTGTATTGAAGAGTTGCAGATGATTGTTGCATGCCATAAAGCATAGGCAAATCTTTTTTAACTTGTTTTTTAGGTTGAACTTTAGGAGTAGCGATTAAGAAATCTTTGTCCATTTCAACCGATTTAATATCACCTGCAGATAGTTTTTGTAAGAAATTTGTGTAAGTTAATTCTTCTGTAGTGGTAGAAGGTCCAGCAAAAAGCATAGAGATAAAAGCAAGCACCATAATCCCAAGAATTATATACATGCCCATAGATTGACTTTTGTTCATTTTAATTCCTCTTTTGTAAAATAATACTTCAATGATATAACAATAATTAATATAAGGCAAGTTGTTTAGCAGATTAATATAAATTTATATTTGAAATTCAAAGACTAGTATAATTTACATCAATAGTGTATAATGGAAAATATAAACTGGAGTAAATGTGCGCATAACAGATTTTATACATAAGACAACTGCATTTACGTTAGCTGAAATGATGGTTATATTAACTGTCATGAGTGTTGTTATGGCTGCGACAATGCCGATTATTACGGCTCCGGATAGCGCAATGTTGGGCGGTACCGTTAGTGATGATAACCTATGGATAAAGGGTAACAATTTTAAGAGTATTTCTACGGCTAACTTTGTGGCAGTAGGAATGGCGCCGGATGTAAACACGCCATCAACAGGCACAGCCGGTTTATTTATCAATAATAAGGCGGATGAATCAAGTCCGTCACAAATTCTTTTTACAGTTTCGCCTGACGGAAAAAAGGTTTATAATGCAGGTCGCTTGTATTTAGGTTATATGGATACCTATAATGTAGCCATTGGTGCTAATGCATTGATGGATACAAAACTTGAAATGCCCGCTGCTGTTCATAATGACTATAAAAATGTAGCTATTGGTGATTGGACTATGAAAAGAGGTTCTACATCCGGTAGGGTAGGTTCTGTTGCAATAGGTTCAATGGCATCTTATAGTAATGCACCAGATAGAACTGTTGCAATAGGTTACGGTGCTTTAAGTTCAGCAGGTACATCTCTTACTTATGATTCAGTAGCTATCGGTTATCTTGCAGGGTATTTGAATAATGGCACAATCAATCGTAGTACAGATATTGGCTATTTGGCTGGATATAACACATTTATGAACCTAACATCTGAATATAATACTCACATTGGATATCAAGCTGGTGCTTTGTCAAAGGGGCGAGACAATGTTAATATAGGCTCTTTAGCAGGGTTTTATTCAAATGATAGTTTTAGTGGTAATAATGCTAATCCTGCGTCTTTTAGTGTAAACATTGGTACAAATGCAGGGGCTATGCCTAGTGATGTTGCTTATCAAAGTTCTTGGCAAGATAGCTACTCAAATAACCACGTAGCAATCGGTAATCATTCTTTGTATGCGCCAATGGCAGCTGCAAGATATGTTGTAGCTATTGGCTCTTATGCCGGATATATGCTTAGGGGTGATACTAAAAGTTCTGTTTTTATTGGTACAGAAGCTGGATATAGAATCGATCAAGGTAGTCCACATGATCAAATGGTTCAAATTGGTACAAAAGCAGGGCGTTTAGGTATAGGTACCGCTGTAGCAATAGGTTATTATGCAGGAGCAATGAATAAAGATTTATATTATCCAGATGTTTCAGAGAATGCAGTATATGCCGGAAATGGTAGAAATACAAAACAATCTGAAAAACGTCTAAATGAAGTAGCTATTGGTTTTAAGACTGGTATGTACAACGCTAGAATGGTTGAAGGTAGTTACGGTAATATAATGATTGGTAACTATGCAGCTTCTTCGTTGAATTCTGGTGCTACAATGATGAATACAGTTTGTTTAGGCAAATGGAGTTGTAAAAAAGTAAATGCAGCGTACAGTTTATTTATAGGTAAATATGCTGCAATACAGCCTTCAGCTGAATATCCTTCCTTTAGTCTAATATCATTTGATTGGCCAGAAGCTGGCGGTACTTCTGCTCTTACAAGCGGTGCAAGAGTTGTAATAGATACCACTTCAAGTTCAAGAATTATGGGGCAAATGATTATAGCTCCTATAAAGGCTACATATAATAGTTCATATAGAGATTCAAATATTATATTTGATGCAACAAATTTGTATGGTCCGGCATCAAAACCAACTTCTTTAAGTGATATAACTTTAAAGGAAAATATTAAGCCTTTGAAATATTCACTAAAGCAATTAAATGGTATTAATGTTTATGAGTATAATTACCAAGATGAACCTGACACCCGCCGTATAGGTGTTATTGCTCAAGAGTTATTAAAGGTTATTCCTGAAGGTGTTGATACTTCTAAAAAAGATGCTTATACAATAAATCCTGATTGGATATTTTATCCTGTAATAAATGCAATAAAAGAATTAGATAAAACAGTAGAATCTTGTAAATATAATTTGTTGACATATGCTAAAGAGTATCAATCATTGTCTATCAAAATGAAATCTTTAGAAAAAGAACAAAAACAACTGGAAAGAGAAAGAAAGTCTTTAGAAAGACAGATAAACAAGGCATACAGAAAAGCAGAAAAAATGGAGAAAAGTGCTTAGATGAAATTCAAGTTTAAAAACTTAATAGCATTCACACTTTCTGAAATGATGATTGTACTTTTAATCGTCAGTGTAATTTCTGCTGCAACAATTCCAACAATTACGCAACAAAAACAAAAACCATACAATGTAACAGAAAACAATTCAACATCAGCGAATGAAACATGGAAATATGATAATTTTTCAGGTATTACCGCAAGCGATTCTTTGAGTGATAATGATCAGAAAGTTGTTATTGGTACTGATACAAAGAGTTATACAGCATCACAAATAAATGACTATAAAACAGCGTTTGACGGTACAAGACCTGCATTGGTTATTCAAAAAAATCAAGGAACTCTAGCCACAAACGCAGATAGAGGGCAAATGGTACTTTATGACAGAGGCAAATATGTTGGTTCTGTTGGATTAGATGCTTCTAATAATATTATGATTGGAGCAAATGCTTTAACTCATAATATATATGGAGCAGGTTCTTATAATACTGCAATAGGTTATTATGCTGGTAATGGAACTTGGGCAACACCAAGCAATAGTGTTATGATTGGTGAAAAAGCTATGTCCAATCAAATTCCATGTATAGCATATTCAATAGCCATTGGTAGATATGCTGCATATCAGAGTTCTTTTGAGTTTCAAAATATAAGTATTGGCGAATGTGCAAATTCTAACGTTTGTTATAATTCAGTAAAATACCAAATAAAGGGACCTTGGACACTAAAAGGTATTCCACAATCTAGAAATATTGCAATTGGTTCTATGGCTGGCAGATTAGGTTATATGCCTCCAATTTCATTAACAACTAATGAAAGTGCTGAAATTTTTACAAATAATATTAGCATAGGTTATTTTTCCGGAAATTATGGTTATGGTGCAACCGGTAATAATGGTCGTGATATGCAAATGGAAAATATTTCTATCGGAGTATATTCAGGTCTAAATAATCGTTATGCTAATACTATAAATGTTGGTACAATGGCTGGAGGTAGAACTTCAACAGGAAAACCTGATTATCATGAAATAAAAGAAAGTAATATTAATATAGGTTATTATGCTGGTGCAAATAATGATACTGTTCAATATTCGTATAATGCAGCTTTAGTTTCTTCAGAAGGGCAAAATGTAAGAATTGGTAATTATGCTGGTTTTAATAGTTTTGGCTTATCAAGAAGTGTTACAATTGGTTCATTTGCAGGTGCTGGCGCAAGAGGTGCTTCTTATAGAAGTAGTGGAACATTGGGTGATTCTGCGCCTGTTGCAATAGGTTATTATGCAATGTATGGTTCAGGTGCTTCATTTAACGTTGCAATAGGAGCTTATGCAAACTACATGTCTGGAGCAGGCAATATTGCAATAGGACGTTATGTTGCTTATCAATCAGCAGGTGCGACAAACAATATTTTTATTGGTAAGTATGCAGGAATGCAATCTGCTTTAAGAAATTCAATAGCTATAGGTAATTTATCAGGAGTTCAAACAAGTGGAGATAATAATGTTTTTATTGGCTATGGTGCAGGACGATTTGGTACAAAAAATGTATCTGGAAATAATAAATATTTAATAACTCCTTATAGTGCTAGTTCGTTGGTATCAGATACCGGTAATAAATTTTCAATTTCATCTTCAAGACCTCAAATGATAATTGGTCCGGGATATGGTTTTAATGGTGGTGCCATATACTTTAGTAATACTAGGATGTTACTTTATGCATCAAAAGTTTATGCTAGACAAACAACAATGACTTTGTTCTCATCTGATAGAAGAGCAAAAGAAAATATTAAAAAAGCTAAATATGGTATAAAAGAAATTCGTAATATAAATACTTATACTTTTAAATTTAAAGATAAGTTAAATAAGAATCTTCAAGTGGGTTTAATAGCTCAAGAAGTTCAAAAATATATTCCTGAGGCTGTAGAGAAGACAGCTGGCGGAAAATTGAGTATTAAATTTGACTGGATTTTATTCCCTGTAGCGAATGCTATCAAAGATGTTGACAAAACTTTTACTCAAATGAATAAAGACTTAATTGCACAAGCAAAACAACTTGTTTCTCTTGAAAGACATGTTGATAAACTTGAAAATAAAGTAAGAGCAACATCAGAAAAACAAGAAAAAATGCAAAATAAATTAAATAAAATACAAGATAGATTAGATAAAATGGAGAATAAGTAAAGTTTATGAAGAAAAAAACAATCAAAAACTACATAGCTTTTACTTTAACCGAAATGACAATGGTGCTTTTGATTATGAGTGTCCTTGCAGCGGTTACTGCTCCTATTGTTAAACATGCTGTATCAGATGTTGTTAATACTTCAGAAGCGGATTCTTCTGATGCAAATCCTTGGAAAAAATTATCTAACTTGTCAGGTATTTTCTACTCAAGTGTAGGCAACGGTATTGTTTCTGTAGGTACAATTCCTAGTGGTGCGCCAACAAACTATAATTATCCTGCGATGATAATTCAATCTAATGGCGGTGATAAAACGAACTTAGTTTCTCAATTAGGTTTTTATAATGCAAGCACTTCAAACTCTCAAAGAATGTCATTTGATAGATATAATAATATTGCAATTGGTCGTAATATCAAGTCAAATGCAGATAACAATGTAATATCAACTATCCCTTATGGAAAAATTGAAATAGGTTCTGATATTGGTACCGGAAGACTCAAGAATTCAGCTCAATCGGTTATTATAGGACGACATGTTTTAAATGGTTCTTATGCATCAGCAAATCACACAATATCTATTGGATATAGGATTAGTAATCAAGGTGGTGATGGTGGCTTTAATCATGATAACTCTATAAATATTGGTTATGCAACTGCAATATTAGGTGGTACTGGTACTGATAATCAAAATTCAACAAATATAGGTTTTTCTGTTGCAAATAAATCGTATGTTAATAATGGAAGTATTAACATAGGTAGTTCTGCGGGTTCTTCTGCGAATTCACATGACACTGTTTCAATAGGTTCTCTAGCCGGATTTGTTGAGGATGGTTCCGGTTATAATGGTGTTTTATATTCTTATTCAAATATAAATCTTGGTAGATATGCAGGGTTTGTAGCAAAAATGCATCCAAGTGCTATTTCAAATCTTTATAAAAGTTATGCAAGTTATGGAAATATTAATATCGGTCAATTTGCAGGTGCTTTTACAACAAAACCAAAGAAGACATCAGTGGAAAATGGGAGTAAATATTTTATAAGACAAGATAATATTGCAATAGGTTTAGGAACTCTTGCAACTTCTTGGAAATATGATAGTTTAACTCCTGTAAATAGAGTTGGTTCAACTTGTGATGATACAGCTTCTCTTGATGAATGTAATAAAAATAACAAGGCTTTTGTTTCATCTCCTGCATATAAGTCAGATATTGCGATTGGTGCATTTGCTGGTAATAATTTGCTAGCCAATACAAAAAGTTATGCAAATCATAATTTAATATTGATTGGTGCTTACGCTGGTACTGAATCTCTACCTTTTTATTATAGTGATTTTTTTGATACTCAAGATGACAGAGGATACAAAAATGCTTTGAAAGGAACTATTGCAATAGGTCCTTTTGCAGGCTATAAAATGGGACGTTGTCGCTATAGCTCAGATGATGCTGGTATTGGACATGAACCGGAATCTTCGATAATGATAGGTTATTATGCAGGATATTCAAACAAAATTCCTGGAATTATTGCTATTGGTAATTATGCCGGTAGTACAACAAATTTTGATGAAAGTTTTAATGGAATATCGTCTAAAGAAAGTACAAATATTTTTATAGGTGAATATGCAGGTTATCGTTCAAAAGGCGATGCTATCGGCATTGGTAGATATGCTTGTGCAAGCACTAGAGGATCTGCCATTATGTGTTTTGGTAACTTTCCATATGCAATGATGGGTGGTAAAATTAATGGTTCTGTATATACCGTAGGTACAAATAAATGGGGTGGCACTTTATGGGGTGAAGGCGGTACTTCAAGTACAGTATATTTTTATGCAGGAGCAGGAGTTGGTCAACAAAGTGATTTAATTTTAGCAGCAAAAACAATTTATTCTGTAGATGGAACAATTACAAGTCTATCGTCTGATGCTCGTTCAAAACGTAAAATTAATTTGGTTAATTACGGTATAAAAGATTTCAGAAAATTTGATATCTATAACTTTACGCTAAAAGCTGACAAATCTCACGAAAAACACATTGGGGTTATCGCTCAAGAATACAGAAAAGCCTTTCCTTTAGGATTAGACAAAAACGGAAAATACTACTCTGTAAAACTTGATTGGCTTTACTATTCTATGATTAACGCTGTCAAAGATTTAGACAAACTTATTCAAGAATTCCAAGTCAAATTTGACGAATATATCAACAACTTTGAATCTATAAAGGCTAGAATTGATGTTCTTGAAAAAGCTGTTGCACAAGAAAAAACCAACAATGAAAATATGCGCAAACAATTAGAACAAATTAATTCAAAATTAAACGCAAAAAAATAAGACAATTGTCATTGCTTTAATTAAAAATGGCTTTTGTCTTAATGTCTTTTTAAAATTTAGGGGTTGACAGTCTAACCCCGATTACCAAACCTTTTGCCCGATTGTTTTTTTAATTGTAAAATTTTATTAAGTATATTTTTAACCAATTTTTTATATTAATTGACTCTAAGATTTGATGTGTTACGATTTACTAGCATGCATTTGATTTTATACAAATAGCCCAAATGTAAAGAAAAATTAAGACGTACGTAACACAATAGAATAAAGAACGAGGTTAATTTAATGTCGACTCAATTTGCTAAAAGAAAAACACCAATGGGTATTCCGGCAACTAATCTGGATTATTTACCCGACTTAATTGAAGTGCAAAAAAAATCGTTTGAATGGTTTTTAAAAGAAGGCTTGAAAGAAGAATTACTTGCTTTCTCTCCTATTAAAGACTATACAGGCAGATTAGAATTACACTTCTTACCAAACTACACTTTCGATAATGCTAAATACACTATCGAAGAAGCTAGAATTCACGACGCTACTTACGCTAAGCAATTACGTGTAATGGTTAGACTTGTAAACCGTGATTCCGGTGAAATTAAAGAACAAGAAGTTTATATCGGTGATATTCCGACTATGACTGACAAAGGTACTTTCATTGTTAACGGTGCTGAACGTGTTATCGTTTCTCAAATCGTTCGTTCACCCGGCGTTTACTTCAAACGTGAAGTTTCTCCAACCGGTAAACGTTTATACAATGCAACTGTTATTCCAAACCGTGGTGCTTGGATTAAAATTGAAACAGATTCTAATGACTTAGTTTACGTTAAAATCGATAAAAACAGAAAAATCCTAGCTACAACTTTATTGAAAGCTATGGGGTTGTCAGTTGCTGAAATGGAAGCATCTTTTACTCACTTTGAATTCTTGAAAAAGACTTTAGAAAAAGATACAGCTGAAACTACTGATGATGCTTTAATTGATGTTTACAAAAAACTTAGACCTGGTGATCCTGCATCAGCTCAAGGTGGACGTCAAATCATTGAAGCTCGTTTCTTTGATGAAAAGAAATATGATATCGGTCGTGTAGGTCGTTATAAATTAAATAAAAAATTAAACTTGAACATTCCTGCTTCTCAAAGAACTTTGACTGTTCAAGATATTGTTGCTTCTATCGAATACTTGATTAACTTAACTTATGATGAAGGTACAGTTGATGATATCGACCACTTAGGCAACAGACGTGTACGTTCAGTTGGTGAATTGTTACAAAACCAATTTAGAGTTGGTTTAAGCCGTATTGAACGTATCGTTAAGGAAAGAATGACACTTCAAGATAGTGAAACTCTTACTCCTTTAAATTTATTAAACACAAAACCATTAGTTGCAGCATTAAAAGAATTCTTCGGAAGTTCTCAATTATCTCAATTCATGGACCAAATCAACCCATTAGCTGAATTAACTCACAAAAGACGTATTTCAGCTTTAGGACCTGGTGGTTTGATGAGAGAACGTGCTGGTTTCGCAGTTCGTGATATTCACCCTTCTCACTACGGTCGTATTTGTCCGATTGAAACTCCAGAAGGTCCGAACGCAGGTTTGATTGGTTCTTTGGCAACTCACGCTAAAGTTAACGACTATGGTTTCATTGAATCTCCATTCTTTGTTGTAAAAGATGGAAAGGTTTCTGATGAAGTAGTTTATATGACTGCTGATGAAGATGAAAACTATCGTTGTGCTCCGGCTGACGTTGAACTTAATGAAGACGGTACATTCAAAAACGCTCAAGTTCCGGTTCGTTACAGATCAGAATTTGTTATGAGTGAATCTTCAAAAGTTGACTATGTTGGTGTTTGCCCAATCCAAATCATTTCTGTTGCGACATCAGTAATTCCATTTATTGAACACGATGATGCCAACCGTGCATTGATGGGTTCAAACATGCAACGTCAATCAGTACCTCTTTTAATTACAGAAAGACCAAGAGTTGCAACAGGTATGGAAGCCAGAGCAGCTAAAGACTCTGGTATGTTGATTGTTTCTGAATACGACGGTGTCGTTGAAAGAGTAGTCGGCGAAGAAATTACAATTAGAGATACAGAAGGTATTCCTCATGTATATCAATTAATGAAATATGTAAGAAGTAACCAAGATACTTGTATTAACCAAAAACCAATCGTTAGAGAAGGTGACAAGGTTAAGGCAGGCGATGTAATCGCAGACGGTGCATCTACTTGCGGCGGTGAACTTTCATTAGGTAAAAACGTTTTAATCGCTTATATGCCTTGGGAAGGTTATAACTTCGAAGATGCGATCTTGTTATCAGAAAGATGCGTTCACGATGACATCTTTACTTCTGTTCACATTGAAAAATTAGAAATTGATGCAAGACAAACAAAACTTGGACCAGAAGAAATCACTCGTGAAATTCCTAATGTTTCAGAAGAATCTTTAAGACACTTGGATGAACGTGGTATTGTTCGTATCGGTGCAAGAGTTTATGCAGATGATATTTTGGTAGGTAAAGTTACACCAAAAGGTGAATCTGAACACCCACCGGAAGAAAAATTGTTAAGAGCAATCTTTGCTGAAAAAGCAAGAGATGTTAAAGATAATTCACTTCGTGTTCCTCACGGTGAAGGCGGTCGTGTAGTCGATGTTAAAGTATTCGACAGAGAAAAAGGCGACGAACTTCCACCAGGAGCAAACACAGTAATTAGAGTTTATATTGCTCAAAAACGTAAAGTACAAGTTGGTGATAAATTATCAGGTCGTCACGGTAACAAAGGTATCGTTTCAAGAATATTACCAAAAGAAGATATGCCGTTCTTACCTGACGGAACACCTGTTGATATCGTATTAAACCCACTGGGCGTACCTTCTCGTATGAATGTTGGTCAAACTTATGAACACTTACTTGGTCTTGCAGCTTATCTAACAGGTAACCATTATGAATCACCATTATTTGATGAAATGTATGGTGCTAACCAATCCGAACAAAATACTAAAGCTGAACTTCTAAAAGGTATCAAAGAAAAAGGTATTGATTGGGTTAGAGAAGATGGTAAAGTTACATTATACGATGGACGTACAGGTGAACCATTTGATGAACCAATTGCAGTTGGTATTTCATATATCTTAAAACTTGTTCACTTAGTTGACGATAAAATTCACGCTCGTTCAACAGGTCCATACTCATTAGTTACACAACAACCTTTAGGTGGTAAAGCACAATTCGGTGGTCAAAGATTCGGTGAAATGGAAGTTTGGGCACTTGAAGCGTATGGCGCTGCATATACTCTACAAGAAATGTTAACAATCAAATCAGATGATGTTAACGGACGTTCAAGAGCTTATGAAGCAATTGTT
>OIYG01000437.1_pt1 | contig 41531 bp, 38 predicted proteins | sample 1587861 | NCBI WGS metagenome assembly OIYG01 (sample SAMN03283272) | human gut metagenome | biome: human-associated habitat; material: feces | host: Homo sapiens | place: Peru | collected 2012
TCTTGCACACCAATCTACAAGTAATAATACCTACTGAATACAAAATTACATATCCAACTATTCTTACAATACTTTTGCATATTAGTACCTCCCTTATGTTACCCACTATTCAACATTTTTAAGCGATTCTATCATATTTATCTTTTTTAGATTATAATGTGTAACTATATTTACAATAATAGTAAAAAATATAGTCATCAAAGCAGATATAACATAACTTAATATATCAACGTGCCTAATAAACATTATATAATCTGGCTCACAAGTTGATATAATGAAATGACTTAAATATGATCCGAACAATAAACCTATGACAATTCCAATAATAGTTAATAAAATATTTTCCCTCGTAATATATCTATCTACCTCATTATGATAAAATCCTAATACTTTTAAAGTTGCAATTTCCCTTTTTCTTTCACTAATATTGATATTCGATAAATTATATAAAACGACAAATGCTAGTAATGCTGCTGCGATAATTAAAATTGCCACAATAGAATCAATAGAACCTAGCATACTATTGATATTTTCTTTTATATCTTCATTATTTACAATAGAAGTTATCTCATTTTTACTAATATACTTTTCATCAAATACATTGCTATCGTGTTCATTTAAATTATCAAAATCTATTAGAAAAGAGTTTATTTTATAATTTTTAAATGTATTTTCATAAGTATTTTTATTGATATATAAATACTGGTTAATATAGTTTTTTATAATATGTTCTACATTAAGTTCATATTTATTATTTTCATCATCAAATAGTATAAGTTTATCTCCTATATCTATATTTAAAAGAGTTGCTGTCTTTTCACTAATAATTGCCGAATTATCGCTAGGAATTAAATTTGTATTATCCTTATCTTTAACACTATCTAATGTTACTACATCTTTTAATTCTTCATTATTATTTGCAACGACCATTGTCACTTCTTCAGTATTACCCTTATATCCAACTGTAATATTATCAATGTTAGTTTCTACTATTTTACGAATAGATTTTTCGTTTTTTATCTCTTGCTTTATCACATCATAATTCGTATTTTCTTTTAACATCATAATTTTTTCGTAATTTAAAATATGTTCAAACTGATAATTTGTAACATCTTTTAAGGAGTCTTTCAGCCCAAATCCTGCTAATATTAAAGCAGTACATCCGGCAATTCCAAATATCGTTGTTATTACTCGACTTTTATATCTAAATATGTTTCTAATGGTTATTTTATTAGAAAAATTTAATCTTTTCCAAATAAATGGAATATACTCTAAAAGTATTTTCTTACCACTCTTTGGAGATTTAGGTCGCATTAAATTAGCAGGTACATTTTTTAGATTCTTTATACTTATAAATATTGCAGTTCCACAAATACAAAATACACATATTAAAACACCAATAAAATTAAAAAGATTATTTGCTTCATATATAAATTTTGGTATAAAAAATAATTTTTTATAAACATTCCAAATAACATAAGGTATTAAAACAGACCCTATCAATATTCCTAAAATACCACCAGTAATGGTCGCTAATAGCGAAAATACAATATATTTAGATGTTATATGAAAATTATTAAATCCTAATGACTTTAAAGTCCCATTTTCAGTTCGATCTTCTTCAATCATTCTCATCATAGAAATAAGACTAACCAAAATGGCTACACAGAAGAATATTATTGGAAATACATCACCTAATTTGTTTAGATTATCACTAGCATTGATAAGTTCTTTATAAGAATCATTATCATTTCTATCAAATATGTACCATTTTGGCTTAATAAAATTACTCTCATCTAACTGTATTCCATATTGATTTGCTTCTAATATTTTTTCACCATAAAGTTCGCTATATCTAACATCTTGTCTTTCTTCTTTCATATTCTCTACAGAATCAATTACTTTACTAATAGTATCCAAATACTCATCACTATTTGTTATCATTTTTTTTGCTTGTTTTACCGTAATATAGATATTGGTAAATACTTCTTCTTTGATTACCTCTTCATTTGCATAAGCATAATAATTAACTTTGCCATTTCCAAGTGTAGTTGTAGGTCTTTCAGTTGAAAAATATATCGGACTAATAACTGTACCAACAATTTTCTTTTTCTCATTCATAATTGTAATAGTATCATTTATTTTTAAATTATTTTCTTCTAAAAGCAATTCATCAACAACAATTTCACTATTATTAGTAGGAAGTTTTCCATCACTCAAATAAACTTTGTTAATATTATCATTAAGTCCTATAATTCTTAAAACAAACTCCTTATTATCGAGTTTTAAATAGGTATCTTTGGCGTAAGTTCCTATTACTTCTTTTACATCATTTAATTTTTTTAATTCTTCTATATCATTATTAGTTAATCCTAAATTAGAAATAATTTCAATATCATAGACATTATTTTCATCATAATAATTGTCTAATGTTTTTAACATATCAGGTCCACAAGACTGAATTCCTGCAAAAAAACCTACTCCTAAAAAAGCCATACAAAACAAGGAAAGAAATCTTTTATTATTATCTTTTATTTTCTTAAAAATATGTTTTAATAGTTTATTTTTCATTTTACCACTCAACATCCTCCACTCTTTTAGGATTTTTGTTTATGATAATTTCATCAACACCACCATTTTTAAACTTAATTATTTTATCAGCAATCGAAGAAATGGCAGCATTATGCGTTATAATGATTACGGTCATATTTTCTTTTCGACAAGTATCTTCTAATAATTTTAAAATTTGTTTCCCAGTTTTATAATCTAAAGCACCTGTTGGCTCATCACATAAAAGTAATTTAGGATTTTTAGCGATTGCTCGTGCTATAGCGACTCTTTGTTGTTCTCCACCAGATAATTGAGCAGGAAAATTGTCTTTTCTTTTTCCTAATCCCACCTTATTTAAAATAGTGTTAGGATCTAAATAATCTTTGCATAATTGAACTGCAAGTTCCACATTTTCTAATACTGTCATATTTTGAATAAGATTATAAAATTGAAAGACAAAACCTATATCATTTCTTCTATATTTAATGAGTTCTTTATCTTTTAACTTATCTATTCTAACTCCATCAACTATGACTTTCCCATCAGTTAATGTATCCATTCCTCCCAAAATGTTAAGACAAGTTGTTTTACCTGCACCACTTGGACCTAATATACAAACTAATTCTCCTTTTTCAATTTCAAATGAAGTGTCCTTTAATGCTTTTATTTCTACTTCTCCCATTTGATAAACTTTATCTACTTTTTTAAATTCTATATAAGCCATATTTTCATCTCCTTAAAAATTAAATACTTTTTTAAATTCTTCTATAATATCTTCCTTACAAAAGATAAGCAAACCAACAAAAACCAATAATCCTAATATTGCACAAATATAAGAGAGCATTTCAAAAGTTGTTAATTTAAATACTACTAAAATAAGTGGAATCAATCCAATAAGGCAATCAAGTAATATCGTTTTGGCAAACTTAATAATATATGATTTTTTTAAAACTAGCATTGTTATACTGTTGAAAACAAAAATAATAATACATAGTATAGGAATTAAATATGTTGTTATAATTAAACTTTTAGTTGTAAGAAACCATATAAAAAATAGTATCAATATAATCCAAAAATATTTATTCATCATTTTTAAAACATCTTTATAATTTTTCAAAATAAATTTAACTAATATATAATTCGTTACTAATCCTAATACTACAAATTTACTTATATAAAAAGACTTGGATATTACATATTCAGTAAATGCAAACAATACTCCTATTGCAAAGGAAACAAATGATAAAACTTTATAAAGTAAAGTAGGATTAGAAGTTTTTATTTTTGGAAAAACATTATCTGTTTTTTTTCCTATCATCCTAGAATTACATAATGGACACATTTCAAAATTGCCATTAAATTCAATGTTACATTTATTACATTTTCTCATATTTCCTCCTCGCTGATATTCATAACTCCATTTATGCCACTTTCTTTAAAAAAACGACAAAAGTTTTTGACAATATCATTATTTACATACTTTGAAGAAATCCCAATAGATAAATCATCTTTAAACGAACATATTGTAAGTTTTAGAGATCCAGAAGCATTTAACACATTAAAGTTTTCAATATATTTTTCTAACTTTTCATCAACTTTTATTGCTCCAATATTAGATAAACAAGAAGTACAACCATTAGATGAAATTAAATCTGCTATTTTTAGTATTATATCTTTAATAAAAATTGGCACAAATCTAGCAAAGACATTTTTTTCTAATGAAATCATTTGATTCATTCTTATTTTTAATCTTTCTGTTGTAACATTTTTTTGCAACTCGCTATTCACACTATGAATCACATCAGCAAAATCATAATTTTTAGAATCAAACTTATATGTAACAGAAGTAAGACCAAAAAAATTTCTTGAAGTAGAAGATTTAAAAAATTGTCTTAAATCAACTGGTATATCTATCTTTATACTTTTATTTAATTCTAGTTCTTTCATCATCTCTTGATAAGAACATATAAGTACAGAAGTTAATAATGCCGTTAAACTAGCATTATATTTGTGGGCTAATTCTAAAGTTTCTTTAGTAGAAATATGATACTCCATATAAGTAATAGTATTTTTCTTTTTTCCCTTATATTGATATATTTTTCTGCCTTTAGGAATTTTTATTTTTTCTTTTGTATAGTATTTATCAAAACTATCCTCGTTTTTTTCAAAAATCGAAGAATCAACATCTAATTCTATATCTGTCAATTTTTCTTTTAAAATTAAATATTGATATATTAAGGACTTAAAGAAAATTAAACTTCCACGACCATCAGATAAAATATGAGAAACTTCAAAATTTATTCTTTTTTTATAATGGCTTACTCTAAATAATACATCATCTTTATCTTTATATATTTTAGAACAAATAGGCTCATTTTCTTTTTTAACTTCAACAATTTTATTGGCGTTTTCTAAATAATACCAAAATATTCCTTTTTTTAAATGACAATTAAAGTTAGGAAAATACTTTAAAATATCATTAAGAGCATTTTGTAATATTTCTTCATCTATTACTCCTTTTAAACTAACCGAATATCTAAATACAGCAGGTATTTTATTCTTATTTGTAAAAGAATAAAATTTACCTACATTATCAAGTTTATACCAATTATTCCTTACCATAGAAGCTCCTTTCATTCATTTAATATTTTATTTATATTAGCAATTATTTCAGTTAATTTATCTATATCTTTTGGAGAAATTTTACTTATTGTTTTATTTAAATCTGTTAACACATCATCACTTAATTTATCAATATATTTTTTACCATTGGGTGTTAATTTAATATTTGTTTTTCTTCTATCATTTTCATCTATATTTATCGTTATATATTTTTTTCCATACAAAGAATTAAGAATTGATGTAATTCTTTGTTTACTTACACTTAATTTTTGACATAAATCACTTGGTGAAATATCTCCTTTTGCTAACTTGAGTTCTAGCAATACTCTTTTTTCTCCTTGAGCAAATTCAAAAAAGTTTTTCATTTTTTTAGAAGAATACCAATTATACAATTCTTGTATAAAATCGTTGTTCATTCTAACGCCTCCATATTATCATTTGATAGTACAACACTATTTACTATTTTAACAAAAATTAAATTAAAAATCAATATGGTAACTATATTTTTATGTAATAAGGTTACTTCTTTATTTTAGAAATAACCTTTTTAATTTTAAAATATAAAAAAATTACTCCTATACTTAATTTTATCAATGCTAGTATCATTAGTTCGACTTAAAATAATTGAATTGTGAAGATTTACTCCATTCGTATGCACTCCACAAATCAGTTTTATCGCTATAGGAATTAAAATATATTTTTTTTGATACTTTTTATAGAAAAAATGTTATAATTATCTTGTAATTAGTAGTTTATCAACTGTCTTAAGGAGTTTTAAATATCTTTATTTACCACTTCATTAACGAATCTGTTCGAACTGTTTAGTTTGAACTTGATATATATAATCAATCAGAAATGATTGATTTTTTTTGTTTAATAATTGTATCAATATAATAATTTAAAAATTGAGTTTTTAATTTCTTAACCAAATTATAATTAAAAAACATAAATAACACTATATATTTTTATATAAAATAAAAATATATGTTATAATTTAGTTATAGATATCATAGACAAAAAATAACTGTTGAAAGGAATATTAAATTATGAAATAAAAAACATTTAAATTACAAAGTATATTAAAAAAATTGAAGAAAGGAATGATAATAAAAATGAAAAAACAATTTATTTTAGCTATAGCAATTATTTGTATTTTAATAGGAGGGGTAGGAAGTTATTTTATATTTATATCATCTAATGCAAATTTAGAAAAACCATTACCAAAACAAGAAAAATCAGAAGGACTTAGGGGAATATATGATATTGACAAAAATATAAATGAAAAAACAATTGATAATTATTTAGGTAGAAACGATACAGTATACCGCGATGTAAGAATGCTTATGGATACTGCAACTTGGGAAAATAAAGGCGGAGAAAGAGAATTAACAGGATTTATCGAAGGCTTTGAAGTAATTCCTTATGCTTATTTAACTGAATTTCCTCAGGAGTATATAGAACAAAAAGCTAGCGAAAATATATCAGGATTATACAAAGGAAAAACATTATTTTCACTAGATAAAAATGGAAATTACATTGCAAATTATAAAGAATCTATGGACATATTAGAGTATCTTTTCCCTAAAGACAAGTATATTTTTATAATGTGTGGAGCAGGAGGTTATGCTAATTTTACTAAGCAAATGCTTATTTCACTAGGCTGGAATAAAGATAAAATATACAATGTTGGTGGATATTGGAATTATGTAGGGAAACATAATATAAGTACAATAAATAATTATGATTCAAAAACAAAATATGATTTTTGGAAAGTAAACTATCATAACATTGATTTTGATAATTTAACAAAAATTAAATAATGAAAAAGAAAGTAACAATAAGTTTATTAATTTTATTTTTCATATCAATATTAATAGCAAATATTCTTATTATTAATAAAAAAGAAAAAGTATTTTATTTAGAAAATAATTATTATGGAAAAAATAATATGACAGAAATAAATATTAATGAACTTAATAAATTAATTGATAATAAAGAATCCTTTGTAGTATTTGTATATCAACCACTATGTATAACTTCTACAAATTTTGAAAGTATCTTAAAAGATTTCTTAGAAGAAAAAAAAATAAGTATTTATAAAATCGCCTTCTCAAATATTAAAAATACAAAAATAGGAAAAACCATAAAATACTATCCCTCCTTTATTATTTATAATAAAGGAAAAATGGTTGATTTTTTAGAAGCAAATAAAGATGAAGATATAAAATATTATACTTCTAAAAAAGAATTTGAAAGTTGGTTTACAAAATATATAAAGTTTAAAAATGAAACTACTAACAATAATCAAACAAGCCAAACAAACTCCATAACAGAAGAAAATAAAATATTAACAGATGTTAAAATTGAAAACATAATAAAAGAAAATAATAAAGTAAATATTTACTTTTTTTGGGGAAAAGGTTGTCCTCATTGTGCTAAAGAATTTGAATTTTTTGAAAGTATAAAAGAAACATATGGTAATTATTATAATTTATATACCTTTGAAACTTGGTATAATGATGAAAACAAAAAATTAGTTTACACTTTTGCAGAAAATATGGGGGATAAATTAACTGGAGTACCATATACCATAATAGGTAATAAATCATTTAGCGGCTTTGACGAAAAATATAAAAATGACTTTATTATTGCAATAGAAAATCAATATAATAGCAATTTTGATGTTTATTTTGATAAAATTAAAAAATAATTATACTAGTCAATTCAAAAAATAAAGATTGTTTAATTTAAAAATAATGTTAATAAACCTCATATTTTTTCTATATGAGGTTTTATTATAAATATTATATTTTATTATTTTCAATCCATTGAATAGTATCTATAATAGTGTCAGTAATATCTCTATTTATAAAATTCAATTCTTTTTTTGCCTTTTTATTACAAAAGTTAGAATTAGAAGATAATGTATATAAAGAATATCTTGTAAAAAGTGGTGTTTGTTTTTTAAGATTATAATATTGTTCAAAAAAAGGTGCTATTATTTTTGCTACAAAAATTGGCAATACAATTTTAATTTTCTTTCTTCCTAGTATATCACAAATCACGTCAGCCAATTCTTTAATGGTAACATATCTATTAGATAAAATATAACATTCCCCTCTATTATTCTTTTCAGATGCACTAATTACTCCATCAGCTACATCTCTAACATCGACAAAGTCATACCCACCCTTTACACAAGCAAAAAGTTGACCATTTATAATTTTTTTTACTAATTGAGTTAAATGACTATTACCAAAATCATACGGACCAATAATTCCAGAAGGATGTATAATACAAGCATTTAAATTTTTTTTCTTTACTGCATCCATAACACACTTAGCAGCTATTGCTTTTGTTTTTGCATATAATCCTACAACATTATCAGGGTTGAAATTTTTTATTTCAGATAATATAGAATCATTATTCTTTTCTGGTATTACATGAACACTACTAATATATACAAGTTTTGCATTTATATCTAAAACTTTGTCAATTATATTTTTAGTACCATTAACATTAACATTATAAACCAATGGATTATACTTTGATTTTATATACACAATTGCTGCACAATGAATTACAAAAACTTCTTTTCCATCAATATTTTCAAAAATAGAAGTTAAAGATTCTTTTTTCGTAACATCACCATAATATATTTTACACCTTAAATTTTTAAGTGATTCTATAGATTCACCATTTAAAACAAAAGCTCTAATTTCATTATCAACATTTTTCTCTAATTTTCTTATAATATTGTTTCCTAAAAAACCATTTGCACCTGTAATAATATAAATTTTTCCCATAATTTCTTTCACCAACTTTATTTTAAAATAATCTAAAAATTATTTACATTTATATTATATCACAAAAAAATACTGTTATTTAGATACACTAAATCTATAAAGAATCATAAGATTAATTTTTAAAAATAGACTAGAATTAACTAATCTACTTAACTTGAATTCCACCAACAGAATTGTTCATATTTCCAGCATATCCATTAGTACCATTTACCCATGGTAACCACTTTTTCTTCTTATTATCATAAGCTCTATAGGTTCTATTTTTTATTTGAACTGCATCAATATCATTGGGTAAATTACCAGCATATCCGTTATATCCATCAACCCATGGTAACCAATAACCTTTCTTTTTATCATGCACTCTATAAGTAGCATTTTCTAATTTAAAACCACTCACACCATTACCTAAATTACCTGCATATGCATTAGTACCTACTTGTACCTCTGGTAACCATTTATTTTTAACATTATCATAAGCACAATATTTTGATTTATTTCCAGAATATATTGCCCTCTCTAAATACGGTTCAGGATTAATTCTAGTACTAGAACTATATGATTTTGATACTTCAAAATGTAAATGTCTTGCAGTAACATTACCACTTTCACCAATAAGCCCTACACAAGTATTTTCATCAACTTCTTGATCAACACTAACATAAACTTCTCTTAAATGTGCATATCTACTAAACATTCCATTAGGATGCTTAATTAATACATAATTACCCCAAGATTTAGTTCCAGTTGAACCCCTTAAAGTAGTTATTCCAGTTTGTATTTCATAAACTACACCTTTACAATTTGAATATACTCTATTTTGATTTTCATCACTTCTCCAACCTAAATCTACACCTCTATGTCCCTTATTACTGTAATGCTGAGTTATTCTATTAATACTATCATTTATTACTCTCATGATCAAACCCCTTTCAATTTATTATACGTTTAATTTACTATTTAGTATATTGAATATTTACCATTAAAAAAAACACTTAGAAAACATTAAAAGCAAGCGAAAACAACTTAAAAACACTTGATTATATATTATAAATTAAAAAAGACCCATTACTGAATCTAAAAATTTATAATATAATATCAATATAAAACACTTTTCAACAATTACTCTTCTATCATCTTATATCCACTACTAATTGCACATAATATAGAATCAGTAAATTCACGAGTTCTCGTATAACAACCATTAGTCAATATGCCATTAGTTCCAAATACACTAACATCTTTATCTGTTCTATCATAATATTTAGCAACAACATCAGATAATCTCTGATTTTTATTTAAATTATTTATTATTTCATCAGGAACCTTCACTTTAGCACTGCAACCATAATAATAGTTATTTAAATCTTTATCATATATAACAGTCCACCCACATAAAAAAGTACCACAACTACTTTCTGTCAAAATTCCTTCCATTGCAACATATAAATTTCCACTATTATCCTGTTTTAATGCAGAATTAATTCTATTTTTTGAACCTTTAATACCCTCATCATCGCCAATCGGAGTTTCAGAAACACCACTTTCTGTTTCTAAAGAAACAATAGTAAAATCTAAAAAGAAATCTTTGATAACATTATTAACAGCATCAATTTTAGCCTTATTCTTAGAACAAACAATTACTTTCATCATAATTCACCTCTAAAAAATTATAACATAAATAAAAAAACTCATAAAGAGTATTTCATTCAATTTCAAATAACATACCAGGATTAATATCTAATACAACAGAAATATCATATAAGGTTTGAACAGAAAAAGTTTTAGCAACTTTGTCTGATTCAATTTGTCTTATATAATCATGACTAACTCTACATCTTTCAGCAAGTTCAGCCTGTGTTATATTCTTCTCTTTCCTATATTTCTTAATATTGTGCCTAATTACATCATAAATATTTATACTGCTCATATTATAGTAATCACCATATATATTATCTCATTATATTTTTTTAAAATATGTGAACAATTAACTCACATATTATGATATAATAATGTTAGGAGGGTTAACGATGGAAAAAGAATCTATAAACGAAACATCAATAAAAATATTAAATTACATATTAAAAAGATTTAACACAGACTTTTATTTTATAAACAAATTTAAAAATTGCATAATAGATATAATGATTAAAAATAAAAGATTAATTAAATTAATTAATAACAAAATAGATACAATAAACAACAATTATATGGATTACTATAATAAAAAATATAAAGAATTAATAATCTCAAATTTTATACATAATTTAAAATATTTATCAACCAAATCATATATTATAAATAATTTCATAAATTCTAATAATTTAAGTATAAATAATTATGAAAAAACATATCATATGTTAAAAACAATCTCATTGTCAAATGTTAACTCTTTTAATATAATACTACTATTTCAAACTATAGAAGATTACGAAAATCAATATTTCAATGAAAACACAAATATTAAACATCAAACTATTCAACATTTTGTAGATGAATACGAAATAATGATACAAGAATATTATAATAAAAAAGAAGCAATAAGTATTCTTAACTTATGATCAAATTGTTTCTTTTTAATTTTAAAATAATTAAATAACATATAGCAAATATAATCTAATAAAATAAAAAACATACTCTAATAATCTGAATATATTGAGCATTATACACTCAGCCTCTCATAATCTTTTACACCAAATTTATTTAAAAAGTAATATAACCCACTACATATAATTCCTAGCGCAACAATAATTATTAAAATCAATAAATTCAAAGAAATAACATCAATAAATTTAAATAAACAAAATGTTATGCCAACAAAGAACAATAATCCAATAAATACTGATATCATAGAACTCATACTTTGTTTAACAACCTCAGTATCACTACTATAATTTAATTTAGGATATTTTAAATTTACTATTAAACCAGTCATACCATTACACAATACTATCAATAAACTAAATAGTAAAACTAATATAAAATATACAAAACTTAATTTAAATTTTATAGAAATAATCAATAAACTAATAACAACAAATGGCATTTCAATAACTATAGCCATTAATAATTTAGAATTAAATATAGTACTTATCATAACAGGTAAACTCTTAGTAATATTAATACTTTTTCCCTCTAAACTTATACTAGAGGATGTTATACTAGTAAAAAATAAACTAAATAACAATACCACAATAAAGACCAAATTTATAGACATATTACCACTAATACCATATTGACTAAATATACTAGATAAAATATCTTTCCCTTTAACACATAAAAGTATACTTGCAATAAGTAAAAGAATTAATCCAAAAGAAGTATTAAACATATATACTGGACTAGAAAAATATCTTTTTAATTCTTTATTACATAAACTAAATATTTTTCTTCTAGATTTATATGAAACTTTTCCTCCTCTTTTAACAGAAGTTTCACTAGATTTAAATATAATACTGAAATAATATTTAGAACCTAATATAATAAATATAATAAATGGAATAATATTTATTAATAACATTTTAATAAAAGTAACTATATCAAATTTATTTATTAAACTAATATAAGAACCTATAGGATAATATATTTTACTTAACATATCATTTATACTAGTTGCCTTACTTGCAATATCATTAACAAAATTATCTAAATTAAAACTTAAATAATATACTCCTAAAAATATAAATATAGATATTAAAGTTTGTATAATTTTTTTAGATTTAAATCTACTAGATACCATCATAACAATATACCCAAGTATACTAGATAATATAGTTGGTAAGAGTGGTACTAACAATATTTCTAATATACTAAGTAATAAAAATGACAAACTAATTCCTTCATGATAAATATATATTGAATAACATGGTAATAAAAACATCAAATTATAAATATATTGAAATGAAATTAACTTGAACATTCTTAAAAATAATATAGTACTTTTTTTAATAGGTAAAGAAAATAACATATCATTATCTTTAGATTCAAATAAAATTCCTTGTGATTTATATATTCCCTGCATAAAAGTTAAAATTGAAACAACGAATAGAAATAACGTTAATAAAACGTAAGTCATATTCACTTCATATAAAGGCTTTGCAATTAATTCTGCATAACTGCCTATACTGATACTTACTAGAATAAATAAAAATATTGGTAAAAATAATTTGTTTTTACTATTTTTTTTAGACTTATAGTTTAAGAAATTCATATCTTGACTAAACGTTGCTTTTATAAGTGAAAATATTTTTCTCATGCTTGTTCACCTAACTCAAGAAATACTTCTTCTAAAGATTCATCACCTTTAATATCTTTCATCTTACCTATTTTAACAATCTGTCCAGATTTTATAATTGCTACTCTATCACATAACTTCTCTGCAACATCCAAAATATGTGTTGAAAAGAAAATAGTTTTACCTTCCTTAGCCATATTTCTCATTATTTCTTTCATATCAAATACAGCCTTAGGGTCTAATCCAACAAATGGCTCGTCCATTATTAACACTTTAGGATCATGACTTAATGCTGCAATCAATGCAACTTTCTGTTTCATACCATGTGAAAAACTTGATATATCATCACATAGTTTATCACTAATTTCAAACATCTTAGCATATTTTAAAATATTCTTCTTCCTAGTATCTTTATCAATTTCATACATATCACATACAAAATTTATAAAATCTATCGCTCTCATATTTTCATATAAATCAGGATTATCAGGAACATATGCAATATCCATCTTACATTCAATAGAATTATTCTTTATAGATTTACCATTTATCAAAATATCTCCTTCTTCAAAATCAAGTATTCCAACAATAGATTTTATCATAGTAGTTTTTCCAGCACCATTATGTCCTATAAACCCAAATATTTCTCCTCCATCAACTTTAAAACTAACATCTTTAATCGCTCTCTTAACACCATTATAAGTTTTACTCACATTATTTATTTCAATCATTTTTTACTTTCTCCTTCTAATTTCATTAATGCTTTATATTGGCTTGTTAACAAATTTGATATATCTTCATCACTAAAATTAATTGTATCAGTAGCAACTAAAGTTGCAATACCATGTGTGAAAATCCACATCTTCATATGAAAATCAAATGCACAATCACTATCCAATTTAGTACTAACTTTTACTAAATCTTGTAATTTACTAAAATTATATTCATCAGATTTAACAAATTCATCACAAAACATATTATATTCACTCATAAATAATATTTTATATAGATTTTTTTCATTTCTAGCAAAAGAAATATATCTAATACCAGCATCTTTATAGCTAACTTTACCATTACCAAAATCAAATATATAATCAAAAAAATAATGTTCTATTTTGCTAATTAATTCTTTATTCAATTCTTCACTATTTTTAAATTGATAATATATAGGTCTAATAGATGAATTAAGTTTTTTAGCAATTTCTCTGTTACTAACACCACTCATTCCCTTTTTTCTAGCTAACAAAAATGCCGTATCAAGTATCCTTTCTTTTGTTATTACAACACTTTTAGGCAATATATCACATCCACTCTAAATATATTGTATCACATGATACATTATTGTTAAGAAAAAAACTTATAAAATTTTATAAGTTTAATATTTTTCCATAATTCTTTTTAATTCATTTCTCAAATCACTAGTTAAAATATAATCACTAAATCCATCATCTAAATAATGTTTCTTTATATTCTCTTTATTAAAATCTAATACTACTATACATGGAACATTAAATTTACTTATTTCTTTTAATTTTTTTAATGTTTCGTATCCACTCATTTCTTTCATATCATCTTCTATTATTATGTAATCATATTTTTTACCACTTTTTATTCTATCTATTGCATCAGCACCATAAAGCATATATGAAGCATTTATATCAGATTCATTAAAAACTTTTTTTATTATTTCGTTTACTTTTTTATCTTGATTAACAACCAATACTCTTTTATTACTGTAACTATTAAACAAGTTATTATTTTTATCTTCCTTTTCTCTATATATCTTTTGATCTATTGTTAGTATTACTTCAGTACCTTTACCAAGTTTACTTTTAATTAACATATTTCCACCTAAAGACTTAATAATTTTTTGACATAACTTTATATTAAATTCTGATTTTTCTAAATTAACTATATCGTCTTTATTTAATTCACTAGTAGTACTTAATATTTCATTTATTTTATCAATTCCTATACCAACACCACTATCTGTTATTCTAAATATAACTCTACACACATCATATTTTTCTATAGTGTCTATATTAAATTCTATAAAACCTTTTTCAGTTTTTTTAACAGAATCCATTAGTATAGAATACAAAATTTGTTTTAATTTTATATTATCCCCATACAAATATGGAACTTTACTTGGAATAGTATGTCTAAATTCAACATTATTATTAATACTATTTTCTATTCTTTTAACTAAATCATCATAAATCATATCAAGATTATATCTGTTATTTAATATTTTAACTTTTTGTACATCTAAACTACTAACATTTAAAACATCATTAACTACAAAATCTAATTGTCTAGAAGCATTATATATATAATTTAATCCTTCTTGGTATTCTTCTTTTTTTCTATCATTATCTACTAATTCTTTACTAGTATTTTTTATGTAATTTAATGGTTCTCTAACTTCTTGAGTCATTTCAAATATAAAATTAGATTTATCTATATAAGCTTGTTCAGTAATTTCATTATTTCTAGTAACTTCTTCTAATTGTTTCAAATCTGGATTTTCAATAGTATGATACATAAAATTAATTAAAAATGCTGTTAATGATGTCACAACTAGTATTTGAGGATTTGATAATTGTAATAATATAACAGGTACACAAAAAACGACAAATAATAAGATAGGAATAATTTTTCTTAACGAAATACCTTTTCTATTTTTAATTACAAAATATACCCAACTGATTATTCCTAAAGCACTAATACCATAAACATAAATTGTATTAGGTCCAAATAAATAAACTTCGTTACCATTTTTATAATAAGTATAAGTTAATATAAAATTTAATATTAGAGAAATAATCAAAACAAACGTTAAAAAATTTACAATATGTTTAACTTTCTTATTAGTTTCTTTTTCTTTAACTAAATTCATTTCTTTTTTATAAGAAACAAGTACAACATATACAGTAATTAAATATACAAAAACTAACAAATATGCCAAATAAAGTTTAACTACAAACCATCTTATAAAACTAGTATCAGGAAGTAATAAATGACAATATATTCCACATATATCTAATATTATTCCTATAATAACAGTTATTAATAAAGACATATATATCTTATTTTCTAAAGTATTTTTTTTATCTTTAATAGAAAATTGTATAAAAATTAAAATAGTATAAATTAAGCTTATTGCAAGTAAAAGTATACTAGGATGCATAATAAACACACTCCTTATCTTTATAAGTCAATTATACTATAAATTAAAAATATTTTAAATCTTTTTTATATATTTTTTAGAATCACTTAATTTTTTTACAAATTCTTTGCTCTCTTTTAAACTAGAACGTTGAATATCAAGATATATTTTTAAAGATTCTTCTATAGATTTATCATTTATTTTGAATGGTTTACCAAAATTTAAGATTAATTTGTTTTCCATTTCCAATTCTTTTATCCACAAAACATTAATTGGTTGAACCCACGCATCATCACTTTTAGCAAGTGATAAGAAACTAGGTTCAAAAACACCAAAATCTTTAGTTTTATCTTTATTTGTAGTACCTTCTGGAAATATACCAATACATTGATTACTTTTTAAAAATAGTGACATATCTCTTAAAGATTTTATATTATTAGCATTAGGATTATCTCTTAACCTTTCAATTGGAAAATATTCGAATTTTTTAAAAGAATAAGAAGTAATTTTACACAACAAAGGATTTTTACTATTATTAAATATACTATCTTCTGCATCGAAAAAACGTTTTAAAGCTGCCCAATGTATATTATTGTCTATAACACTAGTTATAACTAAAGGATCTAATGTTGATTGATGATTTGGCGCAATAACTACTCCTTCATCATTAAAGTCAACTAAATTATCCATATTTAAAACTATTGGCTTAAATTTATTTAAAATAATTGGAATAATAAGTCTTACTTTTTTGTAAAATTTATTAGAATCATAAATTCTATTAGAAATCGTAAATTTTTTATCTTTCAAAAGTTTATCAACAACTTTGTCAACATTTACAAAATCATCTACTTTTTTTAACATTTTAGTTTCTTCAACGTCTTTATTATGATTACCATTTACACAAACAGTTTTAATTCCATTTTGATTCAAGACAGTTAAAATTTCAGGCTTATCATCAAATGCAATATCAGGTTTTGCTTCAATAATTCCTTTAACCTTATCCTTATCATTTTTATAAAAGAAAAAACTATCATAAGGAATATTTACTCCATTTAATCTATATTGCAAATAAGTAAACCTCCTAGAAATCCTACCAATTATATTATTTTCAGTTGTTTTAGCACGACTTGTATGTACTTCAACTATATGTCCTTTTTTTATACATTCATTAATAAATTCACTAGTACCATCTCTAAATTTACCAAGTAAAGAAAATTTTACAAATCTTGGTAAATTAACCCAAAATTTATCCAATGCCTTTTTTGTATACTGTTTTGCTTCTTCTAAATTACAATTATATTTATTTGCAAAAAAAGTATTCATATCTAAAATATCTTCTATTTCAAGCTTGTCAGGATAAACTACATCCATTCCATATTCATCTTTAAAATAAACATAAGCATTATCTCTAATAAATTTATTAAAATCAGTTAGTGTTCCATCTATATCAAATACTATTTTCATCATGAATCCCCCCTAAAAAGTATCAAATATTTTAAATTAACATAATTAAAATAACACATTTATTGTCTAAAAATACAATTTTTATGTCTTAAATCATTATACAATTAAATAATATCATAATTTAAACGTAAAAAAAAGAACAAATTATAACAGATTTAATATAAAACATTATAATTTATAATCTTTTCATCAATAAATTTATATAAGTAAATTTAACATCTGAATTATTTTCATTATCTATTTTAGTTACTAAATGTAACGTTGCTGGTCCATATATATCAACAACATTGGTTTCAGAAAAATTCATATCTACCGTAGTTCCTTTATTCAAAATGCAATCTAAATCACTTACTATTTCTCCAGTAGTTTCATTGTATAGATAAAATGAAGCTCCATTAGTTTCTGATACTCCAGATATTCTACCACATAAAGTAATTTCAAAAATACCAGTTCGTAAAACATTTATATCTAAATTATTTGGTACTTCAATATCACTGCTAACACCAGGTATCATTCTCTTTGTATACACATTAACAGTTCCTGCTTTATCTGTATCTTGAAAACTAATAAATAAAATTGCACTATAAGCTGTTGGATTATAATAGGATGGTCCAGTAGGTCCTGTCGGACCAGGTAAACCTTGTATTCCCTGTATACCTTGTTCTCCTTTTTCACCTTTAGGAATATAGAAAGTTAAATGATGTATATTTCTATCAAAATCATCTTGCACACTTGCATCTTCATCACTTTCCACAGTTTCGGTTCCATCTATCACAATCACTTCACTTATACCTATTTCTCCAGGTAAACCTCTAGGTCCAATTGGCCCAATTGGACCAATTTCACCTTGCGGACCAACTTCTCCTTGTAAACCAACATCTCCCTTATCTCCTTTATCACCTTTTGGAATCAAAAAATCAAATACATGATGATTACCCACAACATTTTCTAAAACTTGTGCTTCATTTCCCGCCTCGATTGTTTCAGTTCTACCTACTTCAATAGTAGCACTTTCTCCTGGAGGCCCTTCAATAACAGCTGTTTCTTTCCAAGAATTTGTTTCATGATCCCAAACTACTAAAGTTTTTTGAATTATATAACAATCTCCATCTTGAGCGACCGGATGCATTCTTTCTAATTCTTCCATCGTATCATAAGAACCTAATATTTTTAATCCAGTACCCGTAGGACCTTGAGGACCCGTTGCACCAGTAGCACCAACTAATCCTTGCACACCCTGTTCACCTTGAATTCCTTGTGGACCTATTGGCCCTTGGGGACCAGTTGGACCAGGTACACCTTGAATTCCTTGTGGACCTGTTGGTCCTACATCTCCCTTACAACCACGAGGTCCAATAGTACCACATACACCTATCTCACATAATCTTTTTTTTATTTCACCATTTTCAATTATTCTATTTATCTTATCATCAAAGTTCATATAATAACCTCCGATATAACATTATATGTATAAATAAATTTTTTGTTTAAAAAAAGAAGACTAATTCTTCTTATTACTACGCTTTCTATAAAAGAAATAAATTCCTATAACAACAATAATAAATAAAATTATTACAACAATATGTGAATATGTATCCAAAATACCAACTATTTTAGTCCAATTTTCACCAACTACACTACCAACAATTATTAACACCGTATTCCATATTAATGAACCAAACAACGTATATAATAAAAATTTTACCATAGACATCTCACTCATACCAGCTGGTATACTTATTAAACTACGTATTAAAGGAATAAACCTACAAAAAAACACAGTCTTATTACCCTTATTATCAAACCAACTATCTGCATTATCAATATCACTAACTTTAAGTCTAAGTATCTTACCTAGCTTACCTGATATCAATTTTTTCAACCTATCTTTATTAAAAATCTTACCAATATAATATAAAATTATAGCACCAAATATTGAACCTAACGTACTAGCAATTATCATACCAACTATATTTAATTTAGTATATGTAGTCATAAATCCACCAAATAACAATATTACTTCACTCGGTATAGGTGGAAAAACATTTTCAATCATAATAAGTAAAAAAACACCAATATATCCATACTTCCCCATAATAGACAAAATAATTTCTTGCATAAACTATCTCCCATCTAAAAATATTATATTATATTTTTTCTTTAAAAAAAGAATAATTACATACTATAAAAATTATACTTCCCATCTTTCTTTATTAACCTAAATTCATTATCAATAATACTCTTATTAGCAGCAATATTACTTCTTTCAGTTTGAATTATAACATTTCTACAATAACATAAAATACTTTCTCTTAACATTCTCAAAGCCATTGTACCATATCCTTTATTTCTATACATTGATAATATTCCCATATCTACTTCATATATATTATTTTTATCAACAACATTAATAAATCCAATTCGAACACCATTTAAACAAATAAAACATGCATAACAACTATTTAATAATCTACTTTTTATATTATTTCCAACACCAAAAGTATTTAAAAGTAAATTATCTTCACTAATAATACCAATTATTTGATATAAGTCACAATTTTCTATCTTTCTTAATTCTATCACATATATCACAACCAAACTGTAATTTATGATAACATATAAAATATAAAAAATCTATAATTCCATTAAATTACTATTATATACATTATTAATATTTTCTAAAGTAGAATCATTAGTTTTTTCATAATATCCAAAATTTATTATCAAAGATATAAATAATATAAAGAAAATCATTTCTATTACTCCAATGATCATACCAATTATACTTAATATAAAACCAGTACCGTAACTACCACTTTCTTTTTTATATTTATTTCCATAAATCAAACTAATAATACCAGGTATAAAACCAACAACGCTTAGAAACATACTACATATTAAACATATTATACCTAATACTAAACTAGTTTCTTTATATCCACTACTTGTCACACTATTCTTAATATCCAATTTATTACCACAATTATAACAATATTTATTACTATTTTTATTTTCTACACCACATTTAGAACAATACATATTATCACCTAATCTAAATTAATTACTATATTTTTACTTTGACCATCAAATTGTCTATATTTAACACCACAAACATCAAATATTTTTTTACTAACAACAGTTGCATCAGTACCATGATATTTATCAGATAAATATATTACTTCTTTAATCCCACTTTGTACTACTACTTTAGCACATTCATTACATGGAAATAATGTTACATATAATTTAGAACCAACTAAGTCACTTCTACTACCTCCATAATTTAGTATAGCATTTAATTCAGAATGACATACATAAAAATATTTAGTATCTTTAGGATCACCTTCTCTATCCCAAGGAAATACATCATCTTTATATCCATTCGGAGCACCATTATACCCAATTGATAATATTCTATTGTCTTTGCTAACTATACAAGCACCAACTCTAGTATTAGGATCTTTACTTCTCATAGTTGATAAAACAGCAATTCCCATAAAATATTCATCCCAACTTAAATAATCTTTATTTTGTTTATTTAATTTTTTCATAACTACACATCTCCAATATAAGTATATAATGTCTATAAGTTTTTAACAAGAAAAAAAGATGTACTTGACATCCTATTAAACGAAACAATCAATTTATTTTTTTACTAAATTAACTATAGAAATAATTAACAATAAAAACAACAATAATGCTATGTACCAAAAATGCATTAATAAAAGAAACAAAGTATATAATGAAATCTTAAATGCTTCAAAACCATAAATAGCATCACATTCTCCCATGCAAAATAACGGTTCAGTACCAAAAATTGACACATACAATCCATATAAAATAGTTAATATAATAGGACTCAAACATAAAATTATAATAACCTTCCACAATAAATTATTTTTCATTCACACCTCTTACTACTCTCTATCATAAATAAATCATATCAAAAAAAGTGATATATTTCAATCACTATTTCATGGTTTTAGTTTATATAATTATTTATCCCTAACACTAGCATTTAATTTATTTTCTACATCTCTTATAATATTATTAAATATTAACATAACTTCATCTTCAGTTAAAGTACGATTATTATCTCTAAAAGTTAAATTATAAGCAATACTCTTTTTATCATTACCAACTTTATCTCCAACATAAACATCAAATACATTAATATCAGTTAATAACTTACCACCAGTTTTCTTTATAACTTTCTCTATTTCTAAACTAGTAATATTTTTATCAACAACAAATGCTAAATCTTTTTCTATTGATGGAAATTTAGGAATATCTTTATAAGTCATTCTAGTAGGATGTAAACTTAATAATTTATCTAAATTAATTTCAAAAACAAATATATCTTTCTTACTAACACTAGGATGTAATTTACCTATAATACCTATCTTCATTCCTTGAACGATTATATTAGCACTAACACCAGGATGTAATTCTTTAGGTAATTCACCCTTTATATCCAAACTATATCTACCATTAAATCCTAAGAAATCTAAACATTCTTCAACTATACCTTTTAATATGTAGAAATTAACATTTTTATTATTTAATCCATCATAATAATTACCAGACATCAATATTGCTAAATTATTATTTTCTTTATAAATTCCATCTTCTTTATAAAATGATTTACCTATCTCAAATATAGAAATGTCATTATTATTTCTAGCACTATTATAATCATATATTTGTTTTAAAGAATAAAGTAAACTATATCTTAAAGTATTTCTATCTTCACTCATAGGATCAGCCAAACTTATAGGAGTAAATTCATCTACAGTATATTTTTTTACTTCACTTAATGGTATCAAAGAATAAGATAATGTTTCATTTAAACCTAAATCTACTAATTTATTTTTTAATGCTCTTTTAGTCTTATCATAATATCCTAATTTAGATTCAAATACAGGTAATTTACCAACAATCTTATCCATACCATATATTCTTCCAACTTCTTCAATTAAATCTTCTTCAATTTTTATATCTAATCTACGTGTTGGAACAACTACTTCTAAAATATCATTTTTCTTATTAACATCAAATCCTAAAGATTTAAAAATACAAATTATATCTTCTTCACTTATATCAATTCCCAAAACTCTACATATCTTTTCTTTAGTTATATTAATAACTTTATCTTCTTTATCAGTAGTATCATAAATAATAGTATCAGATAAAATACTAGCATCAGCATATTTTTCTAATAAATGACATGCTCTATCAATAGCCATATAAGTACGTTTAGGGTCTATTCCTTTTTCAAATCTATTACTTGCTTCACTTCTTAATATTTTCTTAGAAGTTTTACGTATCTTAACACTATCAAATATAGCAGATTCAATTATAATATTTTTAGTATCTTCTTCTACTTCAGTAGATAATCCACCCATTACTCCAGCAAGTCCTACTGATTCTTTTTCATTAGCAATAACAATATCTTCACTAGTTAAAGTTCTTAATGTATTATCTAATGTAGTTAAATTCTCTCCATCAGTAGCATTTCTAACAATTATCTTATTACCTAATCTATCTGCATCATAGAAATGTAATGGTTGTCCTGTTTCTAACATAACATAATTAGAAATATCTACTACATTATTTATTGGTCTAATTCCACTAGCGATTAATCTATTTTTTATAAAATCAGGACTTTCACATATCTTAACATTTTTAACTTTCTTTGCTAAAAACAAAGTACAATCATCAGTTTTAACTTCTACATCAAATTCATTTTTAACAGATTCATCTATTTCATTATATTTTAAATCAATATCTTTTACTTGTTTCTTATAAATAGCACCTAATTCATAAGCCATACCTAATATACTTAACAAATCTCCTCTGTTACTAGTAAGTTCAAAATCAATTACTTCATCATCTAAACCTAATAATTTTATTGGATCACTACCAACTTCTGCATCAACAAAAAGTTCATGTATTCCATTCTTATCTTTATCACTTAAGAACTTGTTATCTAAACCTAATTCTTGAATAGAGCATAACATACCATTACTTTCTACACCACGAATTACACCACGTTTTATTTCACCACCAGGTAATTTTGCCCCAGGTAGAGCAACTATAACTTTTATGCCTTTACGTACATTTGGAGCACCACATACAATATTTAATATTTCATTTCCAACATTAACCTTGCAAACATGTAAATGGTCACTATCAGGATGTGCATCACACGATAAAACTTCACCAACTACTAAATTAGTAGCGCTAATTAAGTTTCCAGCACTATCATATTCATTACCAACACCAGTCATATCTTCAGCAATTTGTTTAATATCTAAATCATTTGGTAAATCTATATAATCACTTACAAATTTTCTACTTAACAACATTAGTCTTCATCCTTTCTATCAAATTGATTTAAAAACCTTATATCATTTCCATAAATAGTTCTAATATCAGGAATACCATATTTAAACATCGCAAATCTATCTAATCCAGTACCAAATGCAAATCCTTGATAAACTTTACTATCATATCCACACATTTCTAAAACATTAGGATGTACCATTCCAGCACCTAATACTTCAATCCATCCAGTTTGTTTACATAAATTACATCCTTTACCACTACATTTAAAGCAAGATACATCTACTTCAACACTAGGTTCAGTAAATGGAAAGAAACTAGGTCTAAATCTAACTTTAGTTTTTTCTCCCAATATTTTTTTACAAAATAATTCAAGAGTTCCCTTTAAATCAGCCATAGAAACATTTTTATCAATTACTAAACCTTCTATTTGCATAAATTGATGACTATGTGTAGCATCTTCATCTCTTCTATATACTTTTCCAGGACAAACAATTCTTAAAGGACCTTTTTCTTTATTAGCTTCCATTGCTCTAACTTGTGCTGTGGATGTTTGACTTCTTATTAAAAATCTTTCATATTCATCCTTTAAATAAAAAGTATCTTGAGCATCACGTGCAGGATGTCCTTTTGGTAAATTTAATTTTTGGAAACAATTTTCATCACTTTCAACTTCAGGTCCATCATAAACTGTATATCCCATAGATGTAAATATATCTTCAAATTCTTCTTGAATTCTAGTCATTGGATGTTTGCTACCTCTTTTAATTTTTTCACTAGGTAAAGTAACATCTATTCTTTCACTTTCTAATTTTAAATTTATTTCATTAGTAGTAATAATTTCTAATAATTCATTATAAAAATCATTAAATGTATTTCTAATCTCATTAACTTTTATACCAAATTCTTTCTTCTCTTCATTAGGTATCTCTTTTATTAATTGTTGTATTAAAGTAATCTTACCATTCTTACTCATATAAATATTCTTTAATTCATCTAATTCTTTTCTATTATCAACTTTAGTTAAACTTTTAACTTCTTTTAATAATTCTTCTAACTTATCATTATACATAATATCTTCCTCTCTTTCTTATATTAAAAAACAGTACTCCATCCATAAAGGACGAAACACTGTTTAAATTCCGCGGTACCACCTTTGTTCTAGTAAAACTAGCACTCATATTCTTAACGTGAATTAACGATTAACACTCCTATGTTGAAATTTATTTTATATTATCAATATAATTGCTCCCAGCTAATAACAATTACTCTCTTAAATGAACTTATATAAAATACTAAGACATAATCAATGTATTACATGTGTTATTTTAGCACAATTATTTATTCAAAACAAGTATATTATAATAAAAAAAGTATTGAATTTAATCAACACTTATTTTATTTTTTTAACTTTCTTTAGTTCATCATAATAAATTATATCAGCAGCAGTCATATATGGAATTAACCAAAAGTATAATATTCCTAAAGTAAATACACCTAATATAATCCAACCAATAAAACTTAATTGGAATACAAAATAATCTGCTTTATAACCATTCATCAATTCTTTACTTTTCTTTATACAACTAGCTCCATCATGTTCTCCATCAATAAAGATATATGGTGCCATTTTATATGAAATAGCAGCTATTATACCAGGTATAATAAATAATAATGTCCATAAAGTAGTAAATATACCAATTAATAAAAACATAACAAATATACCACCAAATAAATTATACCATTTAGTTATTTCAGCCATTTCTACACTTTTACCTCTTACTAATTTCATATAATAAGATAATAAACCAACAGTAATAGGTAACATCGCAACTTCTAAAATAACGTTTAATATCTCACCAACCGAACTATCTTCACCAAAAGCAAATCCAATTATTCCTCCTATTAGTCCAGCAATTAAACTAACTAATAAACTAGGCGCTATAAAAGTCCATATTCTACCTTTAATAGTTTCCTTTGCTCTCTCTTTAATTTTTACTCTATCCATTCGTTATACTCCTTCCTAATATAATTATATTATTATCACTTAATTTATACAAGAAAAAAGTACCAAATTAAATTGATACTTTAAATACTATTTTATAATGAAAGCCATTACTATAATAACTACTAACATAGCTACTAAGAACTTCCAAATATATTTCATCCAATCTTTATATGGAATATCTAAATAACTTAAACCAACTAATAACATAGCACTAGATGGAGCAACAAATGAAGCTAAACCATATGTAGATTGTAAAATCATTGAAACAACGCTTAAATTACTTGCATATTTAGTAGTAAAGAATGAATATACTAAATTAACTGTATATTGATATTCACTAGTAAATAATCCTGTAATTAAACCAGATATTGTAGTAGTAAATACATTAAATTTAGAACCTAATATCTTACCAATTACTGTTGGAATAACTGGATACATTACAGCAAATTCAAGTATTACATAAGCAAGTAATAATACAACAACTAATTTACTAGCTTTCTTAAATCCTTCAGCAAAAGATTCAATAGTATCATTAATACTTACTTTATAACAAATTTGAAGAATTATTATAGCTAATACCATAACTACTTGAACACCAAATATATCCCAAGAACCAAATTCATTTACATTACCAAGTAGATATCCAAAAATAGTATGTCCAAATACTTTAGCACCAGTGACCCATTCAGTTGCTTTAGTAAACCATTGAACTTTAAATACACTAGTCCATGGTAAGTAAGCAAGAATAACTGTTATTATAGCTAAAACACCAACTATAATTAAAGGAATAGTATTTGCTTTTTCACTATCTTTTACTTTATTAGCAAATAAATCAGTTTCAGCTTTTACTTCAACTACTTCTTCTTTTTTAGTTTCTGACTTAGTATTCTTATTCTTACTATCTTTCTTAGTTTCTTTTTTACTAGATACTTTATTATCTTTCTTAGCATTTAATAAATATCTAACATTAAATAAACTATAAATAGCAAAAGCTAAAACAAATAATATTATTTTTTCTAATAAATGAGTAGTATAACTTTGGCTCAAATATTGAACATTCATTCCCATAACTTTAGCACTTATAGTAGAACCTAATATACCTACTAGCATAGCACCAAATGTCATAACAAATGAACTAATCTTATTCATATTTAATTTAGAACAAATAGTAATTACAAATGGCATAAATGCAACTAATATTAAATATTCATTTAACATACTTGCAAGTGCAGCAAATAAGAAACTAACTATTAAAGAGAATAATATTTCTTTTCCTTTCCATCTTTTACTAATCTTGTCAGTTAACTTTTGATAAGCTCCAAGTTTAGATAAGAATTGATAAAATGCACCAGTAACAAATAAGAAAGTAACAAGTACTGTAAAGTAATACATTCCTAAAAGTCCATAAGTCACAAAATCAAATAAACCTATTCTTGTAATTTCAGCTTTAGTTAACTCACCAGCATTAAAATAACCTTGAGGAATAATCCATGTTAATAATAAAGTAAAGATTATCATACATAAAGCTATTTTAACTAAATCGTGTTTTTCAAAAAACTTTTTCATCATCTAACCTCCTCAAGATAATTATAGCATAAAATAACAGAATACAAGCGTTTTTCTCCAAAATTTCACAATTTTTTCAAGAAATTTAAAAATTTCGTTTCATTTTAACCTATACTTATATTAATAAAAATCACATCAAATTAAAAAGTAGATTAATTTTTAATTTTTGAAATCTACTTTTATATACATCATTCTTTAAAATCACAAACTATACAAACTATATATAATAATATAAAATAAACCACTTTTATTTATTAATTTTATTCTTCATAAATCGCTTCTATAATTAAATTTTACCTTATTAATCAAAATATCATTATTATAAAACTCTACATATTTTCCATCCAATACATTATCAATATTCTTCACTTCATTTCCATAATAATCAACTATTTTATATGTTATATTCTTAATATTTAATTCTTTAACTAAAGTATTTTCAGGAATATCAATTGAAGAATGCTCTAATCTTATATATTGATTACTATTTAAAGAAAATTCTATATCATTAAAATTTATTTTTTTGAATTTTACATAATTATCACTATTTATAATTTCATAGAAACTTTTTGTACCTTTATAAATAAGATTATTTACAGCCTTTATATTGCATTCTTTTATATTTAAATTGTTTTCTAACAAAACATTATTTACTTCAGAAAGTATATCTAAATCATATAGTTTAGAATTATTAATTATTTGTATATCATTTACATTAGAATAATTAATTTCAACATCTTTTAACATATTCATATTTAATATTTTCAAATCATTTATTTCGCTATTATTTATAGAAATTTTATTAATACTATTTTGTAAATTTAAATTATTAATATTAGATTTATCAATAATAAGTTTTTCCAAATAACTATTATCTAAAATTATATCACCTTTAAAATTTTTAAAAGTTAAACTTGTCAAATTACTTATTTTTTTTAAGTCATTGTCATTAACATAAACATCTGTTTCCAAACTATTTATCTTTCTTAATTCTTTGCTACTTAAAGAATTAAAATAACTTTTAGGTTTATTAGAATATCCATCTATCAATAAAATTTGTAATTCTTTTGATGAAAAATCTGTAGTACCAAATTTTAGAAATAAAAATTTATTTAAACTGGTAGGATAAAATATATTTGTAATAACAAATAGAAAAATAATATAACTAGCAATTAATACATATTTCCATTTTTTCAATAGAATTCTATTCTTTAAAATAAATCTTTTTGAAATAAAATATGAAATTATTTTTAAAACCGACAAAATTAATGATAAAGAATAATTACCTATCGCAACAAAAAAGCTATAAAATAAAAGATAAACAATTAAACAAAATAAATCATAATTTAAAATAATTTTATTAAAGTTTTCTTTTGTATGAAATAAACTTTTTGTTGTACAAATAGCAAAAATCTCTGCAAAAAAATGTAAAGTACCAGCAATAAACAATATAAAGTTAGTAATTTCATCTTCACTTAACAACAAAATTAAATACGGAATAACAAAACTATAAAGAAACAAAAGAAATACAAAAATAAATTTTTTCATAAATTAATTCACACCCTAACATCTAAATTACCTCTAAATAACAAGTTATCATCAACATCATATATTAAAATATAACCATAAAATTTATCATCTAACACATAATCCCCAGTAATTTCAACACCATCACTATTTTTTAAAATTATTTTTAAATTATCACCTTTTATATTTGAAACGTTCATAAAATCATATAAAGTGACTTGTTTACTTTTCAAATTTACACACATTACATTATCATTACTCAAATATATACTTTTATTTCCAAACAATAATTTATTGAAACAAGAATTTTTTGAACGATAAGATATCAATGAATTATCATTTAAGTCAAAAAAATTATCATTAAAATATATGTTTTTAGCAGAAACACTATAGCTTTTTATATTTTTATCAGATAAATTTAATTCATCTAAAAGAGAATATACAATCAATTCTTCTAAATTAGAATTAGAAGGAAGTTTTAAAGATTTTAAATTCTTAGAAAAAATATCTAGAATATTTAATTTTTCTAAATTACTAAAATCTAAATCACTACTTATAATTGCTCTATCGCTTATAGAAAGTTCAGTCAAATTAGAGAGTTTTTTTATATCATCATTTGAAAAAGAATCATCAATGTATAAATTATCTATCATATTCAATTCTTTATTACTAAGTTTATGAAAATAATTAACTTTTTTATTATTAATTTTATTATATTTATCAATTAAATACATATAAGTTTCTTTTGATGAAAAATCTGTTTTTCCAAATTTTAAAAATAATTTTTTATTTAAAGTAGTTGGCATTATAAAAATACCAATTAATAATACAACTAAAGCCGTACCCGAATATATATATAAAGTTTTTTTACTAAAACCCATTTTTTCTTTAATCAATAATTTTCTTGATAAAATCCAATCAACAACTTTTAAACTACCAAATAACTTTAAAACGATTTGAGCAGAACTTACACTATAAAATAATAAACCAAATATAATTATAATCAATGATATATATAAACTTACTAAATTATATTTTTTCAAATTACAAACGTTTCTAACTAATAATTTAGTAAATAGTGTTGATAAAAATATTGAAGCCAAAAAAGAAAGCATTCCTAAAATTAACAAAATTAATAAAAACATATTATTTTCAATAAAAGTTATCCCATAATTATCCTCAATTAAAGATAAAATAAAGATAATTGTTAAAGGTATAACAAAAGTAAAAATAATACTAAATATAGAAAAAATAATACAATTAAGTTTCTTGTTGACATTTATATTAGTTTTATTTTTTTCATCTACTAAATCACTTGCATTTAAGTTAAAACCACAATTCAAACATTTATTCAAACGACTTTCATTTAAATAACCACATTTTTTACATTTTAATTTTTTACTAGATAAATTTTTTCCGCATTTTTCACAAACAACAGCACTAGATTTATTTTCAAATCCACAATTATTACATAACACAATAAACACCTCTTTCATTTTATATAAATAATTACATCAAACTAACACTTATATTTCACAACTACACCTACTTTCTACTACTATATAAGTATATCATAAAAAAAGAAAAATGTCTTACACTGTGTAAGAGTTTTTTTAAATTTTTTGAAACATAATAATATTAGGTGATAAATATGAGAAATAATAAAGAAGAATTTAGTATATCAAAATCCAAAATTGATATGACTAATTTAAAGATAATTAGAAATAAAAAAGGTTATTCACAAGTTAAATTGCAACATCTAGTAGGAGTAAGTTCTTCATCAATAGAAGCTTATGAACAAAAAGTAAGAATTCCATCATTGCCAATTGCATACAGACTTAGTGAAGTATTAGGATGCTCAATAGATTTTTTAGTAGGGAAATCAAATGAAATTGATAAATATTATTTATTATCAGAAAAAGACAAACAAGAAGTAATTAATTTAATAAACCGTTTATATAAAAAATAACGACTTAGCAAAAAATCGTTATTTTTATTTCATTAAATAATAGTTTTAATTCAATCCAACTTTCAACAACATTTTTTAAACATTCATATTTTCATTAACCAAACTATCCAAATATTTTTCATAATTTCTATACTACTTTTATGATAAAATTATCATTTGTTATAAAATCATAATTTCATTACTTTGTACATTCATACGGACATTATAGCATTTATCCGTATCATTATAAAAACATATAACCAAACTCCTATATGCATTAAAACACTACAACAAAACATTTTGTAAGAAAATTAAATTAAGATAATAAATTTAATTCGAATTAATAAAAAATTTTTTACCATTGATTCAAATACCATTTTAATATATAATATAATTAAATTAATTTTGATATTAAAAAAATAATGGTTTTAACATGCAAAAAAATATGTTGACAAACCAAATTATATTGTTTATAATAAGTTCACTAAATTAGTTATTGCATTTGTTTACATTTACATAACATATTGTATAACAATTTATGTAATATATTATGCAAAATAGTAGTATAATATTAATGACGGGAGTTGGTAGTCCCAGCCTAGCTTCGGCGGCCTTTATGGTAAAACAAAAAATTGGAGAACACTTTGCCTAATACTGATTAGGCTTCTACCAAAGAACTTATCTTTTTGTGGTAAGTTCTTTTCAATTTAGGAGGCAAATAGATGGTAGAAACATTAATTGATACATTTGAAGAACTAAAAAAATATATTTTTATTATTAATCGAAATGACAAAGATATAATGATTGTAAAATTTCAAAATAGTAATTTTTATCATTTAGTCGGCTTACATAAAATAAAAAATTTTGATAATTACTTTCCAAATTATATAAAATCCAAGGATAAGCAATATAAATATATTAAAAAGAACACAAAAAAATTTAACAACATTTTAGAAAATCAACTAAAAGAAAAAGACACATTATCTTTAAGAGTAAAAACATTTTCAAATATATTAGATTTATTAAAAAACAATAATGCATCTCTTTACAATTTAAAACCTAAAACTCAATATTCCTTATATGATGGAGACTATGGACTTATGAAAATGTATGAAAAAGACATATGTTGCTTGTTAGGATTAAAAGTTGACGAAAAGAATAATAATATCACTAATTGTATACCAAATAGTTGGATGGCTAGTAAACGTATAAATAAACTAGTAGAATTTAAAAGACCAATTTTCATAAAAAATATCTCTTATATACCCATGTCATTATATAACCCCGATGAAATTCTTTTTTAATAATACCAGTAAAATCTTCATGTATCATTGTAATACTAGAAGATTTTTTTATTTAAGAACATAAAAATAATTTTTTAGCAAAAAAGTAAACAAGAGTAATTAATTTAATAAGCAAATTATATAAAAAATAACGACTTATCAAAAATCGTTATTTTCATTATTTATAATTCTCTCCACTTCATCTCTAAACTCAGGATAAAGTTCATAAAATTTGTCAATTTTAAATCCATTTTTATACCATTTAACTACCTTAGAAATTAAATCACTGTTATCAAGTGGAACATCACCAGGTCTATTAGGATATAAATATAATTTAATCAATCCTTCTTTATCTAATTTTACTAATTCATCATAAATATTTTTAACATAATATGAAGAAACAACTTTCTCTTCTCTATCACTAACAACTTCAGCACTCCAACTTGTCTTTCCACTTTTAAAATTATCAGATTTTAATTTATATATATATCCATCATAATTAAATATTTTTTTAAACATTCCTTCTTTTCTTTCTACTAAAAGAACATCACTTGTAATTCCATTTCCAGATAAATAGTAATAATAATCACTATGAAGCGGTGATAAAAATATAGTTGCAATAGCTTTCGAAGGAGTAGCATAAACCCAAGCATTTAAATGAGTACTTTTATGAGGCTTTATAACTTTTAAATTTGAAATATTACTTCCATGATAAACATAGTTCATATAATCTACCTATAACTAATCCAAATCATGTCTAGATAATATACTAGCAGGTCTACGTCTTATAGTATTAAATACAGGTATTAAACCAATTATTAAATTAAATATATAAACAAATATAATACTCAATAAAACAATTCTAAAATTAACTAAGAAATATTTACTTAAAAATTTAATATTACTTAATACTTTCAAAATATAACTAGCTAAAATAATACCAGGTACACTAGCAATAGTTGTAATAGCTATAATCTCACCATAAAACATTCTATATATATCACTTTTCTTAACACCAATAGCTCTATATATACCAACACTCTTTACTCTAGATAAGAAAGAAGCTCTAATCATCAAAAATACTTCAACTAAAGATATAATAAGTATTACACCAGATACCAATAAAGTAGTATTAACTCTTTCCTTATTACTTTCAATATATTTCTTTCTACTAACACTATAACTATCTTCTATATTTAATCCCATATCTCTAAATTCATTTATAGTTTTATCCTTATCTTTGCTAACTAAAACCATATCTTTAGACTTACTAATTAAATCATATTTAACAGTATTATTATTAACCAAGAAAGCATCCATATTATCTTTACTAAAATAATATCCAACAACTAATAATTTTTTATCATTTACTTTAGTATCAATATATTTATTTAAAGGCATTGTATCACTATTCTTTATATTAACAATTACTTCATAATCATTAATAGGATAATTACCTTTCTTTAACTCAATATCATTTACTTCTAAATTATAATCATATACTTTTTGATTACTAATTTCTTCTTCGCTAACATACATATTAGTATCATTATTTTTAGTATTAGATAAAACATTAATAAAATTACCTCTATTCATATAAATAGATGGACTTCCTAAATCAACTATTCCCACTATAACAAAAGCATCCATTGTATCTATTTTTATTTCTCTACCTATCATATCACTAACATTTTTAACACCAATCATATTAGCATATCCAGTTTCATCAAACATAGAAAGTATACTTCTTTTATCAACTACAACTTCATTCATCTCTTTAGGCATAGTTCCATATACTATATCACTATCTTTAATTAAATTAATATCAGATAAAGATCCACTCAAAATATCTTTAATATTTATTGATTGATAATAATCATTATAATTAACACTAAAATTAACAGAACTATTACCAGGTATTATATAATCTACACTATCTAAATTCTCATATTTTAAATAATCATCTACTTTAATTTTATTCAAATTAACACTCAAATAATTTTTATTCATAGTAACAAAATCTTCATCTTTAACATTAATAGTAGATGCAATACTAGATACACTATACATTATAAACATACCACTTAATATAAATCCAAGTAATAATAATTTCTTTAAAAAACTATAATCAAATACTTTTTTAAACCCATTTGTAATTAAACTAATAGGATTAAATATAGAACTATATCTTTTTTTCTTACCATCATCTTTTAAATCAAAATTATATTTATCAATATCACTTTCTTGTATCTTTTTATAACTATCATTAATTAATTCTATATTAGAATCTTCATCAATAACTACAACGTTATCTCTATTCTTACTATTAACATATATATTACCATTTCTAACAACTATATCTAATTTAATTTTATCTTTATCATCTAAATAAATATTTATTAACTTATCTTCATCTTTTATAACATCATGTTTATCAAAATCTTTTAAATATATATTATTATCAATTGCATAATCTAAATCTTCTTTATCTTTATTAATATAATCTTTAACAATACTACCATCTTTTAATTCTATTATTCTATCTGCATAAAATTTTGCTAAATTAACTTCATGTGTCACTAATATAACTAATCTATCTTTACTAATAGATTTAATTATTTTCATAACCTCTAATGAGTTTTTGCTATCTAAATTACCAGTAGGTTCATCTGCTAGTATAATATTAGGATTTTTAACTAATGCTCTCGCAATACCAACTCTTTGTCTTTCTCCACCAGATAACATACTAGCAGGACGTCTTTTATATCTCAACATTCCAACTTTATCTAAAACATATTCTACTCTATTCTTAACTTCATTTTTATCTTTAATACCAAGCATAGTTAAAACCAATGCAACATTATCAAAGACACTCATATTATCAACTAATTTATAATCTTGAAATATATATCCAATATTCAAATTTCTAATCTTATCAACTTTACCATCAATTTTAGAACTAATCTTTTTACCATTAACATATATCTTACCACTTTTAATTTTATCTAATCCACCAATAGCATTTAAAAGTGTTGTCTTACCACATCCACTAGGTCCTAAAAGAGCAACTAAACCATTATCATTAAATTCTAAACTTACATTATTTATTACATGTATTTCATTTTTTCTATGTCTATTAAAATACTTATTAACATTTTTTAAAGATAACATATTAAACCTCCTCATTTAATGTAGTAATAGCACTATTCTTAAATAACTTCTTAGCAAACTTAAGACTAACTACATAAGACATGATAATTAATATCAAATATAAAAGTATATAATCTCTTAACTTTAAATATTTAATAATAACATCCAAGAATCCTAAATTAATTACATTCTTATAATTTAAATAAACTAATAACAATGTACCAAAATAAGATATATTAGATATAGTTAATAATTCTATTACAAGTAAATTCTTACAAGTACTTAAACTAGCTCCTAACATTCTTATAGTACTAAAGTATACATTTCTAGATTTTAATATTAATTTAGTAACAAAATAACATACAAAGAATAATACAACAACAAGTATTATTGTCACAATAGTTTTAAATATTCTAATTATATGTACTACTTCACTATTTTTCAAATTATCACTAACTCTTAAAGTTTTATAACCCATACTATCTAAACTACTTAATGTATTTTTAATATTATCAACATCTTTAACAAATACACTACTTTGATATATTCCCTTATTATATAAATTATTATAATCTTCATAACTTATAAATATCTTACCATTATTACTATCATAATCTTTTATACCTAATAAATTATTAATATTATATTTATAATATACTTTACTAACTTTTAAATTAATAGTATCACTATAATAGGTATTATCTACTAATATATTTAAAGATTGATTTATACAATAACTATTTTTACATAAACTGTTTAAATCACTACTAATATAAGCTTCTCCAACAGGAATATTTTTATTAGGTTCTAACTTAAAATCTACACTATCACCAGAATTATATCTTATACCTTGAAACTCTACTCTAGTTTTGCTATATTGTTGATTTATTGTAAATGCTATATCATTTATATATTTATCACTAAAATAAAATTTCATATCATCATATAATGTTGCATCTGTATATTTAATTCCAACAACTTTTAATTCTTTAGTTTTATCTATTTCACCAGTATAATCATTTTGTAAATACATAGTAGATTCTAACAATTTATCTTTATCAGATAAATAGTAGCTGTCTTTATCACCACTAACAATAATTTCATTTTCACTAGTAGGCATTCTACCAACATCAAGTTTACCTTCAAAATTATCTATACTAAAAGCAGTACCATATAACCATAAATATTCATTATCAGTAATACTAACATTACTATCTAACATCAAATCATTTTTAACAACATTTGCTACATTATCTAGTTTAGATAATTTATTAAAATCATCATCATTTATACTACTTTTATCTTTTTTCTTAATAATAATTCTATCATCATCAATATATCTAAAGAATTGATTATAACCATTCTTATTTTCTAAATATTCTTCTTTTTTAAATGACGAATACTCACTCATTAAACTTATTGATATAAACAAATAAACACAAAGTAATAATAAGAATTTAGGAACAATATTAAATGTATTTCTTAATCCTAATCTTATTTTATTTAATAATGTAATATTTTTATAATCTATACCACTTATATCTTTTTTAATATTAGTATTATCTAATTTTTTATCTTCTATTATTCTACCATCATTCATCTTTATTACTCTTGTTACGTATTCACTTATCTCATCAAAATTATGTGTAACAACAATAACTAACTTATCTTTAGAAATATCATGTAATAATTTTATTATTTCTTTACTAGATTTACTGTCTAAATTACCAGTTGGTTCATCTGCAATAATAATTGGAGTATCCTTTATAAGTGCTCTTGCAATTGCAACTCTTTGTTTTTGTCCTCCACTCAATTTACTAGCTTTAGTATTTCTAAATTTATACAATCCAACCTTCTTTATAATATCAATAACATCTTTTTTAATTTCTTTTCTTTTTTTACCATTTAAAAGCAATGCTAACTCTATATTTTGTTTAACAGTATAACTATTTATTAAATTAAAATTTTGAAATATATTTCCTATATATTTACGTCTATAATCTTCATAATCTTTTTCTGTATAATGACTTGTTTCTTTCCCATCAATATACATTTCTCCATCTTCATAAGAATCAAGTCCACTTATTACATTTAATAATGTACTTTTACCACTACCACTTTCTCCAGTAATAGCAACGAATTCTCCCATATCTAATTCTAAATTAACTTTAGTAAAACCAGTAGCAATAACACCTTTACTATAATAAAATTTAGAAACATTTTTAAGTTTTATCATAAATACTCTCCTTACACTCTAAGTATATTATATAATCAGTTCTAAAACAATATATTTTAAGTAGCATATGTAATAAAATTAGTAGCAAAAAAAGTTATTAGAAATTCTAACAACTTTAGTTTATAAATATATTATGTTTCTTCATATACATTTCTGGTTTACCCATATTAAGTTCTTTAGATACTTTTAATCCAAGTCCATCTATAAATGATTGTATTTGTTTTTTAATTTCATTAACGTCAACATCTTCATTAGTACAATATTCTACTTCCATAAATAATCCTAAATCTTTTACATATTCAACTACTATTTCATAATTTTTAAAAGTATATGTTTCTTTTTCATTATTTATTTCTATAAATTTAACCAAGCCTAACCTTTCAAATATTTGTTTGATCATGTTTAAATCTTCTACCTTAGTTTCATATTCATCTGAATATAACCATTTTCCATTTGAAAAAACATCATCTTTATATGTAATGCTATACTCATCATTTTTACTTCTTAATCTTAAACAATGATTTAACTGATTGTTATCATCCGGCTTTAAATCATCTCTTTTAGGATCGTAATAATATTCGTCAATAGTCTTTTTTAACCCAACATAATTAAACTTTTTAAATTTATTTTTTATAGTTTCAATATCATCATATACTTCTACTAACACTTCTATTTCTTTCATTTATATCTCCTTTTTAATTAATAATTTATTTTAAATCAAAAAGATTGCTAACACATCTAATTAACAATCATTTAGTTCATTATATACTTTTTTTAATATATCATATCTCATAGAAATTATTTTTTTATAAAAATCTTTTCTAACATCAGAAATACATGAAATATCATTTATAAAACTATCTATTTTTTCAATATCAATTTTATTAAACATTCTTTTTAATGCTTCATTACATTCATTATTCTTTCTGCTCTTTATAAAAGTCATATAATTAATTTTTTTGTTATTCTCTTTTAAACATGAATAACAATTTAGAACAATATTTTTAAAATCTTCTACATTCATTTTTTCAATATCACTATCTTCAAGCATTGGATTTAAACATGAACCACAATCATAAATTGGAGAAAATTCAATTTTTTTAGTCTTTTTATTAACTAAAAAGCCCCAATTACCATTATGTCTATCTGTATTACCAATAATACTATCAATTATAAACATATTCCAAAATTTTTCTTGTATAGAGTTATAATCAAACAATTTACTATTTCTAAGTATTTCTAAAATATCTTCTAATTCAGTACCAATTTTTTTATCAGGATTAGCACTTAATGCAATACTTTCAAATTCATATAATTCATTTTCATCATTTGTAAAATCTAAACAAGCACAAACTGTTTTCTCTACACCATTAAATTTATATTTGCCTAATAAAGTTTCTTGAGTTTCAAAACCTACTAATCTAAATATATTGCTACCAACATATTCAGACAATGAATTATTTATATAAGAAATATTTTTATTCTTCTCTCTTACTGGATCCGGAAATTTTACTAAATATCTTTTATCTTCAAAAATTAATGTTTTTTTCTTTTCTGAACCCTTATAATTATTCATTTCTTCAACACAATTTGTAAAATCTATCATTAAATGCACCTCCTAACATTAATATTTATGTTAATTTCTATTCTTCATAGTTGGAAATAATATAACATCTCTAATAGATTCTTGTTCTGTAAATAACATACATAATCTATCAATTCCGTATCCAATACCACCTGCAGGAGGCATACCATATTCTAACGCTTCTACGAAATCCATATCTATATCATTAGCTTCATCATTTCCTAAATTTCTTTCTTTTAATTGATCAGTAAATCTATCTAATTGATCAATTGGATCATTTAATTCAGTATACGCATTAGCGAACTCTTTTCCACCAATAAATAATTCAAATCTATCTACAAATCTTGGATCATCAGGATTTTTTTTAGTTAACGGAGAAATTTCAACTGGATGTCCATAAAGGAATGTAGGTTGAATTAATGTTTCTTCAACATATTTTTCAAAGAATAAATTTATTATATGTCCAACATTTTGTTGATGTTCTAATACTTCAATTCCATGTTCACTAGCAAGTTTCATAGCTTCTTCAACTGTCATTTCCTTTTTAAAATCTATTCCAGTTTGTTCTTTTATAGCATCAACCATACTAATTCTTTTCCATTCACCACTTAAATCTATATGATCTCCACACCAATCATACTCGTATTTACCAATAACATTTTTAGCAATGCTCTTAAACATATTCTCAGTCAATTCCATCATACCTTCTAAATCAGAATATGCTAAATAAGCTTCCATTAAAGTAAATTCTGGATTATGTTTAGGATCCATTCCTTCATTTCTAAATACTCTACCAATTTCATAAACGGCTTCCATTCCACCTACTAACAATCTCTTTAAAGGTAATTCTAGAGCAATACGTAAATACATATCTAAATCTTGTGTATTGTGATGAGTAACAAACGGTCTAGCACTTGCACCAGTTAATAATGTAGTTAAAACAGGAGTTTCAACTTCAGCAAAACCTCTACCATCCATAAAATTTTGAATACATCTAATTATTTTTGGTCTAATAAATGCAATTCTCTTCGAATCTTCATTCATAATTAAATCAACATAACGTCTTCTATATCTTTCTTCAATATCTGTCAAACCATGGAATTTTTCAGGTAACGGTCTTAAAGATTTAACTAAATGAGTATATTCTAAACATTTTAAAGTAACCTCACCAGTTCTAGTTTTCATGACTTTTCCTCTGACACCAACTATGTCACCTAAATCAGCACTTTTAAATAATGTATATACTTCTTCACCAACATCATTAATAGAAATATATATTTGCATTTTACCAGTTTTATCTTGTATAGAAAAGAACGAAGCTTTTCCCATTTTTCTAATAAACATAATTCTACCAGCAACAGTATATTCATCATCAATATTTTCAAATTCATCATGAGGAATATCTTTATATTTTTCTTTTATTTCTTCATTATAGGCAGTTCTTGCAAATTTACTTCCAAATGGATCAATCCCCATATCACGTATTTTTTGTACTTTCTCTCTTCTAACCAATTCTTGATCTGTAAATTCACGCATATTAATCAACTTCTTTCGTTAACTAGTATATCGATAAACTAAAAAAAAATCAATACAAAGAATATAAAATTATATATTTCATATATTTTAAAGAGGTGAAATAATGAACGGAACATATTATCAAAATCCAACTTTTCCCGCTGCTACAACATCTAATTATCAAGATACAATTGTACCAGTAGGAAATGACTTACCTATGGAGCAAAGCTACATAGAAAATATTTTAAGATTAAATAAAGGAAAGAAAGTAAAAGCTTATGTTAGTTATCCTGATTCTATAGATTGGAAAGATTCTGTTTATACAGGAATAATAGAACAAGCAGGAAGAGACCATTTAATTATAAGTGATCCAACAACAGGTAAGTGGTACTTAATTCTAATGATTTATTTAAACTATGTAGAATTTGAAGAAAAAATAAATTATTCTATTTAAAAAATGCCCTAGAGCATTTTTTTTTATTGTAATTTCAACCGCACCACTTAATTTAATTTTATCAGATAATAA
>OIYG01000441.1_pt1 | contig 41267 bp, 64 predicted proteins | sample 1587861 | NCBI WGS metagenome assembly OIYG01 (sample SAMN03283272) | human gut metagenome | biome: human-associated habitat; material: feces | host: Homo sapiens | place: Peru | collected 2012
GGCGTAGTACCCGGAGCTGCCGATCTTGGCGGAGTCCCCGGAGCTGCCGATCTGGGCGTAGTACCCGGAGCTGCCGATCTTGGCGTAGTACCCGGAGCTGCCGATCTGGGCGGAGTCCCCGGAGCTGCCGATCTGGGCGTAGTCCCCGGAGCCAACATTTGCATCGGGCATTTCGCGGATGGTCTTTTCAAGCGCAAAGTCCACACAAGCCTTCACAAATCCGGCAAAGCTCAGTTTTACGCCGATTTTCAATTTTTTCGTGCAGAATTTCTTAGCATCATCCGTCTTTGTTTTGTCCAGCGCCTCGACCTCGGCGAAGTCGTTAAATCTTCCGTCAGGGCGGACGAGGTCGTAATAGTCCAGCACGTCAAAGGGGTTTTCGCAAAAGTGCATTCCGTTCTTGCAGATTTCTGCTTCCGGTTCCTCAAAAACCGTATTTTCCTGATATTGCTTGTCCTTGCAGACAAGGCCGGGGTTGAATCCTTTGTAGCCTTTCATTTCTCATTTCCTTTCTTTTTCTGCATCCGATCCCGGTTATATTGCCGCTGGTGCCTCTCATAGCACTCAAAGCTGCAATAGGTTCTCCGGGAATCGTCTGCCACTTCCTTGCCGCACACAGGGCAGATCTTCACCGGTTTCCCGGCAATGTGGGCCAGGTGGGCGATCTGCCGCTTGCCCTCTCTGGCGCAGCGGTCGGAGCAGTAGGTCCTAAATGGCGGCAGCACCACGTTTCCGCAGACCCTGCATCTGGGCAGTTGCTTCCGCGGGGCGTTCAGCAGGCTCTCGCACAGCGGTTTGCCCGGCAGCAGCCCCCGCTCCTTGCGGTACATGTACTCGCCGTAGTGCAGACCGTAGGCTGTGGCGTCCCCGGCGTCGGCGCAGGATGCGCAGCGGCCTTTGCTGTCCAGGTCTTTGACAAGGTGGCAGTAGATGCAGCGTGTCATGTAGCATCACCTCCAAACATCCGGCGGATGGCGGCTTGCTCATCCGCGTCAAGGGGTCTGCGACCTGCGGCATCCGGGGATTTGCCCATGTACGCGGCGGGTTTTTTGGCCAGACGGTCAAAAACCACGGACTTCCAATTTGCGGCCATACATTCGTCAATCAGGGCGCAGATTGCGGAATCGGGGTAGGTTTCCAGATATTTGGCGATCTGGGACAGAAGGGCCTGCTTGCCCTGCTGGGTGTAGCCCTCCCGGCGCTGGGATTTGTAGACAAACCATTGCCGGAGTTTGGCATCCAGGGCGGGAGAGAAAGTGAAGGGAGAAAAATCAGCGCTTTGCGGTCTGGGTGTGGGTGTGTTGCTGGGCTGAACCGACGGCGCGGGGGTACTCACACACTTGTTAGAGCTATTATATATTTCTTTTTCCTTCTCATTTTCCATTGCCTTTTCCTTCTCCTTTTCCTTTTCCTTGGCATCATCGGCATGATTTTCATGCGGCGGTACGTTTGGCATGCCATCGTATGCCATGGCATCGTTGGTATCATCTTTATTCCAACGCTTGTTTGCGTTGTCGGATTGCTTTTTGCACTTATTGGCATACTTGGCATTATCTCTGTCGATCTGTCCGCGGAAAACCGGGAAGACGAACCGCTCATTGCCACTGAGGTGCTCGACTTCGCCCGACTTGCTGTATTTTAGGCAAGCCACGAAAAGTCGACCCCGCTCAGCATCCGTGAGGGGTTCCAAAGCATCAAGATAACTATGATATGCGCAAAAGTATTCAACCGCCATGTTTATTCTCCTTGTGCCATTTTTGGTGACACGGAATACACAGCGTAATTCCGTTTTTGATGTCGTACCTTTTCTCCGGGAAATGCGCATAGGGGAAGATGTGGTGAGCATTGAGCTTTACTCCTCTCGCCCCGCACATTTGGCAAGTGTAATTATCTCGTTCAAAAACCGATTTGCGCCACGCTTTATATTCTGCGCATCTTCGGCCTTCAACGGAACGCCGCCTTTCTTTTTCCAGCTCCGGCTTTAACTTTTCAAATACCGAAAGCAATACCGGATTATAAGAATGCAAATTATCCAGCGGAGAAATCCCGTACAGGAGATAGGAGCAGATCATATCGTAGGCATCTGCCCGGTCCTGCTTCTTCTTGATGCGGGTAATGGCCTTGAAAAAGCTCTCATAGAATGTGAATTGGGTGCGCTGCACTTACCGCGCCTCCTTTCTGCCGGGGGCAATGGAATACCGGGAGAAGCTGGTATGCTCACCGTAGCGGTTTTTGCCGCTGACGGTTTCGGAGCGGATGGGGACGCCTTGAGCTTTCAGATCCCAGATTCTCGCGCCAAGTCGGTAAATACCGTACTCGGTAATGGCCTCGGCTTGGGTGATAGAGCCGTAGTCCTGCATATGGCGGAGGATTCTTTCACATTGGGTCATAGCAGCCTCCTCAGAAGGGGAAGGCTTCATCGTCGCCGGTCAGTTCCGGGTACTCGGCCATGGGGTCGCTGACAGGGGGGGAATAGTCGGAAGCGGCGGAACCCTGAGAATCCTTCTTGGAGGAGCCGAAATAGATATTATCGGTGACGATCTCGGCGGTACGGCGGTTGTTGCCGTTCTTGTCTTGCCATGTGCGGATTTGCAGCCTGCCGGAAACAACAGCCATGCTGCCCTTCTGGAAATACTTGGAGACGAAATCCGCGGCTGCCCTCCAGGCGACGCAGTCAATGAAATCCGTCTCGCGCTTGCCTGTCTGGCTGTCGGCTATGTCCCGCTCCACGGCGAGGGAGAAGTTGGCGCAGGAGAGGCCGGAATTGGTCTTCCTTAATTCAGGGTCGCGGGTCAAGCGGCCCATTACGGTGATTCTGTTCAGCATTTTGTAAAATCTCCTTTTTGGTGATTCTCTTGCCGTCTCGCCGGATGGTGTATCCGGCGGACAGCATGGAAAGCTCGGTTTCCGGGGGATAGCGGATACCGGAATCCGTATACATAAGGGTGCGTCCATCGGAACCGTGGACGGCGTAGCGGGGCGGGTTACTCATATTCCACCTGCAAGGGGGTAATGGCTGTGAGGTGCTCTGTGGCCCGGCAGTAGGGGCAATGGCCGCAGCGTGTAGCGGCAATACGTCCGGTTTTGATAGCCTGATAGCGGGGAGCCAGAGCCTCCACATCTGCCATGGCGTTCTGTAGGTCGGCATCGGGAATAAAGATGGCGAAAATGCGGGGGTGGGTCTCTTTGGTAATTCCGGTCAGGACAAAGGGGGCTTCCCGGCGGACAAGCCGCTGATAGATGGCGCCCTGAATGTCATAGCCCCAGTACTGGGCGAAGCTGATGCGGCACTGGGTCTCGTCATTCCACACGGAATCCAGGGAACCCATGTATTTCAGGTCTACGATGATCTGACCGCCGAAGGGGACCAACTTCTTCACGTCCGGGAACTTCTCGCAGATTTTGCGGACCTGATCGGCGGACAGGAGGCTGTCGACCTTGCACTTGAAGGGGACCCCGGCAATGCGTCCGGTCTTGACGACCTGATGGCGGCCGGAGAGAAGGGCGTGGATTAAAGGCTCGTTGTCAAGCCGCTGGCAGGCTTCAAAGGCCCGGTTGAAATCCTCGTAAAACTCGCCGCTCTTCTTGCGAATCTCCGGATGAGCGGCCACCCAGGCGTTGAACTCGCCGGAAAAGTAAGCATCCACGAAGGAGCCTAAGAGAAGCGCCTTTGTGGGGGTGGGGGTGTAATCCCCTCGCAGCTCGGCCATTGCCGCGGCCTCGCACTCGCGGAATGCCTTGAACTGGGAATTGCTGAGATATGCCCAGTTGGCTTCACGGGAATAGTAATTCTCATTCGTGATCGGGAGCAGCTTCTTCTGTAGGGCCGGTCTGGACATCCTCCGCTACCTCCTTTCCGGTCTGGCGAACCATGGCGCAATTGAAGCACAGGGGCACACCGAATTTTTTTGCGGTGTAATGGGCCATGTACTCGGCGGAGCGGCCATTGGCGGGGGTGATGGGGCCGCCGCAATCGGAACAGCGGGCGGCGGGGGTCTCCTTGGGTTTCCGGGGCCGGACGCGGACGGCAGAAACCAGCTCCCCGAATGCCTTGATATTGTGCTCGATATAGAGCTGGACGCGGACGCCTTTCCAGTCCTCAAAGTAAGGGGAACCGGCTACCTTCTCGATGGCCTTGGAGCGGGCCACGTTCAGGATCATGGGTTTCAGGTTCTCGGCAAAGTGGACCACGGCTTTCTGGGATTTGCCATCGGTGGTGGTGACGGTCTCGGACTGATTGACGGAAGCAATGGTCGCTACCTTCTCTTCGCCCTCGTTAAAATCCGCCTCGCCCAGATAGTTGGGGTCGGAGACAATTTTTTTCCAGTGGGTCTTTTCCATGGTTAGTCCTCCTCGGTTTCTGGTTCTATGGGGTCATTTGGTTCTTCTATGTAGGCAATGCAGTCGGGGCACCAGAATTCGTCTCGCTTGGGAAAATAGAATCTAGTGTCGGCAGTGATCGGCTCGCCGCAGTTGGCGCAGCGGGGGAAGGTACGAAGGTAACGCTCCCATCTGGTTTCTCGCTGAAGCTCCTGATAGGCGGGGTCACAGGAAATGGGTAATTTCACTTGATTTTGGCCCTTTCTTCTGATATAATGAGGGTGCTCTGCTGAGAGAGCATACATTGGGTTAGACGTTCCTTTCTGCATCATCCCCTTTCTTCTCCGGCCTCTGCGGTAACAGAGGCCGGAATTTTTTTGCGTTCCCGGTAAGACCTCTGGTAAGCAAGGCGGGCTTCCCGGTTGGTGCGGTAGTATTCCCGCTGGTATGCCCGGCGGGCGTCCGCTTTTTCCGGGTGCGTCAAACGATACTTGCGGACACGGTAAGCCTCTTCCTCTTTGCTTCTGGGGTGCTGCCTGCCGTACTCGGCACGGCGGGCGTTACGTTCGGCGCGGTGGGCGTAATAATAGCGGAGTTCCCGGGAGCGTTCTTCCTCCGGAATCAGTTTACGCGCCATAGTAGTAAGTGACCACGAAGGGGGAACGGGTGCGGTGGTTGCGGTGGACGGCCTCAAACAGGTCGGCGTTGTCCTTGTCAAATGCGGAATCAGCGGCGAGAAGACCTTCCTTCAGGGCGGCGTTCTCTTTTTTCAGCCCTTCGATTTTGGCGTTCTGGGCCTCGATCATGCGGCGGGCCTTGCGGCACTGGTCGGCCATAAAGCGATAGCGGGCGAGTTCATCGGGATTCATTTTGGGTTACCTCCTTTAACCATTCTTCAAATTCTTTCCGGTAAATGCGATAGGCACGGCGGCCTGTTCTGCTGACGTTCCAGGCGTGGATGAAGCGGATTTCTCCGGATTCGGTCATGTTGACCAGAGACGCCCAGGAGATCCGGCAGCCAATGGAGCGGAGAGCCGCGAGGACTTCCTTTTGCGTCATAAAGATGGGGTCATTCTTCATGGGGCTGGTCCTCCTTTTTGGCGGGGGATACCATAGCGGCCATGTCGGCCATGCCGGACAGATAAGTGTTCGCTTTTTCCAGAGCTGCGGCCCGGAGAGGGGCGGGAATGGAAGCGGCGGTCTTCTGGATCTGCTTGGCAAGGTTCTTTTCGGCTTCAGGCATTTTTCTTCACCTCCTCCTGCTGGACGGTAACGACTTTGATTTTCAGCCAGTCGGCTTTGTCGGGGGAGGCCAGGAGTTTTTCGTTCTCCCGGTCGATGGCCTCGGCCTCTTCCCTGGAAACTTCCCGGCCCTGACAATAGTAATGTTTGCTTTTCATTGGATTTCGTTTCCTTTCTTGCGTTTTCGTTGGGATTGTGATACATTGGGTGGCGGGGGCCGGAATCGAACCGGCCCTTGTGGGGTGGATTACTTTTCCTCCGGGTAGACGGCGTTGAATTCGTCCAGGGCGCGGCAGGCCGAGGAAACGTCTGCTTCCGCACTCTTCTTTTCCTCACCGCTTACAAATTCTGCGAACATCTCAAACGAAATTTCAGCGGCATCCTTATGGATTTTAAGCGAATTGCGAATGATCTCGATGGTTTCCGGGGAGAGGCTGGGGATGGTATTCATTGGTTTATTCCTCCTTTTCGGGGTAGGCTTCGTTGAACTCGTTCAGATCCTGGCGGGCCTGTTCAATCAATCTGAATGCATCAAAACGGGCCTGAATCAATTTTTTGTCGTCGGGGAGAAGCTGGAGAAGCTCGCCTACGCTCGCAGCCGCTTTTCTTAAAGAATCTACGTACAGGCCAAGGGCCTTGCGAATGCGGTTGGCGGTATCATCGGAGAGGTGCGGGGCGGCGGGGGCCTCAATGGGGGTGGGGCTGGGGTTGCCTTGCTTTTTCGCTTCCTCCTTCAGCTCGGAGAGGGCGCTGTTCAGCTCTTTGGCGTCCCGATCGATCTGGATGATCTTGTCAACGTCTTCCGGCGGGAAACAGAGAGACGCGGGCGACCGGGAGCAATTGCCGCTGACGATGCGGAATTTCTCGGCAATCAGGCGGGCTTTCTCCCTGCCAATCAGGGAGCGCAGGAACAGGTTGGTTTCGGGTTTCATTGGTTTATTCCTCCTTCGAAGTGTTGGAAATCTTTTCTTCCGCTGCCTTATAGGCGAAGCGGAGGGCTTCCAGATAGGGGTCATAGGGCGTTTGCTTGCGCATGGTCATCCGTTCGTGGTAGCTTATCAAGCCGCGGAGAATGGAGAGGTAAAATTCCTCGTTCGGGACGAATTTTACCGATGGAACAAAATTGGATTGTGCTTTAGCATGAGAACAATCGTCGGGGGTGAGTGATTTCAGAAGTTCCGTCATTTGCCCAACGAAAAAACGTGAATCGCACAGCTGCATCAGCTTGTTTGCATTTGCGAGGTCGCATCCTTTTTTCAAGGTACTCTCTATTTCGAGCTGAATGCGAGCGCGCTCTTTCGCGGCGTAGTTGGATAAGATTTGGATTTCTTGACTGGTCATTGGTTTATTCCTCCTTCGGGGGTTAAATTTTGGAAAGGGTTGATTGGGAATGAAGAAATTCTTTGAGACGATTGGTTTTTGGGGGCTTATGCTGCTGTGCGGGTATTTGGTTGGGCTTGCGCTGGATGCAATTCATGCAGATATGACGTTCATCGGTTTTGTGTTCAGTGCACTTATTTACTCTCTGGTATGGGAACACAAGCAAATTAAGAAAGACTATGTAAGCAATGACTTTTATGAGGAGCAACTAGCACGGTGCAGGCTGAAATATGAGCGAAACATCGGGAATCGGTTAGACCTTTTTGCAATTAAAAAGACTTGTAATGTGACTGGGGAACTCGTTTCCGTCTATTTCCATCCGTATAAGGACGATGGAAAGCGGATGCTGAAGTTTAACGGCTGCGGGATTCGGGACGAATGCGAGGGCTGCGAGAAATGTGTAAACGAATCTTTTGAGATTGTGCATAAGTTGAACACCGGAGAAGAAACGTTTGAATCTACGCAGGCATTCAAAGTCAAGAGTTCCGATGCTTGAAAGTGGTTTCCCGTTAGCGCACAAATGTTCCGATTGCCAAAATTAACCAGTAATGGTAGAATGGCGTTTGTGCCGGTGCTGCGCAACACAGGCACGTACTTACACGGCGGAGGTGATGAAAGTTGCAAAGCTTTTTGACCGAAACCGTGATTCCACGCGGCCTACCAGAGCGGTGAGGCGCTGACGTGCGAGCAGACCGCTAAACAGCGCTTGCCAATGAGAGAGGGAATGGCGTTTTCCTCCGGCTTAGCCCAGGGTAAATGGGACGTTGGTCATTGGTTGGAATCGGTGTCTGTAGGGCCCACCAGGTAAACGCCGCCTGGTGGGTTCCTCCTTTTGTGCGCTAACGGGTTGTTAATAAGGAATAAATCTTATTAACTAAGCATAATATAGCACTACATATTTATAATGTCAAGCATTATTTCATACATGAGTAATATTTTTTTCTTGCTTTTTTACGCTGAGCGTGATATGATGCAAAACGAAAGGAGGTGTGACAAATGGAAGAAACCATAAACCACCGTATCGAACAGGTATGGGAGGAATCCAAACTCACAAAATCGGCATTTTCGGAAAAGATTGGCATATCTCAGCCGTATCTTAGTCGGCTTTGCAAGGAGGCTTTAACCCCCAGTGACCGCACGATCTCCGACATCTGCCGGGTCTTCCGGGTCAACGAGGATTGGCTGCGGAACGGAACCGGGGCAAAGTACCGGAAGAAGCCCAGAGCGGAAGAACTGGGCGAAATCTTTGCCGATCTGGAAGTTGACGACACGGTGAAGGCCCGGTTTATCAGGACGCTGGCGGACTTCCCGGAGGAGTATTTCGCCCAGGCACTGGAAATGGCCCGGAAGTTTTTGGAGCGGTACGCCCAGGAAGAGGGGCCGGGAGCATAAAAAAAGAAAGCCGGTGCGGCGTGAAAGCTGCATCGGCTTTTCTTTATTCCTTTCTCGCGGCCCGCTTCTCGACGGTTATCATAGTGACACGGAGCCATTTCAGGGGCATTTTCTCCAACAGGGGCAGGATGGCGGCAATCAGGGCGGCGCGTTCTTCTCGTTCGTTTTCCATTGTAATGGCTCCTTTGCATATTTTTGTCGAGTTTTGACTATTTACATTCGTTTTCGCTGGTGTTATGCTGATATTGACAGTGGCGTTCGCTTGTGTACTCGAACAACTGTTCTAATGCTACAATGGCTAAAGTCCAATAAAACGGACTTATTGTGCTATGGAACAACGGGGAAAACAAGTGGAAATGTCCGGCCCCCAGTGCCACAAGGGGACCGGACGGAATGCCGCCGGGAAGGCGTGTCCCCTGCCGGCTGCTTACAGGATAGCACCGGCAGGGTGAAAAAGGGAATCCCCCAGACCGGGGAAACGCACGGTCTGGGGGTGAAAACACATCGGAAAGGGGAAAACGCAAAATGCAGGATGGGTTAGCATTGTACGCGGAAATGCAGGAACGGGCGGCCAAGCTGCAGGAAGCCATGAAAGCGGAGAAGCAAAGGCAGGGGAAAACAAACCAGCAGATGATCGACGAAAGCGGGGTGGCCCGGTCAACGGTGAATAACTACTTTGCCGGAGTGCTGAACGGGCCGGGGCTGGTGCAGACGGCGGCGCTGTGCAAGGTGCTGGGGATGTCCATTGACAATGCCATGGGGCTGTCCTCTGCCGCTGATGATGACGCGGCAAAGCTGCGGGCGGAGCTGGATCATAAGGAAGAGGTTATACAGATACTTGACGGCGGCGTGAAGGCCAGAAGGCCGTTGATCTATGGGCTGCTGGGGCTGTGCGCCTTGCTGGGCACGGCGCTGATGATGTATATCATACTGGACGCCAGCAGGCCGGATGCCGGCCTGATCCGCGCGGATGGCGTGTCCCCTATCCTGATTGCATTTTGTCTTGCCGGTGTGTGTGGCGGGCTGTGGACGGCGTGCAGGGCGGTGAAAGACAGGGTAACGCGGAGACATGGGGAACGGTAAAAAGCGGGAGCCTGCCGGGTGTGGCAGGCTCCTGTTATCTTTCCCAGGCGGGTTTTTCAATGCGCTTTTCGGGGATGGCGGTGGGGTTGGCGGCGCAAAGGGCTTCAAAGTCCTTGATTGCCTGACGGCGGTCCTTGCCGGGGTAGCGGGTGCTGGACAACTGGCGCTCTGTGCCGTCTTCGTAGCGGCGGCGGGTGGTCAGGTAGTAATAGATGCCATTGGAGGCGGTGCGCTCCAGACGGATGACCAGGGCGCTATCCATTACGGCAAGGGCGGCGTATCGCTGCTGGAGGGCGGTACGGTAGCTTTGCAGCTGGGCAATTCGCCCGGTCAGCTCCTTGATGGCCTGGGCGGTTTTCCGGTCCTCGGCGGCGACCATTTCCGGGGATTCCAGCTTGTCGGGACGGTAAAAATAGTAGCGGTTGGCAATCTCGGCGTAACCGTCACGGCAGTTATAGCCGGTAAACATTGATTTCCATTCGGGGCGGGGGGAATCGGTCATACGATCAAGTCCTTTCCAGCTGCGGCCAGGTAATGCCGCAGGAAGTCAGGCAAAGAGCAGGGGGAAAAGTTGGCGTCGGTGTCGGCGTAAAGATCCTGATCCATGGCGGCGGTGATGGCGTCCCAGTTGGCGGCAATGGCGGAATCGATATAGTCCAGATCTTCCGGGGGCGTGAAGGTCTGGCCGCCGTCAAGGCTCAGGGATGCGGAAGCAGTACGGGGCGGTGTGGGGGTCCAGCCGGTGCGGGCGATCTCCTCGCGGATGAGGCGGCGGATCTCTTGCAATGGTGCGCCGGTGGCGGTCAGGTATTCCAGCACGTCGGCATCATTGACACGGTTAAAGCGGAGGCAGACACGCTGGGTTTTCTCGCGCTGCCAGGCGACTTGCGCTGTGCTCATGGGGTCACACCTCCAACAGCCCTTCGGCGCGCTGGAGGAGGAGGCGGGTGTACAGGGGGCATTGGGCAATGCCGCGGCACCAGTCCTCGACCGTGCGGCGGGGAATGCAATACCGCTCGGCAAAAGCGGCTTGGGAGAGGCCGGAGGCGGTGACGATGGCGCGGACCGGGCGATTGACGGCGGCGTAGATGGCGCTGAGCTGATCGATGCGGGCGGCGGGGATGTCGGCGGTTCCGGCATCGCCCCAGATGGTAGACAGGGCGAGGTCGGAAACGTAGGCGTCGATGTCGGTGTAGGCGGGGACTTCCCGGACGCATGCGGCGAATTGGGTGTCAGTCATGGCAGTTTCCTTTCTGCCCTCGTGACCTCCGGGGCGGGAATGTGGTTATTTCTTTTTTGCATACCAGGCGGCGTGGTTGATACGGCTGCATTCGGGGCTGCAGGTTTTGGACGCGTCTGTTGGGACAAACTTTTTCCCGCAGACAATGCAAGCAATTGGGGAAGAAGCGGCTTTGCGGACGGTTTTTCGAGCTTCCAGGGTGGTGTTTTCGGCGTACCAGCGGAGTGCCTGTTTCCGGTCATTCTCCCGGATCGCCTCGGCGGCGCAAGCTGGGCAATATCGTTGGCGTCCGGAATTGACGGTGTATGCAGCACCGCAGATCTCGCAAGTGTCAGTGCTTCCGATGGGCCTGGCCGGACCATTGCGCTTGCTTCTGATGTCCGCGGCCTTCCTGCGTTCGTGCCGGCAATCCGGACAATACCAGGCGCGGGGGCCGCCGGGGAAGGTCTTCCCGCATTGGCGGCAAGTCCGCGGCCTGATTGTTGTCTTCTTCTGGGCGGCGACGCAATCCGGGCAGGCGCTGGAACCCGGATCGCCGTCGTAGGTGCTGCCGCAGTACTTACAGATCTTTTTCATCCTCTAGCCCACATCCGGGCCGCCTCGTTGGCGGCAGCTACTTCGTCAGCGTCGGAGATAGCGTCGGAGATAGCGTCGGCGATTTCCTGCATAGTCATGTGACAGCTTGTACGGCATACGGTAATAACGTCGCTGTCACGGTATTCCGTCCACGAATTCTGGCCAAGGCTGTAGTGATAATCCGTCCAGACGTCGCCGGTGCTGACGTCATAGTTGATCTGTACATAGCTGCCGCTGTAATAGCCGTAGTTCTGCGTCTCTCCGGAGGCTTTTTTGAGGCCATGCATTTTAAGACCATGAGTGTTGATTTTAGCCATGATTGTAATCTCCTTTTTGTTTTGTTTGGGTATCTCCCTTAAGTGTCTTTATTATACCACGGATTCCGTGGAGTGTCAAGGGGGAAAGTAAGATTTTTTTCATCCCCGTGTAGCCGGTAGGGCAGCCATCATATCAAGCCGTCAGGACGGCGGAGGGGCGGGACTTGATGCGCTCGGAGCCGTGGAGCTGCCGGATCTCCTCCATGGAGTAGTTACGGCGGGCCTTGCTGCGGCTGCCTTCCGGCTTCCAGTACCAGGCGGCTTTCCCCTTGCTGTAGCGGAGACCGGCGGCTTTCAGGGCTTCCCGGTTGGGGTAGGTGTTGCCGGTGACCCAGATCCAGGACCCGCAAATCTCGATGTCGATACCGGCAAGGATCACCAGCCGGGAGATCACGGCCCGGAATGCCTCGGGGGCTTCCTCGGCTTCCTGGGGTGCGCCGGTCTGCTGGGTGGTGGTGCGGCCGGACTGGATGCGGTGGAAAGCCTCATCATATTCCTGATTGATGGCGGCCATGGTTGCGGTGTCGCCGCCACGGTCCGGATGGTGGATCATGCACAGACGGCGGTACTCATGCTTCAGGGCGTCAAGGGTGGCGCAGGATGCAAAGTATTTCATTTTGCTTCCTCCTCTGCCGCGATAAACGCATGGTATACGGTCTCGTAGTCGATGCCGACGCACTGGAGCAGGACGGAAAGAGCGGTCTGGGCGTCGTGGCTGGGCATCTTAACATATAGCTTGCTGGCCTCGCTTAGCAGCTGCTCGTCGGTGACAACGTGGGCGGTGGTGACGGTGAGCTTCTTCTTGCTGGCTGCTCTGATCATCTGCTCGGTGGTAAGGGTGTTCTTCTTCATGGTTTTTTCCTCCTTGACTTTTGGGGCGTCAAGGGGTACAATACAGATACCCCTTGATCGCTTGTGGTGAGTTGGTTTTGGGTGTTGCCTCGGTTGGTGTTAGCTGCACCGCCGGGGCTTTTTGTTTGTGGCTTCATGATAGCATAGGGCGCCCTATTTGTCAAGCACTTTTTTTATTTTTTCCAAAATATTTTTTACGGGCCGTTTTGGGCCTGTTTTTTTGCGCTTTTTTGTTGCTGCGGCGTTTTTTGTTTGCTATATTGATTATATATACAATATAAGGCTTCAAGCCGGAAAGGATGTTCATTTATGGCAACTGAAAATGACGGGAAAGTTCAAAAAAGGTACAGAATTGCGGGGTTTGATATGGATCTGGATACCCTCAATGGGCACATATCCAGGTATAAGCAGATGGCGGCAGATGGGGAGGTCGAGCTACCGTCCTGGTCCGACTGGGTAAGCCGGGCGGGGTTGACAGAAGCGATCTGCGCTGAGGTAATGGAGCGGGCGGCGGAGGGGCCAAGTAGTACATACTACGACCGGGGCAAGGCGCTGGGGGCCTTGTGGCAGTGGTGCCGCGGGCAGTATATAAGTAACCCCAACTGGGGGGCGACGGCGGCCAGAGTCAACAAAGCGATGATGCTATATAGGATGCAGCCCGATGGACAGGAGCGGGCCAGACCTGCCACGGTGCAGGCCAAACAGGGGCCGTCGGAACTAATTATATCGTTCGGGCGGGGCGATCAGCGGGCCCAAAACGCCGGGGGTTGATGGCGTTGTCTATCTCCTATGGACATTTCAAGATATGCAATCAATCATAGCTATTGTGTATCGCAAATGGTGCCTCGAACGCAACCAAATATTTATTTTGTTGCGTTCGCCATTTCCGGCCTATCAATGATGACGGGCCGGGCTGGGGGCTGCTGGGGGCTATTAAGGACGGCGGGCCGGGGCGCTGATGGTCCCCCAGATGGGGCATCATTTGATGACCCCCACCCCCGGGGGTAGCGGAAAAACGGGCGGGCCGCGCGCAGAAGGGTAGGCTTATATACGACACACTCTCCCCCACCCCCTCCAATGTCCGAACGGCCCGGGATGGTTTGACCGGGTACATCGTGCCCCCTGCCGTTGGAAACATGCCGGTGCTGATTGAAGCGGGCTTCTGTGCTGTGATTTCAAAAAATCAATGCGAGTAAATATGTAAAGCTATAATATTATATTAAAGCCTTATAGAGAATACCTAGCTATAATATTATTATAATATATATATACTATACAGGTATAGTATTATAGTCCGGGCCGGGTGGGGCGGATGGGTTCTGAAAAAAGTTCTTGACAAGGTGCAATAAGTTGGAAATGATATGGCCGAGGGGATACCGGAAAAAGGGCTGGGCTGTTTCGTTTGGGCCTTTCCGAAAAAATAATAAACCTCTCTCAATATCGGGTATGTGTGTGTAGCACAACTGGCGGTGCGCTGAATGCTATGTTCAGAGGGTGAGAGTTCGACCCTCTCCACACACGCCAACACGGAGGCGAAAGCGGTGGTAAATACGGAAGACGGATATATTCTCTGCCCGGTGTGCGGGAAGAAGACGAAGACGAAGGTGCTGCCGGAAACGGAGCTGAATCGGTTCCCTCTATACTGCCCGTGGTGCAAACGGCAGACCGTCATCGACCATCGCAAAAACGATACATAAACGCCGGAGCCTTGGAGCCAGAGCGGTGCACGAATTGACGTGCGCTGTTCTGGCTCTTTTTGTTTTCCGGGGAGGTTTGGAACTTGGCAGTGCAGGATAAGAACAAGGTCACGGCGGATTTTGGCAGGCCGAACAGTGATGCGCAGTGGAGATTTTTTGAATCCCGTGTGCGTTATACCTGTTACGGCGGCGCTCGTGGCGGCGGCAAGAGCTGGGCAACCAGAGTAAAAGCCGGGTTGGGTGCGCTGCAATATCCCGGAATCCGCATCCTGATTCTTCGCCGGGAATACGGCGATATGGAAGGAACGCTGATTGCTCCTCTGCTGGCAATGCTGCCGACAGAAATCTACACCTATAACAAGTCCGAGCACATGATTACCTTCATGAACGGCAGCAAGATCAAGTTCGGCAATATGCCGGGCTACAGCGCCGCCGTGCAAGGTAAGTATCAGGGTCAGGAATATGAATGGCTCTTCATTGATGAGGCCACACAGTTCCTTGAAACGGAGTTCCGAGGGCTTGACGCAATCGTCCGTGGCGCGAATAAGATTCCGAAACGTATCTACCTGACCTGCAACCCCGGTGGCCCCGGACACAACTGGGTGAAGCGGCTCTTCGTTGACCGGAAGTTCGAGAAGGGCGAGAACCCTAACGATTATGTGTTTATCCCCGCCACGGTGGACGACAACAAAGACCTGATGGACGCTGACCCAAAATATGTCCGGACGCTGGAGCAGCTGCCTGATGACATCAGGAGGGCGCACCGATATGGTGACTGGAACGTGTTTTCCGGCATCTTCTTCACGGAGTTTCAGGACGGCGTTCATACCTGTACCCCATTTGCCATTCCGAGGCACTGGAAGCGATACAGAGCAATGGACTACGGTCTCGATATGTTTTTCTGTATCTGGGTGGCCGTGGATGAGAACGGACGATGCTATGTGTACCGGGAGTTCGCCAAAGAGGGTATAGTCGTTTCGGATGCCGCGAGGAAGCAGCTGGAATTGACCAGACCGGAAGAGATGATCATGGGGACCATTGCGCCGCCGGATATGTGGGCGCGGAACCGTGAAAGCGGGCGTACTCAGGCGGCAGCCTTTGCCGACAATGGTGTAGGGCTTATCAAAGCGAGCAACAACAGAATCCAGGGCTGGTCCGCCCTGAAAGAGTTCTTTAAGGTCCAGAACGACGGTAAGCCGGGGCTTATCATTTTCGATACCTGTAAGCAGCTCACGGACTGCATCAAGGGCTTGCAGCACAGCAAGAAGATGCCGAACGACGTAAGCCTGGAGCCCCACGGCATCACCCACGGGCCTGATGCCTTGCGGTACTTTGCCAGCACCTATGTTCTTTCTGCCGAGAAGGAACAGGAGGTCATTTTGGAGGAGGACGAGCGCGACCAGCATCAGGACTACCGGTCCTATATGTGCGGCGGGCGGATATCCCGCAGCTATATCGGCGGATAAAAGTATATTACGGCCTACCAGAGCCGTGAATAATGGCCTACCAGAGCCATAGCAAGGAGGATAATCACAGATGGAAAACGAAGGCATGGATTTTGAGGAGTTCTTTGACGCATTCGATGCTCCCGGCGAGGATGACGGCAACCAGACCGATCCTGAAACCGAAGGAACCGAAACAGAAGAGACCGCTCAGGAACCCGCAGGAGACCAGGAGACCGGCGAAACGGACAGCGAGGAAAGTACACCCGAGCAGAAAAAAAAGCCGGAGAATGACGGCAGTGAGGCGGACAAGCCCGCCGAAACACAGAAATTCACCATCAAGGTCAACAAAGGGACCCGGGAAGTGGAGCTTCCCGAAATGACGGAGCTGGCCCAGAAGGGCGCGGACTATGACCGGGTCAAGGGACAGCTGGAAACGTCCAGAACCAATGAAGCCAATTTGCAGAAGACTGTTGACGAGCAGTCCCCCATCATGGAGGTCCTGCAACTTGCGGCAAAGGACGCTGGCGTTGATGTGGCCGAGCTTGTGGATTCCATCCATGTCGGTCTGTTGAAGGGCAAGGGCATGACCGAAGCGGAGGCGAGGGCCGAAATTCGGGCAGCCAAGGCCGAGAAGGCCGTAAACGATCTGAAGAATAAGCCCGCTCAGGAGGAAAAGCCGGAGACGGATTCCAATCAGGAGCGGGCAAAGCGGGAGATTGCGGAGTTCCAGACCGCTTTCCCCGGGGTGCAGCTGAATCAGGAGACTCTGGATAAGCTGGCGCCTGACGTCCAGAACGGTATGACGCTGACAAGCGCATACCTGAAAATGGAGAATGCAAGGCTTACTGCCGAGCTTGCGGAACAGAAGCGGGCGCTGGAGGCTGAAAAGCAGAACCAGAAGAACCGCAGGCAGGCCGCGCCGGGACAGAACGATTCCGGCGGCGGGCGGGAGAAGGACGCCTTTGAGGACTTCTTCACAGCGTTCGAAAAATAATCAAATATCTGCCGGAGCCGGAGCCTTGGAGCCAGAGCGTAGCACGAAGAATCGTGCCGTTCTGGCTCTTTTTTCGTTCCGGCAGGAAGAAAAGGAGTAATTTCTATGAGCACTACCATTCATTTCCCCGAAAAATACATGCAGCGTTTCATGAAGGGCTTTGACGTTGCTTCCATCACGGACGGCCTGTTCAACCATGAGCTTGACCAGGAGTTTTCCGGCGTTCGGACCGTACACGTCAACAGCATTCTGACCAGCCCTCTGCAAAAGTATGACCGTACCAAGCAGGTTGGAACCGGCAGCCGATACGGCGCTACTCATGAAGTGGGCGACGATGAGCAGGTCTTTGAGATGGAGGACGAAATCTCCCTGAGCCTGTCCATCGACAAGGGCAACAAGGTTGACCAGTTCAACATGAAGAAGGCCGGAGAGGTCATGCAGGCTTACAAGGAGGAGGAAATCATCCCCTACGTTGACAAGTACCGCATGGACAAGTGGGCCAAGGGTGCCGGTATGCACTATGCCCTGACTGCTGCTCCCACCGTTGACACCATTGCCCAGACCATTATCAAGGCCCGGAACGAGCAGCGGAACAAGCGAGTGACCGGAAAGACTGTTCTCATCATCCCCTATCAGTATCTGGACGTGCTGAGCCTGTCCAGCCAGTGGGTGAAGCTGGAAAAGCTGGGCGGTCAGGTTCTGACCAAGGGCACCATGGGCCAGTTCTACGGAATGGACGTGGTTCCCTTCATCAACGAAATCATGCCCGCCAATGCCTGGTTCATGATCATGAACCCCAAAGCAGCCATTGCCCCCAAGAAGATCAGCGACTTCAAGGGCCATGTAGACCCTCCCGGCCTGTCCGGCGACCTGCTGGAGTTCCGGATGTACCATGACGCTTTCGTGCTTGGCAAGAAAGCGAACGGCATTCTGGTCGCTGCGCTGACCGCAAATATCTGCGCAACTCCTACCGTCTCCATGTCCGGGAAGGCCGCAACTATCGCCTCCACCACGAGCGATGCCCAGATTTATTACACTCTGGACGGTTCTGACCCCCGGTACAGCAAGGATGCCAAGCTGTACAGCGCCGCTGTTACGCTGACTTCCGGTGACCGTCTGCGGGCCTATGCCAAGAAAGACGGCCTGTTCAACTCTGACCTGGTGGCAAAAGACCAGGCGTAAGCAAACAACAAGGCCCGGGGCAACTCGGGCCTTGCCTGAAAACGGGAGGGTATTATGATTTATTTGCTTATTTCCATCCTCGCCTGTGTGTGTGCTCTGCTGGGCTGGCAGGTGATCCGGCTTGAGCGGAAGGTGAACCGCACGGCTATTAACCTCAAGAATTACGCCGATGCCTCCGCACGGTCGGAATGCGCTGTGCTTGAACCGAGGCTCCGAAAGCTGGAAGAAGGCGTGATTCCCAATTACGAAGAGGCGAAAAAAGCGGCGAAAGCCGTTGACGATTTCAACATCGGCCTGTCTGCCATTATGAATTTTGACCCCATGGCGGCGGCGAAACGGGCCAGAGACGAGAAAAGCGCAAAGGGCGGCGGTGTAGATGGCGTATAAGCAGAAAATTCCTACCCTTCAGGAGATTTTGAAGAAGTACGATAAGGCGTACAACTTCAACCAGGCCATCAACCTGTATGACACCGTGAAGGTGAACGAGGACTATTTCATTGGAAATCAGTGGGAGGGTGTGCAGAGCAATGGTCTGCCTACCCCTACCTATAACATGTTCAAACGGGTCATCAATTTCCAAGTGTCCAACATCACATCCGACAGCATGGCGATTCAGGTTTCCACGCTTCCGGGTGTATCGCAGTACAGCAGCAAGGATCTGGATGATATCTGCGTTACCGTCAACAAGCAGGTCAAGGCCATTATGGAGCGGTGCAAGATCATTCCCAAGAACCGGGAATTCCTGAGGAACGCCGCTGTTACCGGCGACGGCTGCATTCACTTCTACTTTGACCCATCCATTGAGAACGGACAGGACGTAAAGGGCGAGATTTGCGCCGAAGTTCTTGATAATGTCCGGGTACTGTTCGGAAATCCGAACACAAAGGATGTGCAGAAGCAGCCTCACATTATCCTGGTGCGCCGTGAACTGGTGGATGACGTGCGGTACAAGATGGAGACTGCCAGGGAAGACAGCGAAGAAGGGGCCGTGACGGATGACGTGGAGACCATCCAGCCGGATTCCGAGAAATTCCAGAACAAATACGACAGCTACACGGACGATAAGGTAACTGTTCTGACCTACTACTTCCGGAATCGGGAGACCGAGACCATCTGGGTAGCGGAGGCCACGGAGCAGGTGCTTGTTTCCAAACCGCACGACACCGGCATGAAGTATTATCCGCTTGTGTGGCTGAACTGGGACTACGTGCGGGACTGTTACCATGGGCAGGCCATGGTAACGGGGCTTCTGCCGAACCAGAATTTCATCAATAAGATGTTTGCGCTGGTGGGCATCAGCCTGCTTACCACAGCATTTCCCAAGTACATATACGACAAGACCAAGGTTTCCAGCTGGTCCGGAGACGTGGGTACGGCGATCGGCGTCAGCGGAAATGTGGACGGCGTGGCGAAGGTCATCGAGGGCGCTTCTGTAAGCCCACAGATTGCACAGTTCATCGAACTGTCTTTTGACAAGACACACACACTTCTTGGCGCGTCTGATGTCGCAATGGGCGACAGCCGCCCAGACAACACCAGTGCAATTATTGCCCTTCAGCGGGCCGCATCCACGCCTATGGAAATGACCAAGCAGCAGGATTACCAGTGCATGGAGGACGCTTGCCGGATCTGGATAGACATGATGTCTGTGTACTACGGCACACGGATGGTGGAGCAGGAGATCGAGATGGACGCCGCAGGCCAGCAACCTTTGGGAATGGACCTTCCTCCTCAGAAGGGGACGGTTCCTTTCGATTTCTCCGTGCTGCGCAGTGTCCGGCTGGCTGTGAAGATTGATGTAGGCACAAGCTCCTACTGGTCCGAAATCGCTACCATGCAGACGCTTGACAACCTGCTTATGAACCGCTTTATCACACTGGAACAGTACTTGGAGCGTATGCCCGCCGGGTATATGCCCAAACAGCAGGAGCTTATTGACGAGCTGAAAATGCAGAGCGGAATGCCGCCTGCCGCGCCTCAGGGGACCGGCATGAGTACGGAGACCACATCATCGGCAGATATTGCGCCGGAGGGTGGTCCCGGAAACGGATCGCTGCAACGTGCGATTAACAGAGAGGGGGTATAACCCATGGCAATCAATCTTCCTCAGTTTTCGGAGGATATGGACATTATTCAGAAACTGGGCGACACGCCGGGCACGGACAATAACCTGGACTGGAAACAGTTGCAGGCAAAGTTTGACGAGGCGGGCAACCTTGTCAAAGCCTACCTGAACAGCATCGTCCCTCTTCTCAATGCCGCATTCCGAAACGAGGGAACAGTAATTACAGGCGGTACGGTGATTGGTGATCTGGATGTGAATGGGAATCGTCTGTTCGGAATCGCCACGCCTACAGATGATTCCGACGCGGCAAGCAAGAAATATGTGGATTCCGCTGTTGAAGGAGCCAAAAATGCCAGCCTGCCCAAAGCTGGGGGAACCATGACCGGGGACATCAGCATGGGGGGGAACGCCGTGAAGGGGCTGAAGGCTCCATCTGCCGGTTCTGATGCTGCCACGAAGGACTATGTGGACGGGAAGCGGGCGGCCTATACGGCAACGCTTGGCACAAGCTGGACGGGTTCCGGGCCGTACACACAGACGGTGGCGGTGGCGGGGATTCTGGTTTCCGACATGCCCCACATCATGCCGGTGTACAGCAGCGACAACGCCACGGCCATTGCCCAGAAAGAGGCGTGGAGCTGCGTGAGCAAGGCGGAAGCGGCGGCGGGCGGAATCAAATTCACCTGCTTTGAGGACAAGCCGGGGGCGGCAGTGCCCTTGCAGATCGAGGTGATGCGGTAATGGGACAGTGCTTTTTGTATGGAAACGGTGTGGGAAGCCAGCTGCTCTATGATGTAGTATGCCAGACGGCGGAACCGGCCAAAAAGGAAGGGCGGATATGGATAAAATCCGCGGTGCCCATGACCTACGTTGAATGGAATAACAATCCATGGAGCGGCGGCGCTGTTGGCCGTGTAGATATCATGGGAACACTGGGTGGTTCCAACCCGACATCGAGCAATAACATTATCGAGGTTTTCAACACCAAAGTGTCCGGAATTCTGCACCAAATGAAAGTGACGCCATACCGTTGCCAGCAGGTGCAGGGTTCCACCGGAAACTGGGTGAACGTGGATGCCTACATCTGCCACAGCAACACTTGGGTGCAGTTTTCGTCTACCTGGAACGGTGAACTGTTTGACAATGGAAACCAGTACGAGGACATGACCGGCGGGTGGTCTATTGACAACACTTACTATGGTGGTGGATCAATTGGCACAGCTTTAGTCGGTGGCTCTTGGGGAAATAATCCAGACCAGGGATCAAGAATTTATACAAACAAAGCCATTCAAATAGGACATTATAACACGTTTAAGTTTACTGTGACAGAAGCATCAGGTAATAATGTGTTTTACCTGAAATCTGGTAGTATTTCCGGAGCCAATATGGCCTATAATGCCTTCCACAGAAACATAGGAACCTTTGCAATTGCTATCCCAAGCGGCTCGACAAGTCTTTATCCATACTTACAGACAGGTAGTAAAGGAACGTGTACGATTACAAAGGTTTGGCTGGAATGAGGTGATTGGATGAAAATTTACATTGACAGTGATTGTAAGTGCCACGCTGCTCCGGCGGACGGGCTGACGGCTGTTGATACGGATTTTTTCGGTGGCAAGGCCCCGAGGTACATCGATGGGTATCGCTTTGTTCCTGCGGGCGAGAGCTGGACGAGAGAGGACGGAGCGGTATTTGCCGGGGAGATGGTTAGCCCCTGGAAGCCCTGGGAGGAGCTGGATGCCGTGCAGCGGGAATATGAGCGTGAGCAGTACAATTCCCTTCTTGCGCAGTTATCGGAGGTGTATGAAGATGCTGAAAGCTGAAGAAATCATCGAGAAGGTCAAGGCAGACCGGGCAACGTGCAGAATCGTTGCCGAGGCCGGGATCACCATCAAGCCGGAGCCGGAAGCACCGCCCGCACGGCCCGGCCTTAGCTGGATTCCCCACCAGCAGATGGCGGGCGGGGCGATCACGTGGGTGGAGAGCAAGTATGACGCAACACTGCCCGGAACCAGCGAGAACCCGATTGCTTTTGAGGATGGTATGACGGTATACCCCAACTATTTCTACACGCTGGGCGGCGTGCGGAAGGTGTGGGCCGGGGTGGCTGAGGCGGAGCCGGAGTGGGAAGACGAGAGGTTTGAGGAAATGTGAGGAGGAATGCAACATGGCAGAAGTAGACAGCAAACTGGCGAGTGAATTTATCGCCAGCCCCAGTCATCAGAATGGCAGAAAATACCCGATTACACGGGTGACCATCCACCACACGGCCACGGTTACCACGGCGCGGGTTACGGCCAACGGCTTCGCCGCGCCCAGCAGGAGGGCATCGGCTACATACTGCGTCGGCAACGACGGCAGCATTGTGCAGTGCGTCAGGGAATCGGATATGCCGTGGACGAGCAGCAGTTACGACAACGACAACCGGGCAATCACCATCGAGGTGAGCAACAGCGCCAAATACGGCAATTGGCCGGTAGGCGAAAAAGCCATGGAGGCGCTGATCAACCTGCTGGTGGACATCTGCCGACGCAATCCCGGCATTGGTCGGCTGCGGTATACCGGCGATTTGTCGGGAAATTTGACCATGCACAAGTGGTTTGCAAACACACAGTGCCCTGGGCCTTACCTGGAGGAGCGGTTTGAGGAAATCGCCGCAGAGGTCAACAAGCGGCTGGATGCTATCAATGCGCCGCAGGTTACTACCGTGTACGACCTGACGGCCTCCGGGCTGCCGGAAACGCTGGCCGAGCAAATCGCCGCCGAGCTGAAATCTGCGGGCTACACCGCAACGCTGACAGCCCGTGAGGTAAAGCAGGAGCAGACCGGCTACCACAGCATTGCGGGGAAGGCTGTGGCAACGGCAGAGCAGATGGTGGCTTACATCAAGGCCAAGCGACCCAATGTGGAGCAGTCGGTCATTGACATAATCCCCCTGTATCTCAGTGAAGGAACGGTTGAGGGCATTTCCGGGGATATCGCCTTTGCTCAGAGCTGCATCGAGACCGGCAATTTTGCGTTCCCGGCCGAAACCTGCGCCGTGACGCTGGCCCAGAATAATTTTGCCATGATGGGCGTGACCGCAACCTTTGCCAAGGGCGAGAGTTTCGCAACGCCTCAGATCGGCATCCGGGCACAAATCCAACATCTCAAGGCGTACGCCAACAGCGAGGCGCTTGTGGGGGCCTGCGTTGACCCCAGATTCAAGTACGTTGTCCGCGGCTCCGCGCCTTATGTGGAGTGGCTGGGGCAGCCGGACAACCCCCAGGGCAAGGGCTGGGCCACGGCTAAAGGCTACGGCGCCAGAATTCTGGCCGTGCTGGCGGACATCCGCGGCACCAAGGCCGCCGATGAGCAGCCGTCCGAAGACAAGCCCGCGGCGGACACGCTGGCAGTCGGTGATCTGGTTACTATGCAGGGCGGTGCGCCGGTATATGGGCGGAACCGTGAGTTTGCGAGCTGGGTATACAGTAAGAAACTGTATGTCCGGGCGATTGTCGGGGACCGGATCACGGTGAGTATCTACAGGTCCGGGGCAATTACGGGCAACGTGCATCGGAAATATCTGACCAAAATTTAAGGAGAGAAAAATCATGACCGAACTGAAAGATACCATTGATGGAATGACAAGCCAGGACTACAAGGAGCGATTCAAGGCCGAGTATCAGCAGGTGAAAATCCGGTACGACAAACTGGATGCAATGACCGTAAAGTATGAGGCCGGAACGCTGCCGTTCACCCCTAATTGCCCTCTTGATCTTCTGAAGGAGCAGAAGAAACACATGGGCAACTACATTCGCTGCCTGAAAATCCGAGCTGAGATTGAGGGCATTACGCTTTAAGGAGGCAGCCGTGGAAACGATTATCGCATCTATTATTTCCGCCGTGCTTACCGGCGGGCTGACGCTGGTCGGCGTCATGATCTCCAACAACAAGACCCAGGCGGTCATGGAGACCCGGGTGGACGAGCTGACCCGGGAGGTCCGGGAGCACAACAACTTCGCAAAGCGGATGCCCGTGGTGGAGGAGCAGATCAAAGTTATCAATCATAGGATTGAGGACTTGGAAGAGTACCACAAACCCAACTAATTTTAAGGAGGACAAACAAATGGAATTTCTGAACACTTACATCGTTCCCGTCATCGTGGGCCTGTGTCTGGTGGTGGGGTATCTCATCAAGCATGTGACCAGCGCCGACAATCGGTGGATTCCGGTTGTTGTGGCCGTGCTGGGCGTTGCGTTGGCCGTATGGCTGAACTGGTCTGCCATTACCCCGGAGGTAATTCTGGGCGGCGCGGTGTCCGGTCTGGCCTCCACCGGCCTGCATCAGGCGTTTAAGCAGTGGATTGATAAAGGCGAAATCGTCAAGGAGGAATAAGGAGTAAATGGACAGACCCGGCCTGAATCGGGTGGTCATCGCGGAATTTGACCGGCTGGCGTTTCTCACGCCGCTGGAAATGGAAATTTTGACCACCCGTGCCGCCGGGAAGAGCCAGAAATGGCAGGAGAGGAATCTCCATGTGTCCCTTGCAACAATCACCAGAACCGTTCAACGGCTGCAACGGAAATACGATGCGGTCAAGGAGTATAGTGCCACACTTCCGGACGATCTGATGATTTAATGACGAATTTCAGAGGGAAACCGGGCGTTTAGGTGATGAGCCAAACGCCCGGTTTTTTGGTATGCTATAGACAGAAGGTGGCCACCTCCAATCTATTTTAGGAGGCTTCTGTATGTCTTTGAATTTCACAGCCGCTGACCGCGTGGGCGGTATCGGCGGATACATCGGCGGCATTGCTACCCTGCTGGGGATGGCAAACGGCGGTGTAATCAACAACGGCAACTGCGAGGGAGACCACGTGGTGAACCGGTATGAGGCTGGGCAGTCCGCAGAGATTGCCGCTCTGAAAGCGGACCTCAAACTGCGGGATGCCAACACCTACACCGAACAAAAGATGGTGGAAGTGTACAAGTACGTTGATGGCCGTCTGCGTGATGTGGAGGGGCAGCTTTCCACACAGGCGGTTGTCAATGCGCAGGTGACCGCGAATCTCAGCTGTATGCAGAATACGCTGAACACGCTGGCCGGAATGACCAAGACGGTCATTCCCATCAACAACGTGTGCCCGGAGCCTATGCAGCGGTACAACAGCTGGACGGCTCCCACCGCCGCGGCTGGCGGCTAAGCAAGTCTAAAGGGGCGGCAGCAGCCGCCCCGGTTTGGAGGAAGACATGATCTCAAAAGAACGGTTTGTAAATGGAGCGGCAAACTATGTCGAGCGTGAAGTTCTCCCCCACCTTCCGGAGCTGAAGGCTCTGGCGGTGGCGGGGGTTGTGGCACTGTATGCCCAGAAGCTCCCGCAGATAATGGACGGGCTTGAAAAGATTCCGGCTGTGAAAGTGCTTGGGGTTATTCAGGACGGCATGATCGACGAGGACGCACTTTACAATGCGTTTGCTCCCAAGATTCGGAAACCGCTTGAGTTAGACATACCGCTTGTCGGCAAGCTGTCCTTTGACCGGGCAGAAGTTGACAAGCTGCTGAAATATGTGAAGGAGGCATAAGCATGGAAGATATCAAATGCCTGATGCGCCACGTCAGGGAAGAAGTGGCGGACGCAAAGCACTATATAAAGGACGCTCTGGCCGTGAAGGCCACGAACCCGGAGACGGCAGACCTTTACTACCGGCTTTCCGGGGAGGAGCTGACCCACATGAACGCCCTGCACAAGGATGTTGTGCGGCTGATCGATGACTACCGGCGGGAGAAAGGCGATGCGCCGGAGGGTATGATGGCGCTGTACAAGTACCTGCACGAGGAGGCCGTGGAGGAAGCGGAGCGGGTTTCGGTGCTGCGGGAGATGTATAAAAAGATGTGACACACATTTCCTTGCGTTACAGACCGTGACCGTTTATGTTACAAATATTCTTGTTACAGATATGTTACAAACTGGCGTGAAGCAGGGCGAACCTGCGTGAACCTACAATGTAAAAATCTGTGGATTTTTTCGAATTTTTATTATTTTTTGAATTTTTTCATGCAAAAACGGCTTAGAAACTGCTTCACACGCATGAGGTCACAGGTTCGAGTCCCGTAGTCTCCACCAAAAAGCACCTAGAAAGCGCAAGTTTCTAGGTGCTTTTCATTTGTTTTTCGAACTTTTTGAAGCTGGTTTTTCAATGGCGGATGTTGGCTGTTACAAACCCGTTACAAACCGTGAGAGAATATGTCTTTCTGGTTGATAGCGTTCAGAATGTCGGATGGGTCCAGGTGGGTGTAAAATTTATCGGTAGTAGACAGGTCGGAATGACCTACCATGCGGCGGAGAAGCTGAGGGTTGACGCCTGCTTTTGTGGCCTTGGTGATGAAGGTATGGCGGCAGTCATAGGGCGTGTAGGCCGGAAGGTTCAGCTCCTGCATGAGTTCCTTCCATTCCCGCTTGACGTAGTTTGCATAGGTGTGGTTCCCGCTGTAGCCGTCTATGAGTTTCGGTTTCCCGGATGCCGCGGAAAGGATTTCATGATACGCGGAAAGCCCAAGCTGGGAAACGGCAATGACACGGTTTTTTCCTGCTTTTGTCTTGCTGCCCCCAACAAAATAGGTAGTGGTGCAATCTGCCGTAGCCGCCTGAAACAGTTCGTTTGGGCGGCAGCCGGTGGCAAGCAGGATCAGGGCGATTTTTGCGGCTGGGTTTTCGGACTTCTTCATTGCGTCTATCGCCTCATCAGGGAAGACAAGTCCGTCACTCTTCTGCGCTGCGGCAATGGTACAGTAGCGTGCGCGGTTGACCTGCTGGATTTCCTCCAATACAGCCCAGTCGGAAAGCTGCCCGAAAAGCTGCAACACCTTTTCACAGGTGGACTTGGACTTCCCTTCCTGCTCCAGGCGGATGATAACAGCTTGGAATTCAGAGCGCCGGATGGTACGAAATTTCCGGTCGTGCAGTTCTTTGCAGTTGGAAAAGGCGGTTTTGTATGAGCCTTGGCCGTGGACGCTTATCGTCCGGTCGTGCTCTGGCTTCCATGCTTCGTAAATCTGTTTGAAGGTCCAGTTATACTTTTCTGTGATTGTGGCGTCTGTGAGGCGCTCAAGGGCTTTGACGGCATCTGTGCGGGTTTCATATGTGCCAATCAGTTGGCCGCCCTTGCGAACCACCCAGGGCTTGCGGCGTGAACCGGAGAGTTTTGAGATGTTGCCGGTTCCATTGGGACGTTTGCGGGTCTTTCGGGGCTGGGAAAGCTGCTTCTTTCCGCAATAAGGGCAGAAGACAGCATTCTCCGGCAGCTCCTTCTTGCATTTCTGACAGAGCATATTGGGGTTCCTTTCTGTGTGTGTGGCTGCACGGTAATACAGCGGCTTGCAACATGAGTGTAACACGGTCAGAAACAGATGTAAATATGGAAAAGCGTACAAAAATCCCGGTCTGCGGTGGGCAGGCCGGGACTTTTCGGATTAATAGTTCTCTTCGATGAACTCCGCAATAGCTGCCTTGGTTTTATTTCCGCTGCCAGCATAGATGTGGTACAGCTGCTCGGCCATTTTCTTGTCAAAGCCCAGGTCGATAATACCCTGAACCTTATCATCCTTCAGGGACTTCCCGTCTCCGTCTGTGTCCGAATACAGGTAGGCATAATAGGTGTCGGCGTACTCCTTGGCAGAGAGACCCAGTTCCTTGCGGATGTAATCGTACTTGACCTCTGTCTTGTCGGGTTCCTTATCTTTCGGATCATAGTCCGGCATATAGAGCTTCATTGCGGTATCCAACTGAGCATCGGAAAGCCCCTTGGTGGAGGCGACGCTTTGGAGCTGCACGGGCCGCTTGCCACGGTTCTTTTCCGGGATGGACTGGACAGCCTTAATAATGGACAGCGTTGTATCGGAAGCAAAGCCGCTGTTCCGGGCCTCAAGATAAATCCTGGTGTTGCCGCTGGACTTTTCAAGAACGGATTTCTTGGTGATACCAGGCATTTTGGAAATGGTGTCGTAGACGGCGTTCAGGGTGTCCGTAGCTTTCTTTGTGTCGTTCCCCAACTCCCATGCCTTTTCCAGGTCCCCTACTGCGGATGTGGCGTTGGATTTCAGAACATCACGGACGGTGTTAAAGACGATGGAGGTCTTTCCGCCGTCTTTCGGCACGTCCTTATAGTCTGTGACTGCCGCCCGGGCGAACTGGGCGCCGTATTCCTTGGCCTTTTGCAACGCCTCCGCCTTCATCTCATCGGAGAGGTTATCAAAGCTGGCGTTTTTCAGAAGACCATCGTAGTACTCCTTGACGCGTTTGCCGTATTCCTTCTGGTAAGTTTCCCGCTGCTCTGCCGTGAGCTGCACATCCTCGCCGGAAGCGTCCTTGACCTTCAGCGGGGCCTGACGCTCGGGGTAGATGTTCTTGACGTCCGGGTTCTGGCTCAGTTCGTCAAGAGACTGGGCGGTTTTGTCCAGCTGGAGGCGGTGGGTATTGGTGGGGTCTAAGAAGTTGGAGACGAAACCGCCTCGCTTCTGCTCCTGCCCGAAGCCGTTGACCTTCTTCGGAAGCGTTTCGGAAGCGCCTGGAATCGCGTTCAGAATGCTGTTCTTGGCGTACTCGGCAGAATCCTTTCCACGGGTATCCCGATAATAGCCGTCCATAGTCTGAGCGGTTTGGCGGACAAACTGGGGGACAAAGGAGCTTGCCACATTGCCGCCGTACTCGGCGAGGGCGTTTTTCAAATCGCCTGTATCGCCGGATTTGACGGCATCGTAACCGTTGGAAAGCATGTCCTGGAGCTGCGTCAGACCGTCCATCATGGGGCTGTCCATAAAGGAGGAAACCGCAGAAGGGAAAGCGCTCTTTGCGTAGGCTTTTCCGACCCCCGCAAGGTTGGAGGACGGGTTCGCCATGAATTCCTTCACAGCATCGTCCTGGGCCAGCTCTACAGCAAGATACATCTGAGTATTGAATGGCTCCAGAAAATCCAGGCTTGTAACAACGTCCCCAGTTTGCCATTTCTCACTTCCACCTTCGGACGCACGGCCCAGAGCGGACCAGTTGATCTGAGCGCCGCTGAGACCTTGAGACTGGTCAAGGGCCTTTTTGTTTTTGTCGGAATCGTCATGAACCTGGATAATCCCGTTCGCCGCTGCGGTGGTCATGATGCCGATGAATGCAAGGCCGGTCATTCCACGCCCGAAATCGCTGGCAGCCTGACGCTGGCGGGCTACGCTGATTTCCTTCCCGTGTCGTGCGTCGTGGATAATACGGGCGATTTCAATCGCGCCCTTGCCAACACCGGCAGTATAGTCAATACCGGTCTGCGCTACGTTCATGGGAACGCTGGCGAACGGCATTACCACATCTCCGACAGCCTTTGTAAAAGGCTCCGCGTCTGTGCCCTTGCCGATGTTCTTCATCTGCTGGGCAACGCGGGAGAGGTTGGAACCGTGGGTTTTGCCGTTTTCTTCCCAGGTGGCATCCTTGAAAGTGCGGCGGTTTGCTGTAAATTCCGCAAGCTCCGAAATGTCCGCGTCGCTGAGGTTGGAGTTTTTCAGACGGTTTAGACTGTCCGTAACGGCAGCGTTGGTGCCGCCCTCGAATACTTTATCGGAGACTTCCAGGGCATAGCTCATATACTTCTGGTAGCCGTAGAGAACACGCATTGCAACATTGCCGTTGGAGCGGAAGGTTTTGCCGATGTATTTCCCGCTTCCGTTGGCACCGGTCGCGGAATCGAAAGCGGCGTTGGCATCCGTTTCAATGGGGACATTCAGCTCCACACACAGAGAAGCAAAGTCCATAGAATCCTTGGCTGCGCTGAGATACTTACCGGGGAGCTTCAAGTCGTTGCCGACTGTGCGCTTCCCGGTGGCCTTGGCCATCAGGGAATCCACGAAGCGGCCTCCGATACTGTCACTGAAGGAATCCAAAAGGCCGGTGGCACTGTTGCCAGCAAGGTTCCGTTCAAATGTTTTCAGCGAGGAAAGCATTCCCTGCTTCCGCAAACCCTCCGCGATTTCCATTTTTCCGCGGGCACGGAAATCATCCGGCATGGCGGCGATCTGGGTGTTGGCGATTTTCTTCAGGGTATCGAAGTCCAGTTTGTTCAGAATGCGCTGGGCGTTTTTCGTAAGACGGCTGGACGTGCCGAACCATGCGGTGGTTTTCCGGGACTGGGCAATCTGGCGGATCACGTCACGCATAGCCTTGGTATCGCCCTCGGGAACGCTGTCAACGGCCATGGCGATACGGGTATACTCCTGCGTGACGTTGTTCTGCCACTGCTCGAAGGTGGGGCCGTTCTTGGTTTTCTTATAGGTGGTATCGCCCTGATCCATGGCAAGGAAGCGGGCGGTGGCGGATTCAGAGGCGGACATGGGGTCGGATGCGTCTTTCATTGTCCCAGAAATAGCGAATGCCTGAGCAACCTGACCGGCGTTTGTGCCTACCTTGGCAAGCTGCTTGTTCATGGCGGTCGTACCCTCCACGTCACCGGACTTGAACAGTTCCTTTGCCACAAGACGGCCCGTGGCAACGTCCTCAGCGGTCCAGGAATCGCCCTTGTTCATCAGGTAATCATATTCCGCGCGGACACGTTCCGGGCTGCTGGTGCGCTGCTGGGCGGTCCCCAGGGTATCCGTATTGTGCTTTACCTGATAATCCCCCGCTTCCCGGTCCTGCCGCAGGGTCTCCCGATATCCGGCGCGGATATCCGCGTCTTTATTTTGAAGGCCGGAATTGGTAACAGAGCGGGACTTTTCCACATCCCCGCTGGGTTCGGACTGCATACCCAAGGTATCAGGCTGGGCGGCTGCCGCCGGGTCTCCGGTCAGGGCAGCGGTCTGGTTCTGGATGGACTGGCGGGCGGCTTCCTGCTGGGTGCGGCGCTGGGTGGTGGATTCCTCGACAAGGGCGGAGACAGTGTCTATTGGGGGGATGGCGGGCGGTTGCGGGATTTCGGTCTGCACTGCGCTATCTTCGGTGGGGATATCCACCAATGGGGGCTCGATCGCGCTCTGGCGGGGTGTATCCGGTTCAGCAGCTTGCGCCAGGGAGGAATCCGGCGCATCTGCTTGCTGGGGGAAAAGCGGGGCCGTGGCGATTGGCTGCGGAGCAGGTTCAGCCGATTGGACGGGATGTGGATTCCCCGAAAGCTCCGCGTCATAATCTGCATCGGATATGGACATCAGGCGTCTGAGTTCAACGGCTGCATCCTGAGCGCGCCGGAAAGCATCCTGGGAGACTGCCGCATTTGCTCTTTCCGTGTACGCATCATAGTTACCGTCCTGAATTGTGTCGAACAGTTCGAGCATTCTTGCTTCCCTTGCCGTGTTGAGATACCCCTTCATGTAGATTTCCTTTTTCTCTTCCCGGCTAAGAGGATTATCTATAAGATAATTGCCGTCGCTTTCTCCGCGCTTTCTAGCTTTCTTCCGCTCTTTTTTTCGCTTGTCAAGGAAATTCTTCCATTCTTTGGGATCTTTGAAAGAGGAAACATCTACGATGTCGTCAGTGGCACCGGACTGCTTGCGCTTCGCCACGGATTCCTCAACCGTTCGGGAGACTGTATCCAGAGGAGTTTCCGCCTGTGCCGGTTCCGGCTGAATATTACGGGGCTGCGCTTGCTCAATTGGCTGCTCCTGCGGGAGTTGTTGCGGATTTTGCAACAGCTGGTCGGGGGGAGGGGCCTGCCGTGCGGTCAGCTGCTCCGGGGTGGTTTCGGTGGGGGCGGTGTCGGGGGCTGCTTCCGGGGCGTTTTCCCCATCGAGAAGGGCCTGAGCGCGGCGGTTGCGGGCGTTGCCGATGGCGGTAGAGACACCTGCGGAGACACCGCCGGAGATACCCGCAACAAGAAGCTGCTGACCGGCCTGATCGATAAGGTCCTTATTGGCAAGGTGCTTTGCGTCGGCATAAGACATATTAGGGTCTTGCGCCATGTAGTTCTGGATATTCTGCTCATACTCGGAATTATCCTGAAGGATGGCCATATCCAGCAGCTGGGAGCCGATGAAGGACGCGCCCTCGGTGGTCGCTTCGATTCCGGCCTGTTTGAGGGCTGCTTTCAGGGCAGAGGTAGAACCTTCCTTGGCAAGGCCGAACAGGTTGTCCAGAGGAATCTTATCCATGACATAGTCCAGAGCGGCGGATGAGGAAGCCAAAAGGGTTGCCTGACCGGAAGTCGCGCCACGCTCGGATGCCTCGGACAGGGTGCGGGTATACTGATTCATGGCGGAGGTGGCGGCGGCAACGGTTGGGCCGAGGGTAATAGCCTTTGCTGCGGATTCCAGAGCGCCGGTTCCCGCCTGATAAAGCAGAGACGCGCCCTTTCGTAGAATGTTTGGGTCGTCACCCTCAATCTGCTGCTGGATGTTCTGCTTGGAGGTATCGGCATAGACGTTCATGGCATCGCCGTAAGTATAGGGGGACAGAGAACTATAGCGCCCCGTCCTGTTCTTGGCCTCATCCAGACGTCCGGCAAGCGCCACGACACCGGAAACAGGGCTGGTCACCAGATTCCCAACGGAGGTCAGGATGGACGCAAGAACGCCGTTGGAATTCTGCTTCGCAGCATCCTGAACGTTCTCCCGCTGCTCCAGCTGATAGGAGCGGGTGCTTGTCTCGGCCAGCTGGGCCAGACGGTCAGCGCCGTACTTGCCCACAAGAGCCTGATACTCCCGGGGAATGGGTTCTTCCTCGCCGGGTTCCGGCCCCATTTCAGAGGAGGCGTCCTGACGCTGGATGCGAAGGTAGTTGCCGTAGGAACGTAGCTTTTTCCGCTCGTCCTCGGTCATGGCGTTCAGGTCGGCCATGTCCTTTTCGTAGATGGACTGGTCGTTGGATTTACTGCTGGAAGTTTCCTTCTGGGCCTGCTCCTTCCGGGCGGCGGCTTGCAGACGCTCAAGGGTTTCATCCTTTGGAGGCGTGTCGGACACGGCCTGCCCGGACTGGGGGGAATCGCCCCCGCCCTGTTCCCGCTGCATGGCAGCCTGACGCTGTGGGGATGCGATATAGGTGTCAAGGGTCTTCTGGGCGCTATCGGTCCCCTGCTGGTCTCTTTGGGCGGCATCTTCCGGCAACACCGTTTTGGGCGTCTCTGTGGAAGTGGGGGAGGATTTTTTCAGAGCCGGGGCGTTGCTGTTGACCTGCTGGGAGATGGCAGAAAGGAAAGGATTCTGAATTCCAGGGTCTGCGGCTGCGGTTGGGTTGCTTTGCCTATATCGCTGCTGTGCTTTTGCTGCCAATACCTTGATGTCCGCATCTGTGGCAGGCGCAGTTGTGGGATTCTCACCTGCGCGTTTTTGCAGTTCACGTACAAATTCGTCCTTAAAATTGCTCATCGGCCGCTGCCTCCTCCTGCTTTCTTTTTCGGCGGGTTCGCAAAAATGGTGCCGCCGCTGGTCGCCGCGGAAACAAAGTTTCCGGAAATAGGCGTTGTCGGCTTGCTTACATAGATGCCTTTGTCATTCTTCCCGATGACTGCATTACCCTTTGCGACCATATCTGCCAGATTTACGGGGGAGATGGGGCCATAGCCCAGGTCGATTGTTCCGGGGATTACGCCGGACGTATCCGTTGCTGGCTTCGTGCTGCTTCCGGGCTTTTTGCTGGAGGAGCCGGAAAAACCAGACGCACCGGAATAGCCGGATGGTGCAGAGGCATTTCCCGCTGGGGCGGTGTGTTGCGGGAACATCTTGGCGATCTGTTCCGGGGTGAAGCCGTAGAGTTTGTTCAGGATGGAGTAGTCGCCCCGCTTGGCGAATTGCTGGCCCAGCCACTTCTGCATATCCACAAGGTTATTCCGTTCGTCCTCGGCAGAACCATAGAGCTGCTGGGCACGCTTGAGTTCGTTTTCGGCGTTGGCGGATTCCAGCGCCTGACGGTAGGCCGTTCCGACATCGTAGACGGACATTCCGGCGGCGGCGTCCTTGCCCAGCTGGAGGCGGCGCAGGTCGGTCAGTTTGTCCTGGAGGTTCATCTCCCGGGCAAGGTCTGCATTGGCAGCCGTGCCGGAACCCATGCCGTAGGCCGCCTGGGCAAGCGCTGCATTCCGGGAACGCTGGAGGGCCGCGGTGTAGGCATCGGTGAGGGACTGGTCCGTCTGCTGCCGATTGGCGAGGGCCTGAGCTTCAAGGTCGGAAATCTTCTGATCCCGTTCCTGCTGCAATTTCAGCTGCTGGGCCTGATAATTGGCGTCGTAAATCTTATTGATATCATCCTCATATTTGAGGACATCGGAACTGGTGGGGCCGGAAGGAGCGGGCTGCTGGGTGTTTCCGGCTGCCATATCGTCCAGAATGGAGTTGTCACCGTGGGACTTTGCGTAGAGGGCGGCTTCCTGACGAAGAGCTTGCAGACGCTGATCCTCGGATTTTGCGGCGTTGTAAAGCTGCTGTGCCCGCTGCAAATCATTCTCGGCGGTGGCCCGCTGAATCTCGGTCTGGTAGTACTGGGACAGCTGCTGCCGCTGGCGCTCAATCTCCGCCTCTGCCTGTGCCTGCCGGGCGTTCAGAGCGGAAACATCCTTCTGCTGCTGATTCTGCCGGGTAAGGCCCTGCTGCACCGTGGCACCATAAGAGAGGTTCTTATTGTTGGTGGTGGGCTGCTGGGCGGCTTTCTGGGCCTCCACATTGGTGCGGTTCACGTAGTCGTTCGTCTGATTCTGGACCGCCTGGGACTGGTCGTTCAGGAAAGCATTGCTGTCTTTCTGGTTCTGGTCCATAAGCCCCTGCTGGGAGTTCTGCCGCCGGTCATAGAGCTTGTTGATGTACTCCCCCGTGTTCAGGGCATCGGAAGCGGAGGTTTCCTTGTAGTTCATGCATTACACCTTCTTTCAAAAATAGCCGTAGGTGGGTGTGATTTTCTCCCAGGAGCCGGGGGAATGGTCCCGCAGCTGCTGGAAGGATTCCCGGTACTGGTTCAGGCAGAGGGCGGAAAGGGTCTCATTCTCCGTCTGGATGAGCTTTGCGGCCAGATAGGGGGGCAGGAGCACCAGAGACAGGCGGTCATCCAACTGGATAATCTGGTCAAAGTCCGGGTTCTGGTAGTCGGAAGCATCCAGAGCCATAGGCGGGTCTGCGGGGTCATAGCCGGAAGAGAAGGGATAGAGAACCGGGATGATGGAGTTGAGGATGGATATGGTGCGGAAGCGGTATTCATCGGTGTCCTCGGTGACGGTTGCGCCGGTGGATTCGTTCTGTTCATCCAGAAGATGGATGGCCATATCATAGATTTGCCGCACGGTTGTCATAGAACAGCCTCCTTTACTTGGCCTTTGCGCCGTAACGCACGTCCATATCGAAGCCGAGAATGGTTGTCCGGGTTCCGGGCGTGGTGACGGCAAATTTCAGTTTATAGTAGACGAACTTCTTGACCTTCAGGCGGACACGGGAGATTGTGGGGGACTGCTTCGTGCGGAAGGTCAGGTTGGAAAAGCGGAGGGTAGAGAAAGAGAAGATATTCCGGGATACCTGCTTTTCTGTATAGGTGGATTTCCGGTCTGTCTCGGCGGTGACGGAGACCTCGGAATTGGACTGGGGCAGGACGGACACATAGATCTGGCTGGAATATTTCTTGAGGAAATCCGCCCCGAAGTGCATGAAGCCGGATTCCCAGTGAGCCTCTATTGGAAGGGATTCGCCGCCCACATTGTCGTACAGGGCGCTTTCGGAGAAATGGAGAATGTGGTCTCCGGAACAGAACCAAAGGGAAGAATTGAATGTAAAGGCGTGGGTGACGCCCTTGAACGGTGTGCCCTCATAGGTGGACCAGACGCCGGACTTATTGAGACCGTAGCGGTTGACCAGAACCGTACCGGCGGTATCGTTGAGGAATACGTAATAAGTCTTGTCCCCGTCATCGTCCCAGGCAAGGAGTTTCCGGGGGTCGGCCTGTGCAATCAGAGAGCGGACAGGGTCAGAAACTCGGACGGCATAGCGTTCATCCCGGTAATAGGAGCTGGTGACGCGCCATTCATAGAGGGCGGCGGCGGTGAAGGACCGGGGGTAGTTGGAGACGGTGCGGACCTGTCCGGGGGCGGAATTGCCGTAGTCCCGGTTCACGGGGCGAAGATAGAAACCGGCTGTTACCGTGCCATCGGCCAGCGTCACCGGCTCATAGGTGATGGCAAAGGTGCCGTCGGGCTTGAACACCAGCAGCCGGGAATAGTGGCGCACCAAAGCGGTGACAGAGGAACCGGACACATCCACAGCAATCTCGTTCATGGCCGGGAAATAGAGGGCCGAGGGAGAACCGTCTTGCGTGACACCGGAATAATAGCAGCGGTTGGAGCCGTCGCCGGACAGGAACAGGCAGGTATCCGTAGAGCCGTTGAATTCCTCATGGAGGGTGCAGGCGGTGATCTGGGCAAGAGCGGGGGCGGCGATATCGTCAGAAACCTTATAGGTGATCTCCACGTTTCCAACGCCTTTGGCCGGGGCGGTTGTGAATGTGAATGTGTGTGTGGCCGTGCTGAAGGAGCCGGGGGCTTCCTGCACCACGTTATCAACGGTGACGGAGGTCACGAAAGCGGCCTCATCCGGGAGAACGTAAGCGGTTGACGTGCCATCGGAAGAGAAGTCCATCCGGCGGAAGGGAGACAGCAGATTGATTTTTTCCAGCTCCGTTCCCCCGCCGGAAGGAGCTGCGCCCACAATGACCAGAGGGACATAAGGCGTAGCCTCAGAGAAGCCGTCAGAAGCTCCCAGAACGGCGAACTTTTTAGGGGACATGATATACACATCTCCGGAGAAAGAAAGAATCTGGACATTCACGGCGGATGTCAGCCCCAGAAGCCCAGTCTGGGTGTTCAGCAGCGCCATATCCCCCGCGGCGTTTTTCCCGAATACGCAGATGCGGTCCGAACCATTCAACAAATCAACCAGAACAATGCGCTCACGGGTCTCCACGAACCCGGCCCAGACGGCCAGAATCGTTCCCGGGGTCTCCCGGTCGAACACGGCGGGCAGGACGCCGGGGCGGGTTTTCAGGTTCATGCCGTCGGTCACGGTGAAATTCACCATCCGGGATGCCTCGCCCATGCGAAGCTCGGTTTCTCCGTCGCCGGACTGGTTCAGCCCCAGAAACTTATCCACTGAGAACATTTTGGAATCGGCCATTACACACACACCCTTTCATAGATTTCGATTTCTGCCCTTGGGTTGTCCTTATCGTAGTCCACGAAAGAGCCATCCCGGCAGCGGATGACAGAGATATTATCATCCAGCAATACGCCTTCTTTTACCAGAAGATCGTCCAGAGAGGCATAAAGGTTCAGATCATCCACCCGGCGGCGGGTTTTCATATAGACCCGATACTGAATCCAGACAGGCCCTTCCAGAGGCCGGGGCGGCTTTGGCATCAGATACTGGGCGGCCTGAGCGGTATAAGCCGTGTTGGCGTGGCCCTGCCGGACATACTGCTTTTTCCGCTTGCCGCAGACGGGGCACTTGGGGCCGGAACCGGCGATGGTCATAGAGTTCTTTTTTGTGCGCGTGTCCAGAGGAATCACGCATCGGTACAGAAGATTCAAAAATAATCCCCCCTTACGGGAGGATTATTTACAACATTTTCGCGGAAATCAATAGTTCAATATTTTTGTTTTTGCCCCCGGCGGTGCTTCCCGTTCAGGCGGACGGTGCAGTCCCTGCCGGGAGGGCATGGGCGGAGGCTGCCCGTGTCGAAGAGATAGTTGCAGCACCGGACGTTGTTGTTATAGCCATAGAAATATCTGCAACCGGAGCATGGATGCGGCGGTTTTTTCTTTCTCGACATGGGCGGCCTCCTTTCGGCTATTTTCTGCCGTTTGTTGCTCTGCGCCGGCTGTGTGCGTACCGTTCCCGAAGGAGCTGCTGTTCTGCGCCTTTGGTTGCTTTGGCGATCATGTAGTCGATGCAGCGGTCGGAACAGGCAGGGGAGCGGCGTTTGCAGTCCTTGCAGCAGCAGAGGAAGCTAATGTTGATCGGCATCATTTTGACCTCCTGTTTTGCCGCCCCCGGCAAATTGCTTCCCCCAGCTCTCCGCAGCCGCTTCCGCTGCCTCCCGGCAAAGAAATACGCTTTTGCCCAGAGCGTCTTCGTCGAAGCCAAAGTCTCCACAGTCGTACATTACCTTTCGGACAGTTGCCTCGTAAACTCGTACACCGTCCGTTGTGTACGCCCTTGTTCCCGGCCTCACAACGGTTGCGAAGCGTACCCCGTTTTGCAGAAGCAAGTCCGCCACGACCTCCGCCGGGTCTGCGCCCTCCTTCGGCCAGATTCTTGTTCGCAGAATCCGAATCAGGTTATCTCGCTCACTCATGTTCGTTTCCTCCCTTCATATTGCGCACGTCCGCAGATTGGTCACGGCGCTGGCCGTAGCTGCAAAAATCGTCCGGCTTTTTTACCGGTTTGAATACACGATCCCAGCGATCACCAAAGACGAAGGTGTTTTGCGGATGTCCGCAGTAATAGCCTGCGGTTCCATCTGTCCGCTCATACCGTTCGGCGTGTTTGCACCCCTTGCAGGGCACTACCGGCTCCACGTCGGCGGCGGGGATTCTGTGAAAATCCTCCGCCAAATCGTTATAGGCATCGGCATAGATTCCGCTTTCACCACCCAGCTCTTCAAATGCTTTGCTCATTTCTTCGGACTGCTTGCGGATATAATCGATAGCCGCCTCCCGGCTGATGTAATCACTCATTGCAATTCCTCCACATAGCACCAGCTCTGGGGCGGGTGTTTGATTGTCCTACCATCACAATCCATTTTGGTGTAGTTGTAATAAGGGCAGCACCCACAATCCGCCTTAATCTTACATAGCCCCTTGAATGCGCTCAGCGGTTTCGGAGTATCATAGATTTTCAGGTTTGAAATGTGCCAGAAATAGGCTCTGTCATTGTAAACGTACCGGTGTAGCTGATAGTAAGTACAACAGGAATCTTCCGTCCAGTGCTTGTCCAACTTCCCCATGAAAGCCGGGTACGGGATGTCCACGCAGTCGATTTTGTCGCAAACAAACTCCCCGACAACCAGTTTTCCGCCGCTAATATTGCACATCATCCCGTTATTAACCTCATAGCTCAGGTTTCCGGCAGTGCAATAGATGTAAACCTTGAAAGGCGCTTCCAGTTTCGGGCGGGTCTTTCTGACTTCCAGCGTCTTTTCTCCGCTCAGGATCTTCTCCACCCACTCCGGGCGGATACTGATAAGTACCGCTTTAGCCATTTTCAGCCCTCCGGTTCCAGAATTTTACAAGCATATCCTTGTCATAGCTTCTTGGTGTAGCCATAGCCCCAATCATGCAGTCCTTGGCGTGTTCCGGTTCTCCAACGAGGAAGTACATCGTGTCCTTCATGTTGTATCCTGGCACGGCATCAATTGCCATTTCGCACCCGCAGAACGGGCAGGGCTTCAATTTGATTTCAGACATTGTCAATCATCCTTTCCAGATTCAAAAGTTCCTGCCGCAGCAGTGTGATTTTCCGCTTGATGGCGGTTTTGCCGTGGTTCTTGTCCATGTAGTTCGCACCGTTACCCGTTCCGCCGTTGGCCATGTACAGGTTTGCTGCCTTATTCAGGCTGCTGTACAGGGCGCGGATAAACTGCATTTGTTCTTTCATTCCTCTTCATTCATCCTTTCCGCCCGTTTCCGGTCTTAACCGGGTCGATTTCGACCCCTTCCTTGGCCTTGAACCTGATCGGTTCAAAATCGCAGGATGTGCATTCTGGCTTAACCCCATACACTTTGCTGCACCAATCAATGTTGATACATTCCCCACAAGTCATGCCATCCGGCAAAAGCATACACTGGCTTTTGCAGTTTTTGGCTTTGTAGTAATCACAATTTCTGCATTCCATTGTTATCTCCTTCCCGCCCGGGTCGCCCCGGGCTTGTGTTATTTTCGGTAAATTACTACCATGGACGGGAACGGTGCCGGGTTCATAGCCGCCCCGTTTTCATCCTCAAATTTTAACCGCCCACGGATAAAGCGGATTTCCGCCTTGCCGTATATGTAGTCGTGGAAATAGCTTGTGTCCGTCCGTGCCGGAATCAACATGACGATTGTCACACCCCCACGGACATGTTCAGAATATGCCTTTTGAACCCATTTCCCGATCTCCCGGCCATATGGCGGATTGCAGAACACGGCTCCGTATCCGCTCCAAGGCAGGGAAAGGCCGTTCATTTCAGGGGTGAAAAAACATCTGCACTTGGCGTTCTCTGGTGTAGCGGCGGCATCTAAGCCAAAATGGAATTCCTGATCCAGTTCCCGAAAAAAGTCTTTCGGCGTTCGCCAGCCCATTTTTACGCTGCTTAACAGTACTTTGTTCATTTTTACCTCGTTTCTATCCCCACTGTTCCGCCATTGCAGCGGCGATTCCGGGATACGTCTTGCTTCTGATCTTGGCGCGGTCAGGCCCAGGCGAGCACCAGTGGTTTTTCTCCCGCAGGCGCTGCGGCAATTGCAGCATTTCCTCCCGGACGTTTTTGGTCGGCACCAGCTTGGGCAAGCCTTTCAGCCACAGACACGTGGCTTTCTGCTCCGGGTGCCCGAACATCCATGGCTGGACGATCTGGTCAGGCCTCACGTAGACGGACGACATGATTCCTACAGGGTTTTCCGTAGCAATCTTGTCAACGGGTGCCAGCGCAAACCGCATGAAGAACACGATGCTTTTCTGCTGGGCGAACGTCCGCTGCTTCTCCGGAAACCATCTGGCGCCGGACGCGGCCAGATCTGTACACGGCGGATGCGCGATCAGCAAATCCCACCGCCCCACATCATACACCTGTCCGTCCATGGTGGTCACTTGCCCCCCCCTCGATGGCCTTTAGGGCATCCCCCAGGATATGCCATTCAGGGTGCCCGCCGCTGGGTTCCTGAATATCGCAGGAATAGGCTTCATGCCCCCGCGCCCGGAACGCCTTGCACACGGTTTGCGATTCCTCGCAGGCGATCAGAACTTTCATTTCTCGCCATCCTCCACCGGGGAGCGGAGCCACGCAAGCCACACATCCCTGCACTGGTCCAGGCTCAAAAGGGCGTCACAGTCCGGAACCGGGCAAGCGTCGCAAAATGTCATCCTGCTCGCTTTCTCCGCCAGCTCCTCGTCCGTCATGGCCCGGATGCGGTCGGCGTTGGTCCTTGGGAACGTTGCATATGGGCATTTCTCCGGTTCAGCGCACGTCTTCGGGTCAGCGTAATTATACTGCACCGGACAATTCAGACCCGTGCATTTAAGATTCCCCATCGGTTGCCACCTCCACAAACTCGCCGTTTTTCAGGGTATACGGCGTATCGGCCTTGATCCGCTCCCCGTCCACGTACTCGGTCTTTACGCAAACAGGAACAGTCCTGCCTTTTTTGCCGTCATATTTCCACTCGGACAGAGTGATCCAGCAGCCAGCAGGAGCCTTGACTACAGAATCGTTCCCTGCGCAGCAAATGACGGAATCGCTGCCGGTGCAATTGATCTGGGCGTAGTACCCGGAGCTGCCGATCTTGGCGGAGTCCCCGGAGCTGCCGATCTGG